>Ga0316217_10002830_pt1 | contig 20504 bp, 22 predicted proteins | sample 1anoAmetaG_FD_203633 | JGI IMG/M metagenome (GOLD analysis project Ga0316217, IMG submission 203633) | Freshwater microbial communities from Trout Bog Lake, Wisconsin, USA - 1anoA | ecosystem: Environmental > Aquatic > Freshwater > Lake > Hypolimnion/Profundal zone | place: USA: Wisconsin...
CCCATCGTGGTGGTCAAGGACCAGCAGTACCGGATCTGCTGCGCCATGTGCGAAGCCGAGCTCAAGGGCAATCCCGACAAGTTCCTCAAGCCCGACGGCACCCCCAGGAACGCCAAATAGCCCCGGGCAGCCCGTACCGCTCCATGGAGGGCGCCCTGGCGGCGTCCGGCACGCCCGGGAGCGGGTGGCGGTGGGCTAGTCGACGCAGCCCGCAACCTTCCTGATTCCATCGAGTTGCTCGGGCGGTCAGACGATCTGGGCCAGCAGGCTCTCCGCCGGGTTGGGGATCACCATCCGGCTGACCAGCAGGCCATTTTCGGCGGCCATGGCGCTGCCGGCGGCCACGGCCGCTTCGCAGGCGGCGACGTCGCCGGTCATCAGCAAATAACCCTTGCCGCCGAGGCCAAGGGCGATCCGCACGTCCATGAGCTGAACATCGGCGGCTTTGAGGGCTGCATCGGCCGCCAACACGACGGAAACCGCGGAAAACGTCTCGATGATGCCGAGGGCGTCGGGCCTGGCCGGAGCGCAGGTGCCCATGAGGGCCCGCACGACGTCCGGGTGGATCCTGGAAAGGACGAACCAGTCCACCACCGTCTCCGGGTGCTTCTCGCGCCCCGCCCGGACGGCGTCGGCCACGGCGGCCCTGCCGCCGGTCACGGCAGCCACGAATTTGCCCGGGCAGATGGTCTTGAAGAACATCGGCTCGACCTTGGCCGCTTTCAGCATCTGGTCCGCGCCGTCGATGCCGGCGGCGATGCTGCGGAATTCCACCATTCCAATGGCTGCATGGGAATCTGACATCGGAAATCTCCTTCGGAGGCTGGGACGGCGGCGCGCGGTCCGTACGTCAATGACACAAGGAACCCTCAGCGGACGAGGACGATGGCCTCGCCTACGCTCGCGACGGTGCCGTCCAGGGAGGCGTGGACCCTCGCACCGAGAGCGTCTGGAGGGATGTCCCCGAGCAGATCGCCGCACCTGACCCGGTCTCCGGGCTTGACCACCGGCCGGGCCGGGACCCCGAGGTGCTGGCGCAGTGGAATGCGGACCCGCGGGGGAGCCAGTTCCCCCAGGTCGGCCGTGGGCAGGTCCAGGTAATTGGCGATTCCGAGCCTGGCGGCCAGACGCGGCACCGGCACTCGGCGGAAGGCCCGCCACAGGGTCCTGGCCTCGCTCACCTCGCGGCTCCCGTCAAAGCCGATCCGGCCTGCCCGCAACTGCTCTTTCACGGCCTGGTTGATGCGCCGGGGAGAAAGCCCCATCGGGCAGGCAAAATGCTCGCATACCCCGCAGTCGCAGCACATCAGCGCCAGCTTGGCGGATTCCGCGGTCAGTTCGGCGCCGGACCCGAACGCGCGCATGACCCGGTGGGTCTCGAAGGGATGGCCGAGGAGCTGGCGCGGGCACAGGTCGGTGCAGGCCCGGCACTGGATGCAGGCCGCCGCGGCGCGCACGCGCAGGTGGTGCAGGGGGGCGGTCGCGTTCAGGTGCAGGTAGTGGCCGCGTGGAAGCACGAGGAGGCCGCCCGAGGTCTTGGTGACCACTTCTTCGGCGAAGGCCTCGGCGCGGTCCACCACCCGGCCCATCAGGGGGCCCCCGATCACGTACACCGGATCCGGCACGATCGGCCCCCCGGCCACATCCAGGCAGGCGGAAAGCCGACTGCCGATCGGGGCATGGACGAGGCCCGGCCGGCCGACCTCGCCGGTGACGGTGAGATCCTTGTGGGTGAGCGGCTCGCCGTCCAGCGCGTGGGAAACCGAAACCAGGGTGCCGACGTTGGTCACGATGGCGCCGACCTGGAGCGGCAGGCCCAGCGGCGGCACCGTGCGGCCGGTCACTTCGCGGACCAGCACCTGCTCATCCCCGGCCGGGTAGAAATCGTCCAGCAGGGCCAGTTCCACGGGCATAGAGCCGATGGCGGCCCTCAGGCGCTCCGTGGCGTCGGCATGTTTGCGTTTCAAGGCGATGACCGCTCGATCCGCGCCGGTGACCGCCTTGAGCTGGCAGAGGGCCCGCACGATCCGCTCGGCGTGGTGGAGCATGTGGTGCTGGTCCGTGTGCAGCAGCGGCTCGCACTCGCAGCCGTTGGCGATCACCGTGGCGACCTCGGCGGCGAACTTCACGTGGGACGGAAAGCCCGCCCCGCCTTCGCCCACGATGCCGGCGGCCTTGACCGCGGCCAGGAACGGCTGTTTATCCATGGTTGCCTCACTGTTGAAACGTCGACCTGCGGGTTCAGGCCCGGTCCTGGGCCGCCTGCGAGCGCTGGCGATATCCGGACGGCGACAGGCCGACTTCCTTCTTGAAGGACTTGCAGAAGTAGTTCACGTCGCTGCATGAAAGTTCCTGGGCGATCCGGGTGACCGGCAGGGCGGTTCCGTCCAGCAGCTCCTTGGCGAAATCCATCCGCCGGGTGGTCAGGTAGCGGATGAAGTTGATGTCCAAAGTCTTCTTGAACAGCTTGCTGAAATAGCAGGGACTGATGTTGAGGTGGTCCGCCACTTCCTCGAGGGTCACGCCCTTCTTCAGGTTGTGCTCGATGTAGTTCAGGGCCTTCTGGACCGGGTCCGGAGGCTGCGGCGCGCCAGCCTCGCCGACCATGTCGAACAGCCGGTCCACCATGGCCAGGAACACAGCGAGCACCTGGTCCCGGACGCACCCGTCGACCAGCATGGTTCGCAGCTGGGCGGCCCGCTGGGCCATGCCGGGGCCCTTGACGCCGGCAAGCTGGACCAGCGCCGCCGCGAAATCGAGGACCAGCTCCAGCAGGGCGCACCCCGGCTGGGTGTAGATCCACTCCACGTGCCGGCGCACCAAGGCGGCCGTCTCTGGGTAGGCCTTGCGCTCCAACTGGGCGAGGATCCGCGCCGAAAGTTCGCGGCACCGCCTGGAGGCGTCGAGCTGCTGGAGGCAGGCATCCACGGTGCTCAGCAGGATCTCGGTACGGATGGGCTTCAGCAGGTACTCGTCGGCCTTCAGGTGGATCGCGGTGCGGGTGATCTCGAAATAGTCATAGGCGGTGGTGATGATCACCTTGGTGTCCACGTGGCGGGAGCGCAGATGGCGGATGACCTCCAGGCCGTTCAGCTTGGGGATGTTGATGTCGACCAGCAGCAGGTCGATGTCGCAGGTGTCGATCAGGTGCACCGCCTCGGGGCCGGTGCGGGCCTCCCCCAGGATGCTCACGCCGTCCAGGTTGTCGGTGAGGATGGTGCGCAGCGCCTGCCGCTCGAGTTCCTCGTCTTCCACGATCACGATGCCGAACATGGGTCCACCTCTTGAAGAGAGCCTTCAGATGCTGCAGGAATCGAAGTGCAGCGGCAGGCGCATCTGCACCCGGGTGCCGCCGCCGGGAGTGCCGGGGCTTTCGATCCGGAGGCGGTAGTCGTCCCCGAAGAAATGCCGGAGCCGGCTGTCCACGTTGTTCAGGCCGATGCTGGTCCGGCCCAGGTGGTCCGCGGAGCCGTCAAGGGCGGAACCGATCTTGTCCAGGGCCATCCCGTCGCCGTTGTCGGTGATCTCCAGGATCACGTCCTTGCCGTCGTCGCGCGCCCGGATCTCGATCCGGCCGTCCGACTCGCGCGGCTCGATGGCATAATTGACGCAGTTCTCCACCAGCGGCTGCAGCGACATGAATGGACACTGCACGTCCGCGTAGTTGTCCGATACCGCGAGCGCGAAGGTGAACCGGTCGCCCATGCGCACCTGCTGGATGTACATGTAGTTGCGAATATGGTCCAGCTCGCTGCGGAGACTCACGATCTGCGAGCGGCTCTTCTTCAGCACATAGCGCATCATGTCGGCGAAGGCGAAGACGATGGTCTCGGTCTTCCTGGCCTTCTCCAGCAGCGCCAGCCGGCCGATGGAGTTCAGCACGTTGAACAGGAAGTGCGGATTGACCTGGCAGGACAGCGCGATCAGTTCCGCCTGGTGCAGCATCCGCTCCAGCTCCGCGCGGCGCTTGGACTCGTCCATCAGCCGCAGGTTCTTGGCGTCGAGTTCCTGCCGGACCACGTTGGCGTAGCTCTCCTCGACCAGGTATTCGGCCAGGTAGAACAAGGTGTAGGCGGCGGACTGCAGCTTGGTGTAGGGGATCTCGTGGATGTCCTCGTGCAGGGCCGCCAGGTGCGGGTCGTTCCGCCAGGATTCGTCCAGCGGGACGATCGGCTTGAGGTCCAACCCGTGCTCGCCGCTCAGGGTTACCTGGCCGGACAGCACCGCACCCAGATACTGGCCGCGGACGATGATCGGCGCGGCGAAATCCACCAGGCCACAGTGGCAGCGGTAGATGCTGGGCTCGCCGGTGGCCATGGCCATCCGGCCGCCGCCGTTGTCGCTGAGGAAGCACCGGTGGAGCCCGGCTTCGGTCTCCCGGATGGCCTGGCAGAAAGAGGAGAAGCCGCTCGAGCGGGTCACCGGCTTGCCCTGGTGGTCGACAATGACCACCGCCACGCCCACCGCGTCGCTAAAATTGTCCTGGACCTTCTGCAGCTTCTCCACCCGGATCAGGTCCTCGAGCCGCAAGCCGTAGTCGCTGCCCGGCAGGATCCCCGGTTCCTGGATGGCCGTTCGCTCGTCCATGGTCAACCTCCACACGCCGTGAGCAGGTCTGGCACCCGGTTCACCCGTTCCCACGGGAAGCCTTCGCCGTCCCGGCCGAAATGGCCGTAGGCCGCGGTGCTGCGGAAGATCGGCCGGCGCAGGTCGAGGGCAGCGATCATGCCGGACACGGTCAGCGGGAAGACCTCCCGCACCGAGGCCGCCAGCCGGCCCGCCGCCATGGTTTCCGTCCCGAAGGTGTCGATGGCGACCATTTCCGGAGAGCTCTGGCCGATGGCATAGGCCAGCGCCACCTCGCAGCGTGTCGCCAGCCGCGCGGCGACGATGTTCTTGGCCACGTAGCGGGCCATGTAGGCCGCCGTCCGGTCCACCTTGGTCGCGTCCTTTCCCGAGAACGCTCCGCCGCCGTGCCGGGCGCAGCCGCCGTAGGTGTCCACCATGAGCTTGCGCCCGGTGACGCCGGTGTCCGCCTCGGGACCGCCAGCCACGAACCGCCCGGTGGGGTTGATTAGCACCCGGGTATCCGGTCTGAGCCAGTCCTGCACTTCGGGATAGATCACCGCCTCCACGATGCCCCGGACCAGGTCCTCCCGGTCCACCGTCGGGTCGTGCTGGGCCGAGACCACCACGCTGGTCAGGGCGGCGGGGCGGCCCGCGGCATCGTAGCGGACGGTCACCTGGGTCTTGCCGTCGGGACGGAGCCAGGGGAGCGTGCCGTCCCGGCGCACCTGCGCCAGGCGCCTGGACAGCTGGTGGGCCAGCTGGATGGGCATCGGCATGCAGCTGCGGGTCTCGTCGCAGGCGAATCCATAGAATACCCCCTGGTCGCCCGCGCCGAGTTCGAGGCTGCGGGACACCCCGAGGTCGATGTCGGCGGACTGGCGGCGCAGGTTGGTGAGGATGAAACAGCTCGCGCTGTCGAAGCCGAGCGCCGGATCGGCATAGCCGATCTCCCGGATGACCTCCCGCGCGGTGCGCACCGGATCGATCTGCGCCGACGTGGTGACCTCGCCGGCGATGACCAGTGTGTTTCCGGACGCCAGAGTCTCCACCGCCACCCGCGCCATGGGATCCTGGGCCAGGCAGGCGTCCAGGATGCCGTCCGAGACCTGGTCACAGACCTTGTCCGGGTGTCCTTCGGTAACCGATTCAGAGCTCATGAAGCAGGCTTGCATCCAGTCCTCCTGTTGCGTTTCGCGCGGCCACGGCACCCACCCGGCGCCGATCACCCGCCGATCACACAGTTCAGGCCTATGCCTTCAATGATGGCACGGAACCCTCCCACTTCCTCCACGGTAAGGGGCGCGGCCTCGGCGAGGGGGTATGGGCGACCCAGCAGGGCATATTTGTTCTCCCCGTATGTATGAAATGGCAATAGGTGAACGGTATCCACGCCGGGCATCAAGCGGGCGAACCGGCCGATGGCTTCCAGGGCGGCCGGGTGGGTGTTGACCCCGGGAATGAGCGGCACCCGCACCACCGTCGCGGTCAGGCCGGCGATCCGGATTGCATTTTCCAGGATGAGCCGGTTGGCCACGCCGGTCTGCTCCCCGTGGACGGCGGGGTCGATGGTCTTGAGATCCACCAGGGCATGGTCCACCAGCGGCATGACCCGTTCCACCACCTCCTTCGGGGCGAACCCGGTGGTTTCCATGGCGGTGGACCAGCCCCTCTCCTTGCAGGCCTTCAGCAGTTCCAGGGCGAATCCGGACTGCATCAGCGGCTCGCCGCCGGACAGCGTGACCCCGCCGCCGGAACGCCGGAAGCTGGTGGCGTCCTTCTGCAGTTCCTGCACCACCTGGCGCACGGTCATGGTGCGCCCCTTCATGGTCAGCGCCCCGGCCGGGCAGACCTCGGCACAGGCGCCGCACCCGATGCACCGGGTCCGGTCGATGAACCCGGGATGGTCGGGGGAGAGCGCGCCGCGCTTGCACACCCGGACGCAACGGCCACAGTGGACGCAGCTGGCCTTCCGGTACATGACCACCGGGGTGGGTTGCTGCGATTCCGGGTTGCAGCACCAGCGGCAGGCCAGAGGGCAGCCCTTCAGGAAGACGATGGTCCGGATCCCGGGGCCGTCATGAATGGAAAATCGCTGGATATCGAAGACGATGCCTTCTTGTTCGAACTGGGTTTCACTCATGTTGGACTATCCCCGAGCCTTGTATAGAAACGAATGGATCATTTTTGTGCTTGCGAATCATTCCGGATGGCCTGCATGGCCGCGCGCACGGACGAGGTTTCCCCGAACAGGGCCAGGGTGGTGATGTGCTGCGGGCAGCTGCCGAACAGCTCGACGGTGAAGACGTTGGCCGCCTTCTGGGCCAGGTCGGCGAAGTAGTAGAGGTCGGGCAGGCTGGTCTGGACTAGGCCGACCGCATTGAAAGCCTGTTCCTGCAGCCGGCTCCGGGCATCCGGGGGCATCCTGCGCTCGAGCATGTGCAGGACCTCGGGTCTGGGCGCGTTGATGATCCGGGCGTTCATGGGGGATTCCTCCAGGTTCTGGCGAGGCCGGATTCAGCGGATGTTGAGCGATTCGACCATCACGCATTTCCTTCGGCGGGCGAACGATCTCGCCGAGGTGAGGCCCTCGCCGGTGGGCCCGGCGATGGTGAAGGTGGCGAAGCCCTCGCCGCCGGCGCCGATGGCCGCATAGGAGGGGCCGTTCTTCACGAAGATCGTGGTCTGGATGAGCTTGGCCATCTGGGTGAGCTTGCGCACGTTGGTGGAGTGCATCATGGCGGTGTGGCGCAGCCCGTGTTCCACTTCGACGGCGGTGGCGATGGCCGCGTCCACGTCGTCCACCCGGACCAGGGGCAGGATCGGCATCATCAGCTCGATCTGGACGAAGGGGTGCTCCTTGCCCACTTCCATCAGGATCACCTTGGTGTCGGCCTGCGCGGCGATGCCGATCCGGCCCAGCAGCCAGGACGCGCTCTTGCCCACGCAGGCGGTCTGCGGTTCGCCCTTGGAGGTGACCACCAGCGCTTCCAGGCTGGCGATGGCCGCCAGGTCCACGAGGAGGTGGGCGCCGTGCCGGCACAGGTTGAGGATCAGGGCATCGGCGATCTGGCCGACGGCGATGATCTCCTTTTCCGCGATGCAGGGGAGGTTGTGGTCGAAACTGCAGCCGTTGACGATGTCCTTGGCCGCCTTCTCAAGGTCGGCGGTCTCGTCCACCACCACCGGGGGATTGCCGGCGCCGGCGCCGATGGCCTTCTTGCCCGAGGCCAGGACCGCCCTGACGATGGCGGGGCCGCCGGTGGCGACCAGCATCCGGACCTCCGGGTGCACCATCATCCGATTGGTGCTCTCGATGGACGGGCGGCTCACCGTGACCACCAGGTTTTTCGGCGCGCCCAGCGAGGCCAGCCGGCGGTTGATCAGCTTGACCGTCAGCAGGGACACCCGGGTGGCCCGCGGATGCGGGCAGAACACCACGCTGTTGCCGGCCGCCAGCATGCCGATGGAGTTGCAGATGATCGTCTCGGTGGGGTTGGTCGTGGGGGTGATGGCGCCGATCACGCCGAAGGGGGACAGTTCCGTGAGCGTCAGCCCGGCGTCCCCGGTGACCGCTTCGGTGACCAGGTCCTCGACCCCGGGGGTCTTCTCCGCGGCGAGCTGGTTCTTGATGAGCTTGTGCTCATAGCAGCCCATGCCGGTCTCTTCCACCGCCATCCGGGAGAGCTGCTCCAGGTGGTTCGGTTCCAGGATCACCTCGCGGATGCCTTCGACGAACCGGCGGCGGTCGGCCATGGAGCAGAACAGGTACTGCCGCTGGGCGAGGCTGGCGGCCGCCACGGCGGCGTCCATGGTGGCGAACACCCCTTCGCCGGCCGATTCCTGGACGTCCGGGGCGCCGGTTTCCTCGGCGGCCGGCGTCTGACGGCCCTCCAGGGCCTTGGCCAGGATCCGGCTGATCCGGTCCGCGCACCCCCCGTTGCCGGCGGGCGCCCCCGGCGCCACCTCGGCCGGCTTGCCGTAGGCCCCGAGCACTTCCGCCACCATTGCGGTGATCTGTCCGTCATTCATGACAATGTCCTCCTGCGGAGCGGGGCCCCGGCGTATTCGCAAAGGTGCGGATGATCTCTGAAGCGATCTGCATGTCCTGTTCCACCGTTCCGCCGCTGACTCCGATGGCCCCGGCCACCCCGCCCTCGCGGCGGAGGGGATAGCCGCCGCCGAAGAGGATGACCCGGCCCTGGTGGCTGGCCTGGATGCCGTAGAGCGGGCCCCCAGGCTGGGCCAGCTCGCCCAGTCCGTGGGTCGGCAGCCGGAAGGCGGCGGCGGTAAAGGCTTTGTTGACGGCCAGTTCGAGGCTGGCGGGCAGGGCGCCATCCTGGCGGTGCACCAGGATCGTGCCGCCACCGGCATCCACCGCCGCGAACACCACGGGGAACGCCATCGCCCCGGCCAGTTCGCCGGCCAGGTCCGCCATTCGCCGGGCCTCCTCCAGGCCGAACGGCGCCGGCGCGAGACTGCCGCGGGCTCCCAGGAGCCTTTCCACGGTCGCGGCGATCTGCACCTCGTTCATGACGGTTCCTCCTGCCTAGTTGACGGTCTGCACGGTGTCGACGATGCCGACGATGGCGGCGTCGATGACGGATTGCTGCTTGCCCACGACCTGGCGGGCGGAACTGCCGCCTGAGACGATCACCGTCTCGCCGTTCCCGGCCCCCACCGAATCCACGGCGATCACCGTGGTCCCGTCGGGAACCAGCTTTTCCGTCAGCCGGGCCACGAGGAGGAGCTTGGTCCCTGTCAGGGACTCGTTCTTGGTCGTGGCCACCACCGTTCCGATCACTTTTCCTAGATACATGGGCTGCCCTCTCTCAGGTCAGGATCAGGTGGACGTTGCGTCGTTCCAGTTCGTCGGCCGCCAGGGGCGTCACCAGCACGTCCCGGCCCAGCCGGAGTTCGCCTGCCCGGCACTGCGCGGCGTCGCTGCGGCTGAACACCGCGCGCTGCCCGGCCCGGGCCCGGCAGGCGCCCGCCGGCCGGGCCGGGACGGCCGCGACCGCCGCTGCCGGGCGCGCCGGCCCGGCCTCCGGGGCCAGCAGCCCGCGGGCGGTGTCCGCCAGCGCCTCGGCGCTGACCAGGCGGATCCCATAGCTGCCCAGGGCCTCCAGGTTGGTCCGCAGCCGGGACCGGTAGGCGTCCGTGACCCGGAAGCCGCCCGCGGCGCGTTTCGGGTTGTCCGGGCAGCAGCCGTTCGACGCGGCGATGACCGGCAGGCCTTGTTCCAGGGCCCGGGCCAGGAGGCGCGAGGCCAGGCAGTCCCGGATGCCCCAGGCGACCTTGGCCGCGGCATTGACGGAGAGCTCCGGCACCAGGACGCAGCCGCAGCCGGCCAGCAGCGCGTCCAGCTCGGGGCCGGCCCCGGCGGGGTCGGCCTGCGCTCCCAGCCCGCGCAGCCGCTCCGGAAGCATCAGGCTGACCGCCGCCTCGGAAAAGACCAGCCGGAGGGTCCAGCCCTCGCGGCGCAGCGTCTGGATGGCCGCCGCCGCCTGGGCCAGGCCGAGGTCGGTGCCCGTGAACAGGACCAGGGCGGTCTGCCGGCGGGCCCGCAGCCGCGCCACGACCTGGTCCGCCAGGCTTTCGAGGATGGCCTGGAAGATGGCCTGGGCCAGTGCCTTCGCGTCCATGGCCTCACCCGCCGATTCTGTCCGGCGCCGGGCCGAACATGGCCAGCCCCAGCGGCGTCACCAGCAGCGGGTGGGCCGGCTTGATCACCCGGCAGCCGGTCTGGCTGCGGAAGACCTGTTCGAACAGGTCGAAGCTGCAGGCCCCCCCCACCACGTGGATGGTGTCGACCGCCTGGCCCCGGATGCAGCGATTGACGATCGCGGCCATCTTCTCGACGACGGCCTGGATGACCGGGAACAGGCCCTGGGAAACCGCCGGGTCGGTCTTCATGGCCTCGGCCTCCTCGTAGGTGACGCCCAGGGCGCCCGCCAGGACCAGGGTCATGTGGTGGCCGCCGGTGGCCTCGTCGTCGGTGAAGACGACCTTGCCGCCCCTGAGGATGCTGATCCCGGTGGTGCCGCCGCCGACGTCGACCACGGCGCCGTCGCGCACGCCCAGCACCCGGGCGGCGGCGGTGGGCTCGTCGCTCACGTCGACCACCTCGAAGCCGGCCGCCTCCACCACGTTGGCGATCGCCTTGACGTTGCCCGGCAGGATGCCGGGCGGAATCCCGGTGCCGGCCGAGACCAGGGTGCAGCCCAGCCGCTCCTCCAGCTGCGCCTTCAGCCTGCGCACCACCGCCACGGCGCCGAGGTAGTCCACCACGATGCCGTCCCGCACCACGGTGGAGCGGTGCACGGCGCCGGCCACCGGGGTGTTGTCCGAGTCGACCACCGTCAGCACGATGTTCGCCGTGCCGAGATCGACCCCGGTCTTCAAGGCGCCGGTCTTCCAGCGGGCCGCCGGGGCGGCCCCGGGTTCCCGGATCAGGCGGTGGAGCTCGCGGAGGAGGATGTCCGGGCCCATGATGTCTTCGGTGTCTTGCATGCCGTTCCTTCTCGCCTTCGGCCGCGGAACGCGGTCAGTGTTTGCGGATGCGCACCAGGTCGTCGTTCCTGAGGGAACAGGCGTTGGCTTCTTCCACGTCGATATGCATCTCGAATTCGGCCGCCTCGGTCGCCCGGACCAGGACCCGGCCCATGAGGCAGCTCCGGTCTCCGGCGACTTCCACCTCGACCTCCTCGCCGTTGCGCAGGCCTAGCCGCGCGGCCGTGGCAGGAAGCATGTGGATGTGGCGCATGGCCACGATCAATCCGCGCTCCAGGCGCACGCTGCCGAAGGGACCGATCAGCGCCGCTCCCGGCGTGCCGTCCAGCTGGCCGGACATGCGCAAAGGGGGCGCGACGCCCAGGGTGTATCCGTCCGCCACCGAGATCTCCACCTGGGTCTCGGCCCGCAGCGGTCCCAGGACCCGCACCCGGCCCAGTTCGCCCTTGGGTCCGCGGACGATCACGGTCTCCTCGGCGGCGAACTGGCCCGGCTGCTTCATCGCCTTCTTCCTGAGCAGCATAGATCCCGGACCGAACAGCGCGTCCATGTCCGTCCGGGAAAGGTGCACATGCCGGTTGGACACGCCGACCGGGACCAGGAAAGGATCCCGGTCATCCCGTTGGCCGGCGCCGGGCTCCGCGGCGGACGTTGCCGGGCAAATTGCCTGCCCGTTCCGCATTCCCATCGCCTGCCGGATGATCCGTTCGATCATTGCCTGTCTGCTGTCCATGTCGTCGGCCCTTTCGGTTCCAGGTGGTCCTAGCCCATGTGCGGCAGGATCTTTTCCACGTCCTGGTGCGGGCGCGGAATGACGTGCTTCGAGACCACCGTGCCGACCTTCTCCGCCGCGGCGGCGCCGGCGTCCACCGCGGCCTTGACCGCGCCCACGTCGCCGCGGACCATGGTCGTCACCAGGCCGGAGCCGATCTTTTCGTACCCGACCAGGGTGACGTTCGCCGATTTGGTCATGGCGTCCGCGGCCTCGATGGAACCGACCAGGCCTTTGGTTTCCACCATTCCCAGTGCTTCACCTGTCATCGTAGTTCTCCTTTCAGGCGTTTCGCCTATTTCTTGTTGTTTGAGGGTTTCCGGCCAATGGCCGGTTTGCGCGCCGCCCCCCGCGGGAGCGGCTTCGGCGGGCGGGCCGGGGGCGCCGCCGTTGCCGGCTGCGCCTTCGGTTCCGGCTCGATCTCCGGTTCAGCGGCGGTGGGCTCCGGTTCCGGCTCCGGCTCCGGTTCCGGTTCAGGACCGGGCTCCGGCTCAGGTTCCGGCTCCGGTTCCCGCACGGGTTCCGACACCGGCTCCGGCGGGGCCTCCACCTGCGCCGGTCCTGGGACCGGAGCAGGGGCGGCGCCGACGGTGTCGGGGCTGGCGATGAGGCCGATGATGCCGTCCGCGGGCCGGGCGATGACCCGGGTGGAGACCACCCAGTTCAGCTTTTTCGCCGCCGCCGCCGCCGCCGCGATGGCCGCGTTGACGGCGCCGACTTCGCCCAGGACCTTGATGGTCGTCATGCCGTCGCCGCGGGTCAGTTCATAGCCCACCAACTTGACGTTGGCGGATTTGACCGCGGCGTCGGCAGCTTCGATGGCAGCCACCAGGCCGATCGTCTCGATGAGGCCGAGACTGAGTTGCGCCATGGACGTTCCTCCCCGCTAGCGATCAGATGTACGGTGTGGTGCAGGATTTCACTTCAGCCGGGTCGAGGGACGCCAGGACCTTCTTGCCCACCTCGCGGGCCGCGATGATCGCCTGGCGCACCGCGCCGGAATCGCCGGCGAAGGTGAAGATGACTTCGTTGCTGAACTGGGTGCCGCCGTTGCCGGGAGAGGCGTAGCCGACCGCCTCCACCGTGGCCGCCTTGGCCGCGGTATCCGCCAGCAGGATGCCGATGGCCGCAGGGGCGCCCACAGTGATCCCGAACGCCTGCCCGACCGGGGCGCCGAAGGCCTTCTTGAGCGCCTCGCTGGCCCGGGCGGTGTACTGGAATTCCAGGTGGCCGGCCGGGGTACCGTAGACATCGCCGAAGGTGCGGTCCAGTTCCTTGAGGGTGACTTCCACCGCCCGGCGGGCGTCGGAGACGTCCTCGGCGCCGAACACGATCAGGCAGCCGTGGCCGGCGCCGCCTTCGGTGTCCCGGGCCAGCTCGATGAGGATCACCTCGCTGTTGGTGGCCTTCACGGCCTCGTCAGCCGCGAAGATATGCGGCCCCGCCCCGGTCCTGGCGCCGATGATGCCGATCGACCGGTATTTCGGGTCGATCTTCATCTTCTCGTGGAGCAGCGGATCCACGTTGGCGATGACCAGGCCGATGGTGTGGCCGATGGCCGTGCCCACGAACTCGGTGATGCTGCAGGCCGCCGGGGCGGCCGGGGCCGGCGCCTTGGCGCAGGCCGGGGCCTCGCCGCCGCCCATCTTCTTCATGACTTCGTCCATGACCATGTCGATAAGTTCTTGTTTCACGGCTCATTCCTCCTGTTCGGGTCCGGGTGCTCAGATCTGTTTCGGCAGAATTTTTTCCACTTCCATGTGCGGCCGCGGAATGACATGAACCGAGACCACTTCGCCGACGTTGCCGGCCGCGGCTGCGCCGGCATCGGTCGCGGCCTTCACCGCGCCCACGTCGCCCCGGACCATGACGGTCACCAGGCCGGACCCGATCTTCTCGTAGCCCATCAGGGTCACGTTCGCGGACTTCACCATGGCGTCGGCGGCTTCGATCGCGCCGACAAGGCCTTTCGTTTCGACCATGCCCAAAGCTTCCTGTTGCATTGCTGACTCCCTGTCGTTTCAGTTTCCTGTTTCAGAAGGTGGCGCTGCCCGGGTCCGGCCCGGACCTAGAACGCCTGTTCCGTGCGGCTGATGATGTCGTCCTGGACTTCCCTGGCCAGGACCACCCACTGGGCGCTGTAGCCGGCGACCCGCACGACCAGGTCCCGGTGCTTGTCGGGTTCGCGCTGGGCGTCCAGGAGCAGCTGCCGGTCCACCACGTTGAACTGGACATGCATGCCCTTGTGGTCGAAATAAGTGCGGACCAGGGAGGCGAAGTTCTGCAGGCCGTTGTCCCCGGCCAGTGCGGAGGGCAGGAACTTCTGGTTGTACAGGGTGCCGTTGGAGGCGATGAAATGGTCGAGCTTGGCCACGGAGTTGGCCGCCGCGGTGGGGCCGTTGGTGTCCTTGCCCTGGCGCGGAGAGACCCCGTCCGCCAGGGGCGCCTTGGCCGGCCTGCCGTCGGGCAGTGCGGCCACGTCCTTGCCGAACAGGACGTTCGCGGACACCGGGTAGATGCCAGCCTGGAACTGGCCGCCGCGGGGGTTCCTGTACTTCTCCACCTCCTGGCAGTAGATCTGCGCGCACTTGCGGGCCGCCAGATCGACCTCGTCGATGTCGTTGCCGAAGGCCGGGCTGGCCTCCAGCAGCCGGCGGACGGCGTCGAAGCGGGAGGGGGACCCTTCGGCCGCAGGACCGTTGAGGGTGCGGTAGACCTCGTTCTTGAGTTCGGACATGTCCATCGAATTGCAGCTGCTCAGGACCTTCTTGACCGCCGCGAGGACCTGGGCCTCGGTGAGGTCGCCGCTGCCGCCGGCCTGGGCGGCGCCGCCCACCGGCAGGCCGAAGTTGGCGTCCAGGGCCTCCTTCAGGTCGTTCAAGGTGAGCTTCTTGTCCTCGAACACGTTCTTCTGGATCGCGTAGACCGAGTCGCCGGAGTCGGCGACGCCGAAGGCCTGCGGGCCGGTGAAATTGTAGACCGCGCCGCCTTCCTGCAGCGACTTGCCGCGGCCGATGCAATCCTCGACCAGAGCCGAGACGAAAGGCAGCGGGCAGCGCTCGGCATGGGCCAGGTCCACACAGTTGTCGGCCTCCGCCAGGTAGTGGACGAAATAGGCGATCTGCTTCTGGAAGGCCGCGTACAGGTCGTCGATGGAACGGAAACTGGTGAATTCACCGGTCACCGGGCCGAGCTGCCGGCCGCCGGCCTTGCCATTGTTCAGGGTGATCTCGAGCACCTTGGCGACATTGAAGAAGGCCGCGTCGTGCCAGCCTTCGGTCTTGTGGATGCACTGCGGTTCCACGCAGCCGACGATGCCGTAGTTGCGGGCGTCCCGCAGCGCGACGCCGCGATTCTGCAGCGAGGGGATGATGACCTCGTCGTTGTACATGGCCGGAACGCCGAACCCCTGCCGGACCACTTCACAGGCGCGGAAGAGGAATTCGTCCGGGGTGTTCTGCCAGACCCGGATGGAGAAGGAAGGGGCCGGCAGGGCGACATGCACGGTCGCTTCCATGCACATGTAGGAGACCTCGTTGGTGGCGTCCATGCCGTCCTCGGTCTGGCCGCCGACGATCAGGTTCTGGAACACGGCATAGCCGGCGAACGCCTGCGCCGAAACCTCGTCCCGGGTCTTGTTGACGTCGTTGAGCTTGATCCAGATGCAGTCGACGAGTTCCTGGGCGAATTCCCTGGGGATGCCCTTGTCGGCCGCGAGGAAGGGATACATGTACTGGTCGAACCGGCCGGGGGAGATGGAATGGCCGCTAGACTCGATCTGGAGCAGGCTCTGGACGAACCAGAAGGCCTGGCAGGCTTCGTAGAAGTTGCTGGCCCCGTGCTCCGGCACGCGGGTGCAGTTCTTGGCGATCAGGAGCAGTTCCGCCTTGCGCACCGGGCTGCTTTCCACCTGGGCCAGTTCCTGGGCCTTGGCGGCGTAGCGGTGCGCGAAGTTGATGGCGGCGGTGTAGGCGATGATGACCGCGCTGTAGAACTGCTGTTTCTTGATGTAGTCGGGCTCGGTCCGGTCCATCTTCTCCATGGCCTGGACGACTTCGGTGATGACGCCGCGGAAGCCGATCTTGAGCACCTTGCCGTAATCGACGCAGACGTGGCCGACGCCGCCGTTCAGGTAGTTGCCCACCGTGAACACCCCGGAAGCGATGCAGTCCTTGGCTTCCTGGGACATGTAGGAATTGGCCAGGTCGCCGGTGGTCCTGCCCGGCCAGTAGAGGAACGCCTCGTGCAGTTCCGCCGCGGTCTCCTTGGGGATCTCGAACGGATCGGCCACCCGGGTGGCCATGGTCTCGAATTCCTTTTCCACCCAGTCGAAGGAGAATTCGGGACAGATCTCCGTGGAGCGCGGGTGCTTGGTGATGGCGCCGACGATCAGCTCGTCGTTGCGGATGGTGACCGGCAGGTTGTTGAAGATCATTTCCGCGGCCTTGGCCCGGCGGAGAATGGGCGACAACCCTTCCGTTTCCTTGTAGGACTTGGTCACCAGCACAGCTCGTTCCGACTCCACGTAGGGCGTGGCGTTCAGGATTTCGTTCTTCAGCCGGATGACACGTTGAGTTGGCTTTGAAAAGCCTTTCTCGATCATAAGCTACCTCCTGGGGTTTGATCGAGTATGAGGAACGTTTATACTTGCGTCATACAGGACATTCTTGTTATAAGGGTGTAAATAATTGACATAATGCCGATCCAGCCCGGTAAAAGGTTGCGCCGCTGCTGGACAATCTTGCTGCCGGGGCAACAGGACGGGCCGGCCGGGGACCGGTAGGCCCGCAGCCCATACCGGCCAGGGTGAAATCCACCTGGTTCCCGGGCCGGGGCCACGACCCACGGCGAACCTGGACGGCCTCGCCCAGGAGGCCCCTTCGGAGCCCCTGGTCCTGGGACATCACTCCGCGAACCCCCGCTCCAGCCCCTCGGCGATCCCGGCGTAGGCCCGGTCCAGCTGGGCGTCGGTGACGCAGTAGGGCGGCAGCAGGTAGACCGTGCCGCCCAGGGGCCGGATCAGCAGCCCGCGGGCGAGGAAGAACCGCTTCATCCGGGCGTTCAGGTCCGAGCCGCAGCCCGGGTCCGGGGCGGCCACCTCGAAGGCGGCGACGGTGCCCTGGACCCGCGGCCGGAGCACCGCCGGGAAGGCCGCCGCCAGCCGGCCCAGCCAGGCCCGGTGGCGCCGCTCGATCCGGGCCCGGGCCAGGGCGCAGGCCGGGTCCAGCAGCAGGTCCAGGGACGCCAGCGCGGCCGCGCAGCCCAGCGGGTTGGCGGTGAAGGAATGGCCGTGCAGGAAGGCCCGGTCGATGCCCTCGCCCAGGAAGGCGGCGTGCAGGGCCTCGCTGGCCACGGTCAGGCTCATGGGCAGGGCGCCCCCGGTCAGGCCCTTGGACAGGCAGAGCAGGTCCGGCGCCACGCCCGCCTCGAGGCTGGCGAAATGCCGGCCGGTGCGGCCGAATCCGGTCAGGACCTCGTCCAGGATCACCAGGATCCCCCGCGCCCGCAGCCGGGCCACCACCCCCCGCAGGAAGCCGGGCCGGTGCATGCGCATGCCGCCGGCGCCCTGCAGCAGCGGCTCCAGGATGGCCGCGGCGGTGCCGGCGCCGTGGCGCTCCAGGTGCCGGTCCAGGGCGTCCAGGGCCGCCGCCTCCCGGGCCTCGGTCCGCTCGTCGCCCAGCCAGGTGGCGGGCACCGGCAGCACGTCCACGGGGAACAGCAGCCCCCGCCAGGCCTCGAAGAACCCCGAGGACGCCCCCGCCGACATGGCGCCGACGGTGTCGCCGTGGTAGCCGCCCTCGAAGGCCAGGAACCGGGCCCGGCCGGGTTCGCCCAGGTTGCGCCAGGCCTGGAGCGCCAGCTTCAGGGCCACCTCCACCGCGGTGGAGCCGTTGTCCGAGAAGAAGCAGCGGCGCAGGCCCCCGGGCAGGATGCCGGCCAGGCGCTGGCACAGGGCCACCGCCGGCTCGTGGGTGCACCCGGCGAAGATCACCTGCTCCAGCCGCCCGGCCTGCTCGCCGATGGCCCGGGCGATGGCCGGGTGGGCATGGCCGTGCAGGGTCACCCACCAGGACGAGATCAGGTCCAGGATCTCCCGGCCCTCGCCGTCGACCAGCAGGGCCCCGGAGGCCGAGCGGATGGCCACCGGCGCCGGCGCGGTGCGGGCCTGGGTGAAGGGATGCCAGACCAGGGCGCGGTCCAGTTCGAGCAGGGCGGCGGTCTCCATCAGGCGCCCCGGAGCGCGGCCAGGTCGAGCCCGGCGGCGGCCCGGGCCAGGGCCGCCGGGGCCAGCGGGGCCAGCCAGGGGATCCGGCCCAGCACCGGCGCCCCGCCCAGGCGGGCGATGGTGTCGAGGTTGCGCGGATGGTCGGCCCCGCTGAACACCACCCCGGCCACCGGCAGGCCGCGATGGCGCAGGGCCTCCAGCGACAGCAGGGTGTGGTTGAGGGTGCCCAGGCCGGTGCGGGCGGCCAGGACGATGGGCAGACCCAGGCGGGCGGCCAGGTCGATCATCATGAAGTCCCCGTCCAGCGGCACCAGCAGGCCCCCGGCGCCCTCCACCACCAGCGGCCGCGGCCAGTCCGGCAGCACCAGCCGCCGCGGGTCGATGCGGGCGCCCTCGGCCGCCGCGGCCTGGTCCGGGGCCAGGGCGGCCCGGAAGGCCCAGGCCGGCGGCGGAAACGCCCCGGGGTCGCGGCCGGCCAGCCGCGCCACCTCGGCGGTGTCCCCGCCGGGCAGGGCGTCCAGGCCGCTCTGCACCGGCTTCCAGTAGTCGGCGCCCAGGGCGAGCGCCAGGGCGGCGGCCACCACCGTCTTGCCGGCGTCGGTGCCGGTCCCGGCGACGAACACCCCGCCGGTCATGGCCGGCGCTCCCAGAGCACGGTCAGGACCTCGTAGCTGGCGACGAACGGCGCCCCCCGCCCGGCCCGCAGGAGCCGGCGCAGGACCGGCGGATCCAGGGGGCGGTGGCCGGGCCCGGCGGCGCGGGCGCCGGTGAGCCGCAGGTGGTCCAGGAAGCCCCCGAGGCTGCCGCAGTCCAGGCGCACCACGGCCCGGCTCACCGGGGCCCCCAGGGCGGCGGCCAGGCCTTCGGCGGTGGGAAAGGCCGGGGTCCAGGGCTCCACCCCGGCGCCCCGGCAGACCCGGCGCCACTCGGCGAAGGTGCCGGCGCCCAGGGTGGTGGCCGCCAGCACCCCCCCCGGCCGCAGCAGCCGGCGCAACCGGCAGAGGCCGGCGACGGTGTCGCCGAACCACTGGACCGCCAGGCTGGAGACCACGAGATCGAACCGGCGCTCCTGCAGGTCCGGCCATTCCCCGTCCATGACCCGGGTCTCCAGGTCCGGGTGCCGGCCCGGGTCCAGACGCCGGGCGCAGGCCGCCACCATGCCCGGGGAGAGGTCGTTGGCCAGCCACCGGCAGCCGGGCAGGGCCGGGCGCAGGAGCGCGGTGAGCAGGCCGGTGCCGCAGCCGATCTCCAGCACCTCCGGGGCCGGGGCCAGGGGCAGGGCCCGCACCTTCCGGGCCAGGGCCTGGGCGACCCGCCGCTGGGGCGCGGCGGCCAGGTCGTAGGTGGCGGCGGCGGCGTCGAAGCGCCCGATGAGGGTGTCCTTCCAGCTGTTCATCCGCCCAGGCCCTCCCGGATCACCGCCGCCACCGCCCGCGGCCGGGTCAGCGGCAGCCCGTGGCCGCCCCCGGGCTGGAGCCGCAGGGCCGCGCCGAACGCCGCGCGGGCCAGGGGCTCGGGCACCAGCGGGTCGTCCGCGGCGGCGCAGGCCAGCAGCGGCCGCCCGCCCAGGCGGTGGCGGGCATCGTCGTCCCGCAGCCGGACCAGGTCCGCCGACCGCCGGGCCAGCCGGGGGGTCCCCGGCGGCAGGCCGGTGCCGCAGCGGGCGTGGAAGGCCCCGAGCACCTCCAGGGGCGCGGCCCGGAACCGCGTGAGCATGCGCTCCAGCACCCGCACCGGGGTGCCGTGGGGGAAATCCGGCCCGGCGCAGAAGCGCGGGAAGCCGTTGACGGCCACCAGCGGCAGCCCCGCCAGCTCCGGGCGGCCCAGGGCCCACAGGCAGCCGAAGGAGTGGGCCACCACCAGGTCCAGCCCGGCGGGCGGTTCCCGCCGGGCGGGGCCGAAGTAGCCCAGGTCCAGGGCCAGCCAGGCCGGGCCCGGCAGCGCCGCGCGCAGCGGCCCCCAGAGGGACGGGCCGCTGCCCCAGCCGTGGACCAGCAGGATCCTCACGCTCCGGCCCTCCCCAGGGCGCCGAAGGCCTGGAGCAGCTGGTCCAGGTCGGCCTCGGTATGGGCCGCGCTGACGGCCAGGCGCAGCCGGCCGGTGCCGGGGGGCACCGTCGGCGGCCGGATCGCCACCGCCAGGATGCCCGCGCGCTCCAGCTGGGCGGCCCCGGCCAGGGTGTCGGCCTCGCCGCCGAGGACGGCGGGGATGATCTGGGTGTCCGAGCCCAGGGTGTCGAGCCCCAGGCGGCGCAGGGCCGCCCGCACCCGGTCCCCGGCCCGGGCCAGCCGGGCCCGCCGAGCCTCCAGCTCCGGCAGCAGGTCCAGGGCCGCCTGCGCCGCCGCCACCGCCGGCGGCGCCAGGGCGGTGCTGTAGATGAAGCCGCGGCAGCGGTTCACCAGCCAGTCGCGGACCAGGGCCGGCCCG
>Ga0316217_10002831_pt1 | contig 20503 bp, 18 predicted proteins | sample 1anoAmetaG_FD_203633 | JGI IMG/M metagenome (GOLD analysis project Ga0316217, IMG submission 203633) | Freshwater microbial communities from Trout Bog Lake, Wisconsin, USA - 1anoA | ecosystem: Environmental > Aquatic > Freshwater > Lake > Hypolimnion/Profundal zone | place: USA: Wisconsin...
CGACGGCGGCAAGGTCGCCTTCCTTGAATTTTTTAACGCGTGCGCCCGCCTTCGCCACGCGCCCGACAATTTCGTGGCCGGGCACGCACGGATAAATTGTGCCCTGCCACTCATTGCGCGCCTGGTGGACGTCCGTGTGGCAAACGCCGCAGTATTGGATTTGAATTTGGATTTCTTCCGGGCCGGGATCGCGGGATGGAAACGTGAACGGCGCGAGCGGCGCGGTGCCGTTGATGGAGGCATAGGCTTTGGTGTGGCGCATAAAATATTTCTTTGGATGATGAATCTACGCCGCCTCGAAGCCCTGTCAACGAAAGCATGAAAAGAAGTTCGTGCCAATCCGTGAAATTCGTGTCTTAATTTCCCCGATGAACATTCAAGTGGCGGTTCTCTGCGACGCGGCGACGGACGACAACGGCAAGCTGAACCTGCTCGGCTCCTTCGACACCATTTATGCGCCGCAGATGCCGGCGGTGCATCCGCAGTGCGCCGTCGCGCTGCGCGTCACGTTCCAGCCCGGCGACGAGGGCACGCGCAAGCTCACGCTGAATTTCATCAATGCCGACGGCCGCTCCATCATGCAGGGCATCGAGCTGCCCGTGCCCGTCACGCTGCCGGACGACGCGCATTTCCTCACCCGCAACTTCATCGTGAACATCCAGCAGCTCAAGTTCACCGAGCCGGGCCTGTATTCCGTGGATGTGCGCCTCGACGACGAATCACAGGCGAGCATTCCGCTGCTGGTGAAACTGGTCGAACGGCCGGGGGTGTAAAAAAAGCTGCCGCCGCGCATTTTGGGAATTGAATTTTCCGCCGCCAACCAAATAATTTCCCTATGATAAACGAACCGATTCTCCAGCTCGACCTGCCCGGCATCAAAAAAGTCCGCTCCGGCAAGGTCCGCGAAGTCTATGACCTCGGCGACCGCTTTCTGCTCGTCGCCAGCGACCGCATCTCCGCGTTCGACGTCATCATGCCCAACGGCATCCCGCGCAAGGGCGAGGTGCTCACGCAGATCTCGCATTTCTGGTTCGAGAAGTTTTCCGCGCTCGTGCCGAATCATCTGCTCGCCAAGGCCGATGATCCGCTGCCGAGCAACTTGCAGCCGTTCGCCGCGCAACTCGCGCGCCGCTCGATGATCGTGAAAAAGGCCAAACCGCTCACTATCGAATGCATCGTGCGCGGCTACCTTTCCGGCAGCGGCTGGAAGGAATATAAAAAATCGCAGACCGTCTGCGGCATCAAGCTGCCCGCCGGTTTGACCGAATCCGCCGAACTGCCGGAGCCAATTTTCACGCCGTCCACCAAGGCCGAAGCCGGCCACGACGAAAACATTTCCTTCGCGGAGGCCTGCCAGATCGTCGGCCCGGAACTCGCCACGCAGGCGCGCGACTTGAGCCTGATGATTTATCAGGCCGGCCGCGACTACGCCCGGCAGCGCGGCATCATCATCGCCGACACAAAATTCGAGTTCGGCCTGTGTGGCGGCGACGCCTCGTCGCCTTCCTCCGGTAAATTGATTTTGATTGATGAAGTGTTGACGCCCGATTCCTCGCGCTTCTGGCCCGCCGACCAATACGCGCCCGGCCGCGGCCAGCCGAGCTTCGACAAGCAATTCGTCCGCGACTATCTCGAAACGCTGACGTGGGACAAAACCCCGCCCGGTCCGAAACTCCCGGACGACGTCGTGGCTAAAACTTCCGCGAAGTATTTGGAAGCGTATGAAAAGCTGACGGGGAAGAGGCTTTAGCTACACGTGATGAAGCACGCAGTTTATGGCTATTCAATATTGGTGGTTTGCGGCACAAGCATCCTATCCACCTTTAACCAAGGCCATGCTGCAACCCTGCTTTTTTCAGATTCTTTTACCAACAGCTCGCTAAACACCAATTATTGGAACCCTTACATCTGCGACAACAATTCCCATGGCTGGCCTTGGAATATGCAGGCCGGACTGCCGCAGCCCAGTTCCGCCATAGATAAAGCGAACGCTCTTGCGGCAGACTATGAGCTACCTTCGTTGATTTCCACCGGCACCGGCCTGCAAATGACCCTTCAATCCGGCACAACGGCGACCGGCTATACGTGGAGCGGCTCCATCATTTGCTCCTATCCCATCACCAACACTTTCAGCCGCTGCCGGGGCTTCTCTTTTACCAACGGATACGTGGAGGTGCGCGCCAAATTCCCCGGCGCCAGCAATGGCTGCTGGTCGTCCCTCTGGTTTCTCGCCGGTCCCGGCAGCAGCGGCGGGGAAATTGACTTGCACGAAGGCGGCTATCTTTCAGGCTCCACCAATCCGGATCAAATCATGGCCTGCAACTTTCACTCGGCGGGAAATACCCAGAAATTATTCAACACCGGCACCAGCCTTTCAGCCGACTACCACGTTTATGGAATGGAATACCTGCCGGGCCGGTCCATTAAAATGTTCTTTGACGGCGCGCTGGCCGCCTCATTCACCAACAACGTCACCAACAGCAGTTATTATCTCATTCTGAAAGACGGCCTGGCTTCGACGAACACTGCGGGGTGGCACAGCCAGACCAACGCCGCAACCCCCAACCCGGCACTCATGTTCGTTGATTACGTTAAGGTCTATGACCTGCGCCCGCAACCGCGCATCAGTTCGGTGGCATGGAGAAATAATACAAATTTGGTATTAAGCGGGACCAACGGCACTCCCACGGTGAGTTACCGCGTGCTGGGCACCACGAACATTCAGCTCCCCCTGACCAACTGGCAGGTGATGGCCACCAACCGCTTTGACCTCAGCGGCCAATTTTGCTCAACAAACTCGTTTTCCACCGCCATAAGGCAAAAGTTCTTCACCATCTCTGTGCCCTGAAACGGTTCATATTTTAATAGACCAAAAGATAATCTGACTGGTTTATTGCATGGCATCAACAAGGGTTGCGGTCGTAAAAATTGAAAATAACAGCGCCGTATTTTCCACGCACATTCGGTCGTGCAGAGAATGGGCTGTTTTTATTATGCTCGCGGTGTGCAATCGCCCGTCGAAGAAATTATGCCATCCCTGCGCCACGAACGCGGGCAGTCAAACAATTTGGCAATTGAACCAAAACCATGAATTTACCGAATCATCCGCGCTGGCTGGACTGGACCACGCGCCTCCAGGCCATCGCGCAGAATGGCCTGACGTTTGCGCGGGATAGTTATGACGTCGAGCGCTACACGGCCGTGCGCGAGATTGCGGCCGAGATGCTGGCGGCGGGCGCGGGTTGTGACATTGCCCTCGTCCGCGATCTCCTCAGCCGCGATGCCGGTTACGCGACGCCCAAGGTGGACGTGCGCGGCGTGGTGTTCCGCGACGGCAAGCTGTTGCTGGTTCAGGAGAAAACGGACGGCGGCTGGGCTTTGCCGGGCGGCTGGGCCGACGTGGGCGAGTCGCCCGCCGAAAACGTGGTCCGGGAAATCCGGGAGGAATCCGGGCTTGAAACGCGCGCGGTGAAAATCCTGGCCCTCTTGGACCGCGCCAAACATCCGCACGAGCCGCCGTTTCCGTTTCATGTCTATAAAATTTTCATCCGCTGCGAACTGGTTGGCGGCACCGCCGCGCCGAGCCTGGAAACCGACGCGGTGCAATTCTTCGGGGAGCAGGAGCTGCCGCAATTGTCGGTGACCCGCGTCACCGCCGGGCAGTTACGCCGGCTGTTTGAGCATCACCGGAATCCGGAGCTGCCAACCGACTTTGACCGGCGGCCATGATGTGAAATTCCGCCGGACCGAACTCATGCAAACCCTGGTCGAAGATTTTCTGCAATACCTGCGTCACGAGCGCGGGCAGTCGGACAACACAGCCAAAACCTACGCCGCGCTGCTCGGCAAATTTACCGCGTGGGCGGCAAAGCAAAATCTCGCGGATTGGAAGCAGGTCGAGCTGAAGCATCTGATGGCGTTTCTCGCGCACGAACGCGTGCGCGGCGCGTCCACCGGTCGTCCGGCCACACGCGAGGGCGCTCCGCCCAAGCCTGCGCGCCGCATGAGCGGCGAGAGCGTGTATCTGGAAATCGCTGCGCTGCGGGCATTTTATAAATTCGCCGAAAACGAAAAAATCCTGCCCGCAAACCCGGCGGAATATCTGTCGCTGCCGCGCCGATGGAAACGGCTGCCAAAGGCGCTGTCGAACGACGAAATTAAAAAACTACTTGAACCGGAACAGCCGGAGACGCCGCAAAGCTTGTGCGACCAGGCGGTTCTGGAACTGGCCTACGCTTCGGGCCTGCGGCTGTCGGAGTTGAAAAATCTGCGGCTGGAGCAGCTTCATCTTGACGCTGGCTTCATCAACGTCATCGGCAAGGGCAACAAGGAGCGCGTGGTGCCGGTGGGCCGGACGGCGGTGGCGGCGTTGAATCGTTTCATTGAAGCCGGCCGGCCCAAGCTCATCACGCCCAAATCACCGGCGAATGTTTTTTTGACCAAGCGCGGCACGCCGTTCGCGGCGGTGACGCTGTGGCTGCACATCAAGAACCGCGTCAAGCGCGCGGGCATCGGGCGCAACCTGACGCCGCACATGCTGCGGCACAGCTTTGCCACGCATCTGCTGGAGCACGGCGCGGACTTGCGCGTGATCCAGGAGCTGCTCGGCCACGCGAACATCGGCACGACGGAGATTTACACGCACGTCGCCGGCAGCCGGCTGCGGGAAATCCACCGGAAATTTCATCCGCGGGCGTAGCCGCCAACTCAAATTCCGATCTGCTGTCGGATCGCGCCGCAGATTTTTTCCGACCAGGTCTTCAGCAGCGCGGCGTCGCGGCCCTCCACGAGCAGCCGCGCCTTCGGTTCCGTGCCGGAATAGCGCAGCAACAGGCGCCCGCCTTGCGCGGACAATTCTTTTTCCGCCTCGGCCACCAGCCGGTTCATGCCATCGAGCTGCGCGAACGGTTTTTTCTCGCGCACCTTCACGTTGGTGACGAGCTGCGGAAAGCGCGTCCAGCACTTCGCGAGCTGGGAAAGCGGCGTTTCCCTGGCCTTCATGATGTGCAGGATTTGCAGCGCGGCCACCAGCCCGTCGCCGGTGCTGGCATGGTCGCGGAAAATCAAGTGCCCACTTTGCTCGCCGCCGAAGTTGAAGCCGTGCCGCAGCATCTCGTCAATCACGTTCTTGTCGCCGACCGCGGTGCGGAGCATTTTGCCGCCGGCCTGCCGGATGGCGGCTTCGAGGCCGGCATTGCTCATCACGGTGCCGACCAGGGTTTTTCCGGCCAGGGAATTTTCCGCGAGCATCTCCAGCGCGGCGATGGCCATGATGTCGTCGCCGTCAATCAGCGTGCCGGTTTCGTCGCAGAGCAGCACGCGGTCGGCGTCGCCGTCGTGCGCGATGCCGAGGTGCGCGTCGTGCTCGCCGACTTTCCGGCACATCGTTTCCGGGTGCATGGAGCCGCAGTTTTCATTGATGTTTTTGCCGTCGGGCTGGTTGCCATAGACGATGACTTCCGCGCCAAGTTCGCGCAGGACGCAGGGCGAGGCCTTGTAGGCCGCGCCGTGGCCGCAGTCCAGGACGATTTTCAGCCCTTCGAGCGTCAGGCCGCGCGGGAAGCTGGCCTTGGCGTGCTCGATGTAGCGGCCCAGCGCGTCGTCAATGCGGACGGCGCGGCCGATGTGCTCGGCGGAGGGGCGGATTTTTTCCACTTCGCCGGAGAAGACGAGGCGTTCGATTTCGGCCTCGATTTTGTCGTCGAGCTTGTAGCCGTCGGCGCGGAAAAACTTGATGCCGTTGTCGGTGTAAGGGTTGTGGGAGGCGGTGATGACGATGCCGGCATCCGCGCGCAGGCTGCGCGTGACGTAGGCGACGCCCGGCGTGGGCAGCGGGCCGACAAAGAAAACGTCCACGCCCATTGAAAGAATGCCGGCACTGATGGCGTTCTCCAGCATGTAGCCGGAGAGCCGGGTGTCTTTGCCGATGACGATGCGATATTTGCCGCGGCCGCGCGACTGGGATTCGAGGTTTTTGAAGACGTGCGCGGCGGCGCGGCCGAGCTTCAACGCGGTTTCAGCGGTGACGGGTTCGATGTTCGCGGTGCCGCGGACGCCGTCGGTGCCAAAGATTTTCTGGGGTGAACTCATGGAGGGATTGGGCTTAGGGCTTTGGTCGCGGGGCGAGCACGTCGATGGTTTCGGGCCGGATGCTGACGACGGTCACGCCCGGCGGCACGGCAACATTCACCGGGCGTTTCATTTCCTTTACGGAATTCACGCCGGTCAAATCCACCGTCGCGTGAATCTGGTCGGCCTGCAATTTGCCGATGACCTCGCGCGCGCCGCTGACGGTGACGGAAACCGTGGGCTGGAGCAGGCGGAAATCGCTGACGTTCGCCGACGCCGAAACCAAGGACACTTGCAGGTCGCCGTAGCTGTTGGAAATGACATCAGTGGGCGTGGCTGGCAGGGCCGATTCCAGCAAAATCCGGTGGACGGTCAGCCAGATGGCGACGGCCAGCACCAGGGAAAATATTTTCCAGCCGATGTCCTCGACGAGCCAGTCGCGAAATGTGGAGAGAAATTTCATTTGTTGCCGACAGGTTTGGCGGCCGGGCGCGGCTCGTGCCGGGTGATGACGGCGGGGCCGGCGGGCTTGTGGTGTTCGGTGAACCGGGCGCGCAGCCATTTCACGATGCTATTGGTGCGCGCCGGGCGCAGAATGACGGCGGTCAGAAACGCGCGCAGCTCCTCCAGCGTCACGCCGCGCACGAGCTGGCCCTTGTAGGCGTGCGAAACCATGCCGTTTTCCTCGGACACGACGACGATGACGGCGTCCGTCTCCTCGCTCAAGCCAATCGCCGCGCGGTGGCGCGTGCCGAGCGACTTGTTCAAATCATTGCGCTGCGACAGCGGAAAAATGCACGCAGCGTAGGCGATGCGGTCGCCCTTGATGATGACGCCGCCGTCATGCACGGCGTTGTTCGGAAAGAAAATCGTCTCCAGCATTTCCGCCGTCACGTCGCAATCCACCTTGATGCCGGCCTCGGTCGCCTCCTGCAACTGGATGGACTGCTCGATGGCGATGAGCGCGCCGATGCGCACGTCGGCCAGCCGCTCGACGGTCTGGATGATGACCTCGATGCTTTCGCGTTGTTCGTGGGAACTGGCGAAGAGCGGCAGGTTGCCGAGTTCCGCGAGCATCCGGCGCAGTTCCGGCTGGAATATCACCAGCGTGCCCAACGCGATGAACACGGAGGCGCTGCCGAGAATCCACCGCAGCACCTTCAAATCCAGCAGCGTCGTGACCGCCGTGAGCGCGAGCAGCACGACCACGAAGCCGATGACCACCGGCCAGCCGCGCGTGCCGCGCACGAAGCGGAACGCAAAATAGATCAGCACCGCGAGGATTAAAATTTCCACTGCGGGCCGCCAGCCGTTTTCAAGGTCAATCAACATTTCAGATCGGAATCCAACAGGTTTTCATCCGTCGCGCCGCCCGCATACCAGGCAGGGCAAATTTTTTGCCGCCGGTTCGGCCAGCACGGCTTCCGTCATCCGCACCACCTGCACCGTCTCCGGCACGTCGTGCGTGCGGATGATTTGCGCGCCGGCCAGCAGCGCCAACGTGGTGCAGGCGAGCGACGCCGGCAAGCGTTCTTCCACCGGCAGCGCGAGCAGTTTTTGGATGAACGACTTGCGCGAGACGCCAATGAGCAGCGGCCGCCGCCATTTTGTAAAACTCCGCAGGCCCGCGAGCAACTGCAAATTGTGCTCCAGCGTCTTGCCGAAACCGATGCCGACATCCAGCACCACCTGTTCCATCGGGATGCCCGCCTCGTTCATCAGAGTGCCCAGCCGCTCGGAAAAAAATTCGCCGACCTCTTGGACGACGTCCGCGTAGGCCGGATTTTCCTGCATCGTCCGGGGCGAGCCTTGCGCGTGCATGACGATATAGCCGGCCCGATGTTCGGCGACAATCCGCCACATCGTGGAATCCGTGCGCGTCGCCGCGCCGACATCGTTGACGATGCTCGCGCCGGCTTCGAGCGCCGCGCGGGCGACCGCCGGCTTGGTGGTGTCAATCGAGACCGGCACCTTCACCTGCGGCGCGAGTTTCTTGATGACGGGAATGACGCGGCGCAATTCCACCGCCACGCTCACCGGTTCCGCGCCGGGCCGCGTGGACTCGCCGCCGATGTCGAGAATGTCCGCGCCCTGGGCAACGAGCTTGAGCGCGTGAACCACGGCGGCGTCCGGGCTCAAAAACTTTCCGCCGTCGGAAAAGGAATCCGGCGTGACGTTGACGATGCCCATGACGAGCGCCGGACGCGGAAACCGAAATTCAAATTGGCGGGCGGTGAAAACCATTCAATTTACGATATTTGATTTACGATTTACGATGCCGCAAATCGGCGGCCGCGTAAATCGTATATCGTAAATCCGAAATCCTTTCAAACTTTCGTGCGGAAATACGCAATCGTGTCGGTCAGGCCCTTGTAAAGCGGCACGACGGGCGACCACTTGAGAAGTTTTCTGGCCTTGGCGATGTCGGGCTTGCGCTGCTTGGGATCGTCCTGCGGCAACGGCTTGAAGACGATTTTGCTTTTGGAGTTCGTGGCGGTGATGATCTGCTCGGCGAACTGGAGCATGGTCAGCTCCACCGGATTGCCGATGTTCACCGGCAAATCGTAGCGGCTCATCATCAGCCGGTAAATGCCTTCGATCAAATCCGAGACGTAGCAAAAACTGCGCGTCTGCGTGCCCTGGCCGAAAATGGTGACGGGCTTGTTTTTCAGCGCCTGGCTGATGAACGCGGGGACGACGCGGCCATCGTTGATGCGCATGCGCGGGCCGTAGGTGTTGAAGATGCGGACGATGCGCGTCTGGACCTGGTGCTCGCGGTGGTAAGCCATCGTCAGCGCCTCGGCGAAACGCTTGGCCTCGTCGTAGCAGCCGCGCGGGCCGATGGTGTTGACGTTGCCCCAGTATTCCTCCGGCTGCGGATGCACGAGCGGGTCGCCGTAGATTTCCGAGGTCGAGGCGATGAGGAAGCGCGCGTTTTTTTCCTTGGCGAGGCCGAGCGCCTTGTGCGTGCCGAGCGAGCCGACCTTCAGGGTTTGGATCGGCAGCTCCAGATAATCAATCGGGCTGGCCGGCGAGGCGAAATGCCAGACATAATCCACCCGGCCTTCGAGAAAAATGAATTCGGTGACGTCCTGCTGGATGAATTTGAAATTCGGATTGCCGCCGAGGTGGACGATGTTGTCCACGCTGCCGGTGACGAAGTTGTCAATGCCGATGACCTTGTGGCCGCGCGAAATCAGGAGGTCGGTGAGGTGCGAGCCAAGAAAGCCGGCGGCACCGGTGACGACGGAGATGGGCTGTGTTTTTTTCATCGTTAAATCGTGGACCGTATGATCGCCATATCGTAGGGGAGCGCGCCGCCGATTCAACGATTAAACGAATCGCGGCGCCGGATTTTATTTCGCGCCGCTGGTCGAGAACACGGCGGGGACGGTGCGCAGGAGAATGGATAAATCAAGCCAGATGGACCAGTTGTCAATGTATTCGAGGTCGAGGCGGACCCATTCCTTGAAGTCGGAAATTTTGTTGCGGCCCTTGACCTGCCAGAGACAGGTGAGGCCGGGCTTGACGCTCAAGCGGCGGCGGTGGGCGAGGTCGCTGAAGCGCTTGACCTCGTCCACCGGCAGCGGCCGGGGGCCGACGAGGCTCATCTCGCTGCGCAGGACATTGAACAACTGCGGCAGCTCGTCGAGGCTCCACTTGCGCAGCCATTTGCCGATGGGCGTGACGCGCGGGTCGTTGGTGACCTTGAAGACGGGGCCGGACATTTCGTTCATGGCCGCCAGCTCGTGCTTGAACTGCTCGGCGTTGGTCATCATGGTGCGGAATTTGAAGATGGTGAACGGCGTGCCGTTCAGGCCGGAGCGCTGCTGCCGGAAGAGCACCGGGCCGGGCGAGGTGAGTTTCACGAGCAGCGCGATGACGAGCATGGGAACCGCCGCCGCGACGAGCAGCAGCGCCGTGCCGAAGAAATCCAGCAGCAGCTTGGCCATCATCTGCCAGGAGGTTTCCGGCGTGGAGCGGAACACCAGCAGCGGATGGCCGAACATCTCGTCGAAACTGGCCCGCGCAATCTGGGTGGCAAAAAAATCCGCCACCAGCCAGGCCTCGATGCCTTCGATTTCGCAGAGCTGAATGATGGCTTCCACGCGCTCCAACTGGGCGTGCTTGGGGCTGACGAGCACGCCGCTGACGGAATGTTCGTGGATGAGTTCGATGAGCTGCTGCGCGGACGATTCCGTGAGGCAAAACTCCGCCACGACCTCAAGGCTGTCATCGTGCGATTTTATATTGCGGCGGAGCCGGGTGATTTCCGCGGGACAGCCGGCGATGATGATGCGGCGTTTGTATTGGGCCTTGGCCATCCGGCTGCGCAAAACCAGCTGCATCAGCTCCTCCTTGGCCCATATCAGCACGAAGCTGATGACGCCAAAAAACACCATGACCCCGCGGGGCGTTCTTTCCGCCTCCTTGAAAATGAACAGCAGCAGCACCAGGCCGATGGTCACGATGAAGCAGGACTTGAGCAGCGGCCAGAAGACGGTCGTGCGCGAACTTACCACCGGCCGGCTGTAAAAGCCCTGCGATTCCAGCACCAGCGGCGCTCCCAGCACCAGCGCGAAATAAAGCCACAGCACGCGGTTGAACGCCTCCGGATCAATCTCGTCCAGCCCCAGGCCGCCCGCCAGCCAGGCATTGCCGCGCAGGACGTAGGCCAGCCAGAAGCTGATGGCAAAGAGGCTCGCATCGGCAAGCTGCTGAAGTTGGGTGCGGATTTGGCGGTCGCGTTGCAGCATGAAAATTTTTGTCAAACTGGCTGGCAACACAGCATAGCCGGTCAGACGGAAAATTCAATTCATTTGGCAGGCCTGGGCACCAGTTGAAATTCTGGCACGGCGGCGGTCATCAAGGGTTTCATCCGCTCAAAGGTCGCCTCTTCCTGCCCCGGCGAACAGATCGAAAAAAATGTGACATAAGCCCAGCGATCCAGCACGCCGGTCGTCAAAAAATCCCGGATCATCCACCATTTCCAGTCGTTGTGCCGCGCCGTGAAACGGTTTCTATCCACAAACCAGTAGGCATAGACGCAGGCGCGTTTCACCGGCTGGCCGTTTTCCACCGTGTCAATATGCGCCACCACGCGCATCACGGGCAAATCATACGCCACGGGCCGCGTCATGTGGACGGTCGCCGGATGCGTGGCGGCCCCGTCAAATTGCCAGCCCTGGCCCACCAGGCAAATCTCCGGCTTGTGAATGCTCGTGCGGTCGCCGCCCATCAGCACCACGTTGATCAGCGCCTGAAAGCCGTCGTCTCCGGTGTAAAGCCGCTGGCCGAAGCTCGTGTCCGGCGGCAGCTGGTTGGTCACGATGGGCGACTGTGGCACCCACTCGGATTTGTAGCCGGGCAGTTGGTCCGGCAATTGCACTTCAAGGTTGCGGCTGCCGGCAAGCGGACGCGTTTTCACGCCCGGTTCGCCTAGGCGCTGGCCGGATTTGGCGTGGCGCAAAATGCCGGCGGCGGCACCGATGAGCGCCAGCACCAGCACGGCGGCAACAAGTGGTTTTCCTTTCATGACACCATGGCCTGTTCCTTGATAGTGGCGGCGGCCTCATTTTTTTCCAGCCAGCGCGCCAGCAAATAGGCACCGCCGAACGCCACGGCGAAGGTTACATAGCCGGCGTTGGTTTCCACCATTTTGCCGGCATCCTGGCCGAAGGCCTCGGCCACGCCGACGGTAAAGCACAGCCGCGCGACGTTGCCCAGCACGGCCAGCGGCAGGGCGGCCAGCATCATCGCCGCGCGCCGCCAGGGCGCTTTCAACGCCACAAAGCCATACACCGTCATCAGCGCCAGCAGCGCCGTCAGGCTGCGGATGCCGCTGCACGCCGCCGCCACTTCGTAGCGGAAAGTATGATCCGCATCAAATAGCTGCGTGCCGTCCCGGATCAAGTCTGGCGCGAGGCCAAGGTGCGCGACCTTCGCCACCAGAAATGAAACCAGCAACTGCAGTTTGAAGGTGAACCCCTCCAGCAATCCGCCCGGCGGCACGCCAAGCAGCAGCAGAAAATACGGGAACAAACTCGCCGACAGCCAGTGCCGGCCCCACGCCAGTCCGGTCAGCCCGTAGATTCCCGCAAAAAATGCGACCGTGGACAACGACGGTATCTGCACCGCATAAGCCACGACGTGCAGGAACAGCGCCGCGCCAACCAGGAAAATTCCCGGCCACCACAGTTCCGCCGGCCGCGCCAGCAACGCCGTGCGCTTCCACCAGAACAAAACGAGCACCAAGAAAGGCAGCAACAGGCCATGCCCCATGTCCGCGTTGGTCGCCGTGTAGATGTCCATGAGCCAGGCGAACAAGGAGGGTGAATGGACGTAGCCCAGCGTCGAATTGCCCCAGCAAGAAAACAGCGCGGTCCAGGCGGCGGCCAGCGTGAAAAAGAAAGATTTGTTCGGCAGTTGTGCCCATTCCTCGCGGCAGCGCAGGATCAGCACGGCGACGCCCGCCAGCACCGCCGCGCTGAAAAACCACAACTGCTGCGGCTGGCCGCGAAACGGCACCCCGGAATAATGCCAGGCCGCCGCCAGCAAAATCAGGAAGCCGATTTCGTGGGGCTGGAGGCCGTAGGGCAGATGCTTTTTATTCATGTCATTGCCAACTGAATGGGATTAAATAAACATACCGCGCCGCCGGCTCAAACATATTTCTGTGAAATTACGGCAACGGATATTTATTGACGCCGGTCAGCTGGCCGAGAAATTTCAGGACGAACCGCGGGTTGTTGCGGAAATAACGCCGGGCCAGCCGGCGCGGCTCGCAGCCCAGGCGGTAAAGCCATTCCAGGCCGCCACGCTGCATCCAGCGCGGCGCCTGCCGCACCCGGCCGCTGTGGAAATCAAACGCCGCGCCGACGCCGACCATCAGCGTCGCGTCCAGCCGGGGTAGAAATTCCGCCATGAATTTTTCCTGCTTCGGCGTGCTCAGGCCCACCCAGAAAATGTCCGGTGCCGCCGCCGCGATTTGCGCCGCCAGCCTTGTTTCCTCAGCCACGTTCAGCGCGCGGAACGGCGGCGTGAACGTGCCGGCGACCTGCAGCTTCGGAAATTTTTCCCGCAATTTTTGCGCCAGCCGTTCCGCCACGCCGTCCGCGCCGCCGTAGAAAAAATGTTTCGCGCCGCTGGTTTCACTCCACGCGCAGACGGCGAGCATCAGGTCCGGCCCGTAAACCCGGCTCATTTCGCGGTGGCCGGCCAGCCGGCCGGCCCAGACCATTGGCATCCCGTCGGGCGTGCAGAGAAACGCTGCGTTCAGGATTTTTTTGAACCGGGCGTCGTCCTGCGCCTCCATCACGCCATGGACGCCGGTGATGCAGATATAGCCTTTGCGCCCTTCGCGCACGGCGGCGGCGATGGCGGCCAGCGCCGTCCGCAGGTTGAGGACGCTGATGCCGACGCCGAGGACATTGACGCGATTGGGCATTTACGATTTACGATTTACGATTTACGATTTCAAATTTCAAGCACCGCGTAAATCGTATATCGTAAATCGTAAATCAGAAATGAAATTGCTCGTCTTCGCCCACACGCCGCCGCCGCACCACGGGCAGAGCTACATGGTGCAGCTCATGCTGGACGGCTTTGGCGGCGACGTGCGCCGGCAAAAATCCGGCGCGCCAAATCCGCATGGCATCGAATGCTACCACGTCAACGCGCGTTTCTCGCGCGGTCTTTCGGACGTGGGCGAGTTTCAGGGCGGGAAAATCCTGCTGATTTTCTGGTTCTGCCTCCAGGCGGCCTGGCTTCGGTGCCGTTACGGTGTGAAGAATTTTTACTACGTGCCCGCGCCCGGCAAGCGCGTCGCCCTTTACCGCGACTGGCTGGTGATGTGCCTGTGCCGGCCGCTTTTTAAGAACGTCATCCTGCACTGGCACGCCGCCGGCCTGGCCAAGTGGCTGGAAACCTCGGCCAGCCTCAACTCCCGCGCCGCCACCTACCGGCTCTTCCGGCCGGTGGCCTTGAGCATTGTCCTCTCGCGCTACAATTTTGCCGACGCGGAGAAGCTATTGTCCGGCAAAATCCGCGTCGTCCACAACGGCATTCCCGATCCCTGCCCGGAGTTTGACCGGGACATCCTGCCGCGCCGCCGGGAACGCCTGGCCGTGCGCCAGAAAATTTTTGCGGGCCGGCACGCCGGCGAAACCGTCACCGTCAATCTGCTGTTCCTCGCCCATTGCACGCGGGAAAAGGGGCTGTTCGCCGCCATCGCCGGCGTGCAGGCCGCCAACCGGCGGCTGGCCCAAAAAAAATTGCCGTTGCGCTTAAAGCTCATCACCGCCGGCAATTTTGTGACCTATGACGAGCAGGCCGAGTTCGATGGGCTGCAAAAAAATCCCGAACTCGCCGCCGCCCTCCAGCACGCCGGCTTCGTTTCCAGCGAGCGGAAAAACCAGCTGCTGCGCGACGCCGACCTGTTCCTGTTCCCCACGCGCTACCTCGGCGAAAACCAGCCGGTGAACCTGATCGAGGCGATGGCGTTTGGCCTGCCGCTGGTCACCACGCGCTGGCGGTCGCTGCCGGAAATGCTCCCGCCGGATTATCCCGGCCTGGTCAGCGATCAGGACCCGGACGAAATCGCCGAAGCGATCTTGAAAATCCTGGCCGTTGAAAGCAGCGAACTGTCCCGCAGCCATTTCCTGAATCATTTCACCCTGGAACGCCACCTGACCAGCCTCGCCGCCGCCCTGCGCAGCGTGGAGACCCAGCCGGTGGAACAACCCGGCGCGCCAGGTTTTCTGGCCTGATCCATCTTTAGTTCCGGCGGTTCCAGTTCGCCCCGGCTGGCGGCGCGGGATTCTTTTAGCTTCGCGTCAGCATGTCTTTGTGGTGAAATGCTTGGGTGAACATTACGAATTTGAACCCAGATACGGACATCGGCGCGAGCGCGTGGCTGGTGGAACTGGACGAACACCGCATTTTGCTCGACGCCGGCATGCACCCCAAACGCGAGGGCCGCGCCGCGATGCCCTTGTTTAACAAGGCGAACACGCACGACGTGGACGCCATCGCGCTCTCGCACTGCCATCACGACCACGTCGGCGCGCTGCCGCTGGCGTGCCGGCAATATGCCAAGGCGCACGTCTTGATGACGGAGTTGAGCTACCTGCTGGTGGAACGCGTGCTGCACAATTCGGTGAACGTGATGACGCGCCAGCGCGACGAGCTGGGCATCAAGGAATATCCGCTCTACACGCACGACGAGCTGGACGAGATCGCGCCGCATTTCCAGGGCTTCAAATACAACCGCGCGGTGGAATGGCAGGCGTATCACAAGGCGCGGGCGGGGCTGCCGTCGCCGACGCTGGAATTTTTCGACGCCGGCCATACGCTCGGCTCGGCGGGCATTTTGCTGCGCGGAAAAAAAGAGACGCTGTTTTACACCGGCGACGTGTGTTTCCACGACCAGACGGTTTTGAAGGGCGCGCGATTCGCGGACGTGAAGGCGGACGTGCTCATCATGGAGACGACGCGCGGCAACCGCGCGGTGGCGCCCGGATTCACGCGCGAAAAGGAAATCGAGCGGCTGGTGGCGGCGATTCACGCGGCGGAAAAGAAGAAGGGCGCGATCATGATTCCGTCGTTCGCGCTGGGCCGGACGCAGGAAATGCTGGCGCTGCTGGCGCTGTTGATGCGCGAGGGAAAATTGAAGAAGCAGCCGGTTTACATCGGCGGGCTGGGCCGCGTGTTCACGGAAATTTACGACATCGAGGCGGCGCGGACGCACCGGCAGCACACGAACCTGCACTTGAACGACGCGCTGCAGCTGGTCGTGCTGGAAAAAGGCGCGGCGGACAACATGAAGCTGACCGGCGGAAAAATCTTCGTCATCACCGCCGGCATGATGAGCGAGAACACGGCGGCGCACACGCTGGCGACACGGATGATCGGCGACGAGAAACAGAGCATTTTCTTCGTGGGCTATGCGGACCCGGATTCACCGGCGGGGCATTTGAAGGCGGCGAAGCCGGGCGAGACGTTTGTGTTCAGCCCGAGCGCGGGGCAGGTGACGAAGCGCTGCGAGGTGCAGGATTTCGATCTGACGGCGCACGCGAACCGGCAGGATTTGCTGGAGTTCGTCGGGCAGGTGTCGCCGCGCACGGTTTTGCTCGGCCACGGCGACGATGCGGCGCGGCATTGGTTTGAGGAGCAGATCAAGCGGCGCTGGCCGAAAATCAAAGTTTGCCAGCCGCAACCGGCCAAGCTGGTTTCCGTCTAGCCGCGAAAAGGCGCAGCGGGCGCAAAACAAATTTTCAGCAAACAAAACCGCCGGAAGAAAAACTTCTTCCGGCGGTTCTTGGCTGGCAGCTTTTCAATGGCCGCCGCTGACGACGTTGGCGAGGTTGAAAATCGGCAGGAACATGCAGATCACCATGCCGCCGATCACGATGCCAAGAAACACGATGAGGAGCGGTTCAATCAGCGACATGAGGCCGGAGAGCGTGGCCTCGATCTCCTCGTCGAGAAATTTGGCGACCCGTTCGAGCATGTTGTCAATGTTGCCGGTCTGTTCGCCGGCGCTCAACATGCGGATGACCATGGTGGGAAACACCGGATGTTTGCTGAGCGCGGCGGAGATGCCTTCGCCCCGCTCGATGTCAAGGGCGGCGGATTTGATGGCTTTTTCCATCACCACGTTGCCGACGGTCTGCGAAACGATGTTCAACACTTCTAGGATGGGCACGCCGCTGCGGACCAGCGAGGCCAGTGTGCGCGTAAAGCGCGCGAGACAAATCTTGTGCGCGATGGGGCCGAAAATCGGTAGCTTGATGCGTTGCGTATCCCAGAACTCCCGGCCCTTGGGCGTCTTGATGAAAGTCAGCCAGCCCCAGACACTGAGGCCCGCGAGCGCAATCAGGTAAAACAGGTAATGTTGCACGATTTCGCTCAAGCCGATCAGAAATTGCGTCGGCGCCGGCAGCTTGGCGCCAAAACCGGAATAAACGTCCTGAAACGTCGGAATCACCTTCACCAGCAAAAAAATCGTTATGCAGATGGCCACCACCGTCACCGTGGTCGGATACATTAACGCCATTTTAACCTTTTTACGGAGGCGGTCCATGTTTTCCAGATAAGTGGCCAGCCGCGCCATGATTTCGGCCAGCAAGCCGCCCTTTTCACCCGCCCCCACCATGGCCACGTAAAGGCGGTTGAACGCCTTGGGATGCCGGGTCAGCGCCTCGGAAAAACTTTCGCCCGCCTCCACCCGTGAGCAGATGTCGCGAATGGTGTCGCGCATGATCTTGTTTGGCGTCTGCTCGGCCAGCGCCTGCAGCGCCTGCACAATGGTGATGCCCGCGTCAATCATCGTCGCGAGCTGGCGCGTGAAGACCACCAGATCCGCCAGCGCCACCTTGCCCCCCTTGGTCTGGCCGCGCTTGGCCATTTTTTCCCGGATCTCGACTACCAGCAGGTTGCGGTTGAGCAATTGCGCGATGGCGGCCTGCTCCGTGGCGGCCTCGACAGAATTGCGGATTTCGCGGCCGGTGGCCGTTTCCCTGGCGGTGTAGGCAAATATTGGCATACCTTTGTGTTCGTGAATAATTCAATGTGGGCGAATTGCAAGCGTAATTCGCATTCCACCTGTCCTCAAATTAGCAACTTCCGTTCCCATTCCAATCATTCTCGACTTTGCCGTTTTAAGAAAGCATGCTCGTGGTGACCGCCCAGCGGAAGCCCCGTTTTGCCCTCGGCGCGGTCTTTCGCCCCCCCCCGTTTCCGGGTGAATTTTGAAGGACAGAATTTGGGTGGTGCGGCGAGGTTGAAACAGGGCTGGTTTCAAGTGGCTTGCGGCAAGCAGCTTGGATGGTAGAAATAAGGGCATTATTGCCTAAAAAAAAAGGTTGCCATTTCTTTCACTTTTCCCTACGGTTGTTGTCAAGGGCACCGCCGTAGGTGCTGGGGTAAACTGTATTTGCCCCTCAAAAACAGCAAAAAACAAAAACAAACAACAACTGGAGGAACAGATGAAGTTTAATAAATGGACATTGGGTCTCGCCGCCGTCGGAGCCGTTAGCTTGGCTTCCGCCGTCCGCGCTGACGAAGCGAAACTGAGCCCGCTGCAAACGGCGCTCTCCAACACCACCATCAGCGGCTATGTTGATGTTGCCGCCAATTATGTGGCCGGCAATCAGGCTCAATCTTATGGCTATTACGGCAACATTCAGAAGGATGGTTTTACCATTAATGACGTCGTAATCAGCTTGGATAAGCCGATGGATGAAAGTCCTTGGGCGTCGGGTTACCACGTTGATTTGAACGCTGGCGATCAATCCATTGATGGTATCACCCAAGGCGCTCAATATTGGGTTCCTTCTGCTGGTAGCGTTTCCGTTCGTCAGGCTTACATCGCTCTCCGCACTCCGGTGGGCAATGGCATTGACTGGAAAATCGGCGTGATGGATGGGATCACCGGTTATGAAGGCAACACCAGTTGGCAGAATCCGAACTTTAGCCGTTCCTACGGTTATGCCATCAACCCGGCCACTTATACTGGTTTGTTGGGAACCTACAAGATTTGCAGCTTGGTTAGCGCCACGGCTGGCATCGTAAATCGCGGAATCTTGCAAGGCTACGGTCAGTCAAATGTCAATGTCAGCTCCAAAGACTATGTCGCGTCCGTCTCGCTGACCGCACCGGATAGCTGGGGCTTCTTGAAAGGTTCTACACTGAACCTTCAGACCGTTCAGGGCTTGGACAATGGAGCCGTCAACAACTACAGCGTCAACGGCACGCTCAATACGCCGGTGGCCGGCTTGAAAGTTGGTTTCGCTTGGGATGCCCTCCAGTCCCTGACCCCATACACGGGATCAAACAATTCTGTTGATGGCAATATCTACGGAATTTATGCCAGCTATCAGGCAACCGATAAGCTCGTGTTTAGCCTCCGTGGTGAATATATTGACACGACCGATCTCGGTTTCTACTCTAATTTTGGCAATAACGGCAAAGGTGAAGAAGTCACTGCCACCGTGGAATATGACCTCTGGGCCAATGTTGTGAGCCGCTTGGAATTCCGCTGGGATCACACCGAAACTGGCACGGCCTTTCCAACTGCTAACGAAGGTTCCAACGAGAACCAGTTTGCGGTCGCGCTCAACCTCGTTTACAAGTTCTAATCTGATTTAGAATCCTTTGGCCCCTGCCGGTTCGCCGGCAGGGGCTTTTTGTTTTCCAGTTTTATTATCTTCGGCATAATCCACCGCCTATTACATTTAACCGTGACATCTGCGCCGCCGGCGGCAAAGTTGGCATTAAAATTTTTGCATGGCCACAGCCACGTGTGGCGATTGCCGGCGACAAAATGGCTCCGATGGCGCGAAGGTGATTATGAATATTGAAGCTGTCGTAAAAAAATACGTCCAGTCTCGATCTGGTTGCATTCCCTTGGTGGCAAGTGAAAACGCGATGTCCCAAGCCGTCAGGTCGCTTTGCTCATCCGAGATTGGAGAACGTTACTGCGTTGGTCCGGAGGCGCCCTGGAAATATCCGCGCGAGGCGCTTTTGGGGGAAGTTGTCGACGAAGTGCGCCGATTGGCTTGCGCCATTTTTCGTGGGAAACGGGCCACTGTCGCCCCCCTGTCCGGCAGCCAATGCGTGGCTGCGATAATGCTTGGGCTTTGCAAGCCCGGGGACTTGGTGATGGGATTGAGTCCTGACGTTGGTGGGCATTGGGCATTCCGCGGCATGGCCGCCGCCCAGCAATGCGTCTTTGAACCACTCCCTGTATCTGACGACATGAAAGTTGATACGGACAGGCTTGCGACAATTGTCAGAAACAAGCGCCCGGCACTGGTCATGGTTGATCCAAGCCATTCGCTCGAATCGTTCGCTCCTGAAAATATCCGGAAGGCGCTTCCTCCGGAAGTTCCTTTATTCTATGATATTTCCCACTTCATGGGGATTGTTCCGTATCAATACCTCATTGATCCGTTTAGCCGCGGAGTTACGGCCATTCACGGAAGCACTCACAAATCCCTGTTCGGGCCGCAGAAGGGATTAATCGTGTTCGGACAGTTGGCGGACGAGCAACTGATAAGTAGGGTCTTGTTCGCCGCCGAAAAGGTTCTTACCTCCAATTGCCACTTGCATCACGTGACGGCGCTTGGCGTCTGCCTTCAAGAATACCATCACTATGGGGAAAGCTATGCGGGAACAGTTGTCCAATATGCCCGCATCTTTGCCCGTTCGCTGGCTGAACGGGGTCTTGACGTTATGACCACGGATCGGGAATATACGAACAGTCATCAGGTTATAATCAAGCTGTCCAAAGACGCCGAAGCCACATGGTCCCGTCTGACAAACGCCGGTATCCTGACCAACCTGATTCGGCCGCCCCGACAGAAGTCACTGGGCATCAGATTCGGATTGGCGGAGATTACCCGCCGCGGATACACTGGGGCTGAAATCGAGA
>Ga0316217_10002832_pt1 | contig 20502 bp, 12 predicted proteins | sample 1anoAmetaG_FD_203633 | JGI IMG/M metagenome (GOLD analysis project Ga0316217, IMG submission 203633) | Freshwater microbial communities from Trout Bog Lake, Wisconsin, USA - 1anoA | ecosystem: Environmental > Aquatic > Freshwater > Lake > Hypolimnion/Profundal zone | place: USA: Wisconsin...
TGAATCTTGTAGCCGACCAGGCCATAGACCACGTGGACGCCGTTTTCCTCGAGCTTGCGCGCCCATTCGATATTGTTCGCCTCGTCGAACCGCGCGCGCAATTCCACCACGGCGGTGACCTGCTTGCCGTTGTTCACGGCGTTCATGAGCGCGCCGATAATCCGGGAATCCCCGCCCGTGCGATAGAGCGTCATCTTGATGGCCAGCGTATCCGGGTCGGTGGCGGCGGCTTCGAGGAATTCGACCACGCTGGAGAAGTTCTCGTAGGGGTGATGCAGCAGGATATCGCGTTCGCGGATGGCGGCGAACAAGTCCTTTTTGCCCTGCAGGCCGCGGCCGACGGGAGCGATAAAGGGCGGGTCGCGCAGTTCCGGCGAGTGGCTGCCCGCATAGAGCGCCATCAGCCGGGCGGGGTTCAACGGGCCGTTCACCAAATACAAGTCCTGCTCGGTGAGATGCAGGGTGGTGAGCAATTCCTCGCGAATGGGTTGGGGGCAGTCATGGGCGATTTCCAGGCGCACGGCATGGCCGCGCCGGCGCTTGTGCAATTCTTCCTCCACGGCCTTGAGGAGATTCGGCGTGTCGCCCTCGTCCACATAGAGCTCGCTGTTGCGCGTGAGGCGGAAGGCCCAGTAACCGCGGATCTGCGTGCCGGGAAACAGGTCGGCCAGGAAATGGCCGATCAACTGGCCCAGAAAAACATAGTCGCGACGGTCATCGGCGCGCGGCAGCGGGATGAGCCGGGGCAGAATGGCGGGGCATTGGACCACGGCCAGGTGTTCGTGCGGGGCGCCGCCTTTGGACATTTCCAGCCGCACCATCAGGTTGAGCGACTTGTTCAGGAGTTGCGGGAACGGATGCGCCGGGTCAATCGCCAGCGGCGTCAGCACCGGCCGCACCTGGCGGTGATAGAATTCATCCACCCAGGCGCGGTCGCTGGTCTGGAGATCGTGGATTTCGAGGAGGCGGATGTTGTGTTTGGCCAGGGCGGGCTGGATTTCGCTGTGCCAGCAGGCGTATTTGTCGGCCACCATGCGGCGCACCCGCTGGGTGATGGCTTGGAAGGTTTCCATGGGCGTCAGGCCGTCCACGCTCCGCAGGGTGTTGCCGCTTTCGATTTGCTGCTTGAGGCCGGCGACGCGGACCTCGAAGTATTCATCCAGATTGGAGCTGACGATGGTGAAGAATTTGAGCCGTTCGAGCAGCGGATTGGCCGCGTCGCACGCTTCGTCGAGCACGCGCTGGTTGAATTCCAGCCAGCTCAATTCGCGGTTCAGGAACAATTTGGATTCGCGGCTGTTTGCCATACAGGTATTTTACCTCGGGTTGACGCGGCGGAAAGATACCCGCCCCGGCCGGCGGACGCAATGCGGGACCGCGCGATGCGTCCCGTAGCGGCGACTGGTGTTCGCCGCCATCTTGCTCTTCGCGCGCAATCGGGCGCGACCCACTGGTTGCGGGTGAAGCGGTTGCCGGGGGATTGGGGTTTTTCCGAAAGGTCCGATACTGAACCAGGTTGCCACTCCAATGGCAATATGAGCTGGACAAGACCGGGCCTTCGCTCAACTTGCTGTTGCGTCGCCGTGATGCGGTTGCGTGGATGTTGGCGTTGTGGCTCGGCAGCGGCTTGGTGTTTGCCGCCGGCTTGAATTGGACCGTCAGCGCCCGCAGCTTTTTGCCGGTCGTGCCGGGGGTGGCCATGCTCATGGTGCGCGGCCTCGGCGCCAGTTCATTGGCCGGCAGCGCGACACTGCCCAAAGCGGCCAGGCCCACCAGTACCGCCAGCAGCGCGAAGTGGATCTTGACCCAGGTCTTCAGGTGTTTTTCCAATCGCAGTGGTTGAAAACCGCGCGCTTGTTTTTCCGCATGAATCAATTTAGCTTACATCCACGATGCTTCCGATTACCGCCTACATTGAAGCCGCGCTCGGACTGGCTCGCTACGACAGCTGGAGGACGGCTCGTTCGCGGGCGAAATTCCCAAATTGAAAGGGGTGGCCGCGTTTGGCAAGACCCTGCGCGAATGTGAGGGCGAGCTGCGCTCAACCTTGGAAGACTGGATTTTGGTCGGCCGGCGGCTGGGACACAAATTGCCAGTGCTTGCCGGCATTGATTTGAACAAGGTGTCCAATGGCCGGATGGCAACCAGTTAAACGGCGCGATTTCATCCGCAAACTCCGCGCGCTCGGCTTCGAGGGGCCATATTCCGGCACGCGTTATAATACTGGGCCAGCAGCCTGTGGATTAATCGGAAAAACGCCGCGTGAGTACACGCGGCCTACAGGATTTTCGGGCTAATCGCCGATTTTGCAGGTCTGATGTCATCATCGGGCGAATAGTTCAACCGGTGCTACCGGTGATTGGCCAGCAGGGCGACGACGCCCAACGCGGCCAAGCCCGCCAGCACCGCGAAGAGAATCTTGACCCAGCTCTTGGGATATTTGCCGGCAATGCGGCCGGTGTAGCCGTTGATCACCACTTGGTAATGCTGCGTGCCGTAGTTGTAAATCAGCAGCCAGATCGGCACGAGGATGTGCTTGAAGGTCTGCCCCGAATAGTCGGTTTCGACATTCAAATTGCGGTGGGTGTCGCCGGGTACCCGCGCGGCGCAGAGCGCATACACCTCGCGTTCCATGCGGTCGCGTGACAGTTTGGCGGCGGTGACCAGGTCAATCTGGTAACGCTCCACCACCCAGCCGGACAGGAAACCGGCGTTATAAGGCACCAATTCGGTGGTGGAGGGAAACGGCTCAATCTGCCGCAACATTTCGGCCTGCACGCCGCGGGATGCCGGCACCAACTCGTCGTCGAAGAAATGGTCCAACGCCCCGGCGCTGGGCTGCCAGCGCACTTTTTGCACCTGACGGGTTTGGCTCCGGCCGTTCGCGTCGGTGTAAGATTCCGTTTCGTAGTAATAATAGCCGCTTTCGGCCGTCCAATCCGCATGGACTTGCGCGTCGAAAGTCCAGTAGGGAATATAAAGCCCCTTCACGGTGTCCGTGAGGGCGGCGTCTTTGAGCTTGTTTGGCGCGAACCAGCGGCTGGCGTACCATTGTCGGATGGAATCGCGCACCTGCGCCTCGCTGATTTTCATCGGCAACAGACTTTCCGGACGAAAAGCGGCCTTGACTTCCTCGTACGGCACGAGCGCGGTGGAACCGCAAAAATCGCAGCGCTGGCCCACGCGCGCGGCGTCAAAAACCGAAATGGCCTGGCAGCTCTGGCACTTGACGGAGGTTTTTTCCGCCTGCCAGCCGCGCGCGGTGTCGGGCAAGCCGCGGAGCGCGGCCACCAGATCGTGCTCGACAATTTGTTCCTTGCCCGCGGCATCCAGTTCCGCCTGCGCGGGCGCCGTGGTGCCGCAGAACGGGCAGACGAGGAGTTTCTTGGCGGGATTCCATTGCGCCTCGCCGCCGCACGCCGGGCACGAGAACTTTTTCTGCGCAGTGGCCTCTTTGACGATCGGGGGTTGGTCGGACATGGGCGGCCTGGTCAGGATTTCAAAAACTCGTCCAAGGCGGTGCGGGTGACGCGCCACGTGGAACCGATTTTCTTGCCTTTGATGTCGCCCTTTTCCAGCGAGGCAACGACGTCCGCCTCGGAGACGCCCAGGACTTTCGCCAGGTCCGCCGCGCCGAGCAATTCCGGCGTCGCGGCCGGGGCGGCCGCGGCGCTGGCCGCGGCGGGCGCCGGGGGCGTGGCGGCGGCCGGCGTGGCCTGCGGCTGGTTCAAGGCGGAGGCGATCTGTTGGCCGAGGGACAAGCCGGCGCCCAAGCCCGCGCCGACGCCGGCAAAAGCGCCGGCGTTGCCGCCCGGCATCGTCAGCGACTGGGCCATCTGGAGCTTGATGTAGTCGTTCAGGTTGCCGATGGCCGCCATGCTGCTGCGTTTGTCAATGGCCGCTTCCACTTCCGGCGGCACGGAGACGTTCTCCACCACGAAGCTGGTGATTTCGATCCCGTACTTGCCCACGACCTGGGGATTGATGATGGGCAGCAGCGCCGCGCCGAGTTCGGTGTAGCGCGCGGCCACATCCAGCACGGGGAGCTTCGCCGTCGCGAGCGCTTCCGTGAAGACGCTGACAATGCGCGAGCGCATGGTGTCCGAAAACTCCTCCAGGCGGAAATGATCATCCGTGCCCGCGACTTCCTTCAGAAACACCTTCACGTCGGTCACCTTGAAATCAAAAATGCCGTAGGCCCGCGCGCGCACGACGCCGAAATCCGCGTCCCGCAGCATGATCGGATTGGCGGTGCCCCACTTGTTGCCGGTGAACAGCCGCGTGTTGACGTAATAGAGGTCCGCCTTGAAGGGCGAGTGCAGGCCGTATTTCCAGCCTTTGAGCGTGGAAAGAATGGGGATGTTGTCGGTGGTGAGCGAGTATTTGCCCGGCCCGTAGGTGTCCCCGAACTGCCCCAGGTAAATGAACTGCGCCGTCTGGGATTCCCGGACGATGAGCTGCGCGCCGTTCTTGATTTCCCGGTCCTGGTCCGGAAAGCGGTAGGAGATCGTATCGCGCGAATCATCCTGCCACTCGATGATTTCGACAAACTGCGTTTTCAGATAATCAATCAGGCCCATAATCGTTTATTGGTTGATGGTTGCACGCTTTATTGAAATTTGCGCTTTATCATTGCTTTAAAAGTGGGGACTGGGAAGAATAATCTTGCGGAAAATTTATAAAGAGAAGAGGCCAGGGTAATGCGCGCACCGGCGAGGCCGGCGACATTTCCGCGGGCCATCGCGATGCCCCGTTGGATCCCGTCCGGCTCGCGAGAATTCGGATTTCGGATTCTTCCGCGGCGGTTTATGCTGTTCGGAAATGAATCCAAGGTCCGTCCAAGCCCCGGCCATGACGCGGGTTTTGAAACACGAGTTGCTGGGGCCGCTCGAAATGAGTGTGCTGGCGATTCAGCGCACCCAAGTCCGCCAATGGTGGAATTTCCGGTCGGTGATCAGTCCATTTGCCCGGTTGTGGCTGATCCTGGACGGCCGGGCGACCGTGCGGCATCATGGCCAGACCTTTACCCTCAAGCCCGGCCAGTTGCATTTGGTGCCGCCCTTTTCCAGCCATGATTGTCACTGCGCGGGGCATCTGGATCATTACCATCTCCATTTCACCGCCCGCCTGCCGACCGGGATTGAGCTGTTTTCCATGTTGGATCACGCCTTTCAAGTGCCGGCGCCGAAGGCGTTTCAAAGCCATTTCCGGCGCTTGGAATCACTCTTCCCGGAGTTGCGGCTCCCTTGTTTTGATCCCTCCCAGCCGGCGTACCGGGAATATCCCGTGGAGGCGGAGAAACGGGCGCATGAGTTTCCGGCCGTGCATCAATTTGAGGCGCGGGGTATTCTGACGCTCCTGTTGACGCCATTTTTACAGACCGCACGACCGCACGAAGGCGCCCATGCGCGGGTCTCGCGGCAGTTTCTGGCGGTGCAGGAATTCATCCAAGCCCACCTGCGCGAACGCATCGTGCTGGCGGACTTGGCGGGCGCGGCGCGGCTGCATCCCACCTATTTTTCCGACCGGTTTCACGCGCTGGTGGGGATTCGTCCCTTGGGCTATCTGATGCTGCGCCGGCTGGAACGGGCGCAGTATTTGCTCCTGGCCAGTCGCTTGTCGGTCAAACAAATCGCGGTGGAGGTGGGCATTCCGGACGCCGCGTATTTTGCGCGCGCGTTTCAACGGGGTTGCCGGATTTCGCCCTCCCGTTATCGGGATGGACATTTTCGGGATGACGGGGCACCCTCCCCATTAGCAAACCACAACCCCTAACTACATAATCATTACAAAGTCATGAAAAAGCTCCTCTTTAGCTGTTGGCTGGCGGCAGTGATCGGTTCGACGGCCAGCGCGAACCTGAGTCGGATCAGTGTTGCGGGCAACCACTTTGTCACTGCGGACGGCAAGACCATCATCTTTCATGGTTTGGATTCCAGTGACCCGGACAAGTTGCAACGCAACGGCGTTTGGGACACGAATTATTTCGCAGCCATAAAATCCTGGGGCGCGAACATCGTGCGTCTCCCCGTGCATCCGGCCGCCTGGCACCTGCGTGGCCAGCCCGGCTACCTCAAGTTGCTCGATGACGGCATTGCCATGGCGAAGGCGCAAGGGTTATATGTCATTATTGACTGGCATAGCATCGGCAACCTGCGCGCGGGAAAGTTCTTACGCGGCTCGTCCGAGCTTTATCCCGAGGCCCTCTATGACACGACGCCGGCCGAGACGTTGGATTTTTGGCAAACGATGGCGCAACGCTATGGCGATGACCCCACCGTCGCGTGTTTTGAATTGTTCAACGAGCCCGCCTTGGGCGGATCGTTGGGCCAGTGTTCCTGGGACGACTGGAAGGATACGTTGGAGCAGATTATTGCGGCCATTCGCGCCCATGGTTGCCAGACCGTGCCGTTGGTGGCGGGCTTTGATTACGGATACGATCTCAAACCCGTGGCGCAAAAACCCATCCACGCCGAGGGCATCGGCTACGTGGCGCATCCCTATCCAGGCAAGGTGAAAGCGCCGGCTGATTGGGTGGAAGCTTGGACGAAGGACTGGGGCTACGTGGCCGGGCAGCATCCGGTCATTCTCACCGAGATCGGTTATCAATTGCCGGACGAGCCGGATGGGTACAACCCGATTGTGGGGGATCAGCGCTATGGCGAAGCCATCACCAGCTATTGCGCCCAGCGGGGAATTTCCTACACGGTTTGGTGTTTTGACATTCATTGGACGCCGAAGTTGATCCAAGACTGGAAATTCACGCCCACGCCCGCCGGCGGGTTTTTCAAGAAGGCGATGCAGGCGTCCGCCTCAAACCTGTGATACGTCCAAGCCTTATATTCTTCTGTCCATATAAATTTGCTGACGCCGCCGGCCCGGGCGGTGAATAATGAAGGCACACAATATCCATCAACGCTTATGAAATTATCTGTCTTCAACGGCACCCTGCCCAAAGTCGGCCTGCGCCCCACCATTGACGGCCGCCTCGGCGGCGTCCGCGAGTCCCTCGAAAAGCAAACCATGGACATGGCCAAGGCGGCGGCGAAACTGATTTCCACCTCGCTCTTTTATCCCAATGGCCAGCCGGTGGCCTGCGTGATTGCCGACACCTGCATCGGCGGCGTGGCGGAGGCGGCGGCCTGCGCGGAGAAATTTGCGCGGGAAGGCGTGGGGCTGTCCCTCACGGTCACGCCCTGCTGGTGCTACGGCAGCGAGACGATGGACATGAACCCGCTGATTCCCAAGGCGGTCTGGGGCTTCAACGGCACCGAACGGCCGGGCGCGGTGTATCTGGCGGCCGTGCTGGCCGGCCATTCGCAAAAGGGATTGCCCGCGTTTGGCATTTATGGGCGCGACGTGCAGGACGGTACCGACAAAAGCATTCCGGCCGATGTGCGGGAGAAAATCCTCCGCTTCGCCCGGGCGGGCCTGGCGACGGCATTGATGCGGGGCAAATCCTATCTGGGCATGGGTGGGGTTTCGATGGGCATCGCCGGTTCAATTGTGGACCAGCCGTTCTTTGAAAATTACCTGGGCATGCGGGTGGAGACCATTGACATGACGGAGTTTCTGCGGCGCATGGACCAGGGCATTTTTGACCCGGCCGAGTACAAGCAGGCGCTCAAGTGGACCAAGGCGAATTGTCCGGAAGGCAAGGATTACAACTCGCCCAAGACCAAGCGCACGCGGGCGCAATTGAACTCCGAATGGGAGAAATCGGTCAAGATGGCGCTGATCGCGCGCGACCTGATGGTGGGCAACCCGAAGCTGGCCGAAATGGGCTTTGGCGAGGCGGCGCATGGCCACAACGCCATCGCCGCGGGCTTTCAGGGCCAGCGCCAATGGACGGATTACCAGCCCAACGGCGATTATCCGGAGGCGCTGCTCAACTCGTCCTTTGACTGGAATGGCCTTCGCGCCCCCTACATTGTGGCCACCGAGAATGACTCGCTCAACGGCGCGTCCATGCTCTTTGGCCACCTGTTGACCAACACGGCGCAGATCTTTGCCGACGTGCGGACGTATTGGAGCCCCGAAGCGGTCCAGCGCGTGACCGGCCATGTGCTCACGGGCCCCGCGGCGGGCGGCATTTTGCACCTGATCAATTCGGGTCCGGCCACGCTGGATGGCACTGGTCGGCAATCCCGCGAGGGGCAGCCGGCCATGAAGCCGTTCTGGGAGATTACCCCCGCCGAGGCGCAAGCCTGTCTGGACGCCACCACGTGGCATCCGAGCATCACGGAATATTTCCCGGGCGGCGGCTGGAGCAGCCGGTTCCTCACGCGCGGCGGCATGCCCGTCACCATGTGCCGCTTGAATCTGGTCAAAGGTCTCGGGCCGGCCCTGCAAATCGCGGAAGGGGTCACCGTGGATCTGCCGGAGAAGGTGCATGCCACGCTCGACGAGCGAACGAATCCAACCTGGCCCACCACGTGGTTTGCGCCGAATATCACCGGGCACGGGGCCTTCCGCGACGTTTATACGGTCATGAACAACTGGGGTGCCAACCATGGCGCCATCAGTTGCGGCCACATCGGTGCGGACCTGATTGCGCTGGCCTCCATCCTGCGCATTCCGGTATATATGCACAATGTACCCAACGACCGAATTTTCCGCCCGAGCAGTTGGGCGGCCTTTGGCACCCAATGCCTGGAAAGCGCGGACTATCGCGCCTGCCAGAACTTTGGCCCCTTGTACGCATAACGCCGCCCTGGCGGGTGGCGCAGGCCACCCGCCCGTGCGCTTCAAAGCCAGCCAGGCGAGACGCTTGGGTCCCTACGCATTTATGAATCGCTCCGTCTTGCCGGGAATCATCGCAGGCTTGGCCTTGGCGGTGAAGGTTTTCGCTTTTGCTCCCGACACCACCGTGTGGCTGGAAGCGCCGGCCAAGGCCTTTACGGAATCCCTGCCGCTGGGCAACGGGCGGCTGGGGGCGATGGATTTTGGCGGCGTTGAAAATGAGCGCATCGCGCTGAATGAGGATTCGCTCTGGTCCGGTTCGGTACAAAACGCCGACCGCACGAACGCCGCCGCCGCGCTGCCGGAAATCCGCCGGCTGTTGCTCGCCGGCAAGAATCACGAAGCGGAGAGCTTGGTAAACCACACCTTCACCTGCGCCGGCCCCGGTTCGGGCAGCGGTCGCGGCGCGAATTTACCCTACGGGTCCTACCAGGTGCTGGGGGATCTCCGCCTGCAATTTCAGTTTGCCAACACCAATCCGGCGACCGGCTATCGGCGTGAACTGGATTTAGCCACCGCCCTCGGGCACACCGAATTCGTTCGGGGGGGCGTGAAATTCAGTCGCGACCTGTTGGTCAGCGCGCCGGATCAAGTAGTGGTCCTGCGGCTCACGGCCGATCACCCGGGCCAAATCACCTTTGACGCCACGCTGGATCGGCCGCAGCGGTTCCAAACGGAAATTGCCGCCACCGACGAGTTGCTGATGTCTGGCGCCCTGACCAACGGCGCGGGCGGCGAGGGGGTGAAATACGCCGCGCGCTTGAAGGTTATCGCGCACGGCGGCACGCGGGCGGCGGCGGATGGAAAAATCTCGGTTCAGGGCGCGGACGAAGTGTTGCTGCTGGTAACGGCGGCGACGGATTACGAGCGGTTTGCCCAGATCAGCCGGCGCGATGTCGCCGCGGCGGCGGCCAGGGATTTGAAAGCGGCGGCCAAGAAGAGCTATTCCAAGCTGCGGGCGGCGCAGGTGGCGGATTACCAGGCGCTCTTTAATCGCGTCAAGCTGGAGTTGCCGGCGACCAGCTCGGACATCGCCACCCAGCCCACGCCCGCGCGGATTGCGGCGCAAGCCCTGGCCCATGATCCGGCGCTGGCGGTCCTGTATTTCAATTTCGGCCGCTACCTCCTGATTTCCTCGTCGCGGCCCGGCGGCATGCCCGCCAATCTGCAAGGCTTGTGGGCGGATACCGTGTCGCCACCGTGGAGCGCCGATTACCACCTCAACATCAATCTGCAGATGATTTACTGGCCGGCGGATGTCTGCAACCTGGGGGAATTGAACGAGCCGCTGATAGGTTATATTGAATCGTTGCAAGCGCCCGGGGCGAGAACCGCGCAAGCCTATTACGGTGCGCATGGCTGGGTGGCCCATGTGCTGGCCAACGCCTGGGGGTTCACGTCGCCCGGCGAGAGCGCCTCCTGGGGCGCCACGGCCAGCGACACTGCGTGGCTTTGCCACAATTTGTGGGATCATTGGAAGTTCAGCGGCGACAAGCAGTATTTGCGCGAGATTTATCCGGTCATGCGGGGGGCGGCGGAGTTTTTCTGCGACATGCTCACCGAATACCCCACCAACCACTGGCTGGTGACTGCCCCGGCCAATTCCCCGGAGAATGCCTTCCTGATGCCCGACGGCCAGCCTGCCCACATCTGCATGGGCCCGACCATGGACAACCAGTTGCTGCGTTTCCTGTTTGGCGCCTGCATGGAAGCCTCGGACATTCTGGGCGTGGATGCGGATTTTGCGGGCGGTTTGAAAGCCCGGCGCGACCGGCTGCCGCCCACCCAAATTGGCAGCGATGGCCGCATCATGGAATGGCTTCAGGAATATCCCGAGCAGGACCCCCAGCACCGGCACACGTCCCATTTGTGGGGGCTGTATCCCGGCAACGAAATTTCGCTGGCAGGCACGCCCGCGCTGGCCGCAGCCGCGCGCAAGAGCCTGGAGGTGCGCGGCGACGTCAGCACCGGCTGGGCCACGGCTTTTCGCATGGGCATGTGGGCGCGGTTACACGACGGCGACCATGCCTTTAAGCTGTTGCAAAATCTCATCCGGCCGGCCGAAGGCCGGGGCAGCAAGTCGTGGAGCGGCGGCTGTTATGGGAATCTGTTTGACGCGCATCCGCCGTTCCAGATTGACGGCAACTTTGGCGGCACGGCGGCGGTGGCGGAACTGTTGGTGCAGTCGCAGACCGGCAAAATCGAGCTGTTGCCGGCGCTGCCGTCCGAATGGCCCGCCGGCAAAGTCACCGGCTTGCGGGCTCGGGGCGGTTACGAGATCGGCCTCGAATGGCAGGACGGCAAGCTGGTGGCCGCAACGGTGAAGAATGTTTCCGGTGAGGGTCGGTGCCAGGTGCGCTATGGCGGGAAGGTGATTGAGTTGTCCGTGGCCCGCGGCAAAACGAAAAAGCTGGGTCCCGACATGTTCTGAAGTCCGACTATACGTTTTGGACTTTTGACACCAAAATTGCCAGACTTGCCGGGTTATACGGCTTAAGAATTTTGGAAAATCCATGAAAATCCTCGTCATCGGTTCGGGCGGACGTGAACACGCCCTGGTTTGGAAACTGGCGCAATCGCCCCATGCCACGCATTTGTGGTGTGCTCCCGGCAACGCCGGCATTGCGCAGGAGCGGCTGGCCGGGAACGGCGCGCGCGTGGAATGCGTCAATCTGGGCGCGGAAGATCTGCCCGCGCTGCTCGCCTTTGCCCGGCAGCAGCAGATTGACCTCACGGTGGTCGGGCCGGACAATCCGCTGGCGCTGGGCATCGTGGATTTGTTTCAAAAACACGGCCTTCGAATTTGGGGGGTGAACCAGCAAGCCGCGCAGTTCGAATCTTCCAAGGTTTTCTCCCAGAGGTTCATGGAGAAATACGGCATTCCCACCGCCGCTGCCGGGAGTTTCGACGACGTGGCCGCCGCCAAAAGATTTTGCGCCGCGCTGGGCGGCAAATGCGTGGTCAAGGCCGACGGCTTGGCGCTGGGCAAAGGCGTTTTGATTTGCAGCCATCAGGCGGAAGCCGAACGCGCGGTGGACGAAATCATGGTGAGCAAGGCCTTCGGCGCGGCCGGCGCGCGCGTGGTGATCCAGGAATTTCTGGAGGGGATCGAAGTCTCCCTGCACGCCTTGTGTGACGGGGCGACCGCGCGGATTTTTCCCACGTCCCAGGACCATAAGCGCGCGCTCGATGGCGACTTGGGGTTGAACACGGGCGGCATGGGCACGTACTCGCCCACCCCGTTCCTCACGGACGCGCAACTGGCCGAGGCGGCGCGGACCATTTTGGAACCCTTCCTGCGCGGGTGTCGGGAGGAGGGCATTGATTACCGGGGCCTCTTATATCCTGGCATCATGCTCACCCAGGACGGGCCGAAGGTGCTGGAATTCAACGCCCGCTTTGGCGACCCCGAAACGCAGGTCTATCTCACGCGCCTGGAAAACGACCTGGTGGAACTGTTGGACGCCAGTGTCAATGGCACGCTCGACCGGCACGAATTAAAGTGGAGCCCGCTGGCCAGTGTTTGCGTCGTCATGGCCAGCGGGGGGTATCCCGGCCATTATGCCAAGGGCAAAGTCATTACCGGGCTGGATGCCGCCAACGCGCTGCCCCATGCCAAGGTTTTTCATGCCGGCACCGCCGCCAAGGACGGTCACATTGTCACCAACGGCGGACGCGTGCTGGGGGTCACGGTTTTAGGCGAGGATTTGAAAACCGCCCAAGCGGCCGCTTACGCTGCGGCGGAGAAGATCCATTTCGAAGGCGCCCATTACCGGCGGGACATTGGGGCCAAGGCCTTGCGTCCCGGCGCGTGAGGGCGCCGATGCAGCCGCATTTTTTACAAGGTGAACAGATTCCGCCACCGGCTTGAATGGGATTGCGCCCGGCCCGATTCCAGACCGGAATCCTTACCGATAAAATCGGGCATTTGCAACACAACCGAGTGATCGGATGGTCTCGGTCAGATTTGGCATTGCACAAGCTACAACAAGGAGCATGAACGAATCAGTCATGACTTCCGAGCCAGTTGAGTCGGCGGCGTCTGCTGCCGGTGCGCCTTCGTCACCGGCCGTGCGGGTGTGGTTGGTGGACGACAACGATCAACTACGCACGCTGGTGGCCCGGGTGTTGGGGGACATGAAGGGCATCGAGTGCGTCCGGCATTTTTCGTCGCCGAACGATTTGTTGAGCGCCTTGGCCAGCAAACCCGGTCCCGACGTCATATTGTTGGATGTGCAAATGGGCGAACACAACGGTTTGGACGCGGTGCGTCCCATCAAGTCCTTGACCCGCTCGACCCGGGTATTGATGTTTACCACTTGCTTCAATCGCGAATGGCAAAAGCGCGCTTTGGACGAAGGCGCATCGGATTACCTCCTGAAGACCGTAACCATGGAGCGCTTGGCGGCGCGGATTCGGAATCCCGCCGGCGATCCTGGGCGCGGCTTTGCCATTCGCCGCCGCCCCAGTTGTGCGCCGGCCAGGCCCGGGACAGGTCGTCCAGCCAGTGCCGTCACGAAAATGGGGTCGATTTTGTCTAAATCCCACAAAATAAAACTGTTGCATAAATGGTTTCTTGGCAGCCGCGTGGCCAGCCTGCCGCAGCAGGCCAGCCAGAAGATCGGTCGAGCGGATCAAACCCATTGAATGGCGAACGTTGCTGCGGCTGGCTTTCAGCCGCGCTCCGGCAACACCTTATACCCGGCGCGCGCTCAGTCGGTATATGCGTTTCATCGCTACGCAGGCTGCGGTTGTATGGGCTTTTCCCGTAGCTTTCAGGTTCTTGTCTCCCACCCCGATGCTGCCCGAGATTGACGATCCCGGCGCGTTTGCATATTGTCCAACCATTACCTGATGTGAATATGCGTTTTGCCATTACCTCCGCGTGGTCCTGCACCATTGCTTGCTGCTGTCTCCTGCCGATCTTCTCCGCGTCGCCGCTGAACGCGGCCGGGACCCGGCAAGGTTGGTCGCCGTCACGGCCTATTGGGCCGTTCCTGTCCGGGACGGCTCACGCGGCCGGCACGGCCTCCGGCGTTTTCAATGTCCGCGATTACGGGGCGGCCGGCGATGGCCGGCAGTTGGACAGCCCGGCGATTGATCGGGCCATCGCGGCAGCGGCGGCGGCGGGCGGCGGCACCGTGCTGGTGCCGGCCGGCACTTACTTGAGCGGCTCCATCCACCTTAAAAGCAACCTCCATCTGTTCCTTGATGCCGGCGCCGTCATCCTCGGCGCCCCGCAGGAACTCAACGCCTACGACGAAACCGAGCCGTTCCCGGGCATCGCCTATCAGGACGGCGGCCATTGCTATTTTCACAACAGTCTCATTTGGGGCGAAAATCTCACGAATGTCTTCATCAGCGGCCACGGCATGATCAATGGCGGCGGGTTGCTGCGCGATCCCAAGATTCTGGACACGATGTGTGGCTACCAGCACTTCCCCATTCCCAATACGCAGGCATATCCGCCGGTGCGCATCGGCAATAAAGCCCTCGCCCTCAAGCTCTGCAAGAATGTCAGCATTCGCGACGTGACCATTTTCCATGGCGGACACTTTGCCATTCTGGCCACCGGCTGCGACGACCTGACGATTGACAACGTCACGATAGATACCGGCCGGGACGGCATGGATCTGGATTGCTGCCGCAACACCATCGTCTCCAATTGCCGGGTCAATTCGCCGCGCGACGACGGGATCTGTCCCAAGAGCACCGACGCGCTCGGGGAGATCCGGCTCACCGAAAACCTGACCATCGTGAATTGCCAGGTGTCCGGTTTTGAGGAGGGCACGCTGCTGGACGGCACCCTGAAGCCGGCCCGGAGCGGCGTGGGGCGCATCAAGTTCGGCACCGAAGCCAGCGGCGGCTTCCGCAATTGCACCATCGCCAACTGCACCTTTCGCAGTTGCCGCGGCCTGGCGCTGGAGGAGGTGGACGGCGGCGTGTTGGAAGACATCACCGTCAACAATCTCTCCATGGTGGATGTGGTGGATTATGCCGTTTACATCACCACCGGCAAACGCAACCGCCGGCCGGACGCCACCGAGAACAGCCGCATCAAAAACATCCTGATCTCCAATGTCATCGCCGACGGCGTCGGTAAAATGAGCGGCATCCAAATCATGGGTCTGCCCGAACAGTCGGTGGAAAATGTGCGGCTCGAAAACATCCGGTTGACCGGCAAGGGCGGGGGCACTGCGGCGGATGCGGCCAAAATTCCCGCCGAACTCGGTGCGGGCTACCCGGAGCCAGGCCACCTGGGCACCTTGCCGGCCTATGGCTTTTATGCCCGCCACGTGCGCGGCTTGGAACTGGCCAATATTCATCTTGATTTTGACGCCGATGACCAGCGGCCGGCCGTGGTGTGTTCGGATGTGGACGGACTGGAGATTGACAATCTCAAGCCCCAGACGCTTCCCGGCGTCGCGCCCGCGACTTTCGACCACGTCAGCAATCTGGAGATCCGCAATTCTCCCGCGCTGAAGTAATCGCCGCCGCCCTTTCACCGTCTCTTTGCGGTTCAAGTTCGCATGTGGTTTGACTTCATGGCCCGAGCCCGGCAGCGCGCGGCGCCGGCCGCCGAAACCTTGCAGGTGGGCGCGCGGAGCGTGCCGCTGCTGGTGGTGCGCAATCCCCGCGCCCGGCGCTATTTTCTCCGCGTGCGGCCCGATGGCACGGCGCGCGTGACCATTCCGCGCGGCGGTTCCGCGGCGGCGGCGCGCGAATTTGTGGCCCGCAACCACGCCTGGCTGGAGCGCCAATTCCTGGAAATCGAGACGCGTCCGCACCGCTCCGCCGCTTTGCAAGTCGGCTCCCTGGTGCTGTTTCGCGGCGAACGCGTCCGCATCGAGTCGCCGGTGCCGGGCCTGATTCGTGTTGGTGGCGAAACCCTGGCCCTCGGGAGGAACGGCGGGCCGTGCCCGCCGGCTGAGGCCGCCCCGGCGGGCCCGACCTCGTCGGGCGCTTCGGATCAAACCTCGCTGGCGCGGCCCGTTCCCGAGGAGTCGGCCGACCTGCGGCCGGCCATCGAGCGGCATCTCCGCCGGCTCGCGACGCGCGAACTCCCCGCGCGGCTTCAAACATTGGCGGCGGCGCATGGCTTGGTGACGCGGCGCATTACCGTGCGCGGCCAGCGCACCCGGTGGGGCTCCTGCACGCGCCGCGGCGATATCTCCCTCAATTGGCGGTTAATCCAGACGCCCGCCCATGTGCAGGATTACATCATGCTCCACGAATTGGCGCATTTGCGGCAGATGAACCATTCCGAACACTTTTGGCGGGAAGTCGCGCGGCTCTGTCCGGACTATGCGCTGGCGGAGCGCTGGTTGAAGGAGCATCGCGATTGGTTGCGAACTTAGCCCCGGTTGGCGCGCCAGAGCAGGACGGCGCCGACGGCTTGGAAGAAGAAATTGGGCAGCCACAGCAGCAAGTGGGGATGGAATTCGGGGCGCGCGGCCAGGGATTCGGCCAGCATCGTAAAACCGTAATACACCACCACCAAGCCCAGCGCAATGACCACGCCGATGTTGGTCTCGCGCCGTTGCACCCGGATACCCAGCGGAATGCCCACCAGCGTGAAGCCAAAACACGCAAACGAAAACGCCAGTTCCCGGTGCATCGCCACCCGCACCTCGCCGATCTGGGCGTTGCGGATGACGTCCGTCTGGCGCTGCATCGCGTTGATCATGGCCGGCGAGGCGTTGGTGATCAGGGACAAATTCAGTTCCTGCAAAAAGGCCGGCGACTGCGGCGAATTGACATTCGCCGGCGTCAGGCGCAGGGTTTGCAGGGCGCGCAGCTCGGCGCGCAACTGGCCAAACGTCATGTCGCTGATCTTGGGCTTGATCACGCGGTTGGTGACGGCGCTCATGCTGAAATTATAGGTCATTTCGCCGCCGGCCAGGATCGCGTTGCCGCCGTGGCCATTGCACTGAATAATGCGGGCATCGTCGAGGTCCAGCACCAGTTGGTTGTGGGCGCGTTCCGGGTTCAGCCGCCCCCGCGGCGCGTGCAGCAGCACGTCCCAGTTGGTCGCATTCTGCATCCGGTAGATGCTCACATCCTCCAAATTGCCGTTGCGGTTTTTGCCGATGTACAACTGATATTGCCGATCCTCCGAGGTGAAGTTGATCATCTGGCCCTCGGGGATTTCCGCGTTGGCCAGCTGGTGCAGCAGATCGTAGCGCAGATTGACGAAGGCCACGCGCGATTGGGGCCCCAGGTCGAGGTTAAACCAGGCGCTCAGGCCGCAGCAGACCAGGCTGAGCAGCAGCACCGGCGTGATCAGGGCCAGCAGGCTGATGCCCCCCGCGCGCATGGCCGTCAATTCCTGATCCGCGCTGAACCGGCCGAACACCAGCAAGGTGGCCGTGATGAAGCCCATCGGCAGCGCATAGACGCAGGCAAAGGGCAGTTCCAGGCCCAACGCCCTAGCCACCAACCCCAGGGGCACGTGGCCGCCCAGCAGCAGGGGCAGCAAATCCTTGAGTGCGTTGAGCAGCAGCACCACAAAGGCGAACACCGCCACCGTGAGCAGCAGCGACGCCAGCACCTGGCGGGTTATGTATAGATGCAACGTTTTCAAATGATGAACCGGCCCGCAAAGTGGCTGATTCAGCCCGCCAAGCAAAGGAAAATACGGCGCAGCGGCGACGCCTGGGCGCAGGGCAAAAACCGTCTGCCCGGTCCAAAGCATCACGCCCATTCAGGGCGTTGGATGTTGGTGGTGAGGATACCGGCCGATGGCCTGGGCTGGTATTAAGCCGCGCCGTTGGCGCTGCAAAACTCTGCTTCGCGTTGATTGCTGACGAACCGGAACCAAAACCCGGCGGGATGGCCCGGAGACCCGGCCCGGAAGTTTAAAGCCTGACAGGCGGGAACATCGCCATGCGATGTTCCCGCCTGCCGCCCTTGACCGAGCCACCTCGATTTACCCTTTACCCCTGCCCAGCCAAATCCGCTACCCTGACCCACCCCTGCACCCAAGTTTTAGGACAGCTCTTGCAGGAGTAGGTCATTCGCCAAACCAAATCCAACCCTACAATCTCCTTCTAAAGAATTGGCGGACAGCAGTTACAAGAAATCTGACATTATTTTAAGCAGACCGTTTAAGAAGATCGGGGCGGGCCGTTTTTCGGGGCGAATCAGCTACCAGGAATCGTCACGACAGGGCTGGCGCGACTCATAAAGCCTCAATTCAGCGGCAAACTCCATTCGGAATTCCAAGTCGGATACCAAGGCCAAGGCTTTTTTCTGGCAATTGATGGCATTGTCAAAGTCGCCGGTTTCGGCGTAGGCGGCGGCGAGGATGCTCAAAATGCCGGCATTCCTGCCCCCGGTGAGGGTGGAAGCCTGTTGGGCATAGGCCAGGGCTTTGGGACCATCGCGCAATTCCGGGTAACGGGAGGTGGCCAAAATCCAGGCCAGTCGCCGGAGCGCGTCGGCATTATTGGTGGCCTGGGGTTCCACGGCCTGGCAATATAATTTCAGGGAACGGATGATGTCGGCCGCAGTCTTCGGCGGACTGGAGGCGGCCGATTGCACGGGCGCGTTCGTTCCGTTCAAACTGCCGGGCGTCGAGTCGAGAATCGTGATGCCGCCCTCAATGTCCGAACAGGCAATGTGCCGGCCGTCCGGATTCCAAGCCACCGCATAGATCATTTGGACAATGTTGCCGGGTTTGTCAAATGAGCAGACTTCGGTTCCCGTCACGGGATCCCAGATTCTTACGCTTAAATCCCAGCTCCCGGTGACCACCCGTTTGCCATCGGGACTCCACGCCACGGAATAAACCGGGGCGGCATGGCCCAAGAGGCTGCTAATTTCCTTGCCGCTGGCCACCGCCCATATTTTGGCGCTGGTGTCGTCACTGGCGGAGGCCAGCCGCGCGCTGTCCGGGCTCCAAGCCACGCAGCGAATCCCATCCGCATGACCGGAAAGGATGTTTTTTTCGGCGAAGCTGACTGCATCCCAAACGTAGATTTTGGAGCCCGCGCCGGCGGCCAGACTCCGGCCATCCGGACTCCAAGCCAAGGAAGCCGTGGCTTCGTGCGGCAGGTCAAGACTTCGGCGCAATTTGCCCGTGGCCGCCTCCCAGACGTTGAGTTTGTGGTTGGCTCCCACGGCTGCCATTTGCGTGGAATCCGGACTCCAAGCGATGGCATGAACTTCACCCGAGAGCGGCTGTTCCTGCCACAGTTCGGTGGGGCCGGATGGGTCCCAAAGCTCCAGCCCGGACGATCCGCCGACGGCCAGACGCTTTCCCGAAGGGCTCCACGCCACGGCATAGGTCCAGGGGGTGAACCCGCCGCGGAGCGCCACGGGCGCCTCCGGCCGCTTCAAATCCCAGATCCATGGGCCCGTGCGGCGGCTGCCCGCCGCCAGTTTGGCACCGTCCGGACTCCACGCCAAAGCGGGCACCTGATCGGGCTGATACAATTTGAGGGTGGAAGGATCCGGCAGGTTGACGTTCCACACCTTCACCGTGCCATCGGCGCTGGCGGAGGCAAGCTGCGAACCGTCCGGCCGCCAAGCCACGCAACGGACGGACCCCAGATGTCCGCGAAAATCGCGGATCACCCGGCCGCCGGTCCGGAGGTCGCGCAGGGCGATGCGGCCATCGCCCATGGTGGCCGATGCCAGCAGCGTGCCCGCCGGATTCCAAGCCACCGAAAGCACGACGTTATGGTTGTCGAAAAAGGAGACGAGATTGGTGCCGGTGGCGGCGTCGCGGAAACTCACCGAATTATCCCTCCCGCCGGTGGCCAGTTGCGTGCCGTCAGGTGACCACGCCACGGCCATCGGATCACCTTCATAATGCGCTGGCAGGCTCCAGAGTTCTTCGCCGCTGGCGACCTCCCAATTCTTGAGCAGGCTGCCCTGGCCGCCGCACAGCAGGCGCTTTCCGTCTGGGGCCCAGCTCAAGGCCAGCACCCCATGGCCGGCCTCGAAGGTGCGGAGGGAGGCGCCGGTGTCGGGGTCCCAGATTCTCACGGTTCCGTCAGTGCTGCCGGAGGCCAGCTCGGTGGCATCCGGGCTCCACGCCAGGCAAGCCACCGCCCCCCGATGGGCTGCGAGCGTCAAGGCGCTTCGCTTTTGCCAATTCCAGATTTTGACCGATGCATCTTGGCCGGCCGAAGCAAGCCAGCGGCCATCCGGACTCCAGAGCACCGACAATACATTGCTGCCATGGCCCGGCAATACGGCCAATGATTGGCCATTGACCGCGTCCCAGATTTTTACGGCGCCCTCGGTTCCGCCCGTGGCCAGATATTTGCCGTCCGGACTCCACGCCACCGACCAAAGCTGCCGGGTGTCCGCCCGGATGGTCAGTGCGTCGTGGTGGCACAAGCCGTTCAGGTAAAACCATTCCCAGCCCCGCAGGTCGGGTTGATGCGGCCGCCAGCTCTCCAGGAGCCTGACCGCGCCTTCCAGTCCGCCGACGCGCATGGCCGCCATTCTGGCCGCCAATCCCATGTCCGACAAGTACGCGCGCACTTCCGCGTGCTCCCGCGCCTGTTTCTCGCGGAAGTACATCCACGTGGAGGCTGTCAAACCCGTCACCAGGGCGGCTACCACGATTAACGCGGCCCCAAACGCCAGCTTGTTGCGGCGCGCCATCTTTTGAAAACGGAACAGGGCGCTGGGCGGACGCGCCGCCACGGGTTCATCCTGCAAATGCCGTTGAATATCCGCCGCCATCGCCGTGGCGCTGTCATAGCGGCGCGAGCGGTCTTTCTCCAGCGCCTTCATGACCAGCCA
>Ga0316217_10002833_pt1 | contig 20490 bp, 17 predicted proteins | sample 1anoAmetaG_FD_203633 | JGI IMG/M metagenome (GOLD analysis project Ga0316217, IMG submission 203633) | Freshwater microbial communities from Trout Bog Lake, Wisconsin, USA - 1anoA | ecosystem: Environmental > Aquatic > Freshwater > Lake > Hypolimnion/Profundal zone | place: USA: Wisconsin...
CCAAATCATACCAATCCTTATTGGTCAAGCACAACTCTTCTTTGAAAAACCATCGATACCCTAAATTCAAAGAAAAGGGACCGTGCTTTTATATCGTGGAACAAGGTACGCCGTGTGAATGCAAACATAATATCGATCGAAAGAAATTTGGAATTGCGGGTCTCTACAAAGACAATGAAGAGCCTGATACTATTGACAATCGGTTGAAAAGCCACCGAACCATTTGGCCCCAACTAAAGGTTGAATTCATTGTTTTTACCAAAGACGTGGACGTTCTTGAAAAGAGAATCAAGCGTATCTACCGTAAAGAAATCAACCCAAACGGACATGAAATCATCGAGGGTGTTTCCACAGAACGGTTGGTGGAGACTGTGATGCGAGTCCTTGAAGCCACTGGAATAGACGAGTATACCATTGCCTCAAACGAAAGCATCGCTGAATACAATGATTTTGTAGTGACTACCGTGAAATCACAGGAATGAATTTATAATAAAATTTTCTTATAAACGTAAGAAAATTAAATCCTTGGTAAAACCCATTCTAAAATAAATCGAAATTATCGGTCTCGTTTGAAATTCTTACAACTATAGTTAGTTTCATCGACCGACCCTATTTTGTTCACATCCACACACACACATTTTTAAATAATATATTTACAATAAAACTTTTATAACGATATAACCTATTACCATGGTTCATTATTATATATTTATACCGTTTATTTTTAACGACTTTTAACCACGAACTCAGCCTGTTTTTCACAAAATAACTAGATTTACAAGAATTTATTTATGAATAATAAGAAAATTTTCTTATTATAATTCTTGTAACTTAATTTAAAATCGTACATACATAGAATAGCATGGAGTGCGGGTTTTGTAAAAAGACACTATCAACTCCCTATGTTCTCGCGAATCACCAGCGTACTGTAAAATCGTGCATCAAGATTCAGGTAGAACTTGGTTCTAAGGTAGAAAAACTTTTTTTTGAATGCAAATTTTGTAAAAAGAAACTTACCGCACAGAGTAGCCTTAAGCATCACTACACCATTTGCAAAACAAAGTTAAAACAAGCAAAACTAAGCGTCGAAGAAAAAACGCGTCTTCTCGAGAACGAATTAGAGGACAAGTTCGAACAAATTTCATCCGATTTACGAAACTATCGTGAAGAAATCGGCTTTGAAATGAAGTTGCAAGACGAGAAAATTAAAAAACTGGAAAATCAGTCGCAGATGAACAAAAAGTCTAAAAAGGCAAGTGCGAACGTTGAAAATATTGAAAAGAAAATCGAGACGAATATTGAGACGAACATTGGAACCAACATTGAGAACCAGACAAACCACATTACCATTTATCAGGTCATGACACCTGAACTCGTGGAAGATTTTTTCAGGAAGAATTACAGCCTGGATGCACCTGAAGCGTTGGTAAAACAAGAGTATAGCCCTCCGCCGTTGGAAGATTATGCGAAAGCAAGTGTGAATTATTTCAAGACCACTGGACGTGACAACACACCCGCTCCCGCGGACCGTCAAACCACCGCAGCCAAACCCGCTGACTTTTTCCCCTTAAGAGGTCAAGCTGCTCCATCTCGTAATACAGAAATGGCTCGTCAACTGGGTATTGGTAGTGTAGTCCATGCGACCATACCTCCGAGTCCAGCGTATGGCTTTGCTGATATCTCGACTCCGGTTCGAGGTCGGTCGCGTCATAGGTCTCCATCTATTGCACGTGACGAGGAATTCTATTCACCGAGTCAAGCAAAGAGTTCCGCCCACGGTGAAGCCATCTCCCTTACGAAACGAGCTTCTTCGGCTGCGCGTGCTTCCATGAACACTCTTCATGAAGAAGAAGTGATGCCATCCAAACGTCATGGTGGCAGCGTGTTCCGTTAACCCTTATATGAAATCTACTTCTTCACATAGTTCAATGCTTCTTGAACTGAATGGCCCATGGCCGCAGCTGTCTCTTTCATATCTTTCAAGGCAGGTACGTTCTTATACTTGTCGCTCAAGTAGATATGACGAAGTAGACTCGTGCTGGTAGGCTTCTTGAAAAAATCGTGAAGCGCGTTGGTAAGCTGAGTCGAGTTAATCTTTCCCGTTTGTTTCGAGTTCATCAAGAGGTAGTTGTGGGGGTTGACCTTGGTCCAGTTCTTTATGATGGTCACCAGCTTGGTAGGAATCTCTTCTTGTTGCGTCTTGTACTTGCGCGCTGTCTTGTAGACATTAAATACAAAGAACCCCTTCTTCTTTTCAATCTTCATAAAATTGTCAGCCTCGGGGTCAGCCTCCCTGATTTTGAATTCCGCATAGTCGAGCGAACGGCGAGGAGGGATGAGGGTGAGACAGGAGAGAAGGACGTACATTTGACATTTTTGAAATTGGTACTTATCCACGGTCGCGCGTTTGAACAAGGGCTGGACTTCCTTCTCGAGAGCGTTATAGAGATGCATGACTTCATCCCATGTCATCATACCTTCCTTTTGACGGTCGGTCAGCTTTTGCTCATCGATTTGGGCCGCAGAGATTTTAGCATCGTCCGTCATTAGTTCTCGGAACGCCTTAATGGCGTCTTCGCCCTCTTTGGAAGTATCCTTATCGATAAACACAATGAGACACGCGAGGCGAGTCTTGCGCGATTTTGGTTCGACGTTCTTCAAGTGGTCGAGGATGGCCTCCGCGTGACTATACCATGCTTGGTGGACAAAAGGCTCTGGCCCAGTTCGTGAACGAAGGGTTCTTGAAGAACGAGCCCGTGTACGTATGCGGCGACCGATCTCGCCAAAAGTTCTATATTGTCAAGGATGGGAAGAAGACCGAGGATACCAATTGTGACGCGATACTGGATTTGACGACACCAGGGTTTCACCATGTTACGGATGTGTACAAGGACGCTCTGGAGAGCAATTTCCCGGAACAAGTGACAGAGACCGATATCCAGGACAATTACCGTGACATTATCGGAATCCATCAGAACCGAACCGAATTCAAATCGGAATTGAGTCGTATCGTTCCTACGGAAGAGGTGACGATGGACCCTAAAAAACAGGCACGTAAAACTCTCAAAGAAGCGGTCGACGAGATGGAAAAGGCATTGATACCGTACGGCTCACGCACCACGCCTATGATTGAACAACCATCAGAGTTGGTGCGAAGGCCTGACGTACTTGGTTACTCTCCCGGAAAACTTATGGCGTACCGTGACCGTTTTCGCAAAAACGGAGAGGTTACATACCCCTCTGCACTCACGGAACGTCTCCAAAACGACAAGGAAGCGATGCAAGTGTACATGACCTATTTGCACTCCTAAACTCTATTTCTCATGATACCATGAGACATTTCCAAAAACAAAACAAAACAATTTAAATTCTTGTTACTATCATAATACATGTCGTTGACATCCACGCAATGGATCTCGATCGGAGTCGCGATCTTGCTACTGCTGGTCCTCTCCCAAGGCCAGTTCCAGAACGTCAATTCACGTGAACGAACCATGCCACAAGAACCGCGTGCATCCATTGCACCTCCACCCGTCGAACCACATCTCGTCACGGTAACGCCCCCAGTCGTGCAATACGGCTCCGTCAATCCCCAAACCGGTGAACTCGTCTTCCCTTACGTATCCGGTCTCGTGCTGGAAGGCGGTACCAATGCCTCCCAAGCCATTCGTCTGTGCGGGACGGCAACTACCGCGCCAAGCTCCCTCGGTTCTTCGGCCAACCAAATCCAGTTCTACACGGGCACGAATTTGAGCGCGGTCATGGATACGGACGGACTGTACGTCAGCGAAGCGTCCAGCAAACTGCAACTGGGTCCTTCTTTGCGTCTCTCCCACTCCAGCGCCAACTCCACATCTTACCTCGACTGCGACCAACTCGTCGTGCGCCAGAACGGTACGTCGATGCTCTCTCTCGACCCTAGCGGCAATTTCATGACGAGCAGCGTCACGTCTGCTGTGCTTAATGTCGGCAACGAGACTGTGACTGGTAATTCGACCGTAGCGGGATTGGCTACGGCAGGCAGCGTCCGTGTATTGCGCAATGTGGACATTAGCGGAAACTTGAACATACGCGGAGGAACGAACGCGGTCATGGCCACCGTCACATCGGCGGGGGTTGCCATGGCGGACGGAAGCAACATCTTTATCGGTTCGCCCGGTGCCATCAACAGTTACGTTTCGTTAGGTCACGGACTCGGCGGCGCAACCCTCAATTACGATTCTCTCTCGTTCCAAAACATTTCAGGCATGAATCCGGTCACGTCAATGTACCTGGGCGCAAGCGGAAATGTCGGGATTGGAACGGCGGCGCCGCAAGCACCACTCGATGTGAACGGCAACGCCAATGTAGCAGGTATTGTCTCTGCTACCAATTTGGCGGTATCGACCACGGCGACGATTGGTAACGTCAGTTCGTTGACCACGGGGTACACGCTGAATGTGGGTGGTGCCATCAATTGCTCTCAGGTGTACGTGAACGGCGCCTTGCTGAACGCATCCACATCGACCGTTTCCGCGGGCACGAGCAATACGTTCACGGCGCTACAAACCGTTGCGACGGCATCGACACCCAACTTGATGCTTCTGAACACTAACACTGTGACACCCACCCCCGCCTCCATCACGTTCAACGATACGAATGTGGGTACCGGGTACCGTTCGTTTGTGGCCGGAGGGTCGGTCACCCAATGGGGGTTGGCGTGGACGGCCCAGACGCCGTTATTTACGCTCGGCCAAGCCCAATCTATAGCGTTATCGAGCACGGGGCAGTACCAATTGGCTGCGGGGTACGGTTCGTCGACGTACGCTTACACCATCGGTGGCACCAACTTGTCTTCCGTATGGGTCTCTGGAACCGTTTCTGACCGGGTGACATACGGCTCCGTGACGTCTTCGGGGCAGTACCAGTACTTGTTGCCGTACGCGGGCGCCGGTGGATGGTACTCGAGCACGTACGGCGCTACGTTCTCACCTATCACGACCGGATTCACACGCGGTATGGGACAATGCGCGGCCACGTCTTCGACGGGAGCGTACACCCTGATGGGCAGTTTGAGAGGCGAACTTCTCTGGTCCAGCAACGGCGGGACGAGCACGGTACCGACCTTCACATCGATCGCGTGCGGTGCTTCGGTCCCTAGCGTGTACGGCGAATGGTTCCAAATCAAACTGGCGACAGCGACGGCCATTGGTGCGTACCAGATCGCGCCACGCAATCTCACTACAAGCGCAATGACGGCGACGGCCATTCAGTCACAAGCCAACAACCGGTTCCCGAATGCGTGGTACGTCATGGCCTCCAACGACGCAATGACCTGGTCCGTTCTCGATTACCAGACGGGACAGCACGGAGATACGGCGACCTTGAAACCCAACACGTACCCTGGCGCCAATACGTACACGCTCCTTCCCACATCGGCTTACACCTACTACAGGTTCGTGTGGTGCCAGTTGAATTCAGCGACGATGGATATCGGCGGCGTCGTGTTGTGGAACACGGCGGCGACACCGGCTCCATTGTTCCCGCGCGCGGCCAGTTACACGGTTGCGGGGTACGCTCTACAATTGTCGGGCACGACCGTGGCGACAGTGAGCACGTCCAACAACCCGACCGGCGCCTCGTTCGTGAACACGTACGTCACCGACGATGCATCGACCAATGTTCCGCTCGTATTGACGGGAGACGGGTACACTACCGCGTCCTACTACGGTTTCTTGGTGGCGAACGCGACCGAGTACAGCGCCAACAATGTGGCCATTGCCGGTAACAGTGTCTCCGCCACGGCGTACGGCCAGTACACCTCTTGTGCCATGTCGAGTACGGGTCAGTACAGCGTGGTGGCGTACACGTACCCCTTTTATTCGGTTCTGTATGCCTCCTCCACCACCAACGGTTCGTTGGCCAATGTCCTTTTTGCGCCACTGACGACGGCCAACGGTGTACCGAACCTGACCGGAGCGTACCAGTGGACATCCGTCGCCATGTCGAGCGATGGTAAGTTCATCCTCGCCCTGTGTTCCAGCGGCAAACCGACGAGCGGGTACAATGTCTACCTGTGCTCCAATGGTACTGCGGGTGTGAGCGGTGCATCTCCCATGACGTTCACGCTGCTGAACGGTTCGAACGGTATGCCGCCCGATTCGGGCACGATGGGAAATGTGTGTGTATCGAGCACGGGGCAGTACATGAGTCTGACAAAAGATCGCAGTATCGGCTACTCGACGAATTACGGCATGACGTGGACGTTTGTCGCCATAGGTGCGGCGTCTGTCACCGATATCGGTATTTCTGGCGATGGGAGTGTGGTTGCGTACACGAACGGCACCAACGTCTACGCCGCCAAACCGAGTGCGAACACGTACGGCGGGTACTACGCGGACGTCCTGTCCAGCGCCAGTAGCGCGAATGCTACGCCGTTGGGTTCGGCGCTGACGATTCTGGCAAACAGTGACCAGACCAGGGCGCATAGCGTCAATGTAAACAGCAACTTGTGTTTGCCATCGGACGGCGTATCGGCCCTCTACTTTACCGATGTTGCGGGACAGACTCAGGCGTCGAGTCGCACGTTTGGACGTCTTATCGGATCGAACGGGTACCTGCACATGGACTATTACAACACGCTCAAGTTTCGGTCGACGGACGTATCGGGTACGGTTCTCGCCACCCCGATTCATATGCGCAGTACTGGAACGTCGTACTCGATGGATATTCGAACGGGTTCCCTGGTCACGTTTTACGATGAGGTGAACAGCCCCCAGCCGTTCGGTGTGTACAATGCCAATGGCGTGCTAAACATTGCTCCGCTTACGGCATCGGGCGATTCCAGCGGCGTATCGGGTCTGATGATGGACATGAGCGGTAATGCGGTATTTGGTGGTTCATTTAGCGCTGGGTCTCTTTCCTTGAACGGTAATGCGGTATTTGGTGGTTCATTGAGCGCTGGGTCTCTTTCCTTGAACGGTAATAGTTTGTCGATATCAGATGTAGTAAATATGTCTGGAAAAGTCTATGTCAATACAAGTTCAGGAAACGCGATTTTGACACAATGGTCCTCTGGTACACTCATTACTCCAGGTATTAACAATGCGGTCCTTGGTTCAAATTGTATGCAAACTTTTACGAGCACGACCAATAGTGGTAATGTAGCCGTAGGATACAATTCAATGCAAAATTCAAGTCTCAGTACTACCAACAGCGGTAATGTAGCCGTAGGATATAATTCAATGCAAAATTCCAGCGGAGGTACTATTTCTACCAATAACGTAGCCATTGGGAGTGGAGCACTGGCAGTTATGAGTGGGAATTATACCGCTAATACAGCAATTGGTCCTTCGGCAATGGGAAATTCGAGTAATTCTCCGTACCAAAATGTTGCGATAGGATATGCGGCATGTTATAGTATAGGATATTCTGCTTCAGCTTATTATAATATAGGAATTGGTTCAAATAGTTTAAGTGGAGTAAGTGGTACTGGAAACATAGGCGTTGGTTTCAATTCTGGAAATAACGTGACTACAGGTAATTATAATATTAGCATTGGTTATATCTCATCACGTGCAAACTTCCCTCCAGTGGCTAATCGATTAAGCACTGGTAGTAGTAATATATATATTGGTTATAATTGCCTTGCTTCTTCTTCAACAGTAACCAACGAAATTGTAATTGGCTCTGCATCAGGAGTAAATAGTTCTAGCGTTCTAACAGGAAACGGTTCCAATACGTGCACGATTGTTGCTACGGGTGGTATATATGCAAGTTCGTATAACACAGTCAGTGACCGTATGTTGAAACAAAACATTGCTCCTATTCAGGATATTAAATATTTCATCCATAAATTTAATCCTGTTCAATATAGTTTGGTAAGCGACCAAACAAACAAAATCGAATATGGTCTAATTGCACAGGAAGTGAAAGAATTTCTTCCCCAACACGTGAACGAGTTTAAGGACGGCCTTTTATCCTTGGACTATTCTAAATTTGTAGGCTTGTTGATTGCTGGACTTCAAGACGCGTACTCGGATATTGACAAGGTATCGAACGAACTGAACGCCACAAAAGACGAACTTCAAGCCACAAAAGACGAACTAAGTGTGTTACAAGAGCAAATGGCGCGCGTCATGCGTCATGTGGGATTGTAAGGTTTTTGACATTCTTTTTTATTCGAAAAAAAAGAATTTTCTTGTATCCTTGTATCATTGTAACATGTCGATGACGAATACGAAAGAGTATACACTCACCCCGGACCAAATTTCCGCCAACAATACGACTCGCAATATTTTCTACCTCTGTATCAGTCTCGTCGTGATTGGCGCCCTGAACTGGGGATTGTACGCCATCAGCAAAGACTATGATCTCGTCGCCGCGCTTCTCGGCGAGTACTCGTATGGCGCCCGGTTTGTCTACCTCCTCGTCGGCCTCTCCGGTCTCTGGGTCATCATCTCGTCCATTGCCAATAGCTCGGTCATTTACGCCACCGATTAAAACGAACCACCTTACAAAGAAGAATAGAATCGTTAATAAAAGTTAAACGATTCGATAGTAAACAGAAAGATGCGTTCCGAGGCCTTGTGTCGCTACTTGTTCCAGTACTTTACCGAACAGACTTTTGATAAATGCAGGCCAAAGTTCCTTGGTGGGTTGGAGCTCGACGGGTACTGCAGAAAACACGAAATTGCATTCGAGTACAATGGCATCCAGCATTACCGGTATACCCCCTACTTCCACGATTCATTTTGTGCGTTCGAGCGTCAGCAGGAACGTGACCAACGCAAGCAGGACTTGTGTCAGCGATACGGATTGGTGCTGATGACGGTACCCTACACCTACACGCCCAGGAACGGTACCGCCATGTCCTATTTCGTACACGGCCAGCTGCTACGCACCGAACGGCTTCGCAGCCAGGTGTACATGGTGAATCGTTCTCCACTCGGTTTTTTCGACGATCTGTTGAGACGCTAACGGTCGGTTCCGTCCGCCCACCACGGATTCCATCACGGATTCAACCACGGATGTTTTACAAAATAGTACCTAGAGAACGATCACGTAGTGCCGTAGTGGGCGGACGGAACCGCCCTACGGAACCGCCCCTAAAAATGAACAAATCTTGTTACGTGTAACAAGATACATAGTAGATACCATGGAAGACATCATCATGCCCAATGTCACTATGCGCAGCAAACCGAAACACATGTACCATATTCGCACGCTATTTTTCCAGGATACCGTATCGGAACGAAACCTGTTGTACAAGTACACCGAGTTGGCCTCGACGCCGGAATGGTCGGCCTACCTCTCCGCCATGAACGTCGAGTACCTCTCCGAATCACACATCAAGAACCTTTTCTGCGACTTGGTGCGTAACAAGGGTCTACCGTTCCTGGTTCGCCGATTTGAGCAGGACGGGTTCTTGGTCATGCAGGATGATACCATGAATTTTTTGGTGTACACGGGCAAGGATAAGGAGAACCGTACGTTTCTAACGTGGTGGGGGCGACAGTCAGATATGGGAGAAAATAAAGAATAAAAATTAAAAAAAAGAACAAGAGATAAATGTACCCCCCTCCTCTCAATAAACGCGACCAAGAACGGGCATCCGAACGCGCCTGGCGTTCCAACATCGCCGTGCAAGAAGAACGTGCGGCTCTCCAGCACGCACGACGACGTGCCCTGGAAGTTGCTCGCGATATTCAGATTGCCGAACTCGCTCGTCGTGCCAAAGATGAGGATATGAAGTCCGTTCAGGGCCGTCGGTCGTCGAGCAAGAACAAGCGCAAATTCTTCCCGAAACGCAAGTCTTCGTGCAAGAAGCGCAAGATGGTATGGAAGAAATCAAGCAATAAATGCAACCTTCGTAAGTAGACTAACGATTTTGTTTTTTACAAACACAAAATCCAAGATGAGTTACTATTGTTCGTCGCTTGTCTCCACGTTCTGTCGTGTGTTCCACCTTTTTAGCGCCTCATTAACGTCTACACCCTCTTCTTGTGTGTAGACTTTCCAGAGGTACTCCAGACTCCTGATTTCTTCTTCCGTATGACTCTTTACCAAAAAATTAAGTAATGCGTCTATGTCTTGAATACAAAAATAAGGATGATACTTTTTAACATAATATAGGCCTACTTCACCACGAAGAAACGTCTGGAATCCAGCCATGGATTTTACCATCTTTATTACTTGTACTCTGTTCTTTAAATCGTGGTTACTCTGTGGTTCATCACTTTGCTCTACGTATCGCAGAGGAAATCATCTTTCTCATGGCAGGACTATAATCTTTATATCCTTTGCTTCTTGCTTTCTTAAGGGCGCTTCTCATAGCCGAGGATTGTTTTTTGGACAATCCGTGTTTTTTTCTGGAAGAAGTTCTTGAGCGTTTGACAGAGCGTGGCATTTACAGTATCATCATCATAATAAAATAAAATATTAATTTTCCATATCTACATGTTTGTAAAGTAAAGAACAAACAATAACAAATAAACTACCATGATGAAACTAAACAAGAGGGTGGAGAAAGACATGCTGCGTTTCAGCATGATAAGAAGAACGATACCGAGCGTGAACATGAAAAAGAAGACGATTCGTGTCACGTACGATTTCTCCTTGACTTGGTACACGACCGTTTCCTTGGCTGTATCGTAGCGAATATCCCCCGCCTTGATCATGATCACACCGCCGGTCAACCCGTGCCCCAGTTCTGAGACGACGATGGAGGGGTACTCGAACTGGGATACGGTATTGTGGGGGTACATGGCCATTTTGAAAAAGCCTTTCCCAATCCCCCACGTCTCCCCCCAGCTGTTGCGACACAACCAGTACGGGATCGTGACGCCGCGCACTTGCGTCTCCCCCCACCCGACAATGACCACGGCGTGAGACCCAATCCAGTCCCGGTCGAGTTCGCTGTAATCGAGACCAGGTACGCCCTGGTACGCTGTCTTTTCCATGTAAATGTCGTTTGTCTCTCTAAAATCGCCCTTGACGAAATTCTTAAACACGTGAAACCCGCCCACGACCGGTCCGTTGTGGTACATATGGTCCTTGATAATGTTCTGGATCTGGTGGGCGGGCACCTGGCTCAGATTCATGGTCGTGTTGGTTCCGTACATGCTGTTCAGGTACGACTGGATAAGTTCGGCGTCCAGTTTCGAGTACTGGCTCAAATTGGGCGGGATGCACACCACCTTGATTTCGCTGGGGTAGTAAGCCGGTCCTTCTTTATTGCACGTGCACGGATGGATGGGGAGTGTGTTAGGTATGCAATCGGAAGACCGGGCGCCGTGCATCATCATATCGTTCAACGCCAGGTACGGATTCCCTCCTTCGCATTGTTTCTGGGGGTAGCAGCTTAAGACGTACCCCGCGCTCAACATTGGGTTGGTCGAACGCCGTGTGGCGACAAACACGTCGCTGAGACAGGTGGATGCGGCAATAGCCCAACAACTGCCACATGTACCTTGGTCCGTGGGTCTTGTCAGGTCCGCGTTCTCGTTCCAGTTGAAATCGGTAGGTAGAACGCCGTTCTGGATGCGCTGGAATTCGTTATGTGTGATGGAGTACGTATCGTTTTTCATGAGACGAGTCATTTCCGGGTTTGGTTTCAAGGTGGTATCAAACGTGGACTTGAAGAACGTGATGTTGGTATTGAGCGGAGTGATACGGTACAGGGGTTTGAACGTACGTCCGGCTGCAATCGTTTCGTGGATGTACACCACGCTGTACTGGTCGTAGACTTCAATCGTCTTGGTATGGTTCAGACGCTCCTCGTACTTGTCCAGTCGAAAGATGCGTGGCGGTTTCGAGCGTGACGGGGTCAGCGTTTTGCCGAGGGGGTACGGGATGATGGAGGTGTACAGGTTCAATGCGTTGAGCATACGCGTAAGTTCCTGGTAATGACAATCTATATCCGAGATGTGACCCATGAAATTGGACTGGTGACATACCGTATCCACAAACGGGACATTGCCGCTCGTATCCTTATTCGGTGTTGGCATGGTCATCATGGTTTATTTTTATTTTATATACGTGATGGTGTATAAAAAAGAATTGGGACGAAACACATATACCGAAAATCACAACACTTACTTGAACGCAAACGCAAACGCGATGCCGACCAAGAGTCCGAACAAACACACCCATCCAAAGATTTTCGCCCAGTTGTTGACTGTATCAGCGGTATTCTTCTTGTCCGCGTAGGTCGGGTCCGTGATATCGGCGGGCAAGGCGGCGTACAACCCGATCGAGGTGAATCCCAGGATGGCGCAAAGAATCAGACCCAGGGCGAAAATTACCACTGCAACGGTAATAAAAACTTGAGGGGTTGCCATTTTCTTTCTTAGGTTCCAATATTTTTAAAATTTTTAAAATTTTTTAAGTGGGATACTGTCGCGGTACACTGTTCGTGTCGCGCCTGACGCAATGCATCCAGTTTCTTTTCTTCTTCATTCGATGATGAAAGGAGACGAACCACAGTATCAGCCATCTTTTCGTAGGCGACAATGGTCATGAAGGGAGCTACGTCGAGAAGGGGGTCGGAAAGACTTGGTTCCGTGACGATACGCATCCCCGCCATGATCCAGCGGTCGCAGCGCACATGCTCAAAGATTTGGTACTGCTCCGTGTAGTGGACGTTCAACAAAATACGGCATTGGGCGATACGTCGGTCCCTCGATTCACCCCAATCGTGAATGTCCACGACGTCCACCCCGCGCTGGTGCAAGGCCACAGCCATCGCGTGCCTCCGGTCAGAATTGATGGAACAGATTGCGACATCGTGAACCTTGGGTGTCGTTCGAACCAGTTCGGTCAAGTGGGATTCGTAGGGGTACGGCAAGTACTGGTGCAGCAGCGAATCCGTAATCTGGCTTTGAAACAAATCGTAATCCAAGACACGAATGCCTCGTTCAAGGTACGATTGGACCTGGGTGTACCATCGAGGCTGGCTGAGCTGTTCGGTGTTGAGGTACATGACGTTGGGGCAAGCGAGAAATTCTTCCGGGATGGAGAGAACAAACAGGTACGTCTCGTCGGGGTCGATCTTGGTGACGTTAGGAATCACGGTATGTTGCAAGTAGGGGTGGAGGGCAGCGAGGTAGTCGTAGAAAAACCGGTAGTCGTGAAACGTGCACACGACGTACATCCCATGTTTTATTTTAATTTTTTATACCATATTTTATACGGTACGTGGAAGCAACCGTTCTTGCGTTCGTATGATAAAATGTAAATTAAATTTAAATCCTGATGCAGAGTTAGTAATCAATCATGGACCCCACGACGGTAGTGATTCTGGTCATCATCCTCACCGCCGTCATTGTTGTCATTGTGTCATATACCAGCTCGGCCAATACGGAGAGTAATAAGCACATTACGCCGACACCCGGTCCCACTCCAACTCCCACACCGACTCCCACACCGACTCCCACACCGACTCCCACACCGACTCCAACACCAACTCCAACACCAACTCCCACACCGACTCCGAACGCGACTCCTACACCTAGCGCTACACCAACGCCAAATGCGACTCCTACACCTAGCGCTACACCAACGCCAAACGTGACTCCTACTCCGACTCCTAAAGTGACACCAACTCCGAACGTGACACCAGGTCCAACACCGACACCGACGCCAACGCGTACACCAGGACCAACGCCCACACCAACACCCACTCCTACACCAACACCTACACCAACACCTACGCCAACACCCACACCGGTACCGGTGGTGTACGGCGAGTACATCGAGTACGATTTCCCGAGCGTGCAGCCGATGGATTCGTACGTGATGCAGGCGCGCAAGGCGGTGGAGATGCCACGGTCGTTCCTGATTCTTGGCTCGAACGACCGTGTGACATGGAACATCCTCTCGGTCCAACAAAACGTATCGTGGACGGACAATACGGCGCAAACGTTCCGGCTGAACGTAGTGGCCAATGATAGCTACTACCGTCTCGTCATGATCCAGATGAACCCCGCGAATGACGGATACATGTCGCTGTACCAATTCTACCCCATGTACAATAACATTAATCCTATCCAAAAGAACGCGGTGACGTTCACGTCCAACCAATGGCTCACCGCCACCAACGCGGTCCTTGTCACCATCACCGTATCGTACCCCACCGTCAGTCCATCGAGCGGTACGTGCTCCACACTCGCCAGTTTGGCCATGGAAACGGCCTCCTTTGTCCAGAACAATGTCTACTGCCTCTTCCCCCTCTCCCTCTCCGCATACACGTCCTACACCAATTACACGGCCACATATGGTACGTCCACACCCTTCTACACCAATGTTTCCGGAACGCCGTTCACGCCCGCCCCGTTCGCGCCTCCGTACGTCCCCGTAGTCACACCGACGCCTACACCGACACCGGTCGTTTACCCGGACTACATCCCGCCCGCACTCATACCATGGTCCAACGGTACCATCACCAAAATATGGACGGCGGTGGCCACGTCTTCCTCGGGGCAGTACATCACAGCGTCCGTGTACAATTCCATCCTGTACACCTCCTCAGATTACGGCGTGACGTTTGTGAGTGTCGCCGTCACGGCATCCAACTGGAGCAGTATCGCCATTTCGTACTCGGGACAGTACCAGACGGCGGTCGTGTTCAACGGTCCAGTGTGGTACTCGTCCAATTTCGGTGCTACATGGACCACAAGTACCGCTGCTTCCCAATCATGGTCGTCGGTGGCCATGTCCGCATCAGGGCAGTACCAGGTCGGATTGGTGTACAATGGCCAAACGTCGGTCACCAATGCCACCACCTTGGTGGTCACGAACGTCATTAACGGCATTTGGTACTCATCCAATTACGGTATGTCGTGGTCGGTGAGCACATTCCCTACCGCCTTGACTGTTCTCCAAGACTGGTCTTCCATCGCCATGTCGAAAACGGGACAGTACGCAACCGCGGTCTCCAATAATGGCTACATCTACACGTCTTCGAATCAGGGACAGACGTGGTCATTGTCTTCGAGCGGAGTAGCGACGAAAATGACATGGACTTCGGTCGGTATGTCGTTTGATGGAAGTATCCAGGCGGCCACGGTATCTACGGGCAACGTCTACATCTCGACCAATTTCGGTGCTTCGTGGACGGTATGCACCTACCCCCCGTTCACGCGCGGGACTATCTTGACGCAAGTGTGTCAATCCATCGCCCTTTCCTACTCGGGCACAACCATGACGTGTGTTGTCAGCAATGTAGGAACGTACGTTTCAAACGATACAGGCAATACGTGGCAGCAAGACAATACGAACTCGTACGCCTGGGTCTCTGGCGCCATCAGCGGCGACGGTCTGTTCAAAGTCGCCGTGATTGCCAATGGTCCCATTTCTACCTGGAACAATGGTCCAGGTGCAGCATCACCGCTCTTCTCGTGGCGCTCCGGTTCGACTGCCTTGTTTCCTCCGAACGCGGTGGTTCTTTCGACGACGACAGCAGCAGAAGCAAAGACGACAACGACACTGGACAGGGTCGTGTTCCCCACCAAAACGTGGAACAGTGTCGTGTCATCCAGTACGGGTCAGTACCAGCTCGCGGGGTCACAGACGGGGTTGTATGTCTCGTCCATGTACGGCATTGGGTGGACGTGTGTGTCAACGACGGGCAACTGGTACGGCGTTGCGCTATCCAATTCGGGTCAGGTCATGATAGCTGCGGCCATGAACGGCGGGATTTCGTACTCTTCCAATTACGGCGTCACCTGGACCAATTCCAACATGCGCACCAATGCGTGGACGGGGGTGGCCGTTTCGGGCACGACGGGTCAGTACGCATCCGCCATCATCAATAACGGCGGTATTTACTACTCGTCGGATTACGGGCATACGTGGACGGCAAGCAATGCGCCCACGGCCCAGTGGAACAGTATCGCCATGTCGGCGGATGGTACCGTCCAGGTCGCCACCATTAATGGAGGGTACATTTACGTTACTTCCAATAGCAGTACCGCCAACAATGTCACGACGCGGTACGATCTCGGTTCAAATTGGCTGCTGAGCGGTTCGGCGGCACTGGCGTGGACGTCCGTGTGCATGGACACCACGGGTCAGTACATGACCGCGACCGTCAACAATGCCGGCATGTACTATTCCACGACAAAAGGTGTCACCTGGTTCGCCAACAATGCCCCTTCGAAAGCATGGAAATCGGTGACGTGCACCTACGACGGGGCGACGCAGTACGCGTGCGTGTACAATGGGCCACTGTACCTCTCCACGGATCGTGGCATGAACTGGATTACGGCCACGGCTCCGGTAGCTCTATGGTCCTCGGTCGCAGTGTCGGGGGATGGGACGCACGTCAGCGCCGCCAATTCGGTCAGCACCATCGCCACCTTCCGTCAATCTAGTCTCGCCTTTGACTATCTCTACGGCGAATGGGTGCAAATCAAGTTGGCGAACGCGACACCCATCACGGCGTACCACCTCGTCCCTAAAAACCCACTGACCATGTGCATCTCGTACGTCATACTCGGCTCGGTAAACGGGTATCAGTGGACCTACCTCTCTTTCCAATCGAACCCCCTCTGGATCGCCAATACCCCCAACCTGTTCTACCTCAACACAAACGATGCGTATACCTACATCCGGCTCGTTGTCGTCCAAATGAACCCAAGCGCACCCTCATTTGAATTGTCCGGGTTTTGCCTCTACGGCCCAACCGGTCCCTTGTTCCCTCTTTCCAGCGCGTACACCGTTTCACCATACGCAACTAACATTCTTTTAAAAAATCCAGGTAATATGATCCAAGCGACCATCAGCGCATCCTGGTCCCTGGCTCGTAACGAGGATGCGACACAGAAGACGGCGTACATGATGACGGCAGATGGGTACTCGGCGGCCTACCTCGGAGTGAATTTAAGCTCGAATTCTACTTACGCGTCAACGGGGATGGTGAACCCATCCCTGGCACCAGCAAGTTCATTCCAGTACGCTACGCCTTTACCCACCTCCACCAACTGGAATGTGAACGGCGAATGGATTCAAGTGCAATTGGCCATCCCGACCCTCCTCTCCGGATACAAACTCGTCCCTAAAACAGGTCTCGTGGCCAACATGCCTTCCGCCTTCGTTCTTCTCGGATCCATGGACGGCGCGGCATGGACGTATGTCAGTTCGGCCACGAATCTTCTCTACTGGGTGGAAGGTATCCCACAGACGTTCCCCGTGGTCAATGCCCAAATGCCGTACATTTACTACCGCCTCGTGTTCACCCAAGGGCCCGCGGACATCGATATTGGCGGCTGGATTCTGTTGAACGCATCCGGCGACCCCGTCTACTCCTCCGAAATGACCCAACTCGTTCCCCAAACCACCTCTCTTACCTTTTCGTACCTGCAGCTCTGGGTGGATGCGAGCTTACTTACCCTCGTTGACGGTGCCGTACTACCGAACTGGAGAACGCCGGCCAATACTCCACTGTACAATGTATCAAGTACGGGTACGTACAAGGCCAATTTCATCAATGGCAAAGGCGTGATTCAGCTGTTACCAGGCCAAACGATCACCGTCCCCTCTATCTCAGTCGGTGCCACTCTCTCGGTCTTTTCCGTCTTTTACCCGAACAATCAGTTGACAGAAGGCGCATCGGTTCAACTGGGTGCGGCAGATACGAGCCCTGGGTTCTACCTGCAAACCGCCTCGCCTCAATTTTGTGTCAATACGGGAACGAGTCCCGTCTACACTCAAACTTCCACCTCGATTCTCGCGAGCAATACGGTCCAAGTCGTTGCCGGGATCAGTAGCGCTACAGGAACTAACGTCTATGCCAACGGGTACGTGGTCGCAAGTTCTGTCTCTTCCGCCATGACGACACCGACACCGACGCCGATGGCACAGACGTTGACCGTCAATGGCATGAAACCGACCGTGAGTTCCAACTATGTTGCTGAACTCATGGTGTTCAATGTAGCCTTGAGCGATACACAGCGTCAGTTCGTGGAGGGATACCTTGCATGGAAATGGGGATTTTCAAACCTCTTGCCACCCACCCACCCCTACTACATCTACGCCCCTCAATCGCTATAACGAGAACAACTATTTTTAATTCAAAATCCAATTAAAAAAGTAGGGTATATAGATAAATGAATCACCAAGATTGGAGCAGCGTCGTTATTCAAAAGAAAAAACCCGAAAAGGCACATGTAGTCTCAAACACATCGGTCTCTAAACCTATCATACCTCCTACAGAAGTTCTGGACATGAGCGAGAAGAAAATCGAGTATTTCACGGTAGATATGGGGCGTAAAATCGCTTCCTTGCGCGCCCTGAAATCGTGGACACAAGACGAATTGGCTCAACGTATGTGCATACCCAAGAAAACTATCGCTGACCTCGAACGAGGTAACGAAAAGTACAATGGACCTCTCGTCTCGAAACTAAAACGAGTTCTGGGCAATTTCACCTGGTAATATTGTATTTTAAATAATATAGAGTTTCTATATTATAAAGGGTGAATTTACTAAATATTTTGTACCTTCTTGTCTTTTTTGGCCATCTTGGTCTCTTTCTTTTCTTCTTTCATATTGTCCGCTTCCTTGGGCTCTTCCTTGGGCTCTTCCTTGGGCTCTTTCGTCTTGTCCTCTTCCTTGGTTGATTTAGTCTTGTCCTCTTCCTTGGGCTCTTCCTTGTCTTTTTTGGACTTCTTGGTCTCTTTCGTTTCTTCTTTCGTCTTGTCCGCTTCCTTGGGCTCTTTCTTGTCTTTTTTGGACGTCTTAGTCTCTTTCGTTTCTTCTTTAGCATTGGTATTTTCTTGCTTTACATCGTCCTTGGAAAAGTGCCGAGAGCAATAGACGATTCCGTTCTTGATGACACCGTTCTTGCACACTTTGCCGCACTTTTCATTGGCTCGAGGTCCGCGAAGAATGATAAAGGGGCATACTTTACCCGTGTTGCTCACGACATGGATGGAGCATCGGTCTTGACCTTCGGCGCAGAAGCGAAGACACGTTTTGCCTTTATTCTTTCCCGTAATCAGCTCTTTACCGCATACTCGTTTCTCGGCCAGTTCAGGTCGAGGTGTGTGACATAAACAGTAAGTTTTTCCCGTGAGACACGCTTTGCCACACACTTGGTCTTTGCGGTCCCCCGTCTTGACAATAGACGTGCACGTATCATACGCATGCGCTTCTTCCCATACCGCCATCATCTCCTCGTACCGCTTCTGACCAAACCGGGTCTTGAACAGGTCAAAGAAAGCAGTAGTGCGAGACATTGGTGTCGTTTATGTCTAGCATGATATATAAAAAATTCTTTCATTTTTGACGTGGATTCAACCTCGGAAAAATGAAAAAAATAACAATCCAACTTACCTAACAACCCAGGCAGCCGATAACCTAAACATGACGATGACGAGCATTTACACGCTTACGATGGACACGAACGAGCATTACGCCTTTCTCGACAAGGAAGAGGCGTACAAGGCCATGCGCATTTGTATGAACCAGGATGTCCATTTTTATTACATGGAGCGATACCTCCGTGAAGGTGGTCGCCACCACCTTGTGATTTCGGGAGAAAAGTACCAGAAAACCCGCGATGAATTTTTCAGCAAGATGGCCAGTCAGCCTGAATTGTCTCTTGAAGAACGTATGGTCACCACTGTTCACAACGACGACACTGACCTTGACCGCAACCCTAAAAAGGAGAAAAAGGTGATTGTCGCCGAGAAGACCGATATCGAGGAGGGCGGTTCCGTCCGCCCACAACGGGTTGACGAGGAAAAGCCAAATAAAGACAAGAAGAAAAAGGTCGAGGAGGCCGTCCAGCCGATGGTGGAAGAAGAGGCCGTCCAGCCTCGGGTGGAAGAGGAAAAGCCCAAGAAGGACAAGAAGAAAAAAGCCGAGGAGGCGGTTGTGGAAGAAGAGGCCGTCCAGCCTCGGGTGGAAGAGGAAAAGCCCAAGAAGGACAAGAAGAAAAAAGCCGAGGAGGCGGTTGTGGAAGAAGAAAAGCCCAAGAAGAAAAAGGTAGAGGATACGGCTTTGTGTATCTACGTGTTTACCAGAGGCGAACGACGTGGCCAGGAATGTGGAAAGACGTGTGTCTCAGGTACGGATGTATGCAAATTGCATAACAAGTGAATTCATTCATTCATTCTAGCGTATGTTTCGTGTATCATTTCAAGTTTGAAAAAACTCGAAATCGCAGCTTAAAACTTTTTTATAGAATAAGACTAAATGAATTACACACCGCTGGAACTTTACTCGTACATGTCAAACACGCTGTTTCGTTTGTTCAAGAGCGGAGACTCGATGCACTACACCTGGATTACCGATACGGTAGCCATCGGTGATTGTCAGTCTTCCTACGAACCGTTTGATGTGGTGGTGAACCTTAATTACGATGGGAACGGTGTAGCTCACGGAGAGATGAAGAAAGAGGTTACCCAGACACAAACCATCTACCGCATCGGCATTTACGATTCTCCTTCTGAGAATATGGGTGCAGTTCTAGACTATATGCTTCCTGAACTCGAGGCGTTCGCTGGTA
>Ga0316217_10002835_pt1 | contig 20482 bp, 9 predicted proteins | sample 1anoAmetaG_FD_203633 | JGI IMG/M metagenome (GOLD analysis project Ga0316217, IMG submission 203633) | Freshwater microbial communities from Trout Bog Lake, Wisconsin, USA - 1anoA | ecosystem: Environmental > Aquatic > Freshwater > Lake > Hypolimnion/Profundal zone | place: USA: Wisconsin...
TAAAGCAAGATAAAACTATTGCTGTAGAAGCTTCTCTCAATCAAAAAAATGTATAATCTACCAAAATAGGCAAAAGGGCAAACTAAAAATATGCCTAACCTATTAAAAAATAGCCTCTTAAATCAATAAATCGAGTTTCAGGATGCTTGAAAAACGTTTACTCCCCCTTCAATGGAATACAAATAAGATATCTTTCATCTGAGAATCAAAACATCGCTCAAAAATCTTATAGTTCAGTTGACTAAAAGCATAGAACTTTGCATGTTAATAGTGTAAGAAAACCTGTGAGCAAAGCACCTGAGAAGAAAAGAGCTCTTTCTATTGAGATGTAGAAAGGAATCATTTTTCGCTCAAAGGAGCCGAAAATCAAGCAAATACCGCATACTATTGAAGGCTGGAAAGTTTAAGTAGCAAACGACTAATCACTTGATTTATGCATTTAGTTTTGAAAATTACTAAATTTAAAGCAACCCTTACTTTATAAACATATAACTAAAAGAATCAAACAGGGAAAGCTTTTGGTTTTTCACTCAAACAAAAACAATCACTTTTAAGTTAGTAAACAAATAATTTGTTAGTTATAAATATTCAAATGAAAAGTCAGCAAAGATAGGCCTTCGAGCAAGAGATGGACTAAAAAATAGAGTCACGAATGGGGTTGAAGCATAAATTATGTACATTCAAATTTACCCAGACAACATAGGTGGAGATTTCGATCTTTCCCTCTTCACCTAGAGTAACAACTAGCACCAGAGATACAGCATGTTTCCGCAAATCAACTAGCCCACTTTGGAAGAATCATCTCCCCAATACAAAAATAAGAATAGCTAAGATAGCGAACTTTCGCATTACTGTGCTCAGGGGGTCACAGAGAGGAATACCTACGAAAAGGGTAACTCCTCTTCTAAAATCTACATGTTGGAGATGAAAGTAGATTAGCTCACCCAATAGGCCGCCAAAATGGAGGCGTAAATCAAGAAATATAAAAAAACAAACGAACTCCTCAAAACACAGCTCTAAAAATCTTAAGCATAGTTATCACTGAAAAACAACTTAGTCTAGAGGCAAAGGAAAGAAATAGCTAGTCTGAGGTCAAGGTAGCTTTGCTTGAGCTAATACTAAAGCAAGAATACCTCTCTTTCAACCAAATATGCACCCGAGGACAGTCTCACCAACTTCTGCGCCTAACTATTGAGTCCTGATGAGACAGTTCAATTGCTTCAAATGCTTTTGAAAAAGACCAGTAAAAGCTCTAAGATGGTTAAACATCTTAAGAGTGACTAACTAATAAGTGAGATTCTGCTAAAGTTAAATAAAAGCTGATTTTATTTATTACTTGATATAGATTTGTTATAATTAACAGCTATTTTATAGTTAAAATCCGGCGATGAAAACATCAAAAATAAGCTAAAGCGAAACATCATTTAATTCCTCCTACAATTTCCCCAAAGACACTCACATAAGAAAAACCCCCACTAACTAATACAAAAGGAAGAAAGAGTTGCTTTGTAAAATATCCTTTGAAATCGATGGAGAAGAGGAAGAACTACTAATCTATTAGTAAGCCACCTTGGATTAGATCACCAATCAGCTGTTATAAAAAATCAATTCTTATGACTCTATGGAGGAAGGGGCCTTGGAAAAGGTCACTACTTAGTAGAAAAAAGCACTAAAAGAAGAGATAAAGTCTAAGATCTAGGTTACAATGGAGAGCTGCATTGAGAAAAATGTAAAGACAGAGAAATGGAAGAAGAAATTAAAAGAAATAATTGAATAAAACTAAAAGACTCCAATAGAGTCTCTCTCTGCTTATGTCACTAGACGAGATTTATGCTAAAATAAGCCAAAATCTATAAATTATTTTAACTACAACTTTTTCAAAAATCTACAAAGCGATGATCTAAGTTTACTGGACCAAAGTAGTGAGAACAAAAGCCTGGAAATAATCCACAGGGCAAAGAACTTATAGAATGAGTTGCTTAATAGGAGCGAAAAAAAAGAGATGGGCTAGAAAACTAACAGACTGTATGAACTGAGCAAAAGAAATGAAACAGTAAAATCGTAATTACTGAGAATGCGTGAGTAGTCCGAAGAAAAAGAGATGTTCTCTTAGTGTACTTTCCATCCCAACATCCAAAGGTTACAAAATAACTATAAAAAGGGGAATATGATCAACTAGAAGTAAAGAAACTCAGTTTTTAAAAGACTTTACAAGGAAGCCTTAGATAAGCAGGAGATGGCTAAGCTGATTTAAAAGCAGGTTACTTAGAAACAGGAGCAAGAACTTAAAAAACTTAACTTTGTGCCCAAAATCAACTAGTGTAGCAAAGAAATAGCAAATCTAAAGAAAAAATTGCATTAAAAACACGGCATTTCCATCTATGAGACTCTGTATGAGGAAGGATTCAAAAAGATAAAGTAACCTCAAATCAATAAAAATTTAACTTTTCATCCAATCCTTTGCAAAGCCTCCTAAAAAATTATCCAAAAATCGAGAAGCAGCAAAACTATGCTCAAAAATTTGTTCTCTTCCAAAGATAGAATCACGATGAAAACAGAAATAGCTATTTAAAACGAAGTAACCTATCCTTTTTGTAATCTAAGTTCAAATAAAAAAGAGGCAAACCTAAAATATCAAAAGTAAAGCCTAAGAAAGAAAGAGTAAAAGGACAAAGAAAACTATCCTAGTCAGTTAAAAACTTTCAAAGCTAAAAGTTATCAAAAAAGACTTCATCTGGATACTTCAGCCGTTTTAAATGGTAAAAATGAAAATAATAAAAATCAGTAAATTAACGCGTTATCTACTAAAAGCCTTCGCCAAAAACTAATAAACTAAACAAATATGTGGAGCTAGAGCAAATAATAGCCAAAAACTCAATAGACTAAATAAAACGACAACAATCAAGTTTATGAGGAAAAAAGGAAAACTTAGTTAGATAAAAAACTAAACTTTCTGTTAATGGCCGGCCAACGCTCCCTCAGATAACTAGAATTGAATAAAAATGAATAAATCGAAAAAAAGTAAAAACGAAAATAGAGGCTGAACCCTTTCTAATTCTTTAAACTACAAGATACAAAAAAATAAACCTCTACAAAGCACATCTACCCTGAAGAAAAGCATCACTAGGGCAGTCAAACATTTAAAACTATTTCAAATGAAATGAAATCCAAAATATTTTCAAACCTGTTTAGCTTGCTGAATAATTCAGAGAAGTAATAAATTGATTCTTCTTCGATTTATAACTGTCAGTAGATCCCGAACCACCTGAGAAAGGTTCTGTACCCAATGGCTTAATAAATGTAGCAACTAAACGTGGGCTTAGACTACTAAGAGTTTATTTGGTCAATTACAAGAGTTTGCTAAAGCCTGTCCCCAAAGGAGCAGAGCCATTTCATCGAATGGGGCAAATAACTTGACATTGTTCATTAATGCTGGGGTTGATTTTTATCTAATCTTTATGAAAAATACTATCATCTTCTAATTCCATGCAAGTTGTAGTCTTTCGAATGTTAACTTCGATAGACTGCATGTTTCCCCTGATAAATGCGGCTTATTTCCTGGTTAATGCGGTCTTTCCTGTCAGGTAGCCCAACTTTTATCTAGTTGATACTTTTGGAGATGCCTGCCACGTAGAGAGGCATTGGACCATTATCGATGAGGCTATCGTTATTGCCTTTCTTCCTTTTGTGGATTATGTCCTAATGATACCTGATGACTCTTTCCAGCTTCGGCAATGTATCTTTATTAGAGTAAAGTTACTTGTTCTTTCACGCGATTTCTTTTTGGATTGTTCGATTGTATAAATTGCTTCATCATAGCTTTTGTTGAGTGAATAGTTGGACTTCGGTAACCTGTCAGTCAAATACTAAAGTTTTTTGGGCATTCTTATGGTCTGTAACAACTATTTCTGTCCTTTGTTTCTCACATTCTCTCCTAACTACAATTCTTAAATCTTCCTTTGAATGATACTTGATTTTAGCATTTTTTAGCAACTAGGCCTGTTCTTAGGTTTGAGCTGAAGCATTTGACTGATGAATTGACTGAGTTATTTTGAAAAGAAATTCGGAATGGGTTCGAATTTCCCAACTAAAACTGTGTTCATCAGTCCTTCCATGTCTTCTGCTTTGAAGGGGACCTCAAGAGCTGCAGTTTCATACAACACACAGCCAAGGGACCAGATGTCTGATTTAGAGTCATAAGGGCTTTCACTCCAAACTTCAGGACTAGCATAATAAGGAGTTCCTGTTTGTGTATAAAGTAGTCCATTTTCAGCAATTTTGGAGACATTCATATCTCCCAGCTGGGCTGTTCCGTTTTTATTGAGGAAAATGTTTGCAGTCTCACATTAACTAAACGCTTTACTTTTATGTCCCTGTGTAGAATTTTGAGATCATGCAATTCCTTGAGACCTCGCAGCATATTGATTATTAGTTTCCAAATATAATTCTCCTCAAAATACTTTTTTTTCTTTTTGTTCTCCGAGATTTTGTGATAAAGGTCTCCATCATCGGCAAATTACATGACGATACTTGATAGCTAAAATGTTACCATAGACTTTTTCCTTCTAAAAAAGCTTATTTGTAGCTTACTATGTTCTAATGATGAATGGAGGCAAGGATTCTCACTTAGTTCAAGGCGTTTTAGGCTTCTTTGTCGGATAGGTTCCCTAATTTTACCTTTTTCAGAGCATAGGTCTAATGATCAGCGAGTCGCTAAACTTTGTAAACTGTCGAATATGCGCCTTATCCTAGTTTACAGGTATTTTACCCAGCTTTGAGAGAATAATGAAGTCTTTGACTGACATCCTTTGAATGAATTATAATATGTATTATCTGCAAAAATACTAACTTACAAAAATGACTAATTTTGAATAGAGTTGACGAGAACAAAGCTTAAGTTAGAATGTATGAGAGAGATTATTAATATTATAATTATTCTTGATCAAAGTATGCACTGCTAAAACGATCATTTTAAGTTTAATTTGGGGCAAAACGTAGATGTTAAAGATACCAAAAATAAATGGGTCAACGGCTAAATTATTTACATCAAAGGCTCTCAAGTTTATGTCCATTACTCGGGTTCATCCAACAAATATGACTAATTTATCGATGTCAAGTCTGATCGCATCCTTTCCCAGTGGGAACCAGGAAAGCAAATCTACATCAACAACAGAATCGACGCCTTCCACCCCTACACCAGCTGGATTGAAGCCAGAGTTGCTGATTTAGAGTATGAGCCAAACTCCTAATAAGTGAAGAGAGTCAAAATCCACTACTTTAACTATCATCCCAAATATGATAGGTGGGTTGACTTTAATGATACAAATAGCATTGCGATGATTGGCTCCCGCAGTAAAGCTTACGGCATTGGTAAAACTCGTCTTAAAAACAAATCTCAAAATTTGAGCTTAAATGAGCTTGTGAAAAGTAAAAATGCCTTAATTTTTAGAGATTCTGGAAACCAAGGTCAGAAAGATGGTGTAGTAGCTGTAAAGAGATGACTACGTAGTAAAAGACATCGCAGGGGATGGCAACTGCTTATTCAGATCTATATCTGATCAGCTCTATGGTAGTTCTTGCTTAACACAAGGCACTGAAGACCACCATCGGCCCATAAGGCTGCTTTGTTTGAAGTATATCTTGGATGAGAAAGCATTCTTTCAAGACTATACTACTGAGGATATCTAGTCTTACGTAAAACGCAAATCACAAGATGGAGTTTGGGGAGATGACATAGAAATCGAAGCCCTTTCTTAAATCTATGGAAGGCCCATTGAGATTTATTCTACTTGCTCAAAGCCAATAAGGACCTTCCATGAAGACAACTAGCATCAAATAGAACCTCTACGCCTGGCATATGTTGGCTCATGTCACTATAACTCAATAAAGAAGAGAAACAAAGTTGGAAGAGGGCTTCTTGAGTCACCTTTTGGAGATTACTAGACTATTTTTGCCGTAACTTACCAACAAAAAGGAAATAACTACTGTAATGACATTATTCGCTTCCGAGAGATTTTTTCCAACTCCAATGGGATTGATTATGCTCTGACTGAAAATGTTGAAGCTTCAGAGAAGAAGTAAGAAAATTTCAGCTAAAATTTACTAGACTTTGATCACAAATAGATTAATAAAGCTCTTTAGCTCTCTGAAAATTAGAATATTTTATAATAGATATAAAAGTCATAGCTCAACCAAATCCAGTCCCTCATTGAAAAGGAGCAAATCTAACATTAGTTGAAGTCAATTGAGTAGAGAGAGCTGTAAATTGCAAAAGAACTTTCAAAAAAGGCCAAAAAAGAGCAAATGGACGAAAGACCCTACTGGTTTCAAGATTTGTTAAACCAAGGTTTTAGATAAAATGAAATAAATTTTGCCATAGAAATCAATGGCTACGATCCAGACCGAGTACAAAATTTTTTACTTGACAATATGTGAGTGTTTGGTTTATTTTAAAATGATTTGCTAAATTCACTTTAAATAACTAATAATAGCTAGTTTCCGTTAGAAGATAAGAGGATTAGCTCATAGAACATTCTAAAATGCTGCTATTTCCGAAGAATCTCTGGAGATTGGATGTACTTTATAGTAAGTATCAAGGTCTATTGTGGTATTATGCTTATAAAATTGCATTTTTGTCTTCTCTCAAGTCTCGGTCTCAATTGTTAACTGAAGAATCAAAAAATTTGATTGAAGTAGGCACAAAATACAACGTTTGGATAAAGGGGTTATACTATAACTATAAAAAAACTTGCTAAAATAACTTTAAGAATAAAAAACAAAGTTATATTTATGTTTAAATCTGAGAAAAAGAAAATGCTTCTTTATATAATAATTCTATAATCAAAATCGAAATGAAAAGAGACCTCGGGTACGACTACTTGGCAAAACTGCTGATAATCGGAGATAGTGGAGTTGGCAAAACCAACATCCTACTCCGTTATTGCTAAAACAACTTCCTATCTTCCCATCTTAGCACTATCGGTAAAAAACCAATAACCTAGGAATTGACTTCAAAATAAAAACCATCTAGGTCGAGAATAAAAAAATAAGGCTGCAAATCTGGGACACGGCTGGGCAGGAACGATTCAAAACCATCACGCAGACTTATTACAAAGGATCGATGGGAATCATCATGGCCTATTCAGTCACAGATCCACTTTCCTTTCACGCAATTTAAAACTGGCTCAGGCAAATCAAACTCCATGCCAACTAAAACGTTGTTAAGATATTAGTCGCCAATAAGTGTGATGTTTAAGATAGGAAAGTTACTTACGAAGAGGGCAAAAAAATGGCTTAGCAGTTTGGTTTATAGTTCTTTGAAGTTAGTGCAAAGTAAAACAGAAACATAAGTGAAATGTTCTTTTATCTGGCGAAAGAAATAAAAACCCAAATCCTAAGTGCCTAAATCCCCATTCAGCCCAAAAGTTTTAAATTTGTAAAGAATGGAGGCCAAGGGTAGAAATAAAAAGTGAAGAAAAAGTGTTGCTGATGATTTATGAGTATATTATAGAAATTGCTATAATTCTATTCTAATAGAAAACCATGTTAAAACAATCTCCCATCGTATTTGCCTAAATTCGCAACGTGAAACGCAACCAAACCATGTTGAACCAGTCAATCAAAGATGTGGGAATGGGCAGTACAAAATAGATAAAAAAAGTTAGAAGCACCAAGCAAATAGATGTCACCACATTTATCGAAGTAAAGATTAAGTAACCTAGAACAAAAATTAAAAAATCAAAAATATTGATGAGAAACTTTAAGTTCACCAATCAGAGATCAACAAAAACTCACAATTTATCTAAGAGCTCAATCAAAACTTCATCAACCTCAAAGATACTCTCCAAAAAGAAAGGGAACTTACGCAAAACTAAGAAAGAAAGAACAAATTGCTTAGAGATGAAATTTAAAGAACAAACAAAATACTTAAATCCAAAAATTCAAAGTAAGCTTTACACTATTTAGGATTGAAGAACTTTCCAAGAAGATAGCAGAGTTATAAAAAGAAAATGAGTATCTAAAGCCATTGGTGGGTAAAAATGAGGAATATACAAAAACAATAGTTAACCTTCGTAGTAAACTAGCTTCTTCAGAATAGCTAATCCAAGACCTGAAATAGAACCTAGTGGAAAAAGAAAAAGACATCCAAAGGCAAAAGTAAAAGGTTTCAAGCTTCGAGATAATGAAATCAAGACAAGAAGATTTGGAAAGTCAGATTTCAGCCAAAGATGACCAAATCCGCAATTTAAAGCTCTCAATCAATGACCTTTATGCCTAGAAGAACCAGGATTCTGCAGAAAAAAATGCTTATGAAAAAAAGATAGAAGTTATGACAAGATAAATAGAAACTTTGAAGGAAACTCAGTTAAATCTAAATAACAAAGTCCAAATAATGTAAAAAAAATTCAATGACAATAAAACCAAATTTTAGAAGCTTTAGTCTGATTACAAAGAACGTTAGCTAAGATTAAAAGATAAAGAGCAAGATGAGACCAATGTCAGACAACAACTTTCTGATCTTAAGTCGAAATCAGTCATCTTGGATAACGAGATAAGCGAAAAAAACAAATTAATTGAGAAAAAAGATGCCAAAATAGAAAAACAAACCCAGAAGATAAAGTAATTGGAAAATATCATGGGTGAAGCTTATAAATAGAAAGAAAAGCTAAAGTCAATGTAGTAAAAAGTAACTCTCCTCAAACAAAAAGCAAACAATTTGCAAAGTGTCTACATTAGTATTATTCCCCAGATCCAGTGTCCTTTCGGCCATGAGCTTCATAACCCTGTGACAATCATACCTTGCGGTCATAACTATTGCCTGGGTTGCAAAAAAGGCTACTTGAAAGATTGTATGCTGTGCAACGGAAAGCTAAAAATCGAAGCTGTTTATCGCAACTAACTTATGGATGACATCATAGGAATCGTTGGAGGAATCAAAAGCGTAATTTAGATACTAAAATGATGATAAATTTAATAAAATGTTAATCGTAAGTCTCATATCATTTTTTCTAAGATGCTATTCTGGTTCTACCTCCCTCAGTTTTAGTTGGAGGCACGTACTTCGGTAGGCTTCCCTTCAAAACATATGACCAATACATATCAGCAGTTTCTATGACTAATTTGCCTCTTTTTTATTTACCGTACTCCACTGGAGTGAAAGAAATAAAGAAATTAGTTCCTTTGCTTCCAAATTTAGCTAATTGACCTTCCTTTGGTTAAACTGAGAATTAATGAGCTAAATTAATTTAAAATTACCTGAGTCAGATGTGAATTTGGCTTTGAACTGTGCCACATTTTTGTCTATATTAGTCATCTTGAAGCTTATAGTCGAAGTCACTAATAGGCTTGACTAAATTTCTATAACGTCGTCTGGCTAGGGGTCAGTTCCTTCTAAATGAACTTTATATCTCCATCTTGATCCTTCCTGCCTCATTATTACGAAGTCAAAGGAAGCTTTGCCTGGTTTCATCGGCTTAAACAAAAATTAGAACTAGAGAGTGTCATTTGAATGATTCAAGCTCTTTTTTGTGCACTAAATGATCAAGTACTTGTCTATGAGGCTTTGATAGTGGTTGGGCACATTTTAGAGCTTAAACTAATACAGGTTGTTCTGCTTGTAGTTTTAAATCCCCTGCAAAGGTATTTGCACATATTAGGATGTTGAAGTCCTGCATTTGGATGTCAAGGATGCTATTACCTTTCCCTAGTTTATTTCAGTGATTCCCTTTATTGGAAAAGTCCAGAAGATCTTCTCACTTATCATGACCAATATCTTGCACTAATACATCTTGCAAGCGTTTGGAATGAAAGAAAATGGGATTTAAAGAGTACTAAAAGACTAAATGTCGAACTTAGCTTTTGAATTGTTCAAAAGTCTAAACACTTTTTCGTCAGAATTGTTATTGTAGAGCAATTTAACGCCAACTGCGATATCGTACTTGAAAGGATTCCTAAACTTAACAGAGTCTGAGTGCTCTTCCAGCAATCCATTAAAGACAGTGTAATAAGGGAAAGGCACGGGAGAAAGACCCATCCCACTGAGCTCATATTACCAATCTCCTATCTATTTAGAAGTGAACTTGATGCTGGCACTTTCTATATTGTCTAAACTTGCAGGTATATACTATATCTCTACTTTTTTGGTTTAATAAGGGCCAAGTTTTATTAAATTTGTTTTAAGGGCAAACTGTTCAGGGTTCGTGTTTATCACTCTTACAGTGGCCTTTACGTTAGTAGGATTTTAGAGCTAGGCTTCCACAAAACTAGAAACACCAAGAGGAGACTTTATGTTATTTATGATCACTGGAGGTTTAGGCGTGCACTTTAGGTTGAATTCATATAAGACCTCTCCAATATCAGGGTTGATGAAGCAAATGCTCCCTTTTTCCTCTCCGATTTCTAAAGGAATGTATTATAAGTTGAAATAATTGACGATGCCGGGCTTAACGACTGCTGAGGAAGGTGCATTCAATCCGACTCCATTAACAATAACCTGATAGGCACTTTAGACGTTTCCTGAATAGGGAAGTTCCAATTTTTGAGTCATCTTTTTTCTAATTTCACTCTCCATGTGTAAAGTTTTCAAAGCTACTGGATAATTGGTCACAACTGATACCGTGTACCAAATGTACTGAGGTCCATCATCTTAGAAAAAGGTAATACTACCAGTATACTAACCACAAAGCATTGGCTGGACAGTAAACTCAAATTTCTCCTTATTTCCTGAGGCAATGGTCAGCTTTTTAGCACTTTCACAGTTCAGCAGGTCAGTTTAAACTCTTAAGGTGATGGGTTTTTCTTGATAGGGATTCTTGACATAGATTTATTTCTTGACAATTTGTTTAGCCTCACACTTAATCTCAATGTGCTCTTCAGCTAATGGTTCCTCTCCATTTCCGATAATCTGGTACTAAAAGTTATCCAAAGTCAAAGGGTTATTCATCACAAGCTTAGCCTAGGCTTGGTAGGCCCATTTCGGCTTAAAGGTAATTGGGAAATTACCAATACTGTTCCTCTTTACTGGGAAAGAACTAGCATATGAGTTATTAATGATAAAGTAACTGCCATTCTTTGTATTATCTGGCATCCAAGTAATCTTTATATTCCAATCTCTTTAGGTATTGTTAACGATCGGCAGGTTTTGAGTCACCTCACTTCTTGCAGGCACATTCATCTACAGAATAGCTTTGAGAGGTTTTGGTTGGATAGTAAAGATGAGCCTATATCTTCTCACATCGGTTTTTGACTTATTTGATACAAGAATATATGTAGAAAACTAATACACAGGGTTTTTACATATAATTGAGAATGGAATCTTGTTTTAAGGTACCAAAGGAATTTATTGTTAGGTTTTTGCTTATTCTCTCTTGTTTTTTTAGGTATTAGTTTCTTTAGCTTTTTCAGCTGGCTTATCAGAAATCAAAATAGTCTATTTTGAGTTGACATATGGATTAGCACCTATCTAGACAGTATAGTTTTCATAAATAAAAGATTACACTACAGTTTTGTTGACTTCTTTGGTGTTGGTATTCACTCCTTTTTTGGTTTTCTTCAAGCCTTCAATTGCTTTTCTAGCTCTAGCAATCATTTAGTTCTTTGGATTGATCTGATAATCCCAGTTAATCATCTGATCAACACTGAGTGTCATAGTAGGCCTAATTTCGGCAGTAATTGCTGGTGGTTCTACTGAAGCAATAATCTCATGCTGAAACTCTCCTACAACATTGTTCACGAAAAAGATAGTAGTCCTAGTCGTAAACATGCTCATTGGAACGTAGTTTAAGAGTAAACTTGCAGTGCCATTCTTCCTAATCTTGATATTTTCTGCCTTGCCATAAATAGTTTGAATTTGCTGCTATTTGGGGAGAGGAGGAGTTGCATTTTTCCCTTTTACGAGTTTTGTTTAGAAAATGTACTCTGTTTGGTAGGTAATCGCAAAGTCAACAAGCTCACTTGAAGTGAATTTATTAGTCACTTCGATTGGGAATTAAATTTGTTCGTACAATAAGCCTGAAACATTCCAAATTCTGTCACTAACTCTTCCTGTAATCTCAGATTTTAGATCAAACACTAAAGCTGCTGCTGTTAAGCTCTTTTCTTTCAAGTTGATAAACATTATTCTTCCCTTAACTGGAGTACTTAGCCGAGAGACAAATCTAATCTCTATCTTGTAAACTTGCTTAGGCTCTATTCTGAAAGGCTCATTATTCATTATTTTGAAATCATCACATCCTTCATACTTGATAATATAGTTGACTGGTTTATTGGAGGGGTTGTTGAGTTCAATGGTCCTGGTAACTTACTCCCCAAGTATGCATTTGAACACTACTGGCTATTGTTTGGGAGTATAAAAGGGCAGATAGACGTAAAGGTGCAAAATAAACAGCAACATTTATCTCTGAAGTGGGCTGAAGATGTCTTTGGGCGTTATGTGGTTTTGAAGGCCGATTTACTTTAAATGCTCGCAAAGCACCTGGGAATTCTATCTAAAGTCTTCTTATGAGGCGCATATCATCTTCATTCTCTTGAGAACCATCACATTGGCATATTTTTGAAGGAGTGCTCCAATTACAGTGCCATCTCTAAAATCTTTATCGAAGTTGGTCAACCTACGTTCCTCTAGCAAGACTTAGGCTACAGCTGATTCAGCCCAAAAGAAGAGTAGGCTTTAAGAAATTGAGCTGAAATTTGACTGCAAAAGATAATGTCCCGGTATTTATGGCATCGCAGGCAAGTGTTGCTTGAAGTTTTTGGGTGTAACTCTCGCTAAAACATAGATCTTAAATATTTGATATAACAAAGTAATCCAGGATTCCATGGAAAGGTAGTTATAGAGCCCAGAGTTGATTTTCAGCAAAGAAGGCATATAGTATTTGGACTTTTAAGGAGGTAAATTGCCTAAGTACATGTTCAAGTCACTAAATGAAAGTAAATACTAGGGCCTTATATGGTTCAAGTGTGCTCCTTCTATCTTTAGCATCTTTATTAACTAGTTATATTGTTCAAAAAGCTTTAAAACTTTCGGCAAGCCTTTCTAGTTTCCTGTGAATCTCCAGTTGTAAGTTGAAGGCTTGTTCGTCACAAAGGTTAAAATTTAGAAAATTGGGCTTCCATCGTTTTAAATAAAAGACCCAGGGAAATTAGCAATAGGAATGGTCAGTAAATTGGAATTGAGATATCTGTTGATATAGTCGATAGTATTAGATAAAACAACAGGTGAAATAGGGGTAACCCCAAGATAAGAAAGTACAGACTTATTGGTTACATTTGATCTTAAAGAATGGGCAGAATTCTTTCTTTGAAGAGTTCCGCCAGGTTGAGGTTAGTTTGTTTCTACTAATTGCAGTGCATTTTAAGCTTTGATAGTGAAACGATTTTAGTTTCTCAGGAAGTAAGTGTAGTTAGTGAAGATGCAGTTGTCTGCAGTACCTGAGACTGGTATAGTGAAAGTTCTGTTCATATCGTCTGTGAACTCAAGCTTTAGGCAGAAACTCATAGGCTTATTGAACTTCCAACTGAGGTCTATCTTTATTTTTTGCTTAGTAATTCCAATATTCAACCCTTCAGGAAAAGAGAGTTTTACTCCAATATTGGCAACATCATCCAAAAATTGACACTTTAGATTGCAATTTTAATAGCCATCGTTCAAAACTCTAAAGTTGGAAGTTGTTTCAATATCTAAAGGCACCACAGGCATAATAACCTCTCTTTTATTGAAATAAATCATAGGTAGACTTGCTGTTCCCTTGAGAATGACATCTACATATTTTAAAGGCTATTTGACCTTGCTGCTGGTTATGTACAAAGGCAATTTATGATTGTATTCGCCCACTGTGTAAGGATTGAAACTGACTTTAAACTAAAGCTTTTCCTTTGATTTCAGTACTCCTTTTGTCACTTAAATCTGGAAAATACCGTCTTTCTTAATTTCATCATCATTAAGATTCCAATTTACATCCTCTTCGTCAATGTTACTGATGGTGACTGTAATGAACTTAGGATAGCACCTGTCAGGTTTTGTAACTATCTTTCTTTTGAAATCAATCACTGAAGGCTAGAATAAAAATTGAGGGTTGATGCTTTTGCATTTGATAACAGGCACATTCTCAAGTTTTATCGACTTCTAAATTGACATTGGAATCTAGATTTCATATGTTCCTGGCTCCTTTGGGAAAAACTCAACACTAAATTTGTAACTTTTCTAAGGCTTCAAGAAAAGTCTATACTTTCTTTACTAATCCTAATTTTTTACAGGTATCTTTTCCTAGTCAGATTAACTATTATCAAACTAATCTTCGTTTATTTAAAGCCCTACAAGGTTTTCTCCTTAGTTGGGAAGCTAGTAAACATGCTCTTAGGTCTTTTGGGTCATTCCTAAGACTTACAATTGCTCTTACTGATCCAAAAGGGCCAATTTAAGATATTCAACAAAATCAGGGTTTTCGCTTTTGAGTTTTTTTGATCTTATATCAATAATCAGAGGCAGCTCAATTGGAGATTTGTTTATTAGCGTAAACTCTGAAGCTCCAGCAATTCCATGCACAACAAGGACTCCCAAATCAATGTTTTCATTGGAAAAAGCGATACTTGGTTAAATTACGTTGATTACATTTTCCAAAATCTTTTTTTGTCCTCCTCTAGGTGTAATTATAATTGAGCAGTTATAATTACCAACTTATTTGGCTGTAAACTTAAACTTTAACTTTTTGGATTACTCAGGACTTAATTTGAGCTTCTCATTTATTTGGATTCCTTTGCCCTCAACATGGAATATAATTGGAGTTTTTGACTGATTTTTGAGCTAAATAAACTACTAAAGCTGATGTCCAATACATAAGGTCGATTGCTGATTGAAAACTTAGCATTTTACTGCGAATTTCGGCTCAGAAATGTTGTAGTTGCAAGTCAAAGTAACTTAGTTACCATCAAGTACTTTCATTATGATTCTTTACATATAATTATATTCTGCTTTTTTGGCGACTGGAGTTGGAACAGTTAAAGTTATGGGAATAGCTAATCTTTCCTTTGACTTGAGTGTACCTTCCAAAATTTTGGGGTTAAATATCCTTTCTTTATTCAGAATAAATTTAAAGAAAGCGTTGCTATTGCCACTATTGTACAGATTGATGGTTTAAGAAGTGGTCATCTCCAAAGAGTTGCTATCAAATTAAAACTTCAAATTTGTCTTATCGATATCTATCTCCACTGGGACACTTTTTGCAGTGATTGCCATTTAAAACTCATGAAGACCGTTAATTACATACTTAATTGATGTTTTGAAATCGCCTAGAGTATCTTTACAAAAGGCTAATTCAAAACCAGCCTCATTTCCACTCAAAATGACTTGATTTTTTTTGTAGGAGCTAGACAATTAAGGATCATTTATCTTCAAAACAACGGAAATCGCCTTTTTTGTTCCATTTTTTATCCAAAAGTATCTACTCTCTCGGCTTTTTATGTAAACTTAGCCAAAATTTACTGCGTTTGTGGCAACTTATATGCAAGAAAGTTCTTAGGGAGTCAACTAAGTTGAAATTTATCTTTTGTGATTGAAGTTTGTTGGGACTTAAGGATAAATCTTTTTAGGCATTTCTAAAATATTCTTTGCAAACTTTTATGCTTTGTTATGAGAAACAGGCAAAGGCTAATAGTCTGCAATGTGCTTAGTAACATACAGTCTTTCTTTCGAGAGAGGAAGAGCAATTTGTTGCCTCTTTATTTTGGTATCATTCATACCTGTTTCAAATTAGTAATCAATTGGAGGATTTGAGGGGATTCCTTAATCGTCAAGTTTTTCGTCATATTTTCCCCCTACACCTAAATCATGAAGCTTTGTTTGGAAAAGGACCCATTTTTTTTGTAAAGTTTCCTATTTTTGTTTATCCATCCTCTCAGTTCTTCTCTCAATCAAAAATTTGTTGAATTTGTTTTTGTTGTCTTTGTAATTCTAAAACTCAAGCTTCATAATCTATGCTTCTTGAGTAGATTTTCTCATATCACTAATAAATGTTTTTTATGCAACACTGAAGGCTTTACTCCTGGTTTTGAATTAAATCTCTTTTTGAGTAGCAGAAAGGCTTGGACTATCTTTAATACTCATTATTTTTTTCCTACTCTGAGACTCTTAACTTGTTGCAATTCCGAACAATCTCAAATCAATGTCATAGATTTTGTTAATATAAATGGTTTGAGTTGTATCTATTTTACCAATCGTTTTTGGCTAGAAAACGATTTTGAATATAGAGGACTAATTAGGTCTTAATGTATGCTGTGCAGGAACGATTGAGAAATTGGGTATTTTCTGAAAAGAAATGTCAATTTTTGACAGGGGATTTTTGTTCTAAAGATTAAATGTAAGCTCTTGTTTATCCTTAACCTGGCAATCTCCAAATTTGAAAAGATCAGTGGATAATTTAACTTGGGGGCAAATAGCATTGGCTTTCAATTGTATTATGATTGGGTCATCACCTTCTGAAAGCACTAAAATTGAATATTCATAGATATTTTAAGGCTTAAACTCATTTGAGTTTTTCTTATGGTTGATTGCTCCTTCTTGGTCTATTGGAGTGAGGGCATACGATTTGGTGAAAACTCTGTCTCTGTAGGTAATTTTTGTTTTGCAGTAAAAGTGCACTTCCAACTCTTGAAAAGGTTAGATTGTTGCAACCTATGGTTCCATGAACATCACTCTTTAGCTTTGTTAGCTTCCTATCTCACTTGGGGTTTGTATGTTTACGAATTACTATGCCGACATAAGACACCCTTTCCTGAAGACTGATTTAAAGGACATTCTTTTAGGACTGTTATTCACTACAAAAGCCTTTAAAAAGTTCTCCTCACCAACAAACAAAGTACCGAAATCAAAACTAGTTGTTTGGTTATTTCTATCATCAATAATGTACCTTGAGTGCTCCACTGAAGTAGCATGAATATCAATCGAATCCTTGACTAGAATGGATTCTGATTTCAGTTTGATTGAGCCTTTGAAAATACCAGCTTCAGTCGGTTTGTACTTCACAATAATGTTGGTTTCTTACTGAGGGTTTATTTTTAATGTCTTTGGGTCTATTGATAGAAGAGGGCCATGCTAATGACTGAATTAAATGACTCCTGGAGCCTTTCCATTATTCTTAATAGCTATTTTTTCCTAGTGTTACTTGCCTATCTTTAGAAAGCCCATATCTATAAAAGGTTAGAACAGAATCTGGCTTTCCATTTTATAAACTCTCACAGGAAGCTCAATAGTGATTCCGTCTTCACTGATAACTTTTATTATCTCAGTTTCGTTTTTTAACTACTTACATTCATATTTTATTTTGGCAGTAGTACTCAGCCCAGAAGCTATCTCAGCCTGCATTGTGTAAATGACTTTGAAATTTGGGTTTTATGGTTTTTGAAAACGAATTCTCTTTGATCTATTGGTTAGGTTTCTGATTTAGACGGTTATTTCATAGTACTGGTTAACTTCAATATCTTTAAAGACCACTTCAGCTGGAATGATCTCAAAGCATTGAGAGTAAATTGACTATTGTTTGGCACTAGTGCGACCTTTGATCGAGGAACTTCTGATTTTTGACTCCATCACAAGCTTATATATATTGTAAGTTATATAATTAATGGACCTAATTAGTTCATTTAAAGCAAGAAAAGTTCTTATAAAATGCTCTAATCTTTCACAATTTATCGAGCAATCATTCATTACTTGCCGAATTCCATATTGAAGGACATAACTAGTTCTTCTGCACGGTCGTCACTTGAGAAAATTACGCTTTGGATGTTCTAGCTGTCAAAGATAATGCCTTTTACTTTTTAACGGAGAGTGACGCAGCATTGGCCCGTAAACTCAGCCTCAGTATTAGCCAGAATCAACTTGTTTTTGATCTCCAAAGTCTTCTTGTTGTAAAGTATAAAGTTTTCAGAAATCGAGCGGACAAGTTCTTCTTAAGGATTCTTCAAAGGGAATGACTTAATTATTGTTCCTTTAAGCAGCTCAGTTGTATTTCCAATGATGATGCTGAAATATTCTTCATTTAAGAATTATTAGTAATTAGTTTGTGTCACAAGTGTTGCATTTTTCTTTTTTTTGTAGTTCAGAATCCCCAAAATGTAGTCATTGTCAACTGGGAAGCATAAATTTTCATAAAGGTATTGTTTCTCAATTTGTTGCTTGATTTTTTCGGAAAAGTTGTACTTTTTATTTTTCAGCTGGAAGATAGAATCGTTAAAATTCTTGTATTCAGTTAAAATTCCTTCGAGCTAAACCATCAAAGAATATTCAGAGTTGATTATAGTCTTTCTTAAGCTGATTATTTCTTTACCCCAATCAAAAATGGTGCATCTAACATCTCTTTCTTCTTTGACGAACTTGGTCATTTAAATGAACATATCATCACTGCCCTCCTCTCCATAGCGTCCCTTGTTATAAACCTTTGTTATCTTATCAATCCTTTTTTGCAGTTTCTAAAACTTTTACTAAAAATTCTATTTTTTTGATTTGAGCTTAGCCTCAGCTTGTCCAGTTGCACCCCAAAAAGCCTATATGGCCTTTTATATTTGTTTAATTGTGTTAGAACTGATGAACTTGTCCAGCAAACTGTGCTTATTGCCAACATCTTTTCTTAAACTGAGCAAACGTTAAAATCCTGATCTTAGCTCAGATCTCATATTTACCACCTTATTCTCTGTGTCGTTTCTCTAAGGTAGTTGATACTTATAGCTTCTTTAGTGAAAATCTGTGCAAAGGCTAGAGTAATCTTTGAAGTATTACTTCAAAACGACAATTATATTTCCTTTGCTAGCCTTATTCTTATTTAGAGAGGTATAAATGCTTTCTAGGACACTTTTTCTAGCTTAGATATGGCGCCGATATTTCTCGATTTGGTGTGCGAAAAAATCCAAAGTCCCACCTATTCTTTCCATGTTGGCTTCTTTCATAATCCATTCTTTCTAGTATTCTAAGTTATTAATCATTTGGCTAGGTTACTACACAGAAGATACAGAGAGATGTTACTGTTAAAACTCTAGCTATGGCCTTTTTTCAGATTCTTAGTTGTTGCTGTGTTCTGAGTCATTACTATCAAAACGATTCAAATGATGTTCAGCCTTCTCGGGAGAAAACTGATTTTACAGATGTACCATAAATACTCCTTCACTTTGGATTAGCTCTGATGCTAGGTTATGAGGAGTCTATTATCTTTGAGGCTCTTCTTAGAAAATGAATTCTTATTTTTACATTTAAATGTTGTTTAAATGCAATAACAAATCTAAGTTTAGGCTACAATCAATTAGATCAACACTAAAATTAAAACAAAAATCAAGCCAAAATCTTCTTCTGAGACATTCTTTTGCCCTTTTTCAAAGTAGTCTTTAGCTTCCTCATATCTCTATGTTGGGTTTTGTCATAATCATATTCAGCAAATAGAGAATTAGTGCCTTAGTCAATCATATCTAAATTTTCTTGGTTGTTTTGCTCATTCATTTGGTTAAACAAGGCTATTTCATCCAGAAATTCCTTCATCTCACTTATTACATTTGGAATGAATGGAGGTTTCACTTACTTTCGTTATAGTTTCTTCCATCTGATCTAACTGAAGTATTTATGGTTTTTAATCTACTAGATTCCCCTATAACCTAGTCTTTAAGTTGGGTTTTTTCTTAGCAGCTTGTTTATCAAATCTGCTAAACAAGGTGAATGTCCTTCAGGCACTTCAATCTCCTTCAAACAAATCTATCGTTTTAGTATCTATTCTCTTATTTATGCTCTATTCTGTCCCTCATATGGTCTTTTCTTCAATACCAACTCGTGAAGCATCACCCCTAATGCATAGAAATCTGCTTAGTAAGAATACTAATGTTTGAACAGAATCTAAGGTGCCATGTAAACTGGTGTTCCACTGGATTAGTTTTTTGTCTGCAGATTGTTTTCAAGCAACACATTTTTAGCGATTCCGAAGTCAGTGATACGAGCATAGCCATTCTCTTAGAATACGATATTTTCGGGTTTTAAATCTTTATGTATGATGTTCATCTTGTGAATATACTCAAGACCGATGATGATGCAGGCAATGATAAACTCTTCATTATGTCAAACTTACTTATTTATTTTTAAGAAAAGTATTCTTTGTAGCAGATGTGGTACCTCAAATCTCCACCCCTCAAGTAATCCATGACCAGGTAGAGGTTGTTCTGGTCTTGAAACGAAGAGATCATGTTGATCAGAAAGGGATGTTTGAGTGTACTGAGGATTCTTCTCTAGTTGAGTACGGATTAGACGTTGTTTTTCTTTATTACTCTGGATAACATCAAGCTTACTTTCTTTTTGAGAGTTCTTTCATGGCCCACTCTTTGTTGTCATCTTTGTTATACACCTTCCAAACACGTCCGAAACCTCCGAAGCCAATCTGGTAATAAAACTTATATTGTCTCAGTTTGTTTTTCTACAATAAAGAACTCTGGTTCTTTTGGATGCCAAATTTGATCGGAC
>Ga0316217_10002836_pt1 | contig 20480 bp, 14 predicted proteins | sample 1anoAmetaG_FD_203633 | JGI IMG/M metagenome (GOLD analysis project Ga0316217, IMG submission 203633) | Freshwater microbial communities from Trout Bog Lake, Wisconsin, USA - 1anoA | ecosystem: Environmental > Aquatic > Freshwater > Lake > Hypolimnion/Profundal zone | place: USA: Wisconsin...
CTCATGGGTACTCCGGGTTATGACCGGCGTATTATATATTAGTCGTATATACAGTCAATAGCGTCCCACCGAAAAGGGAGGGTTTTTCAGCGGAATCAATGGCACTTCCATAACCATTCGGGTCAACGCTATACTCGATACAGTTATCATCTTCATGCTCCCATGCGAACGCGGGTTCGCGGTATTTGCCATGCTCCGGCGCGGGCAACGGCACGCCCAGGTCCGGGGAACGGGTCACCATCCGACTCATGCCGTGGCCCTCCGCCGCAACCCGGATAGCTTCTTCCGCAACGCCGCGCCCGATTGGGCGGCTGCTTCCAAACGCTCCACCACCCGCGCCACGCCGCTGCCGTTGGCATAGCCCAACTCGCGTGCCAACGCGCTCATCATCTCGCCGCCGACTTGCACGCGCAGCCAGATTCGCACCCGCGGGTCCGCTTCGGTCTTGGCCAGTTCGGCCACGGCGGCTTGCAGTTGTTCGGCGTCACGCCGCTGCGTCCAGGCCATGGCCTGCGGGTTGGATTCATCGTCCAGCCGCGCTTTGATGGTTTCGTAGAAGATCTGCGAACCCAGCACCAGACCGCCGCGCAGGTCGGCCCAAGGGCTGGCCGCCGGCTGGCCAAAGGCGCTGGCGATCTCCTGGCGATACGCCTGCTGGGCCGCGGCGCGACCGCGGCCAAAATAGCTCAGCCACTCGGTGCAGAGCCAATTCGCTGCCGCATCCTTCACGCCTGGCGGCAATGGAGCCAGGCCGGCGTAAACGCGATGGCTGCTAAACCGGTAAGCGTCCAGCGTGCGGCGGCGGTCGGCGGGAATTGCCTGCCGCTTGTTGCGCGGGCGGACCGGATTGAGGTGGATGTAGACGAGCAGTTGCCGGGCGTATTCATCGGCCTCGACGATCTGGGCTTTGAAGCGGCCCTGAAACAGGTGGCCGCTGCGATGGTGCCGACGATTGTAGCGCATGCTGTAAGTGGTCTGCACCCAAGCCATGGCCCGGCTGAGATTGGCCCGCGGCGTCTGCACCAGCAGATGATAATGATTCGGCATCAGGCAAAAGGCATGAACCACCACGCCAAAGCGCTGCACCACCTGGGCCAGCGTATCCAGCAGGCATTGGCGGTCCTGGTCATCGCGGAAAATTGGCCGGCGTTCATTGCCACGGGCAGTGACGTGGTAGACAGCTTGCTCGTATTCGATACGTAGTGGACGTGACATGGCCAAGATGATCGTTGCCGCCGGCCAACAGGTCAAGGGTCTGGCGTCGCCGGCGGCGTTGCGTGACGGTCGGGAGTTCGTTTCGCCTTTGGTATCGGGCGACCAATCGGCCGGCGTCACACCGCCGCAATGCACGGAATCGAGCTTTGACTGCCCCGCCCTCATGCCCGTTTTTGCGCGTCGATCACGATCAGCCATTCGTGGCGAATCTTGGTCCGTTGTGCCGGCGGTTTCGTCCATCTTGGGCAGATTTCCCTCCGGGATGGGCCAAAATGAACGTCAAAACCCACTTTCGTCCTGAAAATAGGGCTAAATAGCGGCACGTTAACGACAAATAGGCCCCTGTTAAGGGGTTGTTAGAACCCCAATAGACCATGATTAAGCCGAAATAACGAATATGGGCACCCTTGAAATTTTGACGCCAATGCGGTTGGTTCGGAATGGGAGACCCATTTTTAGGAATTTCAGGCCCCTGGCGTGCCACAAAAAATTCGGCAGAAAATGCACGCAGATGCCGCAAATCCGCTGAGAATAAGGACTTACGACAGAAATCAGCGTGCGCACTTTACACACCGCGCTAGGCGGGAAAGTGGAGCAGTAGACAGTAGATCAGGGGATAACGCGGATTGTTGCCTTTATCTACTTTCGCCGGTTCTGGCTTGGCCTATGTCGCGTAGCGCCGCCAGCTACCCGCTCCCCGGATGTTATGCCGCACCCTCAATAGTTCTCAACGATTTCTTTTTCGATATCCTATGGCGTTTACGCGGAGCAAAAGTAAAATGGGGGATAATCGTGGAAGGACGGGAAAATGAAAGCTTATCGGAAATTCGTTTTCGTGGCATTCTTGGTGATGGTGGTCGTGGCGCCAAGCTGGGCGGCGCGTTTGCTTGCGGCTGATGGTCCGGCCGCACGCGTGGATTTGCTGGCGTTGGTGGATACGGCCAAGGACGCGGTCAGCGGCGAATGGACACTGAAGAACGGGATGTTGTCGTGCAGCGCAGCGGCCGATGCCCGCCTCGAGTTCCCCTACGCGCCGGGGGAGGAATATGATTTGGAAGTCGTCTTCACGCGCAGCGCGGGTAACGGGCACGTTTCCAGCATTTGTAGCGCCGGTGGCAGCCAATTTGCCTGGCAGGTTTCCGTGCTCAAGAACACGTTTTGCGCGTTCGCGCTGGTCGGGGAACAGGGTGCCGGGGCGCGATCGAGCAATCCGACCAATAAGCATCTGACGTTGGTCACCAACGGGAAGGAATGCGTATCCCTGGTGAAGGTGCGCAAGTCCGGCTTGGAGGCGTACGTCGATGGGAAGCTGATTGTCAGTCTGAAAACGGACTATCACAACCTGAGTCTGACCGGCAAGGGAGCCTTGCGGGATGGGACGGCCCTGGGGATATGGACCAATGAATGCGCGTTGAGCATCAAGTCGGCGACGGTCACGGAGATCACGGGCCAAGGCAAGGCGTTGCGTGAGGGTGTGCGCATTTCCCGTGGTTCGGGAGCCGGCGGCAGCGCGGTGGCGGCGGCGAATTTGGCAGCCGGCGAGGTTGTGGGGTTGCTGACGCCGGGACTGGTGCTGGCACACCGGGACGGGCAAGCGTGCAGTCGTTGGCGTTCACCGATATTTAGCGACGACGGGCAGGAATTGGCGGTAGTATGGGATTTGGGCGCGATTCCCAACAGCAGGCTTGCGCCAACGGACACCGCCGACTGCATGGTTTGGAATCTGGCCACGCGGAAGCTAACGGCTTCGGCGTTCCTGCCGGTGCCCAGCGATGCCTGGCCGGTCATTCAGTTTGGGCCGGATGCGCGCGCTCTCTACGCCCGGTTTGCCGGTGCCGGCGCGGAGGCGGGTTCGCTGCTTTCATCATGGACGGTGGGCGCGGGCGAAGCACAGGCGTTTGTGACCGGACCGGCGACGGGCGCGGCCCTGGCAGTGCGGGCGGCAGGCGGGCAAAAAGTATTGGTGGCGGATGGGTTGGGCGTGAAAGAATACACCGGGCGTATGGACGCCGGTGGTCATTGGATCTTTACGCCTGGGGCGGTAGTGCTGACGGCGGGCCGAACCCTGCGTGCCCCGGCCGGTTTTTCCGCGGACGGGAGTGTCTTGGCGGCGGTGCAGGATCCCGGTGAGTTGGCGGTGTGGGATTTGGCCAAGGGGCAAGTGCGTTTTCGACTGCCGGCGCCGAGCGAGGGCGCGTTGGCGCTGCTCGGTTTTTCGCGCACGCGCCAACGCATCTTCACGGCGGCCAAAGACGGCAAAGTGGTGCATGTCGTGGATGGCGGCAGCGGCAGCGAAACCGGGCAAATCGCGCTGCCCGGCGGCGCGGTGGTGGAGAGTCTGGCTTGCACGGCCGACGGGGAGTTTCTGGCGGTGGGCGGGGGCAACGTGCTGCGGCTGTGGGCCGTGGCCACCGGCAAGGAAATCGTGGCATTGCCGGTGGATGGCGGCGGTGGCCACGATATCGGCATGTCCGCCGACGGGCAGTATCTCGCCGCCGGTGGCGACGACGGGTCGCTGCGGCTGTGGCGGATTGCCGCGTACACCGGCCACGCGCTGGCCGGTCCGGCCACGCGGCCGGCGGAGATGTTGGACGTTGCGCCGGCAGTGGTCACACGCGAACAGGAACTGATCTACTTGTACTGGGGCGCGCGGCGGTTGCTGTATCTGACCACGGAACTGGCGGGGCACGACGGCACCAGCGCGGCGCTGGCGACCCTGCGCCAGCAGGCGGCGGCGCGGGGGCAGTATCTGGCGGGGCTTGGCGGCGCGGCGGCGGGCCTGGCCGCGATCTATCAGGCGCTGCCGGCGGCGATGGACCAACTGGCCGCGGCCGGGCAGATGCAACAGGCGACGCGGGAGCAGTACAGTCAGCGGGTGGTGGCGGCGAGCAATCAGCAGGTCCAACAGCGGCACGAGCAAGCCAGCCGGCAGAAACTGGCCGTGCTTTCGATGATCGTCGGCTCGATCGATAACTATGAAACCGTGTACTCCGATCCGTGGTATACCATCCAGGTCGATACTGGGCCGGCGATACCCGGCCTGTTTGAATATGGGATGGGGGAAATGCTTTCGAGTTGGACCAGCAGCAGTCAGCGTCAGGCGGAAATCGACAACGCGCGGAAGATCAACGACGCCACCCTGCGGGAGGCGACGCTGGCGGCGCTGACGCAGCAAGCCGACGCCTACAAAAAGATTGACGATCCGTGGCTGGCGCTGGCACCGACTTTCGGGATCGAAGGCCTGGAGCCGTTGACTCCCGAGCAGATGCAGCAATTGCTGCGGGATGCCAACCGCTGGAAGCCCCTGCTGGATTTGTTGGCGCAGGAGGAGAAATGGGAGCAGGGGAAAGTTGGCCGGCCCAATCCGTTTACGCTGGCGCGGGAGTTGCTCATTCAGAGCAAGCAGCCGGGGCAGACACCGGCGGCGCTGTTCACCGCGGCCAAAGAACTCACGGCGGCCGTGAAACTGGTCCCACCGGGCAAGGTATTCGATGGCGACCGGGCCAAGCTGTTGGAGATTGCCGCCGGCTTGGCGCTGCAGGCGGCCGAGCATGACGAGGCAGCAGCCGGCAAAGAAGAAGTCGAATATGCCTGGAGCGCGCTCCAGACGGCGCAGGCACTGGTGGCGGAGGCTTTGGACGCGACCACCGGGCATTTGTTGATGGCGGGAATCAAGAACGGGCGGGATGCCGAGGTGCTGGCAACGGCGCAGGCGGCGGTGCGGCGCGATCCGAATTCCGCTTTGGCGCGATTCCTCTTGGCGCGGGTGCAATGCGCCATGGGTGACAGCGCCGACGGGCTGGACCAGTTGGAGTTTGCCGTCAAACAACTGGGTTTCGACGACATGGTGACGGCACGGAGTTGTCGGGAATTTATGCCGTCCAGCGAGCGGTTCCGGGACCTGACGACGTTGAGCGTGACGGCGCAGGCCGATCCGGAAGCCAACGCGCTGCTGGTCACCAACCATTCGCCCTTTGCCTTGGAGAATGTGACGCTGCGTTGGCAGTATGGGCAGATTGAGCATGCAGCGGCGCCGTCGCCCCCGGTGCGGACGGCAGCGCTGCCGGCGCTGGAGTGCCAACAATACGAGGTGGTTACGACGGTTTATCGCTTGGAGCCTGGGCAGACCTGCGCGATGTTTTCTGATCATGCGGCCAAAGGCGCCTTGACCAGTACCGGTCAGACAGATGCGCGGAAAGTGGGGATTCCCGAAGAGACAGTGAGCGTGACTTCGCCGTTGGCGGGGGCAACGGTGGTGGTGGTGACGGCGGGTCGCGCGCCGGAGCGGACACCACCGGCACCGGCACGCGGGAAAGCACCGCCACCGCGGCATTAAATCCGCGTCACGCTCTCTGCCGCCAAACGAAGAATGGCCGCGGGACTTCGCTTTGTCACGAATTATCGGTATGCTGACATATCCCAAGGTGAAGTGTGGATTATGGATCAACAGGCAACCATTTTTCTGGCCGGTGGTGGCACCGGCGGCCATCTCTACCCCGGCATCGCGGTGGCGCAGGCGCTGAAAAAACGTCTGCCGGGTTGCCGGCCAATCTTCCTTTGCACCCAGCGCGACATCGACCGCACTATTCTGGAGCCGACCGAGTTTGAATTCATCCCCCAGCCGATCGTACCGCCGGTGAAAACCGTGGGCGGGCTGCTCAAATTTTGGAAAGCCTGGCGGGAAACGCAAACGCTGGTGAAAGCGGTGCTGCGGCAATACCGCCCGGCGGCGGTTTTGGGGCTGGGCGGCTATGCCGCCGGTGTGGCCGTGGGCCGGGCTGCGTCCAAAGGCATCCCCACCGCCATCGTCAACCCGGATGTGATCCCCGGCAAAGCCAACCTGTATTTGATGAGCGGCACGCAGGCGGTGTGCTGCCAGTTTGAAGCCGCGCGCGAACATATCCCGTTTGGCTACCGCGAGAAAATCCGGGTCACCGGCTGCCCGATCCGGCTGGATATTTTATCACTGCCGCCGCGGCAACAGGCCGCCGAACGCTTGCAAATCAGCCCGCTATTAAACACGCTGGTGATCACCGGCGCTTCGCAGGGGGCGTTGACCGTCAACGAAGCCATGACCGGACTGCTGCCGCAGATCACGTTGAACGGCTGGCAGATTTTGCATTTGAGCGGCCTGGATCATGCCGACAGCGTGCGCGCCGCCTACCGCGAAAAAGAGTTACCGGCCCGCGTGATCGATTTCACGCCGAACATGGCTGATGTGTGGGCGGTGGCCGACTTAGCCGTAAGCCGCTCGGGCGCCAGCAGTTGTGCCGAGCTAACCGCCTGCGGCGTGGCCAGCATCCTGATGCCCTATCCGTTCCATAAAGATTTACACCAGCGAGCCAACGCCAAGGTTTTAGCCGACGCCAACGCCGCGGTGTTGGTGGATGACCAGAAGGACCGCAAGCTCAACGCCGCCAAGCTGCGGCCGATTTTGGAGGCGTTGTTATACGACGCGGCCAAACGCAAACAGATGAGCGAGATCGCCAAGAGTTTGGGAAGGCCGGATGCGGCCGAAGCGGTAGCGGGTGTGGTGGTGGAATTGGTGGAGAAGGCGGGGCAAAAATAAGGAGTGAATTATGGCGTCGCGTGAAGAGTTTCTAAGGCAGTTGTGGGAGGACGTAATCAACTCTCCCATGCAAGAGCATTGGATTGACAACGCAGTTCGGGAGTCGGAAAAGAATGCAAATGCTCCATTTGCCGACCTCGGCCCGGTTCTCAAACGGTTGTTGGCAGCCGGCGCAGCACGGCGGGATTTGAGTTTGATTGCCCGCGCGGCCGCTTATGAAGCGGTGTTTGGCACACTGTACGCACTGAATGACCCCGGCGTTGACAATGATGATTTTGAGATGTTGCACGAATCCATCCTGTCGTCCGACCCAAGTGGAAAAGAAGGACGGCCAGGCTCTGCACCGTAAAAGTTGCAGAAGTACATTTCCACGGTGGCGGAACTGCTGGATTAGCCGGGCTAATCCTGGATGCCGATCTTGTTTGCCGGCAACAACCGTGGCGGGGTATGCTTCCTTTCATGGTTGCGACGAATTTGCTCAACGACGCCTTGGCCTTGCCGCCTAATCAGCGGCTTGCGTTGGTGCAACAGCTCTGGGAAAGCCTTCTGGCTGATCCGGAACATCTTCCCCTTACTGACGAGCAAGGGAAGGAACTCTGCCGGCGTTATGATGATTTCCTTACCAACCCTCATGATCAGTATAGTTGGGGCCAAGTCGCGAAATTCATCAAACAACGCCTGCAAGCGAAATGAGCAAACCACTCGTCATCCGCGGGCAGAAGTGCTTCGATTATTTTGACGCGGTCGGGTGGCACGGTCACGAACAAGCCGGCGTTCTTCGGCGATGATTGTCGCAGCGGTGAAATCGACGTATTCGCCACGATCCAGTTGCTCCAAGCCGCGCTGCACTTCCTGGCGAAGATACGCTTCGTGTTCGGGCGTAAACCGCTCCTGTTCCCAAAGCACTTCCAAAGCTTCATTGACGACATCGCTGGCGTCAGTGTATTGGCCGGCCCTGACTTTCTCGGCGATAAATTCTTCAAGCTTAGGCTTCAGCAGGACATTCATTGGATCACCTTTTTCCAGATTATAGCATTCCACGGTTCCGCCGCCAGCATTAATCCCCCTCATCCATCCTTGTGCGGCTGAGGATCAGCGGGCGGGATTGACGCCAAACCCATCGGTGCGATCGGTAAAAAAACGACTCGCTCAAAAACCGCGTAAATTCTCGGTGGTGCCGTCGGCCTTGATGAAATACCAAAAGTGATTACCCACCTTGTTCCACAAATCCACGTCGGCCAGGGATTCGGCATGGCCGTCGTAAAAGGCCATGTTCGCCATGCCGCTGTGGATGAGTTGAATGCCACTGCCATAGAGGGTTTCCCGCAAGGAAGCCGCACAATGCCCCGCCAGACCCCAGCCGGAAGCGTAGCAACTATCGCCAAGCAGCACCGTGTTGCCGACGGTGGAATAGTAAGTGTATGGCGCCGAGGTGGTGGCCGCCACCGGCTGCAACGAGAGGTAGTTGAGACACTGCACGTAAAAGCATGGATACCGGCCATAGCTGGTTGGGGCATTCATGTCCGTGAAGACGGTTTCAAACACCCCGGAAGTCATCGCATTCAGTTGGGGAGTTTGCCAAATGGGATACGAGGTAACCGGCGATCCCGGGTCTACGCCATAGCCCAAATTATCACCGTCGAAATTGCCCCACTGATCCTGCACCGGCAGTTGGCTGTCATCGGCGTAGTACATGTTGGAAGGACAAAAGCGCACCGACACTTCGGTCAAATAAGGACTGCCGGTATAACTACCCCAAGCGTTCCAGCCATAAAAGAACCGCGGCCAAAGCTCGATGGCCCCGGTGTCGCCATAATCGGTCATCACAATAATTTTTTGCCGGTTATCGTTAGCGTACTGCAGGAAGGCCATGGCGCACTGCCGTAGATTGCTCAGGCATTGGGTCTTTCGCGCCGCCTCGCGGGCGCGATTCAGTGCCGGCAACAGCAACGCAATCAACACCGCGATAATGCCGATCACCACCAGCAGCTCGACCAGAGTGAAACCGCCGCGGCGGCAGGGATGACATGGGCCGTGCAGATAACGCCGTGGGCTGATGTTGGCCAATTCCACAATCGCCTCCATAAGAACGTCGCCGACCGTTTTGTCTAGCATACCGAGGTCAGGAGCATGGAACAAGGGTTTTGTTGGCTGACGACCGTCGCGAGTGTCACGCACCCACCGTCGTAAGGCGTGCCTGGTTCAAGGGGAGTCTACCACCGCCGTGCCACTCCCCGTTCGGCCAATCGCGTTAATCCTCCTCATCCATCCGCGTGCGGCTGAGAATCAGCGGGCGGGATTGACCGATGTTCAATAACAATCCGGCGGCGATGAAACTGGCGACCAGGCTGGTGCCGCCGGCGCTGATGAACGGCAGGGTGACGCCGGTCACCGGGAAAAGGCGGGTGACGACCAACATGTTCAAGAACGCTTGGGCGGCTAAGAGGGAGACGATGCCGACGGCCAGCAGGCGGCCGAAGGGTTCTTTGGTGCTGCCGCTGATTTCGATGCCGGCAACGAACAGCACGATGTAAGCAATCAGCACGGCGACGCAGCCGATGAAACCGAATTGTTCGCCGATGATGGCGAAGATCATGTCGTTGTGGGCTTCGGGGACCTTGCGGCCGACGGGAATGTTGGCCAGGCCTTTGCCGGCCAGGCCGCCGCTGCCCATGGCAATTTCGGCCTGGTGCTGCTGGAAGCCGGCGGTGCGCAGGGTTTTGGGATCGGCGGCGAACATCGCCTGCACGCGCGTGCGCTGGTAATCGTGCAACAGTTGCGGGAGGTGGCGGAAGAAGGGGACCGTGGGCACGCCGGCCAGCCAGATCACCGGTATTAGCACGAGGCCAGCGAAGAGGATGGCCAGCATGTGCCGCCATTTGGCTCCGGCGACGAAGAGCATGGCCAGCAGCGCGGGGATGAATAACGCGGCCACGCCAAGATCGGGCTGCTTCAAAATGAATGCGGCGGGGATCAGGGCCAGGGCAAAGGGCATGAGCAAACCGCGCAGAGTGCGGAAATTATTGCGGAAGCGCAGATAGCGCGCCAGCACCATCACAAACGAAAGCTTCATCAGTTCCGACGGCTCGAAACTGATGCCGCCCAGGCTGATCCAGGCATAGGCGCCATTGACGCGATTGACGCCGGGCACGTGAACCTTGGTGCCGATCACCGTGTAGGCGATCATCATAAAACTCGCGATGTAGAATCCCCAGGCGTAGCGGCCAATATTGCGGTAGTTGATCGCCTGCACCGCGGCCATGGCGATAAAGGCCACCGCGAAATATTTCAACTCCTTCAAACCTTCATCGGTGGAGGTGGCCCAGATGCTGAGGATGCCGGCCCCGGTAAGCACCAGGACGGCCACCAGCACGGGCCAGTTGGTCGCGATCCCGAGTTGTTGCCACAAGCGTCGAAACATATTGCGGCGGGGAGTTTACCGGAAAAGGCTGGTGACCGCGAAAGAGGCGCGATTGCCGGTGATAGCCGTTCCCGTTTGGTTGACTTCGCTTCTTGCTCTACCAGAGCTTGGCGGCCATGGCCGGGTTTGCTTTCCCTACTAAATCGAACCGAGCTAATTAGGACTCTCTACTTTGCGAGGATTCATGCGCAATCGCCATATTTTTAGCGTAGCTCATTTTTGGGTTGACTAGGTATGGTACGCAATCTGCCGCGTTTGCCTCTCATCGACGAACCCGGCCGTGTAATTGTTTCGGTGAGCAAGTTGAAAGGGAAAAAACTATGTGTTCGCATAACCGTTGTGGGGCATTGTATTCCAGTCTCAATCAATCGCGCCGTTTCCGCAAAGCGGCCAATCATGTCGCAGTGGAAAAGTTGGAAAACCGGGTGCTGCTGAGCACCGTTGTCGTCAACACCATTGCCGACTCAACCGACCCGGTGGGCTGTGCCACGGTCAGCCTGCGCGACGCGGTGGCGGTCGCCGATGCCAGCACCAGCCCGACCACGATTACCTTTGATCCCACGGTATTCGCCACGGCCCAAACGATTACCCTGAGCAATGCCAATGGTCCGTTGGTGTTAAGCAACGTCGGCCAAGGGACCACCATCACCGGCCCCACCGCCGCGGTGACGGTGGATGGCAACGGCACGTGGACGGCATTTGACATTACCGCCAACGTGACCGCCAGTCTTTCGGGGCTGACGGTAACCGACACCGTGCCCGGCCAGCCGCCGGCAACTTCCGGTGTCATCTATAACGCCGGCAACCTGACGGTGAACAACGACAACTTCACCGTTGGTGGCATCGATAATGCAGCCACCATGGCCATGACCAACGACACGCTATCGGCGTTTGTTGGCGCCGGCATCGGTAACGAAATCACCGGGGCGATCACGCTGGGCAACGTCACCATCACCGGGCTAGGCAACAACAGCACTCTGGGCTTTTACAACCTGGGCAATGCCACGCTGAACAACGTCAGCATTTCCCAGGTTCAGACGGGCATCAACAACAGCGGCGGGAACCTGACGGCGACCAACATCACGATTGCGGGCAACCTCACGGTTTCCGGCATCAACAATGCCGGCATCCTGGCGCTAAGCAACTCCAGCATTTCCGGCAGCACGACAACCGGCAATAGTGCCGAGGGCGGCGGTGTCTTCAACGCCGGCAACGGTACACTCACGCTCACCGATGACAGCATCTTTGGTAACACGCTTTCCGGCAACGGCACCGCAGGCGGCGGCATTTGCAACTTCGGCACGGCTACGCTGAGCGGCGTGACCGTCTCGGGCAACATTCTTTCCGGCGGCGACGGCTCCGGCGGCGGCATCTATAACCAGGGAACCATGAGCTTGGTCAACTGCACCATTGCCAACAATTCCGCCCCAGGTGGAAACGTCAGCGGCCAACATGAAGGCGGCGGCGGCATTACCAATGATGTCGGCGGCAATATCACGCTGCACGACGTGACCGTGGCTGACAATACCGTCTCCGGCGCCATGGCCAGCAACTCCTTTGGCGGCGGAATTTTCAATGCCGACGTGGCGGGGAATTTTACCTTGGCCAACAGCATCGTCGCTGGCGACACCATCGCCGGGGTCAGTCGCGATGCCGACGGCAACTTCACCTCCCTGGGCGACAACTTGGTCGGTGCCATTGACGGCAACAGCAGCGGTTGGATCGCCAGCGATCTCACCGGCAGTGTGGCCACTCCCTTCAACGCCAATCTGGGCGTGCTGGCCAACAATGGCGGACCGACGCAGACCCTGCTGCCGCAAACCGGCAGCCCGGCCATTGATGCCGGAAATAATGCTTTGATCCCCAGCGGCATTGTCACCGACCAGCGCGGTCTGCCGCGTATTTACAACACCACCGTGGATATCGGCGCCGTGGAAGTGCAACCGGCCACGGTCACGATCTTGGCTACCCCGCTGGCCAACCAAATCGCCAACCCCGGTAACAACCAGACGTTTAACCTCGGCAGTTTCACGGAAACCGGCGCCACCGCACCGTACAGCGTGGATGTGAGTTGGGGCGATGGCACCAGCGACACCATCATTGGCAACGTCGCCACCGCCGGGAACATCCCCGCCGCGGCGCACACTTATCAGGGCACCGGTAATGACACGGTAAGCATCACGGTGACCGATGCCGGCAATCACACTTCGCCCAGCGCGACGTTTAGCGTCACGGTCGTGGCCCCCGGCCCGGCGTCCATTGCCGGCACCGTTTACTCCGATACCAACGGTAACGGGATCTATAATCCGGCTGACACCGGAATCGCCGACGTGATGGTCTACCTCGACACCAATAACAACGGCATACTCGATGCCGGCGAAATCAGCGCCAACACCGATGTCAACGGCAATTTCTCCTTCGGTAACCTGGCCGCGGGAAACTATACCGTGCGTGAAGTCGTTCCCGGCGACTACGCGCCAACCGGTCCGGCGGCGGGAAACATCAGCGTAACGCTGATCAGCGGCGAAGCGCTCACCGGCCAAATGTTCCTTGACGCCCCGACAGGCAACGCCACGCCCGAGGCGGTCTACCGGCTCTATAGTCCGGTGACGCTGGAACATCTCTATACGACTGATCCCAACGAATACAACACCTTGGAAAGCTATGTGGGAACCTGGAATGGTGAAGGCGAAGTCTTCAACGAGTACAGCGGCCCGGCCACGGTTGGCGGGGTAACCGACGAGCCGTATTACCGGCTCTATAATACCACCGTGCTCCAACACCTGTGGACGACGGACCTGAACGAGTACACCGTGCTGGCCACGGAAGGCTGGAACCAGGAAGGCATTGTCGGTTACGTATTTCCCGGGGCGACCGGCAGCCCCGCCACGGCGCTGGCCAGTGTGCCCAACAGCCAAGCACTCTATCGCCTGATGGCGCCGAAGGTCCATGTGTGGACCACCAGTCTGAATGAATACGACACGCTGCAAACCGAGGGCTGGACCGGCGAAGGCATCATCGGTTACGTGGTGGCGTAAAGCCACCTGGGGGTTGGGCCGCGGGGTAAAGACCTGGGCGGACTTGGCAAGACAATTAAGCGGTCCTGCTGGCGCGGCGTATTGCGGCAGCGGTGAGGCTGCGCGCCCCGCAAACAGAGCCGCTAAACAGACTTCTTACTCCGCTATTCCCCGCAGCCTAAATAAACAAGCCCCACTTGCAAAGCTCTTCTGGGGCGGCCTATAGTCTTGCTTGCTGGGTTCGATGCTCATCGACGAACCAGACAAAGCAAGTGGTTCGGTGAGGAAGTTGCAAAGGAAAAATCTATGCGTTCTGTGAGGAATTATCGCTCGTTGTTATCTGCTGTTTCCTACTCCCGTCGTTTGTCCAAGGCCACTAGCCGTGCCTGTTTGGAAATGCTGGAAGGCCGGGTGATGCTGAGTACGGTTGTGGTCAACACAATTGCGGACTCGACGGATCCGCTGGGCTGCGCTACCGTGAGCTTGCGCGACGCCGTGGCCGCCGCCAATTCCAGTGCCGCGCCGACAACGATTACCTTCGACCCCACGGTGTTCGCCACCGCGCAAACCATTACGATCGGCGGTTCGCCCTTAACCTTGAGCAACACCAGCCAGGCGACCACCATCACCGGTCCGGCCGCCGGGGTGACGGTTTTCGGCAATGGCACGGCGACGGCGTTTGCCATCAACACCAACGTTACCGCCAACCTGTCCGGCCTGACGGTGCGCAATAACGTGGCGGGCAACGACATTACCAATGCCGGCAACCTGACGCTCAATGACGACAGCTTTTCGCTGGCCGGCATCGACAACACCGCCACGCTGGACATGACCAACAGCACCGTCTCGGCTTTTGTTGCCGACGGCATCGTCAACGGCAATGTCGCCACCATGACGCTGGGCAATATCACCATCACCGGCACGGGCGCCAGTGGCAACAGCACCAATGGCATTTACAACCAGGGAAACGCCACGCTGAACCAAGTCAGCATTTCTCAGGTGGCGACTGCGATTTCCAACAGCGGCAACTTGACGGGGGGCAACGTCACCATCTCGGGCAATCTCACCGATGGGGGTATCAACAATGGCGACGGTGGCAATCTGACGCTAACGGATTCCACCATTTCCGGCAGCACCATTGTCGGTAATAGCACCTACGGTGGCGGTATCGTCAACTACAGCTACGCCAAACTCGTTGACGATACCATTTACGGCAACACCCTTTCGGGAAACGGCACGGATGGCGGCGGCCTGTGCAACTTAGGCAACGCCACGCTGATCGGTGATACCATCGCGGGCAACACCCTGACCAATGGCTATGGCTACGGCGGCGGCATCTACAACAATGGCAACTTGACGATGACCGACAGCACTGTGGCTGACAATTCCGTCGCGGCCGGCAACATCAGCAAAACCGGTGGTGGTGGTATTTTCAATGATAGCGGCGGGACCGTGGCGCTGGCCGACGACACCATCGCCGATAACTCCGTGTCCGGCACGGCCGGCGGCGGCGGCGGCATTATCAACGTCGGCAACGCCGCCAATTTTACGATCGCCAACACCATTGTGTCCGGCGACACCGTGCCCAATAATAATGGCCCCGATGTGGCTGGCAACATCACTTCCCAAGGCCATAACCTGATCGGCGTCGTCGACGGCAACAGCAGCGGTTGGATTGCCAGCGATCTCACCGGCAACGTCGCCACCCCACTAAACGCCCAACTGGGCGGTCTGGCCCACAACGGTGGTCCCACCGATACGCTCCTGCCGCAAACCGGCAGTCCGGCCCTTGCCGCCGGCAATACTTCGCTGATCCCCAGTGGGATCACCACCGACCAGCGCGGTCTGTCACGGATCGTCAACAGCGCCGTGGACATTGGTGCCGTCGAGGTGCAGACGATCACGACCATCAGCGTAACCCCGCCGGCCAACCAGATCGCCAACATGTTTCACAGCCAGTCGTTCACCCTGGGTAGTTTCACAGAAACCGGCGCCACCGGACCGTACAGCGTGGATGTGAACTGGGGCGATGGCACCACCGATACCATCATTGGCAACGTCGCCGCCGCCGGTACCATTCCTGCCACGGCGCACACTTATTTGAGCACGGGTAATGACACGGTAAGCATCACCATAACCGATGCCGGCAATCACACCTCCAACACCGCCACGTTTATCGTCGATGCCGCGCGGATCACGGCCGTGGCTCCGGGGTCGGAGATATCCAACCAGGGCGTGGGCCAGTTGTTCAACGTTGGCAGCTTCAGCACGGACAACACCACTGCGCCATTCACCGCCACCATCAACTGGGGCGACGGTTCGGCCATCACGACCATCGGGAATATCAGCGCCGCCGGCAACATCTCCCAACCGACGCACACCTATACCACCCTCGGTGTCCATTTAGTGAACGTGATTGTCACCGATTCCGCCGGGCACACCTCCAACACTGCGGTCTTTACCGTCGACAACGCGGCGGTGACGATTACCGCGCCGCCAAACCAGTCCTCCACCCCCGGCCAGAGCCACGTGTTTAACCTTGGCAATTTCACGGCGACTCCCAGCGAACCGCCGTTTACCATCACCATCAACTGGGGCGATGGCTCGGGCAACACCACCATCGGCAATCTCACCAACACCGGCGCGATTCCCCCCACGGCGCACACTTATACCAACCCCGGGGTGCAGGTGGTGACCGTCACCGTCACCGACTCCACCGGGCACTCCAGCAATATCACTTTTACCGTCGACGACGCGGCCATTACCGCCACGGCGGCCGCCGGGCAGACGGCCACCGCCGGGCAAAGCCAGGTCTTGAACATCGGTAATTTCACCGCCGTGCCCCCCGAAGGACCTTTTACCGCCACCATCAACTGGGGCGATGGCTCGGGCAACACCACCATCAGCAACATCGCCACCCCCGGCGCCATACCCGCCACCGCGCACACCTACACTGCGGCTGGTAACGATACCGTTACCATTACCGTGACCGATGCAGACGGGCAAACTTCCAACAGCCCGACGTTGGTGGTCACCGTTGCCCCCGCGCCGGCTTCCATTGCCGGCACCGTCTACACCGATACCAACGACACCGGTGTCTACAGCCCCACCGACCCGGGGTTAGCCAACGTCACGGTGTATCTCGACACCAATAACAACGGCCAACTGGATGCCGGCGAAACCAGCGTCACCACCGATGCCAATGGCCATTACTTCTTCGGTAATCTGACGGCGGCAACCTATGTTGTGCGTGAAGTGGCTCCGAGCGGCGATGTGCTCACGTCTCCGGCGGCAGGAGATATCAGCCTGACGCTCAGCGCCGGCCAGACGGTTAGCAACCAGATTTTCCTGGATGCACCGCGCAACAGCGCCGTCGAACAGCCGGTTTACCGCCTTTACAGCCCGGTCACTTTGGATCACCTGTTTACCTCTGATCTGAACGAATACGACACGCTAAAAAGCGAGGTAGGCCTCTGGAATGACGAAGGCGTGGCGTACTACGACTACAGTGCCCCGGCCACCGTGGACGGGGTCACCGACGAGCCGCTTTACCGGCTCTACAACCCGACGACCAAACAGCACCTGTGGACCGCGGATACCAACGAACAAACAGTGCTGGCATCCGAAGCTTGGTTCGAGGAAGGCATCGCCGGATACATCTTCCCAACCGCGGTGGCGGGCACGGCGCCCAACGCGCTATATCGCCTGAACATGCCCGCCACGCCAGCTCACGCCGATTTGCATCTATGGACCACCAGCGTGAATGAATACGACACCCTGCAAACCGTCGGCTGGGCCTTCGAGGACGTCGCCGGCTACGTGCTGTAAAGAAAAGGACCGTTGCCGCACCCACGCCAATCCTCTTGACCCAGCACTTGGACAATGGTCCAATGCTGCCGGTGTGCTTGGGTGTATCTATGAGCATTGATTTCGCGCCGTCGCGTTGGCAGCAGATTAAACAGACCTATCGCCGCTGGTGGGCAGACGAACTGGATCGGCCCATTGTGCCTGTGGAATTAGTCGGCCGCGATCCCGCCCGGCCGCAGCCGGCGGCACCGCTGCTGAGCCAGGCCACCTGCGCCGATTGGTCGATCCCGGTGGCCGATCTGGTGGACCGCATTGATTGGGAGCTTTCCCGCCGTATCTACATCGGCGATGCCTTTCCCTATTTCAATCTGGATTGCTTCGGCCCCGGTGTGATGGCCGCGTTTGTCGGGGCCAAGTTGGATAATTCCACTGGCCGGGTGTGGTTCCATGCCCCCGCCGAGCTGCCCATCGCCGATCTGCATCTAACCTACGATCCGGAAAACATCTGGCTATGCCGGGTGAAGGATCTCTGCCGGGAAATGATGCGCCGCTGGCAAGGCCAAGTGCTGGTCAGTTTGCCTGACCTGGGCGGCACGCTGGACGTGCTCTCGACTTTCCGCCCCAGCGAACAACTCCTGCTGGATTTGTACGATGAACCGGAACATGTCCACCGGCTGTTAAAAGAAACCCACGACCTGTGGCACCGCCTCTACCGTGAGATCGCCGAAACCATGGCCCCGCACAATCCCGGCTACACGTCCTGGTGCGGCATCTATAGCGATCAACCCTATTACATGCTGCAATGTGATTTCAGCTATATGATTGGCTCCGATATGTTTGCCGAGTTTGTCGCCCCCGAACTGGCCAGCAGCACGCAGCGGCTGCGCCGGGCGTTTTATCACCTGGATGGCATCGGCCAACTGCGGCACCTGGACCAAGTGCTGGCCATCCCCGGCCTCAACGGCGTGCAATGGGTTCCCGGCGATGGCCAGCCGAATACCGCCCATTGGCCCGACGTGTACCGGCGGATCATCGCCGCCGGAAAGAAGACGCAGACCTGGGATGGCTTTGACGCTCTGGATGCGATCATCGCCCAAACCGGCGCACCGGGCAGCGTGCAGCATCGCGTGTTTGCCCGGCCCATCGCGGAAGAGGCGGCGGTAAGGGCGCGATTACGAACGTATGGTATTGAGTGATTTACGGTTAGCCGCGACGCGCAGGGCGTGTACTCATGCCCATAGCGGAGCGCGTTTTGTGCCGGGCCACGCGCTCCGCTGCGCGACGGAATACCGTCACTCCACGTCGCGGTTAACCGGGCCAAATGTTGATGAGCATGGACAAACCGCCCTATAAACTCGACTACGCCAGTGGCGCCAATCGCCAGCGTTTTCGCCTGGTCGAGTTTCTCGAGCAACTGCCGCTGCCGGCGCAGTTCGCCTGCGGCATCCTCGCGGCATTGATCGTCATCGGCATGATCTATGGCGTGTTCTTTGGCTGTATATGGTTGGTTTATGTGTTTTATAACCGATAAAGCCACGCTGCTTTTATTATTGGCCTTGGCGTTTCTCCCCGCCGGCGAGAAGGCTCTGGCCACTACCGCGCCAACGATGCCCATCAAAGATGTGCGTACCTTCATGTACCAATTGCAAGGGCTGGAAAAACCCGCCGCCGTGGCGGCACTGGCGCAATCGGATTACGACTTGCTAGTCGTCGAGCCGACCAGCACGCTCAAGGATCAAAAGGACTTTGATGCCGCCGCGATGGTGGCCAAGCTGCACGCCAGCAAGAAGGGCCGGATCGTCCTGGCCTATCTGGATGCCGGGCAGGCGGAAGTCTTCCGCGCTTACTGGCAAGCCGATTGGCAGCCGCCCACCAAAACCGCGCGCGGCATCCCCGATTTCCTCTTGATTCCCGATCCCGATGGCTGGTCGGATGATTACAACGTGGCCTTCTGGGATCCGCGCTGGCAGGCGGTTTTCGCCACCGCCAAGGATTCGCAGGTGCATCAGGCGCTGGCGGCGGGGTTTGATGGCGTCTACCTCGATTGGATCGATGCTTACGACGACGAAGCGGTGGTCGCCGCGGCCAAAAAGCAGCACATCGATCCCGCCAAAGCGATGGTGGATTTCCTGCTTCTGATCCGTCAAACCGCCCGCGCGCAAAACCCCGCGGCTCTGGTGGTGCCGCAGAACGCCATCTATCTGCTGGATGCCGATCCGCGGCTGCTGGACGCCATCGACGCCCTGGGCGTGGAAGACACTTGGTATGCCGGCAAAGCCAACGCCAAGTGGGGCAGCAAAGGCGCCGGCGATGTGCCCAACAAGGATAAGGACGAATCCTCGACAGCGGCCCGCTTGAGGCAATACGCCAAATTTCGCCAGGCCGGCAAGCCGGTGTTGACCATCGATTACTGCCGCGACGCCGGGCACGCCGGGCAGGTGTACAAGGATGCGCTGGCTCACGATTTGGTGCCGCTGGTGACGCAGGTGTCGTTGGATAGGATTACGGAGACGCCGCCGGGGGTGAAGAAATAGGGTGGGTAGAATGCTTGGAAACGCGATTTGTTAGCGGTCGATATAACAACCCGGGAGCGCCTTCTTTAGCTTTGCCATGCCGGCGTCGGTCACATGCGGCCACCAATATTCTCGCGACTGACAAAGGCCCAGCGAACGTAATCCCTTTAGGTCCATCAGATTCTCTATCCCTGCGTCCGTTACCTGCATACCCGTCAGATCCAAATCCTGCAATCCCGTCAGGCTTGTTAGCTGTTCCAGTCCCGCGTCCGTTACATCCGTCAACGACAGATCCAGAACCCGCAATGACTTCAAACTCTTTAGATGCACGAGTCCTGCATCCGTCACCCCGGTGCAATCAAGCCGCAACTCGTGCAATCCCGACAATCCTTCCAGTGTTGCCAAGTCGCTGTCCACATCCGCCTCGGGATGCGAACGGGAGAGGCAGATCGAGTCGACACGTACCAAAAGAAAACCGCCACGCTTGCCAAGCAGCCTTTGCAGCCATCTCGGCCCAACCGTTTCCGTTGTCAGCACACCACCACACCGCTGGACCATCCTCACCGCCGCCTGTTCGCGATGCCACGGATACCAAAGGCTCAACCCGCCGACACCAATCAGCATGATGAGCGCAACAAAGGCGACGATGATGCGGTTGGCCCAGCGTCGCCGCGAAAGTGCGCCGGAAGACTTGGAAAAGGTTTTGGGATTATTCGGATCAAACGTCCGCCCGCATTCCGGGCAGCGATTCGCCGGCAAGCCGTGCAGATTGTACCCGCAGTGCCGGCAGAACCTCGCGAAGGTGGTTGGGGTGGATGACACGTTGCGGGGCATTGTAACAACAAATATCCCGATGCCATCGCAATTGAGACCTTTGAAAAACCTCCTATTGCAATCACAATAATTATATGATACACTGGTTACGCGCAACCAGGAGA
>Ga0316217_10002837_pt1 | contig 20476 bp, 19 predicted proteins | sample 1anoAmetaG_FD_203633 | JGI IMG/M metagenome (GOLD analysis project Ga0316217, IMG submission 203633) | Freshwater microbial communities from Trout Bog Lake, Wisconsin, USA - 1anoA | ecosystem: Environmental > Aquatic > Freshwater > Lake > Hypolimnion/Profundal zone | place: USA: Wisconsin...
CCAAGTCCGGCCCAAAATTAAATTGTATTTATGATTTGGTTAAATATGACCTTGGCCTTCAAGCTAAACTGGTATCGGGGCAGATAATGGGCCTACTCACGTAATTTGAATCAGCACTTAATTAAAAACTGACACTACTAGGAATAACATAATATTGCCTCCACGATATATTACGATATCACATGGGCATAACATGTGAAGACCACCAACGACTTTTTACTGATAGCCCTTTGTTCCGGAGGTGGCGATTGAGTTTTACGCCAAGATTCCGGTGCTGTGTCTGGACGAGGTCGGGTATGCCTTCCCGTCAAAGGATCAGGCCGATGCCATCTTCCAGGTAATTGCCAAACGGGCCGAGACCAAGACCACCATCATGACCACCAACCTGGTCCCCTCTCAGTGGAATAAGGTCTTTGATGCCACTACCGCCACCGCCATTCTGGACCGTCTCACGATGAACGGGACATTCCTGACCATGGAAGGGAGGTCATATAGAAGCAAAAAGTAAGGCCAGCGGCCTGGTTCCTCTTCTGAAAATCAAATCTTGCAACAAGGGCGTGGTAGTTCTCAAATCCAGGCTCAAGTAGGGTACTGCGTTCTTATGCAGGGGACTCAATGCACACGTACGTCAGTTAGTAAAAACGCTACGCCCTCACATGACGGAAAATGCGGGCGTTTTCATGACGCCCAACACCGGGCCTGTCAACTCAAATGTGTAAATGGTTTTCGGTGCATTCCTGATTAAGTTCTGATGTTAAAAGGATATAAGTAATTTTCAGCGGTGTTTCAACCTGAGTTGCCATCCAGTACCTCTCGTATCTTGACTGCCATTTTTGATGGTGAGAACGGCTTCTGGATGAAATGCACTCCTTCGTCGAGAACTCCATGATGTGAAATGACATTGGCGGTGTATCCAGACATGAACAGGCACTTGAGTTGCGGAATGAATGACTTCAGCGTGTCCGCAAGATCTTTGCCATTCATCTCGGGCATAATAACGTCGGTCATCAGCAGGTTTATTTCGTGGTTATTCTCCTTGGCCATGCGAAGGGCTTCATTCGGGCTTCCGGCCTGCAGCACTGAATAGTCCAGATTAGAAAGGATATCAGCTGCCAGGTTCAGGATGGCCTTATCATCTTCAACAAGCAGTATGGTCTCATGACCATGCGGGACAGGATCAGCCGCTGTTTTTGTCGGCAGCTGTTCCAAAATGCCCACATATCGTGGCAGATGGACCGTAAACGTAGTACCCACCCCTTGCTCACTGCATACAGTAAGAAATCCGTTGTTTTGCTTTATAATACCAAAAACGGTGGACAGCCCAAGCCCAGTTCCCTCGCCGACTCCTTTGGTCGTGAAGAATGGCTCAAAGATATGGGACAGAGTGTCGTTATCCATACCGGAGCCAGTATCACTGACAACAAGCCTCACGTAATCGCCTGGTGTAGCATCGACATGATAAGCGCAGTAATCAGCATCAACTGAGCAATTATCAGTTTCGATAGTGATCTTGCCTACATCGGCTATGGCGTCGCGGGAGTTTACACACAGGTTTGCAAGCAACTGATCGATCTGCGACGGGTCAACTTTGACCGGCCACAGATGTATCCCGGCCACCCAGTTTAGCTGGATGTTTTCACCAATTAGCCGCTGGATCATCTTGAGCATCCCGGACACTGTTTCATTCAGGTTTAGCACTTTGGGTTCGATTGTCTGTCTGCGAGCAAAGGCCAGTAATTGGCGTGTAAGATCGGCGGCCCGGTCGGCAGCCGTTCGAATCTCTTCCAGATTCGAGCGAATCGGCTGGGTTAGATCTGACTTCATAAGACTCAATTCAGTATAGCCAGTAATGGCAGTCAGAATATTATTAAAATCATGGGCCACACCACCCGCCAGACGCCCGACAGATTCCATTTTCTGGGCCTGCTGGAGCTGGGATTCAAGTTTGGCATTCTCGGTCTCTGCCTGCTTCTGTTTGGTAATGTCTTCTTTTATGGCAACATAGAACTTTATAGCACCTTCGCTGTCGGTAATTGGGGCGATAGTGGCCCTCTCCCAGTACAAATCTCCGTTTTTTTTCGTGTTGCAAAATTCTCCCGACCAGGTACCACCGCCTTTTACCGTCTCCCACAGCCGTTGATACTCTGCTTGAGATGTCATTCCTGATTTTAATATGCGCGGATTCCTCCCGAGGACCTCGGCAGCGGTGTAGCCGGTCAAAGCGCAAAAAGCGGGGTTCACGTACTCAAGATCCCCGCTCAGATCGGTTATAGCAATCGAAGCCGGGCATTGGTTAACGGTCTGGTAAAGCTTTTGCAGCATTTCATCGGCAAGTTTGCGCTCGGTGATGTCCTGCAGGGTAAACTGTAAATAGGAGTGCCCATGCAATTGAAATCTCATTAGAAAAACTTCGGCATCCCATATCCCTCCGTCAGGGTGCTGGTGGCGCCACTCGAATATGTCGGAGCCTTCCGCCATCGCCTTGTCTATGAATAAGGCAGCTTTCTCCTGAGAAGGAGAGCCGTCGTATTGAACTGGCGCTGAAACGTCCGCCGGGCTCTTTCCAACGACTTCTTCGCGAGAAGAATAACCGTAGATCAGGACAGCCGCAGGATTGCAGTCCACGAAGGCATGTGTAGTCGCGTCCATGATCACGATAGGCGTTCTCGATGAATCAAAAACCCGTCTGCGAAACGCTTCACTTTCTTTCAGCCGTGTCTGTGATTGCTGCAGCTCGCCTATGGTGTTTTCCAATTCATCAAATGATTGATGCAATTGAACCGCCATTCGGTTGACTGAACAGGACAGTTGCCCCAATTCATCATCGTTATGCCACTCAACAGTCTTTGTCAGGTCTCCATCGGCTATTTGCCCCACAACATTTCTCAATTCAAGCAGAGGGGATACTACTCGGGTCTGGGTAAACCGGATGGTGTTGTTAAGTATCAGGCCCACGGCGATAATGATCGTTAACAGGAAAATAACGAGTAACAGCACAGGTGTGAAAATCTCAAAGACGGGTTGTTCTACAACAGCAAACCACGGCACCGTTTTGAGTGGCTGGGCCGAGGCGAGGACTAACTGGCGGTTCAGGCCGGTGTAGTAACCCAGATGAGACGCTACTATAGCCTGTGGAGTGCGTCCCACCAGTTTCTTCAGATTGCTGCCGGTTTCCAATAACCGCCGGTTGCGGGAAACAACCAGTTGGCCAGAGCTGTCGGTAATGTAGGCATACCCTGTTTTTCCGACTTTGATATCCAGTGCTGTATCCCATAAAGCAGTCAGATCCACCCTAACCAGCAACAATCCGGCCGGCAGGCTTATATCGTCTGTCACCGTTACAGCCATGTCTACACAGGGGGTTTCCCCCTCAAATCGAACCGGCCCGATCACAACCGTGCCAACAGGAGGCAATGGTTTCAACCACTCCGGCTGCTCGATTTTCGTTTGCCTAAGGTGCCCCAGAGTGTTTCTCTGGGCCAGAATAACGCCATCAGGGTTGAGGACGAGCACATTCAGGAAAGCCCTGTTACGGGTAGTTAACGCGAGCAACGTTGGATTCTTGTCCGGATGTGTCGCCAAGCTGTCACTGGTGGCTTTCAAATCGCTCTGGATATCCAGAAAAAACCGATCGAACACTCCAGTTGCTTCGTGGCTGGCGTTATCAAAACGGGTCTGGACCAGATGGTACGTCATGACTGTCCCGAGAGCGATGATACACACCAGTCCGATTACGCCAATAAAACTGAGCAGCTGTACCCGTCGAGTCAGAGATTTACTTAAAGAACTGGTGGGCACGTCAATGATAGGCGGGCTTATTGGCAACGCCATGACTATTGCAACCCTCTGAGTGACAAATAGCTGCCGACATTCTCTTTTGTCACTAACGAGATATTGGCGGGAGAAACGTTAGCGGGAAATTTTTCATGTTTTTCCAGGTGCCGAACCAGCAACAGTGTTGCCAAGTGAGCCTGTTCGCCTGGCAACTGGTCAATCGTGGCTGACATCTGCCCTTTTTTGATGGCCGATAAAGCGGCATCGGTGGCATCAAAACCGGTAATCAGTATTCCGGAACGATTCGCAGCAGCTACCGCTTGTGCTGCCCCAAGTGCCATATTATCGTTTGCTGCAATTATGGCATTAACATCGGCATACTTTTTCAGCCACGCTTCGGTAATATTCCGTGCCGGTTCGATTTCCCAGTCTGCTGATTTTGTATTCAGAATTTCCACGTTTCCTGTCTGCAGTCCGGCAAAAAAGCCTTTGCGGCGCTCCACAGCATTTTGCTGTTCTTTTGGGCCATCAAGCATCAGAGCTTTACCCTTTCCCCCTAATTGTCTGACAACCCATGTACCCATCACCTGTCCGGCGTTATAATTGTCGCACGTAACTAATGTCAGAACGCGATCACTATTAATCGGCGTATCCAAAGCAATTGTCGGTATTCCTGATGCAATCGCTTTATCCACTACCGGCGCAAGGCGGTTCGAGTCAAATGGCGCGATTATCAGTCCGTCAACGGCGCCATGCTTCATTACATCCGCTATCAGCCGAATTTGCGGTTCAATATAATCAGAATCAGTGTCACCTCGGACATCGGAGGTAGCCAGTTTTACCGTAATACCGAAGTCCGATCCTGCTTTCTGCGCTCCCTCCCAGGCTGGCTGCCAATATGAACTAAGTTTTCCAGTTGCTCCCAGAAATTTGAATTTTGGAATAAATACAATCCGCCACGGACGGGTTGACTTGATCTCGGGATAATCCATGGATCGAGACGATTTAATGGGAGTTGCAGGTACGACTGATGAGGTATCCGCAGCATTTTTTTCATAATTGCGGACAGACGGTCTACTGAAAAATTGCCAGGTGCAGAATACGATGATCAGAAGTATTGTCACCAACCATATGTTTTTGTGCAACGGTTTCAATGCTGTTCTCCGTTCCGCTGGTCTATCATTGTCAAAAAGAGTTGAATATTGAATGTTTCCTTTAACATATCTATTGAGTTCTGCAATTATATGACTGGCATCCTACCTTCAAAAAAGATACCGAATTGATTCAATGCAGATTTCCGGTCTCTGATTGGAATTGTCCGCTTTTTTGAAATGTTTTTCAACGCCAGATATATCAGTTTTAACATGGCTTCGTCACTAGGAAAATGCCCTCGGTTCTTGGCAACTTTACGGAGATATATTCAGGGATTCAATGGCGTTTGTCGTGTAGATTGCCTTGCGAATATCTGTTGGAGAGGAGAATAAGGGGATTATCCGTTCCCAGTTGATACGCCACGATTTTGCTATGGATGGATGGCTGGCATCCCACTTGGCAGCAAAGGCATCGAGGTTTTTCTCTGCCAGTTCCAAGATCGGGGCTTGATAGATGATTTTGAGATCATCTGCCACTTCTTTTCGCTGCTTCCAGGATAAATAGTTCAGACTATGGCGAATTTGCCTTTGGGAGCATGCTTTCCTTCTGTGGGCTGTTTTACTGAAATCTGGCATTTACACAAACGATTTTACAGGTCCAGTTAACCCTGCTAGCATACCATCAAGGCGCTTTTCCAGCTACTTCTTCTGCTCTAGTTTAAAGATCTTCTCTGATTTCGTTTCCTGCTGACGAGCTTCATTGGCAGCTTTTTCCGCATCGTTTGCAGCCTGCTCGGCTCTCCTGGCAGCATCCTCGGCTTTCTTGATGTCCGCATTAGCTGTAGTGACATCGACCGTGGCTTTGTTTGCAAGATCAAGTGCCTGTTGTGCCTTGTCATTTGCCTGTTGTGCCTTGTCATTTGCCTGTTGTGCCTTGTCATTTGCCTGCTGGGCCTTGTCGTTCATCTGGTTGAGAGCAGCTTTGTCTTCGTCAGCCATGCGCTTTAGCTGTGAAACAGTGGCTTCGAGCTTGCTGACGCGATCGGCCAAGGGATCGACATTGGAATGGACATAACCTTTCGTTGCACATCCGGTAAGGCTCACAAGCGCAATTACTCCGAGAATTACGGCAATTTTTTTCATAACGCACCTCCTTGCTCGTTTTTACAACACGTTATTGACAGGAGACCAAGCTCATCACACGGCTTTTGTCAATTTTACATCCAAAAGACTTAAAGGCAATTGAGGGCAAAAATAATTGTGGGGGCTTAATAGGGCGTAGAAGGTGATTGCCTGCGAAAACGATGGACGTGAACACGCTTGACAATCAATCGAGGCTGCAAGATGAAAAGCGCCGAACAGCTAAAACCCGATTAAACTGGGTGTACTTTGATCCCAATAGGTAACGGCACCGTTGTGCCATGTGACTATCCGAACGTTTCCATCCTGAGAAATAACTATGACAATAGCACCATGCAGATCGTGGCACAGCCTGTAAGCGGCACGGTGGCGTGTGCCTACATTTTCGCTGGGCTCTATCTCCGTAAGGATGCCTTCTGCATCCAAGGCACGGGCCACGGTTTCCACTTTATCGATGTCCCCTGAAATCAGCCCTCCGAACCCGACAATTTCTTGTCGCTTTGTCATGACCACAGCCCCGTCGACAGCAGCAAAGGCAGCGATCAAATGAGCGACATCGAAAATCGCCTCATCGAGAAGGGCAATAGAATCATTTTTGCAGGTGACATATTCATACCAACCTACTGTTTTGCCGGGTAATGAAGCGTCTCCGTACAACTCGGCGAGCATATTGATTATACGCAGAATTAACGAACGAAGCCTGTACCGAGGCTCTTCATCGCAAAACAGGTACTTGATTGTCATGTATGGATTTTTTTCATAGATCTCTTTGCTTATCTCTTGCGGGAGGTAGACCAGGGTTCCGCCATGATTGGAATTACGAATAACGCTGATTATACGCCTGACTACCTGCTGTCCAAGCATCTTGGGCAAGTCTGGCGACAGGTTGGCCCAGGGTTTTACAGAAACGGCCCTCGCCATTGCATGCATGCGCCGGATCTCGGAGTGAATCTCGGCCACGCTTTCCGATAGCCAATGGGCAGAAAAAACATCCATGGTCGGTGTATTGATCTTGCCGCCGTTAAGCGCTGCTATCATCATGGAACCGATACATACGGTTATCTGTCCGGGTCCGGAAATGTAAATGACCAGACTGTTAGGCAATGGAGGGGAGGTCTTTCTTCCGCCGTGTTCCATTTGTCTCCATCTTGTCCCTGAATGGATGATGCCCCAAATTTGGAGGTTTTTCTCGCTATCAATAGATATTCCGATCAGAGTTCGGTAAAAATCCGCAGCAGGCGCCAGGCGATGAAGTTCATATTCGTTGAAAAGACGAGGCTTGCAGAAACACAATCTGTGCAATCCGCTGGGTGGTCCGCCTTCCTGAGGAAACAGGTCCGGGGTTTGAATGATGATACGTAATAAAACCTTGCGTTCTTCTTCTTGCATTAAACTGGCCTGGTAGCAGGTCGATAAAAGTTGCTCCATCAATGATCTGTCAGGGAGTTGGAATGATCGATCAATCCCGGCAGAACAAATTCGTTCCGTGAAATCGGGATCTTCCCATATGCGGAATATAAAAGAGACTAATTCCAAAGGGTATTGATGCATTTTCCCTCGATCCTCTGGGTATTTTCAGCTGACCGTGGGAGGTTGTCGGAACTCTCTTCGTGCCACGGCCACGGCAGCCATAATTCTATATACAACCTTTCCCCGGAATTTCAATCAAAGGCCGGCCCGCATCGCAACTGGTCATGCGGGCGAGTTCCCCACACCATCTGGTTTAGTAAAATCGATGCTCAAAATTCAGGTATTGTGGTATATTTGTACTTGGGTAGCACCTGTTAAAGGGAGGTGTGATCTATGAAAGAAAGCACTAAAAACAAAATGGAAGGCAAGTTTCATGAAGTAAAAGGTAGCATCAAGGCGGCTGTTGGGAATGCCGTCAATAATCCTAGAGTAGCAGTGGCAGGACATACTGAGAAATTAGCAGGCAAAGCTCAGGGAAATCTGGGAAAAGTCGAGGAAAAGCTAGGGAAAACCCCAAAACCCTAGGAAGTTAGTTGGTTAAAAACCGCCGCCGGCAACAGCGGCGGTTTTTTTGGCAATTTATCGGTACCGCTTCGCCGGTAATTATTATGCTGTACCTTGAAGAGGCTTGGATATTTCTTCCGGCTGATTCAGCTGAAGCAGTGCGTTTATTTCAGAGCTGTTGAGTGTTTCTTTGGCAATGAGTCCCCCCGCCAGAGACTTAAGAGTAGCCATGTTCGTCTGTAGAAGCGTGCTCACTTCGGCATAGGCGCTTGTCACAATAGACCTGATTTCCGAATCTATCTCCATTGCTGTTGCATCGCTGAATTTTTTGCATGCGCTCTCTTCGCTTGATCCGGTACTTTCATGGTTGCCGAATGCGACCGGTCCGAACGCCTCGGACATGCCCCATTCGCAGACCATTTTCCGTGCCATCTCCGTAGCACGGGCCAAGTCGTTGCCGGCGCCGGTGGTGGTGGTTTTGAATACGAGTTCTTCGGCGGCTCGTCCCCCCATCAGCACCTTTATGTGTCCAACCAGCATTTCCTTCGTGTAACTGTGAATATCCTCTTCTGGGATCTGTACGGTTACCCCCAGAGCCCGTCCTCTGGGTATGATCGACACCTTGTGCACTGGGTCGCAGCCAGGGACCAGCTTTGCAACCATCACATGGCCGGCTTCGTGGTAGGCTGTGCTCTCCTTCGATTTTTCAGACAGCACCATCGACTTCTTCTCTGTCCCCATCAGCACCTTGTCCTTGGCAGCGTCAAAGTCGGCCATCCCTACGGCATGCCTGTTCGATCTGGCGGCGAGGATCGCAGCTTCATTCACCAAATTGGCCAGGTCGGCGCCGGACAGCCCTGGAGTTCCTCGGGCAATCACCAGCAAATCCACTTCCGCGCTAAGAGGTATTTCCCGGGTGTGTACGTTGAGGATCTCTTGCCGTCCCCTGATATCCGGGGAGCCCACAACCACCTGCCGGTCAAAGCGACCGGGACGAAGAAGCGCCGGGTCCAGTACTTCAGGCCGGTTAGTGGCCGCAATGACCACGATGCCTGCGTTTCTGGCAAAACCATCCATCTCTACCAGCAACTGGTTCAACGTCTGGTTTCGCTCGTCGCTGGAGCCGCTCGAACCGGAATCGCGCCGGCGGCCGACAGCATCGAGTTCATCGATGAAAATGATGCATGGAGAGGCTTTTTTCGCTCGGGTAAAGAGGTCTCGGACCCTGGACGCGCCAATCCCCACATACATCTCAACGAATTCGGAACCGGACATGGAAAAAAACGGCACCCCTGCTTCACCTGCCACGGCTCGCGCCAAAAGCGTCTTCCCCGTACCCGGCGGCCCCACAAGTAGCACCCCGCTCGGCATTTTTCCACCCAGCCTTGAAAACTTGGCAGGTTCTCTCAAAAATTCGACTGTTTCAAGAAGTTCTGCTTTTGCCTCTTCCGCTCCAGCTGCATCGGAAAAGAGGGTCTTCGGCCCGGCGCCGTCCGCCAGCTTCGCCGTGCTGCGGCTAAATACGGCAAGTCTCTTCATGAGCAGCAAAACAGGAATCATTACAACGACAAAAAAGACGAATTCGATCCAGCCGGATTGAGAGGCAACAGGTTTTGAGGAAAAATCGATATGTTTCGCCACGAGCAGCTTTGACAACTCGGCATCCGCTGGTCGAAAGAACAGGAATTTCGCACCTGATTTCCCCACGGCCGTGACCGCGTCCCCTTCGGTCATGACTTTCAGAATATCCCCGGCATTCACCTTGTCGATGAAGGTCGTGTAGCTGATGCGGTTCTTCTCGTTGGCCTGATACAACCTGCACTCATACGTTCCATACCCAATCGCTCCAATGATACTCAAGCAGATAAAAAGCTTTAATAACCGAACATATCTAGGATCGCTCATCATTACCTCGCAAATATTTATCACCACTCATGTTGTCACAACTAATAACTTTACGAACGAAGACCGGAGTATTTCAGAATACCAATAGGTGGAAATATTGGGGTGTGATACCCATCACCCATTATCGACTTAAGGAACAAAAGATAACGCCACGTAAGGATTAAAGGTTGAGCCAAAAGGAGATGGGTCTGGAGGAGGAGCAAAACATAACGCGGAAAAAAGATTATAATGCAAAAACCGAATCAGAATACGATTCAGTTTTTGCATTATGAATTATGAGCAGGCTTTATGTGACGCATTACAAAGTTCGGCGCCCCTGGATGAGGTTGAAAATCACCATGATAATGGCAAGAACTAACAGGATATGGATAAATCCTCCCAATGTATAGCTTGTCACCAATCCAAGCAACCAGAGGATCATTAGTATTACGACTATTGTCCAAAGCATAAAGGGCCTCCTTTTCCACATTTTTGTGTACTAGGATAGCTAAGCTTGTTTCACCTAAGTTATTGAATTGTACTCCGTATTTTTATTATATTGAATAAAGATAAAATTGTCTACTGTTCACTCAAGCTGTGAATTAGATCACGGTTTAATTTGTGCAAACTCATTGGTTCTATACAAACTTGACAGCCAAGGCTCGTGATATAAACTGATACAAACAGCAATTAATCATGGAATTTACTGGGTAAGTCCATGAAAACAGATTCAATGCCGAACTGAAAAATTTTATAGAACAGAAACCTTCCAATGGAAATAATTTTTTCCCGTTACAAACATTCGGCTTTCACGCCAGCATTTCAGATAAAAAGGGGGTCGTATGAAGAGTGCTCCACAGTGTACTTTCTCTCCCTCCAGTATTGATGAAGCCTGCATCAATACCATCCGTTTCCTTTCAGTAGACGCCGTGCAGAAGGCCAACAGCGGCCATCCTGGCATGCCGATGGGCACTGCTCCCCTGGCCTATATCCTCTGGGACCGTTTCCTCGAACACAACCCGGCAAACCCCGACTGGTTCAACCGCGACCGTTTCGTCCTGTCCGCAGGCCATGCCTCAATGCTGCTCTACAGTCTTCTCCATCTGACCGGCTATGATCTGTCGCTGGATGAGATCAAACAATTCCGGCAATGGCAGAGCAGAACACCCGGCCATCCCGAACGAGGCCATACACCGGGGGTGGATATAACCACCGGCCCCCTTGGACAGGGATTCGGCAATGCCGTAGGAATGGCCATGGCCGAGGCGCATCTTGCTGCCCGTTACAATCGCCCCGGTTTCAATATCATCGATCACTTCACCTACGGGTTAACCAGCGATGGCGACCTTATGGAAGGGGTCGCTTCCGAAGCGGCTTCGCTTGCCGGACACCTGCAGCTGGGCAAGCTGATTCTTTTTTACGACGACAATCGCATCACCCTCTCTGGGGCCACCGACATGGCCTTCACCGAGGACCGGGCAGAACGATTTGCCGCATATGGCTGGCACGTACAAACGGTGACGAACGGCAACGATCTGGTAGCGATTAACAGCGCCCTTGAGATGGCTCGGTCAACCATTGACAAGCCCTCGATCATAATGGTCAGAACCCATATTGGCTTTGGCTCACCGCACAAGCAGGATACATTCGAGGCGCACGGCTCGCCACTGGGAGAGGAAGAAGTGCGTCTTACAAAAGAAAACCTGGGATGGCCGACGGAACCTAGCTTTTTCATTCCGGAGGAGGCCTTGGGGCATTTACGCCAGGCGCTGCCGCGGGGAAAAGAGGCCGAGGAGAAGTGGGACGCCATGTTCACCGCCTATTCAAAAGAGTTCCCGGAACCTGCAGAAGAACTGCGCCTGGCTATGGAAGGGAGACTTCCCAAAGGCTGGGAGGCTTACATCCCTCCATTCCCTGACGACCCCAAAGGCATGGCAAGCAGGGCTGCATCGGGAAAAACAATTAACGCCATCTCTTCCCATTTTCCCCTTCTTGTCGGCGGTTCCGCTGATCTCAACCCGTCAACCAATACTGCTCTCAAAGGCATGGGAGACTTCGAAAGCCCCGACAGGAAGCCCGACGACCGGCAGGGGGCAGTTGGCGATGAGTGGGGGTATGCCGGGCGCAATTTTTATTTTGGTGTGCGTGAGCACGCCATGGCAGCAGCCCTTAACGGTATGGCGGCACATGGCGGGTTAATACCTTTCGGCGCTACTTTCCTTACGTTCTCGGATTATCTCCGCCCGACACTGCGGCTTGCCGCACTCATGAACCTCCATGTCATCCACGTCTTTACCCATGACAGTATTGGACTGGGAGAAGACGGCCCCACCCATCAGCCGGTCGAGCATCTGGCTGCGCTCAGGGCTATACCCAATCTGACAGTCATCCGTCCCGGCGATGCCAACGAGACCACCGTAGCCTGGCAGGTGGCGCTTGAAAGTACCGGACCTGTGGTACTGATTCTTTCCCGCCAGAATCTTCCGACCATCAACAGGAGTCACTATGCCTCGGCCGAGGGGCCCAAACGCGGTGCATACGTACTGGCTGATGTAGCAGGGGGAAAGGTCGACCTCATTCTGATAGCCACCGGTTCGGAGCTTCATCTGGCAGTGGCTGCACAGGTCGAACTCGTCCGCAGGGATATCCGTGTCCGTGTCGTGTCAATGCCCTGTTGGTTCCTTTTTGATCGAGAGCCACAAAGCTACCGTGACTCTGTTCTTCCCCCACTAGTGACGAAACGGCTGGCAATCGAGGCAGGTTCCCCCTTTGGCTGGCACCGCTACGTGGGGGATGGCGGAGACATCCTCGGTGTAGAGCGGTACGGAGCTTCGGCGCCCGGAGAGATCGTACTTCGTGAATACGGGTTTACCGTGGAAAATGTCTGCCGGAAAGCACTCGCTCTACTGGAGCACTCTGACACTTAGGATCTTGGAAGGAGTTTGTCTGGGCCGTAGTCACGCTGACGTTTGCGCTAAAAGCAAGCTACCTCCCAACGCGAAGGGTATTATTTGTAATCATGGCAACAGGCCTTTCCTGAAGCTCCTCTCTCGTTGCCGGAAGGTTGCGTACAGATGATGGCCTTGTTCTATGATCACCCGATACAAAGCTCGGACTTAGCTCGTCATGCCAACGTGATGGCCTTATCTAACTTTCTCCGCCTGACTTCCGCTTTTCGAGGCTGTGGGTATAGCGGATAACGGTGGCATTTTCCAGAGTGATCATGCCGCCGGCCATCATCTCGTCGATGCGGGGCATGATGGCTTCGATCTTTTCCTTGGCGTCAACCACCTCGACAATAATGGGAAGGTCGGCAGATATATCCAACAGATTCTGGGTATGATAAACGCTATTGGCGCCGAAACCGCTCAGACACCGCAAGACGGTGGCGCCGGCAAAGCCTTCCTTCTGGAACAACTCCACTAATGCTTCATAAAGTGGTTTGTGATGGAAGCGATCTTGTTCTCCAATAAATATCCGCATCAGAACTTTTTCACCAATCATTTTTGACATCACATTCCTCCTTGGATCACAGTTCGAACAGTTATTAATCCCAGCCAAGTAAAGAGAAGACAGACTGCCACGCTCGCCAGGACGTTGGCGAAAGCTATAATAAATTGCCCTTCCTCCAGCAGTTTTAAAGTCTCATAACTGAAGGTGGAGAAGGTCGTCAGCCCACCCATGAAGCCGACGGTAAGTCCCAAGCGCATCGTGTCGGAGATGGCGGTAGTTCGAAGACTAAACTCCATGACCAGGCCGATGAAATAGGCACCGATGATATTGACGGCAAAGGTGCCATAAGGGAAGGCCCGTCCAAGCTGGCTGTAAACCCATCCGGAGAGGTAATAGCGGACAAGCCCCCCTGCCGCGCAGAAGAAGGCGATCGTGGAAGCGATTTTCATTTGAAAACGTACTCCTTGCTAAAGATTATCCAGCGATGTCGCAAAGGTTCCACTCAAACTAAAAATCAAAAAACTCCTGCCCTCGGTTTTAGAGCAGGAGTCGTCAGCCTCAAGGCAGAAGCAATAAAATGGCGAACTCCATCGCCATATCTTTTGCGTTTGGAAGACTAAACTAAAAGTATGTGCCCGTCAAGTAATTGCAGTTAAAGTAATAGGGGAAGCCAACGACTTCTTTGATGCATCGCACGACAACGGTATGACGATGAGATTGGCAGATCAAGGTTGCTGTTCAGGGATGGCTTTCGTGAACTCCACCACATCCGCTCGAAACGTAATTCTTGGAATGGAGAATAGGATAAAAAACGGTGAACTATTTTGCTGAAGTATATTAACGATAGCTTGAGGCCTGCCTTCCGAAACCTCTCCTGCGTTATAAAGCATTCCAATCGCTTTTGTATAGTCCGGCGAGACAATTGGCAAAATGCCGAGCAAGGAGATCCCCCAATCAGTGCCTACAACATTCGTCTTCAGTATTCGGTAGTTATCGTTCGCCAACCACACTGAAGTCGTAGCCTGAATCCCTTGAGCCTGCCCGCCGCCCGAGGCTGAAGCCGAAAAGCTTGGCATGGGCAATGGAATGGCACAGCCCGCACATAGAAATAATATGATGAACAACCTCGGCAATAGTTTTTCCATACTGAACAGCCTTTCTTTTGTCTCAGAATATAGTAAAAAGCTATCACCGATTTTGAAGTTGTCAATTACAGGTAAACGCGCTATGACATTGAATCCCCTCAAAAAACACCTCGGCTCTTTATACTTCAAAATATTTAAAGAGGCTCATTAACATAGTTTACTGTCTGTAACTTCGTCCGTTGTTATGCACATTGTTGGCAGTTTTGAGTCTCTCTATTGAATCGGTAAAATAATCTTTACAGCTTATTGACTACGGACAAATTTGTTGTAAAAAGATATACAGCTCCTCCAATATGTTATGGTGGCCTTCCAGGCCACTTTTTTTAACCTGCATCCCGCGAGTCTCTCGCTCTACTATTCTTTAAACGTCACCCTTCATTTTAGCTGCAAAGACAAGAGGTGATTCCATGCGTAAACAGGACAAGCCTGAGATTGATCCTTTCGGCAGCAGCTCGGCAAGACTATCGACAACCTGTGAGCCGGGTTTGAATCGGGACACCGGCGATCGTACGGCACAGACAGGACGCAGATGCCGGGTTTCGAACTTCTGGCGCCTGAGAGAACTCGCTGCAAGGATCGCTCTCGGTTTCGCAATACCCCTTATTTTCGCTTCTTTTGTCCTGACCGCACCCATGCCGGTCTGCGCGCAGGTTTCTGTCGGCATATCGGTTGCCTTCGCTCCTCCGGCGCTCCCTGTTTACGTTCAGCCTGCTTGCCCCGACCCCGGCTATATCTGGACTCCCGGTTACTGGGCCTGGGACCAGGAAATTGGCTATTATTGGGTGCCGGGAACCTGGGTGCCGGCTCCCCAACCGGGTTGGCTCTGGACACCTGGATATTGGGTATGGAACAACGGCGCGTACATCTGGAACGAAGGGTACTGGGGGCCGGAGATCGGTTTCTACGGTGGCGTCAACTATGGCTTCGGATACAACGGATACGGCTACTATGGCGGATACTGGAACAAGGGCACATTCTATTACAACCGCGCAGTCAATAATATCCGCGGCACGAATATCACGACCTATTACAGCAAGCCTGTCCCAAGAAGCGCCACAACAAGCCGAGCAAGTTTCAACGGCGGACGCGGAGGCATCGCACTCCGCCCCACTGCCGCACAGTTGGCTGCCGGGCGCAAGGTGGGCGCGCCTATTGCGGCGCAAAGGGAGCATCAACAGGCCGCCAGACGAGATCCCAGGCTACGGGCAACTCTCAATCACGGTCGTCCCGCCATCGCCGCCACCCCGAAGCCAGGCGCATTTGGCGGTTCCGGCCTCGTACGCGCCAGCCGGGCAGGTGCTCCTTACAAGGCTCCGCCGGCGGTCCACCCCGCCCCGCGTGGAACGCCGGAAACATCCTCAAAGCCGGCCAATACTGATATACGCCGACCGGGCACTGAGCCCAGGCGTGAACAACCTGTCGCCCCCAGGGCACGCCCTGCTGTTCCATCGAACGAGCCTGGCCAGCCTGTATTGAGACAAAGCGAGCCGCGACGCGAACAGCCGCGCCCGAATCCGCCAATAGTTCATCAACGCGCGCCAGTGCCGCCTGTAACAGCTCCGCACCCCAATGCCCCTCGCGCCGAACCTCAACGAGTTGAAAAACCCGCTCCGCCCTCGCATGGAGGGCAGGAACACGAAGAGAGAAGACCTTAACAGTGGGAAAAGGATACGGTAAGAATGTTCATTGAGGGGGGAAAGAAACCACATCCATGGTAAAAGCATGCATGAGTATTATCAGTCTCGCGACTTGACAAAACATGCTGAAGAACCGGCCACAGCCGGCAAGCCTTATCATGCTGCGGCACGGGCCGTGGTAAAGACCTGCTGTCTTATGGCGTCACTTTTCAGGGAGAGGCGTGGCTGATTCTAGTTCGCGCTTCTCGTGGTAGAAGAAGCGGACCATGTAGTACTCGAAGGGATAACCGCTCTCATAGTAGCGGAAGCTTTGCTGATGTCGCGCGTCGATCTCGTCCAGTGTCATGATCCCATAGTCGTAGAGGTAAGTGTCGTCGAGTCTGCCGAACGGATCGATGCCCGTGTAGATCCCGTACGAGATGCCGGTATCCACGGCCAGCCCTCCCCCGTCTCGTAACGAGGAGGGGCCGAAGATCGGCAGAACCAGGTAAGGCCCGGAACCTACCCCCCAGTAGCCGAGGGTCTTGCCGAAATCCTCATCATGTCGTTCCAGGCCGAATTTGGTGGCCGGATCGAACAGTCCGCCAAGCCCCACGGTACTGTTGGTCAGGAAACGGCCAAGCGTTTTAGCGGACTCTTTCCCCTTGAGCTGGAACAGGCTGTTGGTGAGATTCTTGACCTCCCCGATGTTATTGTAGAAACTGGATATCCGGTCCTGGAGAAAAGTGGGGGTTATAAACTCGTAACCGTTCACCACGGGGAGGAAGAAGTATTTGTCGAAGTAAAAGTTGAACCGGTACATACGCCGGTTGAACCCTTCCCAGGGGTCTGCCACGTCTGCGAAACTCTGGTCCCTAACCTCGCTGATCGAGTGCATCGGCGGCACCTCGGGCTGGGTGTTGACCCTGGTCGAGGCACATCCTGCAAAAGATAACGATAGCATCAGGGCGAGGATTATCCGGCATCGGCTAACAGTCGTCATGGCCCCTCCATCTCATTTGAAGAACGCGACCATGTAGGCCAGGTTCTCGCTGTATTCGAGGTTGCCCAGATGGCCGCCACGGGGGTAGACCTTGGTCCGCTCGCCGAAGAGTTGCCGCAGGTAGTCGAGTTCCGTCTTGGTCAGTATGAAGTCATTCTCGTTGGTCATCACACCAAACTTGTCTGAAGACTTCAAGTATCCCTCGATGCTCCTGAGGCCCAGTGAAGCGATGTACTCTTGCTTGGTAAGCCAAGGTCGTTGCTTGTGGAAATAGGGATACAGGTACTCGTTGAAATAGTCGAAGAAGCTCAAGTGGGTTGATACCAGAAAATAGTCGAAAATGGAGTCATTTGGACTCAGAACCCGGTTCTTCGGCACGACGTAGCCGCTGTTGGTCACCACGTCGGAGGAAAAGACCATGCCGCCCAGTCCTATGCGGTAGGAAAGCCCAATCAATCCGGCGGTTTCATCATGGGAGAACAGTTTCTCCACGTAGATAGAGTAGAGAAAATTCTCGTTGACAGTGACATAATTGCCATAATGGTAAAACTGGCTGAACTTGGACAACATCCTGTTGAAAAAAACGCCTTGCTTCTTTGGCCCTCCTGGGATTTCCTTAAGCATATTTTCAATCCGCGTCACGGAATTGTAGAGGCTTACCGTTGGGTTGATCATGAGTACCTTGCGGAAGTTGAATAACCGGCGGTCATCGTCCAGCTTGGCAACGAAGGCGGCTTGGGTAGCTCCCAGGCTGTAGCCGCACAGGTAAAAGGAAGTTACCTCGATGTCGCCCTTTACCTGATTCCAGGCGGCCTCCATGGCGCGGTACAGATCGGCCGAATCATCGATCAGGTCGCCGGGTACGCCGCTTTTTGAGGCGGAGACGATAAAATTGGAAGTGGATGGCGACGGCAGGGTTATGACGTGAAAACCTGCCTGGTAGAAGGCCTTCATCATGGTCAATAGCTTGGGGGTCCGGTCGCTTGCCCCGGTTCCGCCGATCAGAAAGACGAGCGGCGCCTTCTGCTTCTGATAGGCCACTGTGCAGTGGAGCCCGTCATCGTAAAAGAAGATCGGCGGTATCCGACGGTCCGGGAAGATATGGAGCACGAGCTGCTTGGAGCGAACATATCCGGGGAATTCCGGCATGAGACGCGCCGGGGTCCCGATGATGGATGCTTCATACGATCCTGCAATGGGGTAGCCATAGCCGTCGTCCGCCGCATGGCCTGGAACAGGCAACAGGAGGATGCAGGCGATGAACAGCCAAAGCACGCTTAGATGCCTCATGAAGATGCCCCTTGATCTCCCGGCAAAGTCGGAGGACTTGCCATAAAATTGAACAAAAAAGAGAGTGCCTGTAATAAATGAATTCACTGTGACTCCGATTTAACCTCTTCATTCAAAACCACCACTTCGACTCTTCTGTTCAACTGGCGCCCCTGAGCCGTTGCATTGCTCGCCACAGGAGACCGCTTACCAAGTCCTTTGGTAGTTATTCTTTCGGTACCGACTCCCTTGTCGACCAGCGCCCTTTTAACGGATTCCGCACGTCTTTCCGAAAGTGCATCGTTGTATGAATCGCTGCCGACGTTATCAGTATGACCTTCAATAGACAAATTTCGATTAGGATGGTTCAAGAGGAACTGAGCAAGCTTGTCTATGCTGGCATTGGCCGACAACGAAAGATCGGCCTTTCCGGTTGCAAACAGCACATCACCGAGTGTCAAAACAATCCCGCGGTCTGTCTGCTTGCCGTTCAGCTCGGAAAGCTCTTTTATCAACTGTGCATTTTGTGCTTTAACTTGTTCAGTCTCATTTTTAGCTTGTTCAGTCTCATTTCGAGCTTTTTCAATCTCTACTCTTGCCATTTCCAGACTACGTTCTTTTTCAGCAGATTCCTGCTCCTTGTTTCTTACTTCCTGTTCCTTACTTTTTATTTGCCGTTCCTTACTTTTTATTTCATTTTCCTTGTTTTTTAAAATGATATTATTACTTTCTTTTTGTAGTTGTTCGAATTCGCGGTCAGCCACTTTTCCCTCGGCCACGACCATTGCCGTTTGTGACTTAACCTTGGCCAAGTAAGCCAAATGTGTCATTTTCTTGTAATCGGACGTGTTTTCCGCTGCGTGCAGATCCTTTTCCGCGTCTATAAGAGGAACCTGTGCGGTGCCTGTTACATTGGGATCGGCCTTGGCCTGCCTATATACAACACGGGCTTGCTCCAATTTGTCTTTCGCCATCATTTCTTCTTGCGACGGCCCACAACCCGCCACAAGAAGGAGCGGAATAGCCAGACCAATCATTGGAACCATCGATATTTTCGCTGAACACGTCATAGTTATTATCCTCCTTCAAGTCATTGGGATCACCTGGTCTGCATCTGGTCAAGTTCCTTTTGGAATGACTTGACCGAGTTGCGCATTTCTTCGGCCGCCTTTTTTGATTTAGCCGTCGATGCCTTAGCCTGGGCAAGTTCTACATCCGCCGATGCCGACTCTGCAAGCCGACTGGCGTGGTCATACTCTTTATTCTTCATGGCGTCCTTGGCTTCAGCCAGTTTGTCTTCGGCTCTCTTCATTTCAGGAGCTGCGTCGGTTGCCGCGGAACTCGCCCTTGCCTCTCCGAGAGCTTTTTCGGCATTCGCTATCTTCTCGGCAGGGATGGTGCTGTTCCCAGCACAACCGGTTGCCAGCAGCGCTCCCATAAGCACAGAGACGGTCATTAACTTCTGATGTACCTTTTTTTTACATTTCATTTGGGTGGCTCCTTTCCAGCATATTTTAGTGTTGCTTCGATATATTGAGTCTTGAAGTCTAACTGTTACAACGCAATAAAAGCCTACCTCGGAAAGCGATCTTGTCAAACTCCGAAGGACAATTCCCCACTTCGGGTCAATGCAGATCAAATCGTATGTATTTTTTCTGAGTTCTGGACAAGTTCGGCAATGGGGGTGCGTCTGTTGACAAAGGAAGGTCGCCATGATCTTAACAGACAAGGTTGCGATACAACCGCAGGCCCTACAAAATAAAAGCAGGCTGGTCAACAAGGACAGATAGACTAGTGATTCGGCTACATATTGTGTGTTCTATGAATTGTTAGTCCAATCATGTTTGACCTTGTCGAATGAGGTAGACAATTCGCCCGGCATCCTATCCGCATGGAAGAGATAAAGTACTTGAAATGGTTACAACAGGGGAGAAAGAGCTTTATGTAAGAAGACTAGATTAGAGGCCTCCTGTTTGACAAGATCGCTATCAATGATAAAATATAAAAAGTATATCGATAAACCCAACCTTTCGAAAGAAGGGTGCGGAAAGCTACGGGTCTTCAACCTGAGGAGATGGCCGAGCCGCCGAAAGAACTTATTCTTTATGCCGGTCGTTTTTTTTGCTC
>Ga0316217_10002838_pt1 | contig 20471 bp, 20 predicted proteins | sample 1anoAmetaG_FD_203633 | JGI IMG/M metagenome (GOLD analysis project Ga0316217, IMG submission 203633) | Freshwater microbial communities from Trout Bog Lake, Wisconsin, USA - 1anoA | ecosystem: Environmental > Aquatic > Freshwater > Lake > Hypolimnion/Profundal zone | place: USA: Wisconsin...
GTCGCCGCGATTGCTTTCGCCGCGATCGCCTGTAACCCGCCCGCCAGCACGTACGAAGCCGGTGTGCAGGCGCTCAAGGACAACGAAGCGCAATGGAACCTGGATTGGCAATCCAAGGTTGCGGACAAGATCGCCGCCCATTACTCCGACGACGCGGTGCTGATGGTCCCCGGAATGACGCCGACCGTGGGCAAAGACGCGATCCTGGGCGCCTTGAAGCAGATGGTTGCCGATCCAGCGATCACCCTGAAGTTTCAGGCCACGAAGGTCGAGGTGGCCAAGTCCGGCGATCTGGGCTACACGCAGGGCTCCTACACGCTGACCATCACCGACCCGCAGACCAAGAAGCCCGTCAACGATCACGGCAGCTACGTGACGGCTTACCGCAAACTGCCGGACGGCTCGTGGAAGGCGGTCTCCGACATTGCCTCGTCCGAGGTTCCGCCGCCCGCGCCGCCGCCCGCGCCTGCCAAGAAGCACTGATCACTCCCCGCCTCCGCGCGGTAATCGAAGAGACCGAAGCCTTGGCTTGCGCAGGGAGAAGGCTGGGAAACTGGCTGCGTGCCAAGTATGCTAGAGTGTCCCCAGGTAACACCTTGGAGCACCCGCCATGTCAACATCGGCAACTACCAGCCTGAAACTCGATGCGGAACTCAAGGAACGCGTGCAGCGGCTCGCCGCCGTGCGCCGACGCACCGCCCATTGGATTATGCGCGAAGCCGTCGAGCAGTACGTGGGGCGCGAGGAAAAGCGCGAGCAGCACCGCCAGGATGCGCTGGCCGCCTGGAACGACTACCAGGCGACCGGCCTGCACGCGACAGCCGAGGAAGCCGACGCCTGGCTGGCAAAGCTCGAAGCGGGCGAGGACGCCGAGGCCCCTGAATGCCACGCCTGAAGTGGTCGCCGCACAGCCTGCGCGATATGGTCCGGCTCTACGATTTTCTGGCTCCCAAAAGCCGCGACGCAGCCAAGCGCGCCGTCAAGGCAATCCGCCAAGGAGTGAAGCTGCTCGGCAAGAATCCCGAGATGGGCCGCCCGGTCGAGGATTTGCCGGAAGAATTTCGCGAATGGGTGATCGAGTTCGGCAGCGGGGCCTATGTCGTCCTCTACCGCTACGACCGTAGGGAGATCGTGATCCTGGCATTCGCCACGGGCGCGAGGCGGAATACTGAAACACGCGAGTACTTCTCAAAATGCCGGTACGACCATCGGGCCAACTGGGATATGGGGGTAAAACCATGAGCGCAGCGCTTGCCAATCCGGCCGAGATGATCCGGCGGGGTGCGCCCCGGCTGATTCACTCCGATGTGGAACTGGCGGAGTACACCAAGGCTCTCTTCGCACTGACGGCCAAGGCCGACCCAACAGCCGACGAGGAAGAAGCCATCGAGTTGATGACTCTGCTGGTCGAGCGATACGAAGCGGAGCGATTTCCGCTGCCGGAGGCCGAACCTGTGGATGTCTTGCGCTTTCTGCTGGAACGGAATGGACTCTCGCAGCGCGACCTTGCCCCGGAGTTGGGCAGCGAGAGCACCGTCTCGCTGGTTCTCTCCGGCAAGCGGCAGTTGAATCGCGACCACATCGCGCGGCTGAGCCGCCGATTCAACGTGTCGCCCGCGGTGTTCTTTGCGGTGTCCACGTTGCACTGATTGACTGCGTGTTTGACAGCCTTCCTGCAATGGCCCTGGACGCTTGCGTAAGCGACTCTCACTGGAACATCGCTGGGCCCCTCGTCATGTGATTCAAATCACACTATACGACCCTACCGAAGACGGTATAACGTAAAGACCATGTGCTTAGCGATACCGGGAAAAGTTGAAGAGATTACCACCGAGAACGGCCTGCGCGTGGGCCGTGTCAACTTCGGCGGCGTGGTCAAGCGGGTCTGCCTGGACTACGTCCCCGACGTCGAGGTGGGCGACTACACCATTGTCCACGTGGGCTTTGCCCTCTCCAAGATCGACGAGGAGAACGCCCAGAAAACCCTAGCCCTGTTCAAGGAGATGGGCATGTTGGACGAGGAGCTGGCCAGCGAAGACGAGGCCTTTGCGCGGGCGGCGACCGCTCCGCAAATGGCTTGCCCCGATGGCTCGTGCGCGGTCGAGCCGCCCAAAACCACGGTCCATTGAGGTTTGTGCTTTCCCTGGTCTCAGAAGCGAGACCAGGGGCACCCATCCTTGCGCCGGAAAGGCAAACGCGGGTCCTTCGACTCCCCTTCGCTTTGCTCAAGGTCGCTCAGGATGACAGCGTGGATGGGGCGCCCGGCATGGATGGGGGCGGCCAGCCGTAATAACGAGAAAGGCATGCACGTGAGCAAGATTTTGCACATCACCCGCCGCAACGACTGGGAAGAATCCGTTTCCAGCGGGTACTATGCGCCCGCTTCCTTGGATGCGGAGGGCTTTATCCACTGTTCGACCTTCGCGCAGACCGTGGAGACGGCCAACCGCTACTTCCCCAACCAGCAAGGCCTGGTTCTGCTGTGCATCGATACCGCCAAGACCGACGCCAAGGTGAAATACGAGGGCCCGGCGGGCGTTCAGGATCCAAGAACGGAATTGTTGTTTCCGCATATCTACGGGCCGCTGAATCTTTCTGCCGTTGTCCGGGTAGCGGAGTTTGCACCCAATAAACACGGGAAATTCCAGTTGCCGGCGGAGTTTGCCCACGATCAGACCGTTACGGCGTAATCCGGCCTCCAGCTCAGCCCTGGCGAAAACAGGAGCAGCAGATGAAGTACCTCACTGAGTTCCGCAACGGCGAGATCGCCCAGCGCATGGCGCGGGAGATCCACCAGATCGCCACCCGCCCGTGGAAGATCATGGAAGTCTGCGGCGGCCAGACCCACTCCATCATCAAGAACGGCATCGACCAGATGCTGCCCGCCGGTATCGAAATGATCCACGGGCCCGGCTGCCCGGTCTGCGTTACGCCGCTCGAACTGATCGACAAGGCGCTGGCCATCGCCGCCCAGCCGGGCGTGATCTTCTGCTCCTTTGGCGACATGCTGCGCGTCCCCGGCACCGAGGGCGATCTTTTTCAGGTCAAGGGTGCGGGCGGCGACGTGCGCGTGGTCTACTCGCCGCTCGACGCAGTTGAAATCGCTCAAAAAAATCCACACAACGAAGTTGTCTTCTTTGGCGTGGGCTTTGAGACGACCGCCCCGGCCAACGCCATGAGCGTGCACATCGCCAAGCGGCGCGGCATCGAGAACTTTTCGCTGCTGGTCTCCCACGTCCTGGTGCCGCCGGCCATCGAGGCGATCCTCGGCGCGCCCGGCCACAAGATCGACGGCTTTCTGCTGGCCGGCCACGTGTGCAGCGTGATGGGCTACTGGGAGTATCCGCCGCTGGCCGAGAAGTACAAGACGCCGCTGGTGGTCACCGGCTTCGAGCCGCTCGATCTGCTGGACGGCATCCGCCGCTGCGTCATTCAGCTAGAGGCCGGCCGCCACGAGGTGGAGAACGCCTACGAGCGCATCGTCAGCTTCGAGGGCAACCAGGGCGCGCAAAAGCTGCTGGCCGAAGTCTTCGAAGTGACAGATCGCGCCTGGCGCGGCATCGGGGTGATTCCCAAGAGCGGCTGGCGGCTGAGCGAGGCCTACCGCGCCTTCGACGCCGAGGAGCGCTTCCACATCACCGGCATCCATACCGAGGAGTCGCCGCTCTGCCGCGCCGGGGATGTGTTGCGCGGGGCGATCAAGCCGGCCGAGTGCTCGGCCTTCGGCAAGGAATGCACGCCGCGCCACCCGCTGGGCGCCACTATGGTCTCCAGCGAGGGCGCCTGCGCCGCCTACTATAACTACGGGCGGTTCATCTCCGCCGAGGAGCTGGCGAAGACAGTGGTCAGTTGTCAGTGAACAGTGGTCATCATCGGAGCAGGCTTTGGAACTGGGCACGACTTGAGAGGCTGCGGAAAAAAACCGAAAGACGGGCGAATATCCCGAAAAACATCCCGCAGGGGCTAAAGCCCATCCTTTATTATCAACATCTTGCGGCACGACTAAAGTCGTGCCCTGTTACAAAGCGGGCCCTGGCAGGAGTTTTTCCGCAGCCTCTCAAGTCGCGCTCTGTTGCAAAGCGGGCCCTGGCAGGAGTTTTTCCGCAGCGTCTCAGGTCGCGCTCTGTTGCAAAGCGGGCCCAAGCAGGAGTTTTTCCGCAGCCTCTTTGGCCCCTGCGGGAACGGGCAACGTGGAGTTTCAATTCATCCTGGGCTAAAGCCCAGGTTCTTTTCAGCGTTTTGCGGCACGGCGAGAAGACGTTGCCTAACCCCTTTGGAATCTTTGCGGGCATTTCGGACACCCCTACGGGGCTTTGGGTCGATTTTGTTGGTCCTTCCCAGGGCTGCGCTTCGCTGGCCCTGGGCTATTCTCTTTCGGCCCCTCCGGGGCGAATGCCTCTGGGCGGATTTCATGCCCTTGGGTGGGCCGAAGGCCCATGGAGGCACGACTGAGGTCGTGCCCTGACACGGTTGGCCTACGGCGCGGGCGTTTCAGGCGCCCTTTGATTGGCCTGCGGCGCGGTTCTTCCTGGCGTCTTTGGATAAGCTGAATGTACGGGAGCAATGCATGTCTGAAAGCAACAACCACGGTGCGCCGGATTTCTCGGGCTGGTCCTGCCCGCTGCCGCTGGCCGGGTACCCCACTATCGTGATGGGCCACGGCGGCGGCGGCAAGCTGGGCAACGAGCTGGTCGAGAACCTGTTTCTGCCCGCCTTCCGCAACCCCGAGCTGGAGAACCTGGGCGACGCAGCAGTGCTCGACCTGGGCGGCAATCGGCTGGCCATGAGCACCGACTCCTTCGTGGTGCAGCCGCTGTTCTTTCCCGGCGGCTCGATCGGCGAACTGGCGGTGAACGGCACGGTCAACGACCTGGCCGTCTCCGGCGCGGAGCCCAAGTTCCTCTCGGCCAGCTTCATCCTCGAAGAGGGCTTCCCGCTAAACCAACTGGCGGCCATCGTGCAAAATATGGCGGCCGCGGCGGCCACGGCGGGCGTCAAGATCGTCACCGGAGACACCAAGGTGGTCGAGCGCGGCCACGGCGACGGCTGCTACATCAACACCGCCGGTATCGGTCTTCTTCGTCCCGGGATCTCCGTGGGTCCGCAGCATGCAATGCCTGGGGACGCGATTCTCGTCTCCGGCACCGTCGGCGACCACGGCATGGCCATCATGAGCGTGCGCGAGGGGCTGGAGTTCGAGAGCCAGATCCGCTCGGACTGCGCGGCGCTGAACGGGCTGATCGCCGAAGTGCTCGAAGCGGTGGGGAACGCGGTCCATGCCATGCGCGACCCCACGCGCGGCGGCCTGGCCTCTACATTGAACGAAATCGCCCAGAACTCCGGCGTGGGCATGGCCATCGACGAGGCCAGCCTGCCGGTGCGTCCCGAGGTGCAGTCGGCCTGCGAGTTGCTGGGTCTGGACCCGGTCTACGTGGCCAACGAAGGCAAGGTGGTCTTCTTTGTCGCTCCCGAGGCCGCCGACCAGGTTCTTGCCGTCCTGCGCGCCCACCCGCTGGGCCGCGACGCCGCGAAAATCGGCCGGGTCACCGCCGAGCATCCCCGCATGTTGGTGGCCCGCACCGCCATGGGCTCCAACCGCGTGATTGCCATCCAGATCGGCGAGCAGTTGCCGCGCATTTGCTGAGGGCCGGGTGATCTTCGGCGTACGGCTCGCTTCGAGCCCGGCTTCCTGGTTGCACTGATTATGGTGCAAACAGCCCTATTCTGTCGCGTTTCGATTCAATCCTAAGTATTTTAGTTTTAATTATTTAAGAGAATCTTACCGTTTTGCCTAACGCCCGCCGTCTTCTGTTTCCAAATTAGAAGAAGCCGAGACTGCGACGGGCCGCCCCGCAATGGACCGCGCTCTTCCCGCCCGCTCGGCCGGAGAACCGGATTGACGCGCATTCCAACCTTCCTGGCGGCAGCGTTTTTCTTCGCGGCGGCCCCGTGCGCCGTTTCACAAGCTCCCGGCTCGCGCTCCGCTTGGCGTCTCGACGAAACACAGGCGGTCACGCTGTGGGGGAACGTGCACCCACAGGCAGGGGCGGAGTTCGATCGGGGTGTCGCCGAGGCGGAGATGCGCCTGGACCGGATGCTGCTGTTGCTGAAGCCCTCGGACCAGCAGCAGGCGACGCTCGATGCGCTGCTCGCTGCGCAGTACGATCCGCATTCGCCGCTGTTTCATCGCTGGCTCACGCCGGCCGAGTTTGGCGTGCGCTTTGGAGCCAGCGCACAGGATGTGGAGCGGGTGGCCGGCTGGCTGGCTGGGCACGGCTTCACCATCGAGGAGGTCCCCGCGGGCCATCGGCTGATCGTGTTTTCCGGCACGGCGGGCCAGGTGGCGGAGACGTTTCACACCGAACTGCATCGCTACCGGGTGAACGGAGTGGAGCATCTGGCCAACGCGCAGGACCCGCAGATTCCCGCGGCGCTGGCCGGGGCGGTGGGCGGGATTGTCTCGCTGCACGACTTTCGCCGGGCCGCGCAGATTCCCGCGCGGAGGGCGATGGGTGCGCAGCCGGAGTGGAATCTGAACGGCGCACACTACCTGTTTCCGGCAGACTTTGCCGCCATTTACGATCTGAATCCGCTCTATGGCGCGGGGACAACCGGGGCCGGGGTGTCGATCGCCATCGCCGGGCGCAGCAACATCCAGGCAAGCGACGTGGCGACGTTTCGCGCCGCATCAGGCCTCGGCGTCAACCCTCCCCAGGTGATTCTGGCGGGGGACGATCCAGGCTTGGCCGGGGGCGACCAGGATGAAGCCACGCTGGACGTGGAGTGGGCCGGAGCGGTGGCGCCGCACGCCCAGGTGGCGCTGGTGGCGGCCGCGTCGACCGCGGTCACCGACGGCGTGGATCTGGCGGCGGCAACCATCGTGAATCGCGCGCTGGCGCAGGTGGTGAGCACCAGCTACGGCAATTGCGAACGCGCGATGGGCGCGGCGGAACTGGCTTTCTACAACAGCCTGTGGGAGCAGGCTGCCAGCCAGGGGATGACGGTCCTGGTGGCCTCGGGAGACGCGGGCGCGGCGGGTTGCGACCTGGGTTCAGCGTCTTTGGGAACGGGCGCCGGAGTCAACGGGCTATGCAGCTCGCCCTATTCGACCTGCGTGGGAGGAACGGAGTTCGTCGACGCCTCGAACGGCGCGGGGTACTGGGCGCAGAGCAACAGTCCGGCCCTGGGTTCGGCGCTGGGCTACATCCCGGAGACGGTGTGGAACGAGAGCGCCGCGGACGGCGGCTACGGGCTGTGGGCTTCGGGCGGCGGCGTCAGCGCCGTGTACGCCCAGCCGGCCTGGCAACAGGAAGTAGCCGGGGCGAGCGCGGCCAACCACATGCGCGCCGTTCCGGACGTGGCCATGACGGCGGCTGCTCACGACGGGTACGTCCTCTACGAAAACGGCTCCTATTGGATCGTCTCCGGCACCTCGGCGGCGACGCCCTCGTTGGCCGGAGTGATGGCGCTGGCGATCGAATCGCTGGGCGGGGCCGGCCAGGGCAATGTCAACCCCGCGCTGTACGCCCTGGTAAACGCCGCGGAAAGTCCTTTTCATGCCACGCAAACGGGCGACAACAGCGTCCCGGGGGTTGCCGGCTTCACAGCCAGCGGCGCGGCGTACAACCTGGCCACCGGGCTGGGGTCGGTGGATGGCGCGGCATTGGTGAGCAACTGGAAACAGAGCCTTGCGCCCAGACTCATTCGCTACCGTCCGGCCCCGATCCGTTCGCCCCGGCCGCCCGTGCCGGTGCGCAGGTACTCGTTGGAGACGCAGTAACCAGCCCTGCACGAGCGGGCTTGGTCCGCCACAGAGGTTCCGTGCCCCATCCTTGGCGCGTTCTTGTCTCTGCGCCAAGGGTGGGAAAGCAGGATGCCGGCATTCCAGAGGCAGCGAAACAACTCTCAATCGAAGAGTGCGAAGGCCTTCTCGATGCGCGGGGAAAGCGCGGCCGGCAGATCGGCCAGGGCCTGGCCAATCTCCAATACGGCGGCGGGAGGCGCATCCAGCCCTTGCAGCGCCTTCACCGTGGCCGGCCAGTCGATGGTGCCGTCGCCGGGCCAAAGATGTTCGTCCTTCTGGCCGTGGTTGTCGTGCACGTGCACCGAGGGAACGCGCTGGCCGAGCGTGGCGATGGCTTCGGCCACGCCCACGGTGAGATGCGCGTGGCCCAGGTCCAGGCAGACGCCCACGTTGTCCAGGTGGCCCATCTCCAACATGAGCAGCAGGTGCTCGGGGGTGGTGGGCTCGCTGCGCAGGTTTTCCACCAGCAGGCGAACGCCCAGCGGCGCGGCAAACGCGCCCAGGTGTTCCAGAGCGGTGGCGGCGTACTCGATGGAGCGCTGCGACCAGCCGTCGTTTCGCTCGCCCAGATGGACCACCAGCTTGCGATAGGGGATGTGCTCGGCCGTCTCCAGGGCGCGCTTCATTTCGTCCATGGCGTCGATGCGGCGGGATTTCTCGGGGTGCAGCAGGTTGACCGCCGGCGCGCCCGCGCGGCCCATTTCATGATCGGGGAAGAGCGGCGCGTGCATCGACCATGCCTGGAGCGGGTTGGAGCGGAACCAGCCCGCCAACTCCTGAATATGCTCCCGGCTGGTGTAGTCGAAGTGCTGCCGCGCGGCAAAGATCTCCACTGCCTGTGCGCCGGATCGTGCGGCCAGCTCCAGCAATCCGGGATGCAGGCGCTGGTTGAGGAACAGGTGAGTCGAAAGAACGCGCAGCATGGTCAAGGTTTCCCCCGCGCCGGGACGAGCCAGTGAACGAACCAGCCGGGCGCAACACTATATTGTCGCATTCGGCCGCGATTTGGACCGTTCCTGTCGATTGCGAGACGGGGTACCGGGGCACAGGTCGAGACGCCGGCCGATCCCGCGCGCGGTTTCAGAGGGTGCGGCGTTTCCGCGACCGAAAATTTTTCAGTATATCAAAAGAGATTGGGTCAAAAAGTGAGCAAAACGGAACAGAATCCTTGCCCCTGTTTTAGAGAAATTGATAATGAATTCGGGCCTCTGCGCACCCGTGATCGGCGTGCTGAAAGGTGGTGCGATTCGACAACTCCAGGAACGGGTCCCTAACCGGGACTGCATAAAGGGTGGGCCACTTGGCTGGCTATCTAATCGAGAACAAGTTTGCTCCCGCCGAAGTTCTCCTCAAGGCGGGGTTGGGTAGGAATTCTGTCCAAATAAAGGCCCGGCGGGCCTTCTTCCGGCAAGGCGATGTGGCCGATTGCGTCTTCTTCCTCCAGAGCGGGCGCGTCAAGCTCACCGTGGTCTCCAAGGACGGCAAGGAGGCCACCATCGCGCTGCTGGTCTCCGGGGATTTCGTGGGAGAAGAGGCGATCGCCGGCAATGCCGGCCTGCGCATGGCCACGGCCACGGCGATCGCCAGTTGCACGGCGCTGCGCATCGAAAAGCAGGAGATGATCCGCGCGGTGCGCGAGAATCATGCGTTCTCCGATCTGTTCATGAAGTTCCTGCTGGCGCGCAGCATGAGGACCCAGGCGGACCTGGTCGATCAGCTTTTCAATTCCAGCGAGAAACGCCTGGCGCGGATCTTGCTCTTGATGGCGGAGTTCGGCCAGCCGGTGGACCACGCCGGCGACGAAGATTTGTCGAATGGCAATGGCGGCGTGCAGGAGACGCTGATCCCCAAGATCACGCAGGAGACCCTGGCGGAGATGATCGGCACCACCCGCTCGCGGGTCAGCTTCTTCATGAACCGTTTCCGCAAGATGGGGTTCATCGAATACAACGGCGGCATCCGGGTGCACAAGTCCCTATTGAACGTGATTCTCCACGATTGACGCTTGGCGGCTGCACGCCCTTGCGGAGGCACATCCGCGATGCAGGCCCGTGGACTTGGGGAAGCCGCTGGCCTGCATCGCGAAAACGCAATACTGGGGAACATCTCAAGGGAGAAAAGGCAGCCTGGCCCGGAGATACTCCCAGCACTGAGGAAGAGTCCCGTCCAGGCAGCCAGCGTTGGGGCCCATAGTGCAAAAGCGGGAATGCGATCCCCCGCCTGTGTCACTGCGTGCCCGTTTCCGAGCACGATGCTGATTGCATACTGAAGACCATCGCCCAATGCCGAGATGTTTTCTGTGCAATTCTGCACAAAACAAAGAAATATTTCCGTTTGGCGGCCATTTTTTCGTTTGGCGGCTATGCCGCCGGAGAGCAGGGGCAATCGCCTCGATCCGATTGGTTGACCGGCCCGGTTCCGGCCTCCCTCGAGCCGCAGGCGCATCCGGAGCGAGCCCCGCGCCTCCGCATGAGCCTCATGGCCTCAGAGTGGCTGGCGAAGGACGCGGCTCTCGAGCATTTTTGCTTTTGCTATAGACTCCCGTGCCCCATCCATTCCGCGTTTCCCAGCGGAATGGGTGGGAGACCAACAAAATTCCGGTCTACACCATTTACGAAACCGCTCTAATACCCGGCGGCTTTGCCGTAGTGGCTGCGGTGGTCCTGCCCGCCCAGCAGTTCGCCGCTCTGCGGGTCGATGGCGATGCACTCCCCGTTGGACCAGTGACCGTCCTTGATGCTGACGGTGTAGCCCATGGCGCGCAGGCCGGCGACGGTCTCCTCGGAGAAGCCCGGCTCGAGGTAGAGCTTGTCCGGCAGGTACTGGTGGTGAAAGCGCGGGGCGTCCACCGCCTGTTGGATATTGAGGCCGCCCTCGGCCGCGGAGAGAAAGATGTTGGCCACCGTGGTGACGATGCGCGCCCCGCCGGGCGAGCCGAGGACGTAGCGCAGCTTGCCGTTCTCCAGCACGATGGTGGGGGTCATCGAACTCAGGGGGCGCTTGCCGGGGGCGATGGCGTTGGCCGGACCCTGGATCAGTCCGAAGATGTTGGGAGAGCCCTGTTTGACAGCGAAGTCGTCCATCTCGTCGTTGAGCAGAAATCCCAGCGCGCCGGCGGTGACGCTGGAGCCGAACGCGTCGTTGAGCGTGGTGGTTACGGCAACCGCGTTTCCCTGGCGATCGACCACCGAGTAGTGCGTGGTGTCCTGCGACTCGCGGCGGTGGCCGGCGGTCTTGGGCGCCGGCGGCAGAAACCCCTGGGGGCGGCGCAGCGTGGCGCTGGGCGTGGCCGAGTCGCCCAGAATGCCGCGCCGCCAGGCTTCGGCGTACTTTTTGGCGGTCAGCCCGGCGGTGGGAATGTGGTTGTAGTCCGGATCGCCCAGGTAATCCGCGCGGTCCATGTAAGCGCGGCGATAGGCTTCGGCGATCGTGTGCACCGACTCGGCGGTGCGATCGCCCAGCCGCTCCAGATTGTAGCCCTCGAGAATATTGAGCGCACCGAGCAGCACGATGCCGCCGGAGGAAGGCGGCGGGGCGCCGATCACGGTGTAATCGTGAAAGGCGCCCACCACCGGCGTGCGCTCCACCACGTCGTATTGGGCCAGGTCCTCCAGCGTGAGCAGCGCGCCGCCCTTGGCCAGTTCCTCGACCATCTCCCGCGCCATCTTGCCGTGATAGAAGTCCTCCGGATCGGCGGCGATGCGTTCCAGGGTGCGGGCCAGTTCGGGCTGCTTGAAGGTCTCGCCTTCCTTGTAGTGCCTTCCGCCACGCTGAAAGATGCGCTTGGAATCCGCGAAGCGAGCCAGGTCGGGGTCGGCAAGCTCCTCGGCCTCTTCGCCGGAGAGCGTAAATCCCTGCGCGGCCAGGCGGATGGCGGGCACCATGACCTGCTCCAGACCGAGCCTGCCGTATTTGCGCTCGGCGTGGACCAGACCGGCCACCGAGCCGGGGGTCGCGATCGAGCGGTAGCCGAGAACGCTGGCGTCGGGAATCACATTTCCCTTGGCGTCCAGGTACATGTTCTCCGTGGCGGCCAGCGGAGCCTTCTCGCGGAAGTCGAGGAAGGCGGTCTTCCCGTCGTGGGTGCGCAGCAGCAGAAAACCGCCGCCGCCCAGGTTGCCGGCGATGGGATGCACCACGGCCAGCGCAAAGCCGGTGGCCACGGCGGCGTCCACCGCGTTGCCGCCCGCGCGCAAGATATCGACCCCGGCATCGGAGGCCAGATGGTGGACGCTGACCACCATCCCGTGGCGCGCCCTGACCGGCTGCTCGTCGAGGTAGGGAATCACGTTCTTCGCGCCCTCCTGGGAGGCGATGGGAAGCGCAAGGGAGAATGCGGCGGCAAGGCCGGCAGCCAGGATGGGGAAAAACGGCCGTCGATTCATACGCATGGCATCAGAATAACGCGAATCGCGCTGGGTGGCCGGGTACCTGGCTCAAGACTGGCGCACAGGCGCCGGGTGCCCCTGGTCTCGCTTTTGAGACCAGGGTGGGAGAGCACAAATCTCGCCCGGCTGCCCTCCGGGCTTGCGCTCCAATTCGCTCCTGTCCGCCGCGGTGGTCAAGCCCCGAGCGCCGTCTGTGATACCGTTGCAATACGGCGACCCTGAGCCGTGCCAGGGGGCTGAGGGCCTGTGTCCGATGCCTGCGCTTCGTCGGAAATCAGGGTCAGGGTGCGAACCTCGAGAATGTCTCAACCGCCGGAAATCACATCGCCTTCGTTGCCTGCGAGCCCGGCTCCCCCGCCCGAGCAGGCGCTCCTGCCTGGATTGGGGCCGGCCGCCGAGAGAACGTCTGCGCCAAGCGCCCTGCCACAACCTCTTCGCCATGCGCATCCCCAGCGAATTCCGCGCTGGCTGGAGCGCTCCGAGCTGTTTTTGCGGGTGCTGCTGCGCTTGTATATCGGCATTGCGGTTTGCTATGCGCCCTGGTCGCACATGTTCTGGGATCAGAACCCGCTCTTCTTGCAGTTCCCCACCCTCTCGATCTATGCCGCCAATGGCGCCGTGCGCGGGATGGTGTCGGGGCTGGGCCTTTTGAATTTGTGGATTGCGTTTCACGAGGCGACCCGCAACGGGACGGATAAGCGATGAACGAACAGGGAACAGGAAATAAGGAACAGGGATCAGGGAACAGGGATCTGGGACTGGTCTCCTCCTCCGTATTGGATACCCAAGCAGTAGCCTCCGGTAATCCGCCTCTGCCCACCGCGGTGGTCCCCCCGCAGGGCGCGCCGGCTCCTTTGGAACGCGCTCCGCTTGCCTATGAGAACCCCGATTTCCTCAACGGCGCCGACGGCCGCCTGATCCGCATTGTGGCCGAGTTCTGCGAGCCGCTGGCGCGCTTCCGCCGGGAACAGATCCAGGACACCGTGGTGTTTTTCGGCTCCGCCCGCTTCCGCGGCCGCGAGGAGGCCGATCAGGCCCTGGAACTGCTGGAGAACACCGGCTCGGCTCAGCCCGCGCCCAGCCACGAGCAGCCGGCCAGCGCGCCGGAGATCGCCGCCGGCCAGGCTTCGGAATTGCAACTGAAGCGCGCCGAGGCGGCGGTCGAGATGGCCCGCTACTACGAAGATGCGCGCAAACTGTCTGGAATGCTGACCAATTGGGCCAAGGACGTCCCTTCGCGCCGCCACCGTTTTGTGGTTACCTCCGGCGGCGGGCCGGGCATCATGGAAGCCGCCAACCGCGGCGCTTACGAGGCCGGCGGCAAGACCATCGGCATGAACATCCGCCTGCCCTTCGAGCAGCATCCCAACCCTTACATCACCCCCGCGCTCAACTTCGAGTTCCACTACTTCTTCATGCGCAAGCTGTGGTTCGCCTACCTGGCCAAGGCCCTGGTGGTCTTTCCCGGCGGCTTCGGCACGCTGGACGAGATGTTCGAAATCCTCACTCTGGCCCAAACCCAGAAGCTGGCCAAGAAGATCACCGTGGTGGTCTACGGCTCGGAGTATTGGAAGAAGGTCCTCAACATCGAGGCGTTGGTGAATACCGGAGCCATTTCGCCCAAGGACCTGGATCTCTTCCAGTTCGCCGACACGCCCGAGCAGGCCTTCGAGCTGCTCCGCCGCGGACTGACCGATAACTATCTGGAACCGGAGGCGGCGGCGGGCAGGCTCGCCGAGCGGCGCGCCACCGCTCCCGGCGAGGACTTGATGGCCGGCTGGACGGTCGAGGATTTCCTCAAGGCCGAGCGCGCCAAGGCCGGTAAGTAGAGAAAAGCGCCGCAGGCACCGCGCTCCGTAACAGTCCGGCACCGGTGCCTCCGACCCGCGATGGATGAAACCTGCATTTGGCCGGCCCTGGAGGGGCCGGTCGAGAATAGCCCAGGGCGGAAGCCCTGGGTCAGCCCGATAATAAACCGTGGGCTTTAGCCCCTGTGGGATGCTTTTCGGTAGATCCAACGCTGTCATTTTCACCATCTCTTTCGCTCACACCCGAAAACAATTCCAAATGCGCCGGCCCCGCCAAAACCCCTCTCCAACGGCAAAAATACCCCATTTCTGCTAGCCTTATAGAGAGGAGCTGTTTTCGGTCGAATCCCGGGCTGGCCCTCCTGCCGTATCGACAAACGGGATTACCGGTTGCCTTGGCGTCCGTTCGGGCGTACAAATCCGGTTCCAGGCAACCCCGGATCGAGTCCGAAAGAAGGAGCAGAAATGGTCACCCAGACCATCTCGTATCTCTGGCGCGACACCCAGGCGCACCGAGGCTTCCGTTCGGGCATTTCCCTGCACAATCACACCAATCAATCGCGGGAGACGCTGGCCTTCCTGTCCAACTTCGGCAACCAGCTCCGCACCATTCGGCCCCTCAAAGCCCGCCTGGAGCGCAAGTCCGTCGAAAACCACGGCTTGCCGGTGGACTACGCGGCCATCTACTGGACCCCGCCCATGACCCCCAAGCTGGCCTTCGACCTGGAAAGCGGGCAGATCGAGAAGCTGGGCCTGGCCCCCATGGTCTCCATCACCGACCACGACACCATCCAGGCGCCCATGCTGCTGCGCAGCGTGCCCAGCGCCCGCCAGGCGCCGGTCTCGGTCGAGTGGAGCGTGCCCTACGGCGTGCAGTCTTTTCACCTCGGCGTGCACAACCTGCCCAGCAGCCGGGCCACGGAGTGGATGTCTACGCTGGCCGACTACACCGCTCATCCCAGCCCCGCCCGCCTGACCGAGATCCTGGCCGCCCTCAGCGCCGAACCCAACGTGCTGGTGGTCTTCAACCACCCCATGTGGGACCTCTACCTGATCGGCCGCGAAAAGCACGCCTTCCTGGTGGGCGAGTTCCTGGAAAAGTACGGCGCATGGCTGCACGCCCTGGAGCTGAACGGGCTGCGCAACTGGGACGAGAACCGCCGCACCCGTCGTCTGGCCGAAAAGTGGAACATGATTCCTGTCTCCGGCGGCGATCGCCACGGTGTCGAGCCCAGCGGCAACATCAACCTGACCAACGCCTCCGGCTTCACCGAGTTCGTGCACGAAATCCGCCGCGAGCGGAAGAGCCATGTGCTCTTCATGCCCCAGTACGCCGAGCCCTGGAAGCTGCGCATGTTGCAGTCGGGCATCGACGCCCTGCGCTACTACCCGGAGTTCCCTCCCGGCTCGCGCACCTGGGACGAGCGATTCTACCATCCCGACGCCAACGGCATCGCGCGGCCCTTGAGCGAGCTGTGGCCCGACGGCAAAGCCCCCTGGCCGCTGCGCCTGGGCGTGCGCCTGGTGCAACTGGGTGGGCGAAGGCTGGTCTCCGGCGGCCTGCGCATGGTCTGGAGCGAGTCCCACCAGATGCGCCTGGCCCTGGGCGAGCACGACGGCTGACAAGGCAAAGCGGCCTGGCGACGATACAACCACAATGCCAGTCCGGCGCCATCATCCTCCACCCACAGCAGTGTCATCCTGAACGCAGTGAAGGATCTGCGGTTGCCTTTCGGGCTTCGAAGTGGCGCTACTTCCGGATTGGCGACGGTACGGGCATTACCCATCCCCACCTAGGTTGTTACTGTTTGAGTTAACGGGTGACTGGTACAAGGGTTCGGGTAGGCCAAGGGGACATCGTTATACTGAGTGCGATTCCGATTGGAGATCGAACGATGTCTGGAAGACGAGTTGTGCCGAATGTATTCTTGCCCGCAACACTCGCAATTAGCCTCATTTCATATGCACAGTACATCCATGCACAGCAGTGTCGGATGGCGCACGACAAGATCGCACTCAAGGCCCTGCAGGAGAGGGCTGCTGACGGAGATGCAGACGCACAGTGTGGTCTGGGCAAACAGTACGAGCACGCACTCGGAGTCCCGCAAGACAACACACTGGCAGTAGTCTGGCTGCGCAAAGCGGCCGAGCAGGGCAACATCGCTGCCCAAGTTGAACTTGGCGTAGTTTTTGACAACTTGCAGGATTATGCGCAGGCTTTCACTTGGTACAGCAAGGCCGCGGAACGGGGCAACGCAAGGGCGGAATACAACCTGGGTCTCTGTTATCAGAACGGCGAATCAGTACCGAAAGATATGGCGCAAGCCATTTTCTGGTATCGCAAGGCAGCGGACCAAGGCGATGTTCTCGCTCAGACGGATTTGGCTGAAATGTACGAACATGGCGTAGGCGTTCTGCGGGACTATCTTCAAGCCGCAGATTGGTATCGCAAGGCGGCTGAAAAGGGATTAGCTGAAGCACAATACGGGTTGGGATTCCTCTATCTCAACGGATACGGTGTGGCGAAGGATTTCAATCAGGCCACCACTTGGATGCTCAAAGCTGCTGAACAGGGTGAGACAAAAGCGCAGTACAATCTCGGTTCCTGCTACATCAATGGAGAGGGCGTAAACCGGGACCTAAATGAAGGATATTTCTGGATATTTCTTGCTTACACCCGAACAACGGATAGCGGCTTGAAAGGATATGCAGGGAACTCCCTTGATGCGCTTGCCAAGGATATGAAGAAAAACGACATCAAGAGTGCACAGAAGCGCGCACAAGCGTGGCTAAATGAGCATCCCCGTCCTTTGCAGGCCGAGCCTAGCGGTGTTCCCGAATAACCGGCCATTCGGAAATATCGAGAAGCAACCGCAGATCCTTCGCTGCGGCTCAGGATGACAGCTATCTTTGTGCCAGTTGGCGAGTGAGGGGCCACTCGGCACCTACGGTCTCGACAAGATAGGAATTCACTTCAGGCCACCGCCCGCGCGGAGCCGTTCCTGATCGGGGGAGAGCCTGAATTCCAGTCGCTGGCTGCCTCATCACTCTACGTTATAACGTGCGTTATACTTAGATAGAAAACAGGAGCCCTCCATGGCCACGACCGCCAAAATCATCGCCATCGGCAACTCGGCAGGCATCATTCTGCCCAAGGAGACGCTGGCCCGGCTCAATGTGCAAAAGGGCGATACGCTCTACATTACCGAAGGTTCCCAGGGCATTCGTCTGCTTCCTTTCGACACGGAATTCGCTGCCCAGATGGAGGCGGCGCGCGAGGTGATGCGCGAGAACCGGGACGTCCTGCAGAGCCTCGCCGAATGAAAGAGCCGGTCTGGATCAGGCTGGACGTGGTCCTTAGGATGCACGAGGAGCTGCTGATGCTGCACGGCGGCCCGGAAGGGGTGCGCGACCTCGGGCTGCTGGAGTCGGCCTTGGCGCGTCCGAAAAACCTCTTCGCCTACTCCGAGCAGGAGGTTTCAATCGCCAGGCTTGCCGCCGCCTACGCCCTGGGAGTTGTAGCCAACCATCCCTTTGCGGATGGGAATAAGCGCACGGCATTCACCGTTTCCCTTACCTTTTTGAAGCTGAACGGCTTTGAGGTGACCGCGACGAAAGAAGATCGGGTTCTCACCTTCTGGAGTCTGGCGGCGGGCGAGATCTCCGAGGAGCAGCTCACGCTGTGGTTCGAGCGCAACACGGCCCCCCGCTGACCTCGACTTCAGGCAGACCTGGCGGCATCCGCTAAACAGCCAAATTCAACAATCTGCGCGCACAATCACCCTTCCATAGGCGGGTGTAGAATGTCCCAGGATCGGTTCCGGGGTTGCGGACGGTGCTGTTTGGCCGACGGCCCCAGCGGACTCAAGTGGTTGATTTTCCGCCTGTTGCGCGCAACCATCGTTCGCCCCGTGTGGACCGGTTCCAGTTGAGGAAATTGTGTTCGCTTGCGCCCTCGGCAAGCGGCAGAGAGCGCGGCCATCCCGCGGGAGCCTTGCAAATATGACCACCAAGACCATCTTCGAACCCTTCCGCATCAAGAGCGTCGAGCCCATCCGCTGGACCACCCGCGCCCAGCGCGAGGAGCTGCTGCGCGCCGCCCACTGCAACCTCTTCCTGCTCCCGGCCGGCGACGTGCTCATCGACTTGCTCACCGACTCCGGCACCGGCGCCATGTCCACCCACCAGTGGGCGGCGGTGATGGAGGGCGACGAGAGCTACGCGGGCAGCCCCAGCTTCGACCGCTTCAAGGCCTCGGTGCAGGAGATCTTCGGCTACAAGCACGTCATCCCCACCCACCAGGGCCGCGCCGCCGAGCGCATCCTCTTCCGCGTCATGTGCAAGCCGGGCGACGTGGTGCCCAACAACACCCACTTCGACACCACCCGCGCCAACGTCGAGGCCGCCGGGGCCGAGGCCGTCGATCTGCTCCTGCCCGAAGGCGGACGGCCCGAGCTGCGCCTGCCATTCAAGGGCAACATGGACGTGGCGGCGCTGGAGACGCTGATCGAGCGCGTCGGGCGCGAGCGCATCCCGCTGGTCATGCTCACGGTGACCAACAACTCCGGCGGCGGCCAGCCCGTCTCCATGGAGAATGCCCGCGCCGTTTCGGAGGTCTGCCACCGGCACAAGATTCCCTTCTACTTCGACGCCTGCCGCTTTGCCGAGAACGCCTACTTCATCAAGACCCGCGAGGCGGGCTACGCCGACAAGACGCCCAAGCAGATTGCCCAGGAGATATTCCGCCTGGGCGACGGCTGCACCATGAGCGCCAAAAAAGACGGCATGGCCAACATCGGCGGATTCCTCTGCACCAACGACGACATCCTCGCCCGCCAGGAAAAGGATCTGCTCATCCTCACCGAGGGCTACCCCACCTACGGCGGACTCGCCGGCCGCGACCTGGAGGCGGTAGCCGTGGGCCTGCAGGAGTCGCTCGAAGAGGACTATCTGCGCTACCGCATCGCCTCGACGGCCTACCTGGGCAACAAAATCGCCGAACACGGCGTGCCCATTGTGCAGCCGCCGGGCGGCCACGCCATCTATCTCGACGCCAAGGCCTTTCTGCCACACATTCCCCAGGAGCAGTTCCCAGGGGTGGCGCTGGCCGCGGAACTGTATCTCGAAGGCGGCATACGGTCGGTGGAGATCGGCAGCCTGATGTTCGCCTCGGCCGCCAAGATGGAGCTGGTGCGCCTGGCCATTCCGCGCCGCGTTTACACCCAGAGCCACATCGATTACGTGGTCGAGATCATTCTCAAGGTCTGGGAGCGCCGCGCCCAGATCAAGGGAATGCGCCTCACCTACGAAGCGCCCTTCCTGCGCCACTTCACCGCGCACCTGGAGCCGATAGCCTGAGTTTGTTCAACTTAACCAAAGAGCCGTCATCCTGAGCGAAGTTGGGCGGGAAGTTGGTCGGATCGTTCTTCTTTTGGAGGTAGCGTTCAAGAAAAAACCGGCTGATAGGGTAAGGCGCCAACTCTTCTGTGAGCATTGGTACAGGGCACCTCCTGATCGAATGATTCTATTGAACGGTCTTCACTAACGCGCAGCCCAAGGCATCCTTCATCGAACAACCTCGGTTGAGAAGTTCCCTTGCCTTGTCATTGTCCTTGGTGACTCCATTACCTTTCATGTAGATCACGCCGAGGCTCCTGCAGCCCGCTCCTTCACCGGCCTCGCAAGCCTTGGAGTAGAAAGTTGCAGCCCGCGAATAATTCTGGGGAACACCCCTTCCATTTTCGTACATCAAGCCGAGATTGGCGCAACCACGGGAGTTTCCGCCATCGCATGCTCTAGTGAGAAGCTCCACTGCGTGCGAATCGTTCTTGGGCACACCGATACCATCAGCATAGAAACTACCAAGATTGGCGCAGCCCAGCGCATACCCTACATCACAGGATTTCGAGAAGAGTGTGGCTGCCCTTGATTCGTCCTTTGGTACACCACTACCGCCTGCATATAAAAATCCGAGGTTCATGCAACCCATGGGTTCGCCCGTATCGCAAGCCTTGGAATATAGCATTGCCGCGTGTGTCGCGCTTCGCACAACCCCATGTCCGTTTTCGTATGCGTAACCGAGATTGGCGCATCCGATGGCTAAACCTCCCTCGCAAGCTTTCGAGAAAAAGTCCGCCGCCCTTGATTCGTCCTTTGGCGTTCCTTTTCCCACCTCGTACATGAAGCCGATGTTTCCGCATGCGCTCGCTTCACCCGAGTCGCATCCCTTTGCATAGAGCACTGCCGCATGCGAGTCATCCTTTGCCATACCGTCACCGTGCTGGTACATAAGCCCGAGCCAGTTGCACGCCCGACCTAGGCCCCCAGAACAGGCCTGATCGTAAAGAGGCGCAGCTTCCCCATAGCGTTTTTGATCGAAGAGCACTCTGGCTTGCCTGTCCAATTCGGCCATGCTCGGCTGTGAAACTGGCAGTTTAGCTGGCTCGATCTGCGAAGGCAGGGGTTGCGTTG
>Ga0316217_10002839_pt1 | contig 20471 bp, 7 predicted proteins | sample 1anoAmetaG_FD_203633 | JGI IMG/M metagenome (GOLD analysis project Ga0316217, IMG submission 203633) | Freshwater microbial communities from Trout Bog Lake, Wisconsin, USA - 1anoA | ecosystem: Environmental > Aquatic > Freshwater > Lake > Hypolimnion/Profundal zone | place: USA: Wisconsin...
TGATGATCGCATCGGTGGTCAGCAGCAGGCTGGCGATCGAGCTGGCGTTGGTCAGGGCGGTACGTTCGACCTTGGTCGGAACAATCACGCCCATCTTGATCAGGTCGCCGTATTCGTGGGTCAGGGCGTTGAAGCCGAAGTTGACGTCCTTGCTTTCCATGACCTTCTGCGCGACGATCGAGCCGTCGACGCCGGCGTTTTCGGAGATCTGCTTGATCGGGGCATACATGGCACGCTTGACGATGTCGGCGCCGATCTTCTCATCGCCCTCGAGCTTGAGCTTGTCGATGGAGGCCAAGGCCCGCAGGACGCTTACGCCGCCGCCGGGCAGGATGCCTTCTTCGACTGCCGCGCGGCAGGCATGGAGGGCATCTTCAACGCGGGCTTTCTTTTCCTTCATGGCCGCCTCGGTGGCCGCGCCAACTTTGATCAGCGCCACGCCGCCGGCCAGCTTGGCCAGGCGTTCCTGGAGCTTCTCTTTGTCATAGTCGGACGTGGTGCGTTCGATCTCGGCCTTGATCTGCTCGATGCGGCCTTTGACTTGCTCGTTCTTGCCGGCGCCTTCGATGATGGTGGTGGCTTCCTTCTCGACGCGCACCTTCTTGGCCTTGCCCAGGTCCTTGAGTTCCAGCGTTTCGAGGCTGATGCCCAGTTCCTTGAAGATCGGCTTGCCGCCGGTGACCACGGCAATGTCTTCCAGCAGCGCCTTGCGGCGATCGCCAAAGCCCGGGGCCTTGACCGCAACTACTTTCAGGGTGCCGCGGAGCTTGTTGACCACCAGCGTGGCCAGGGCTTCGCCTTCGACATCTTCGGCGATGATCAGCAGGGACTTGCCGGCCTCGGCCACTTTGCCCAGGATCGGCAGCAGGTCCTTGATGGACGAAATCTTTTCTTCATGGATCAGGACCAGGGCGTCTTCGAAGACCGCTTCGAGAGTCTGCGGATCGGCGAAGTGCGGGCTCACGTAGCCCTTGTCGAACTGCAGGCCTTCGACCAGATCCACCACGGTGTCGAGGCTCTTGCCTTCTTCGACGGTGATCACGCCATCCTTGCCGACCTTTTCCATCGCGTCGGCAATCATCTGGCCGATCTGCGTGTCCTGGTTGGCCGAACTGGTGCCCACCTGGGCCACCTGCTTGGTGGAGTTGACCGGGATCGAGATGCTGCTGAGGTGGGCCAGCACGGCCTCGACGGCCTTTTCAATGCCGCGCTTGAGCAACGTCGGGTTGGCTCCGGCGGTGACATTCTTGAGGCCTTCATCATAGATCGCCTCGGCATAGACCGTGGCGGTGGTGGTGCCGTCGCCGGCGACGGTGCTGGTCTTGCTGGCGACTTCCTTGACCAGTTGGGCGCCGAGATTTTCAAACGGGTCTTCGAGTTCGATTTCCTTGGCGACCGTCACGCCGTCCTTGGTGACGGTCGGGCTGCCGAAGGACTTTTCGATAACGACGTTCCGGCCGGACGGGCCAAGGGTAACCTTGACGGCCTGGGCCAGGATGTGCACGCCGCGGCGAATCGCTTCGCGGGCTTCGGTATTGAATTCAATCATTTTTGCGGCCATGGGGAATTCTCCTGAAATTTTCGATTACTGATTTTCGATTTTCGATTTACTTTGGGGAAACGTCCGGTCTTATTCAAGAATGGCGAGTACTTCGTCCTCGCTCAGGATCAGCAACTCTTCGCCATCGACCTTGATTTCGGTGCCGGCATACGAGGCGAAAATGACCTCATCGCCTTTTTTGACCTGGAACTTGGCCCGCGTGCCGTCGTCGAGCAGTTTGCCATCGCCGATGGCCAGAACCTTGCCGCGCTTGGGTTTCTCTTTGGCGGTCTCCGGCAACACGATGCCCGACTTGGTTACCGCTTCGGCTTCCATGCGCTTGAGAATGATCTTGTCACCCAACGGACGAACCTTTACTGCCATGATCGAATACTCCTGTAAAATGTGATCAGTGGTTATGGTTTGCTGTACAGTGCGGTCCAGCACGCGCCGCCGCACCCGTCGTTCCTTCCTGTTTTTTCGCCCGGTCGTGGCCTCACTGCGGCCACAAGTTCTGATGAAAACGCCGCAAGGCACGGGCCATAAGTTCCAACATCATGTTCACATCCACCGGTTCGGTCACCACGCTGAAGGCGTTGCACTCCAACGCCTCGTGCAGCAGGGCATCGTTCCGGCTGGGCGTCAGCAGGATTACCGTCGGGCTGATTACCGGCGGCGGTTCCGGCGGACGACTCATATGCACTTCGATCCGCTGGCCTTGCGGGTGCGATTGAATCTGCACCTGCACGCGAAAGGATCCGGCGGCCTTCTCCGCAGCACCCTTGTGCTGCCCGGAAGTATCCACCGCCGTGGCTGCCTGCGCCGCGGTGTGCGTCTGATCGCGCAACTTCCGAATCAACCGCAGCACACCCAGTTGCCCGCCGAGACCTTCAAGCCGGGTATCAACCACGGCCAGATGGATCGGATTGTGCTCGATCATGGTGATGGCTTCCGGAGCGGTAGTGGCTTCGAAGGTTCGCACGCCCAAGGGCGTCAGGAGTTGCGTCATCGTCTGATACCATGGGTCCCGTGTCGCGGCCGCGCGGGCATCGCGATGGGTAACCAGCAGGTTCAGACGAGATGACGCTACCATAGCAAACCTCCCCGAATACACCGGGGCTCCGCCCAAGGGATTGCAAAGGGCGTACCGGGGCCCACACGGTTGCACGGTACTGATTGCAAGTGCTTGCTAAAGAATGAATTGTGAATCCAGTCCAGAGTTCGCTTTCCTGCTTGGGCAGGGTCGCAAGCTGTCAAAATCTGGAGAAAGCCACCGGTTGGCTGCCGCAGTGGCAGGGCGGGACGGCGGCGAAAACGCACGCCATCGAACGCCTTACCATGGCCGCGGAGGCGCCATCCAGCGCCCGGCGTTGGCCCATCAATCCGGCCATTCCGGGTTGCGGTCGGGCAACACCGCATGCACGCTTTGCCGCCACGCGCTGAGTTTGGCATGGAGTTGCGCCGCCAGGTCCGGTTTGTCCTTGGCCAGGTTGTGGCGTTCACCCGGGTCATCGTGCAGATTGTAAAGTTCCCGGCGGCCATCCTCGAAGAACTCGATGAGTTTCCAATCGCCGGCGCGCACGGAGCAGCCCGGCGTTCCGCCCTGGTTGCCATAGTGCGGATAGTGCCAGAAGAGCGCATCGTGGATGGGGGCCGTGCTGCCGCGCAGCAGCGGCAGCATGCTGACGCCATCGACATGTTGTTGCGGCAGCAGCGGCAGGCCGGCGCTTTCCAGCAGCGTAGGGTAAAAATCCGGGCTGGTAATCGGCACGCTACAGGTGGTACCGGGTGGCACGACGCCGGGCCAACTGACAATCAGCGGTTCGCGCACGCCGCCGTCGTACATCCAGCCTTTGCCCTCGGCCAACGGGGCGTTACAGGTGGGCGAGCCTTCGGCCGTTGCCAAGCCGCCGTTGTCGCTGGTGAAGATGACGAGGGTGTTCTGTGTCAGGCCGTGCTTAGCAAGGGCTTCCATCAGGCGGCCGACGTTCGTATCCAGGTTTTCAATCAAGGCCGCGTATACCGGATCCGACTGAAAACGCCGCCGGGTGACCCGGGCTTTGGCGTGCGGCCGGGTGGGGAACGCTTCGCCCGGTTCCAGGGCCGGGCGTGCATCGAGGCCCAGGGCGTGGGCCTTGGCTTGGTATTTCTGCACCAGTTTCGCCGGAGCCTCGATGGGGATATGTACCGCGTAGTGCCACAGGTTCATGAAAAACGGCCGGCCGTCGGCATGGTCGATCAGCTTGATGGCTTCATCCGTCAGGCGATCGGTGAGGAACTCGCCGCGCGGGCCGTCGCGGAGCGTGGGAATGTGGTAGGGGGAAAAATAGGTCGGCTGATGGCCAAATTCGCAGCCCCCGATGTTGACGTCAAACCCCTGGTGCTCCGGATAAAATGGCGCTTCGCCCAGGTGCCATTTGCCCAGGTGCCAGGTTTGGTACCCACCGTCGTGGAGCGCCTTGGCCAGGCTCAATTCGGTCAACGGCAGGTGATGGATGTAGGGGGCGTCGAGCAGTTTCCCCTTGGCGTTGCCGCCAATGAAATTGGTGACGCCCACGCGTGCCGGGTACTTGCCCGTGAGAATGCTGGCCCGGGTGGGCGAGCAGACCGGGCAGGCGGCATAGGCATCGGTGAACCGCATGCCGCCGGCGGCCAGCCGGTCAATGTTGGGGGTTTCGTAAAATGAACTGCCACAGCAGGTCAGGTCGCGCCAGCCCATGTCGTCAATCAGGATAAAGATGATGTTGGGCTTGGAGGGTGCGGGAGTTGCCGCCTGTGCAGCCGGGGCACGAGCCGTCCATGCCAGGGCCGCGCCGGCCAGACTCGTCAGCACGCACTGCCGCAGGGAATAATGCCTATGGGCCATGGAAACACCTTTAATTTATGACCCGGTGGGTGCCAGGGAACCCGTGTACGACGCTACTACCGCAACCCATACCGTGCCATCTTGCGATACAGCGTGCGCACCGACACATGCAGCAAATCCGCCGCCTTGCTCCGATCGTGCCGGCATTGCTCCAGCGCGCGCTCAATTGTGCCCCGTTCGGCGGCATCCAGGTCGATCGGGGTTACGACATGCCCGTTGGTGCCGCGCCGGATGTGCTCCGGCAGGTCCACTTCGGTCAGCACCGGTTTCTGGCCCAGGATCAGGATCGATTCGAGCACATTGCGCAGCTCGCGCACGTTGCCGGGCCACGCATACCGCTGCATTGCCGCCAGCGCCGTCTCTTCGACATCCGGTATGGCCAGCCCGTGCTCGGTGCACAGCCGTTCGAGCAGCGACCGCACCAGCGGGGACAGATCCTCCATGCGGTCGCGCAGCGGCGGCATGTCGATGCGCACCACGTTGAGGCGGTAGAACAGGTCCGGCCGGAAACGTTTTTCTTCCACGGCCCGCTGCAAATCGGCATTGGTGGCCGCCAGCACGCGCACATCGACCGGTTTTTCCCGGGTCGAGCCCACCGGTATCACCTTGCCGGTCTCCAGGGCCCGCAGCAGCTTGGCCTGCACCGAGAGATCCAGTTCCCCGACTTCATCGACCAGCAGCGTGCCATGATTCGCGGCCTCAAAATACCCCATGGTCTTGGCCGAGGCGCCGGTAAACGCCCCGCGCTCGTGGCCAAAGAGTTCCGACTCCATCAGGTTGGCCGGCACCGCCGCACAGTTGATCGCGATGAACGGCCCGTTCTTCCGCGGCGAGAGCTCATGAATCGCCCGCACCACCATCTCTTTGCCCGTGCCTGATTCCCCGCTCACCAGCACCGTGGATTTAAACGGCGCCACCCGCCGGATCGTCTCATAGACCGACTGCATGCGCCCCGAGCGCCCGATCATGTCCTGGATCTGGCTCTCCGGCACGGCATCGTGCCAGCGCGTGATTTCCTCGCGCATCTGCCGCCGTTCCAGGGCACGCTCCACCACATCCAGCAGGTCCGGCGGATCAAACGGCTTGGTCAGGTAATCAAACGCCCCCGCCTTCATCGCCTGCACGGCGCTGGGCACGGTGGCATTGCCGGTAATCAGCACCACCTCGGTCAACGGGTGGCGGCGCTTGGTTTCTTCCAGCAGCGCCAGTCCGTCCATCCCGGGCATCCACAAGTCGGTCACCAGGATGTGCACATGCTCCGAGAGCATCAGCAGTGCATCATGCCCGGAGGCGGCGCGCAGCACATCGTAGCCATCATCCTGCAAGGCATCGCCAATGGCCTGCAGCACCGAAGGATCATCTTCCGCCAGGCAAATCGTTGCACGGGTAGTCATGGCCCGGATTATAAGGGTTGCAGTGGCGTGAGGGGAGGGCAGGGAGGCGGGATTGTCGAATTTCGATGGCCTCACCCATGAAATACTTCAATAGCTCAGGGATGAGATCGAAATAACTTCCCGATATCGAGGTAACGTCCAACGCTCAACGTCCAACGTTCAACGTTGAACGAAGCTGTTTCTTTGGACGTTGAACGTTGAACGTTGAACGTTGTCCTGCCAGAAGCTATTTCGGGCCTGTTCCTAAGCCATGCGACAAATCGCATCCGGCTCATGGCCCCAGCAGCGGCCGTTCCGGCTGGGCGGGCAGGCCGTCGGCCTTGCGGTAGTTGACCTGGTGGGCAGCGAGGCGTTTTTCGTGTACGGCCAGGCGCTGCGTGAAATCGGCAAAGTTGCGACCGGCCGTCGGCGACCAGGCCACTTCCGCCAGCGCGCAGGCGCGGGGGAATGCCATGTATTCCAGCTTGGCCTGGTTGAAAATGTATTCGCTCCACAGTTGCGCCTGGCAGCCCAGCACGTGCTTGATTTGTTCGGGCGTGGTGAGTTGCGGCGGGATGGGCTCGAAGCTGTAGACTTTTTCCAACGTTAAGCTGCCGCCAATGACTTCGGCGCCGTTGCCCAGCTTGTGGACCAGGGTTTCCTGGTCCTTCTTGCTGGCCTCCTGGCCGTAATCAATATAGGTGTGGGAGGTGGGGGTCATGATAACATCGTTGCCGCTGGTGGCGGCCTGGACAGCCCATTTCCAGTTGCGCCAGACCATCAAGGTGGTGGTCTTGGTGGGGCCGCTTTCCTGCACTTCGTCCCATCCAATGAGGCGTTTGCCGTGGGCGTTGATGATTTTTTCCACGCGGCGGACAAAATAACTGTGCAGTTGCTTGGGAAGCGTTTTTGGATCATCGGCGTTGAGGCCATTTTTCCGGGCCATGTCGCGGGCGGCGGCGGAGGCCGTCCACTGGGCTTCCGGGCATTCATCCCCGCCGATGTGGATGTAGGGGGCCTCGGGGAACAGTTCGCAAACTTCACCCATGACATCATCGAGGAACTTGAAGGTTTCCTCGGATGGGGCATACAGGTATGGCAGCACGCCCCAGTGAGTATTGACGGTGGGGTGGAAATTGGGCACATCCTTGTTGCCGAATTCCGGATAGGCGGTGATGGCGGCGGCAGCATGGCCGGGCATTTCGATTTCGGGAATGACGGTGATGAAACGGGCCTTGGCGTAGGCGACGATGTCTTTGACTTGCTCCTGCGTGTAAAAGCCGCCATAAGTTTTGCCGTCGCCGTGGTTGCGGTTGCCGGGCGTGGGGGACTCGGTTCGTTTGGAGCCGACTGCGGTAAGCCGGGGATATTTCTTGATCTCGAGGCGCCAGCCCTGGTCGTCGGTGAGGTGCCAGTGCAGGTGATTGAACTTGTGCAGGGCCATCAGGTCGATCATGCGTTTGACATCGTCGGGTTGGATAAAGTGGCGGGCGCTGTCGAGCATGAGGCCGCGCCAGGCAAAGCGGGGTTGGTCCTGGATGGTTAGCGCGGGAATGGTGGCGTGGCCGGCGGCATCCTTGGTGAGAGCCTGGGCCAGGGTTTGGGCGGCGTAGAACACCCCGGCGGGGGCGGCGGCCTGCACGGTGATGGCATCGGGCGCGACGGTGAGGCGATAGCCTTCCGCACCCAGGGTGTCATTGAGCTTGGCATCAAGCGTGAGGGTTACGGCGTTGGCGGATTCCGTTGCCCGGATGGTCTTAATGCCCGAGAAGGCCAGGGCGGTGGTGAAGGCTTCTGCGGCGGTCTGGGCTTCGGCCTGGATGGGCAGGGTATCGGCGACAGGGAAGGCACCGGCTTTCAACTCCACTTGGACCGGGCGTGGGATAAACGACGGGGCGGCAGGCGCTGCGGTATCGGCGGCGAAACAAGTGGACGCGGCCAACACAGCTGCCGCCAGAAACGATGCGAATTGAGCTTTCATTGCGTAACTCCTTTGAGGGGCATGGGATTTCGAAAACGCCGGTACTTACTTATGCTAACGCAGACGGTGACGCGTATATTACTATCTCTTGCAATAAAATACAGGCAGAGAAACTTTCCGCTCCATCGAACGCAGGTCTTCGTCCCTGCACCCGGCGCAGATATAATCCAAATAGGTACTGATCGTAAAAGAATTCAGCCATAGGCAGGAGAATCCATGATCGAGCGAATCGAAGAGTTATGCCGCCACGACCCGTTCGTCCCTTTCAGAATTATACTGACCAGCGGAACGCATTATGACGTTCTAGCGCCACTCATGATTGCCGTGGGCAAGTCAGAAATCGCCTATTTCCATCCGCGCTCTGATAAGCTGGCACACTTGCGTATCAATCAGATGGCGGCTATCGAAACATTAGAGCTACAGGTGTAATCGTCACTCCTCTCCTCCAGACCAACGCCTCGGCGGAAGCAAACACACTGGTCGCTGTTCTCTGGGTGGTCGGGCCGGCATAAGGTAAAATGGATGCTGGTATTCCGAGGAGATTCTGATGTCTGTATTAGCACCCACCACTCCATCCGCACGCTGGTGGCGTGCGCTCGATAACAAAAAGGTCGAGTGTAACCTCTGTCCGCGCCAGTGCCACATCCCCAATGGCAGCCGGGGTTTCTGCTTTGTCCGCGCCAATGTCGATGGGCACCTGGAGTTGACCACCTATGGCCGCAGCTCCGGATTCTGCATTGATCCAATCGAGAAAAAGCCGCTCAACCACTTTTTACCCGGCACGCCCATCCTCAGTTTCGGCACCGCCGGCTGCAACCTGGGCTGCAAGTTCTGCCAGAATTGGGATATCTCCAAGAGCCGCGAGATGGATACGCTGGCCGATCTGGCCCTGCCGGATGCCATTGTGGCCGCCGCATTACGCACCGGGTGCCGCAGCCTGGCGTTTACCTACAACGACCCGGTGATCTGGGCCGAATACGCCATCGACATCGCCAAGGTCGCCCACGCCCACGGCCTTAAGACCGTCGCGGTGACCGCCGGCTATATCAGCCGCGAAGCACGCGGCGAATTCTACGCGCACATGGATGCCGCCAATGTGGACCTCAAAGCCTTTACCGACAGCTTCTATAGCCGGCTTTGCCAGGTGAACCTCGATCCGATCCTCGACACGCTCAAGTTTCTCAAGCACGAAACCAATGTCTGGTTCGAACTGACCAACCTCATGATCCCCGGCGAGAACGACTCGACCGACGAAACCAGGGCGATGTGCGGGTGGATCGTCGAGAACCTGGGACCCGATGTGCCGGTGCATTTCAGCGCCTTCCACCCAGACTTCAAAATGCGGGATAAACCGCCCACGCCGCCGGAAACCTTGGTGCGGGCGCGGCAAATTGCCTTGGCCGCGGGCATCCGTTATGCCTTCGTCGGCAATGTCAACGACGTGACCAACCAAAGCACCTGGTGCCATGCGTGTGGCAAGCTCCTTATCGAACGCGACTGGTATAAATTGGGCGCTTACCACCTCCGCGGCAACGCCTGCGGCTTTTGCGGGGCCATCATCCCCGGCCGGTTCGATGATGCCGGGCCGGGTAACTGGGGCAACAAACGCCAGCCGATTGTCATTGGCGATGATGGCCGCCGCTTGGTTAGAATGGCTCCCACTATGAACAAAGAACCAACGAACGTACCATCGCCCCAACCTGCCAGCCTTAACATTACCGCAGCGCCGGCCGCACCGCTGCCACCCGCCGGCACGCCGCAGATTGAATTTACTCCCGAACAGGACGCCCAGATTCTCGCCTACACCCGTGCCGTGGTCGAAGCGACGCTGCGCAATCAGCCGTTCTTTAGCGTGCGCCTGCCCGCGCCCCTGGCCCAGGCGCCGGCCTACGGCCTGTTCGTCTCGCTGCACCGCGGCACGCAATTGCGCTCCTGTAAGGGGCAGTGGGGTCCTAATGGCGTCGCACCGCTGGGCGAACTTCTCCAATCCGTCGCCCGCGATGCCGCCACCAACGACCCGCGCTTTCCGCGGATCACGCCGGGAGAATTGCCCTACCTCACCGTCGAAGTCTCGCTGATGCACAGCCCGCAACCGATTACGACTCGCGGCCACGATCGTATCGGCAGCGTTCACGTCGGAACGCACGGCCTGGTCATCGCCCACCCTCATGGCCGCGGATTGCTGCTGCCGCATGTGGCCACCGAAGCGCGGTGGGATGCCAAGACGTTCTTGGAGCAAACCTGTCAAAAAGCCGGCCTGCCGCCCCAGGCCTGGCGCGATGATCAAGCCCAACTGATGACCTTCTGCGCCCGCAAACTCACCAGCACCCCGCCCACCGCCGAGTTGAACCTGGCCGAACTTGGAGCCAACGGCCTCGGCCAACTCTTCGGCGCTATGCACCAGTTTTTGACCGGCCAGGCCACCGCCGCCCAGGCCCCCGGCATCCCCAATCCCACCCAGGCGCCGCTGCTGCATCAGGTTCATCCGGAAGATCTGGGGCTCTGTTTGCAGACCGCATCCGGGGTTACGGGTGCCACCATTGGGCCCAACCACAGTCTGCTGGATTTGGCCCGGAACGCGGCGCAGTCGCTCGCCGGCAATTTGGCCCAGCGCGGCGGGTCCGAGCCGGTGCAGAAGATGACCGTGCTCTGGCAGCCACTGGCACTATCGGCCGCGGATTACCCGGCCCGGCATTGGACGCTGGCCCACAGTGCGGTGCTGGCACAGGTTGATGGCCGTTGGTCCCTGGTGGTTCCACAGCCCGACAACCGCAACGACAAAATCGCCGAGGCACTCGCCACGCTTAAGCTTACGCCGCAGCATTGGCTCGACGATCGCACCGGACGGATCCGCCTCACGGCGTTTAATGTCCTCCAGTGCCAGAACCAGGCGCCCGGTCCGGTGGCCGGTTTGGTGCGCCCGGCTTTTCGGGCGGGAACATTTTACCCGGCCGCCGCGGTCGAGGCGTCAGCAGAAGTCGATGGCTATCTGCGCGCCGGCGGCCTGGGGGCAACGCCCACGCAGGCGTACCGTGCCATCATGCTGCCCCACGCGGGCTGGCGCTTCTGCGGCTCGACCATGGGCAAGACCTTGGCCGGCGTTAAGCTGCCCCAGACGATCATTATCATTGGCCCCAAGCACACTCCGTTGGGGCCGCAGTGCTCTGTGGCCAGCCACGCTGCTTGGGAGATCCCGGGTGCGATCATTCCGGTGGCTACCGCGCTGGTGCAGCGGTTATGCCGGGCCATTCCCCAACTCGTAAGCGAGCCCGAGGCCCATCGCCAGGAGCACGGCACCGAAGTGCTGCTGCCGTTCCTGTGGCGGCTGCGCCCGGATCTGCAAATCGTGCCCATCGTGCTCGGCCAGTGTGCCGCCGAAACGCTTGCGGCCCTCGCGCAGGAACTCGCGGCCATCCGGCGGGACGCCGTGGCCAGCGGCGCCGAACCGCCGCTGCTGGTCATCTCCAGTGATATGAACCACTTCGCCGCCGAGGCCGAAAACCGCCGGCGGGACAAGCTGGCGCTCGACGCCATGCTGACCGGCAATCCGCAGCAGTTGTTCAATGTCTGTGTTCAGAACGACATCAGCATGTGCGGCCTGCTGCCCGCCGTCACGATCATGCAGGCCCTGCTGCGCGAAGCACCCACGCTCCACCCCAAGCTCGTGGACTACACCACCAGTGCCGCCGCCAGCGGCGATAGCTCACGGGTGGTCGGCTATGCTGGCGTGTTGCTCGCCTGAGGTGGGGGAGTTCCCAATGGGCGTGGCCCCTCACCCCCGCGCCTTGGAACCGCCGGAAGGCGGGACTATGAACGGAGGCACGCCGGGCTCCGAGGAACAGCGACAAATAGTTCTGAACGCTCAACGCTCAACATTTTACGTTGGACGCTTACCGTTGGACGTTTTTGTTATCCTTCCCGCCGCATGGCTACTACCGGGCGGCCCGTCCGGGCCGGAAAGGAATCGCGCAATTAGTTACGCCTGGCCCGGGCCACCGCTAAATAATTGTCGTCCGACGTCGCGTCTCCAAATCTTCTGCCTACTGCCTTCTGGCTTCTGCCTTCTGGTTACGCTTTGCGTTTCCCGCGCCGTGCCAGCAGTCCCAATGCTCCCAATCCAAGCAATCCTAAACTCGTCGGTTCGGGGATGACGGCAAACGTGCCGCTGTGATCCAGCACCGCCCAAGCCGTGCCCGTCTTATTGCCGGCGTCAAAGGTATAGCCGTAGTCGCCCACGATAATGTCATTGCTCCAAGCGGCGTTGCCCAGGAAGTGCGTGAGGTGGCTGGTGTTCTGGCTCACGGCGCTGGTCCAGAGACCCGACGGTAGTTCTTCGCCCAGGAACGGACTATTCGTGTAATTTCTGCCATCGGTATTGAAGGTCATCTCCAACACATATTCGGTCACATTGTCACTGCTCAGGCCGCCAATGGTCACCTTGTCGCTGATGATGAACATCTGGTCTGCGGGGGCAAAGCTCATTGTCACCGTGGTGCCGGCCTTCAGCGTGCCTTGTAACAACGTCGCGGTGGTCGGGATCAACTTGTTGTTCAGGGAAGCGTCGGACAGGCCGAAGCCAGCTATGTTATTGATGCCCGCGGTGCTCCCGAACGTCGTGCTGCCCACGCCGGTGTTATTGATGAAACTTGCAGCGGTGATGTTCTGGTTGGCGATCTGCCCGCTCAGATCGTTGGTGGTTGCACCGGTAATCGAACCACCGCTGGGCGTCACGTTGTGTGCGTTGACGCTCAGCGTGCCGTTGTAAGTGCCGCTGAGCCGGCCGGCCAGGCTGGCCACCGCATAGGGTGTCCCCGTCGGAACCACTTGGCCGTTGGTGCCGACATTCGTCCATCCGTTGACCGTATTGGTGTTACTGACCGTGATGTTTTCAATCTGGGCCGCGGCCCGCAACGCGCTGCTTCCGAGCGTATTGGTCAGCATCGCGACGCCATTACTGACCGGTGGTATGGTCAGGCTGGCCGGGTCGTAGACACTTCCGGTCACCGTGACCTGCAAGGCCCCCAGGTTGTTACTGGTGCCGTTGAGACCCGAGTCGTCGGCGTAGGTCAGGTTGAAGGTCTGGCCCAGGGCATTGCTGCCGGCGGTCTGCGTGCCGTCGAGGCTGGCGGCGGCGTTGATCGCGCCGCTGCTATTGGCGGCAATGCCGCTGACGTTGTTGATGGTCACCAAGCCGCCGGTGGTGCTGCCGGTGGTCTTAAGATTCACGCGGTAGCCGGCGGCATTACCGACGGTCGTGCCGCTCAGACCCGAGAGGGAGCCGATGTAGGTGGACAGCGAATCGGGCAGGGCGATGGTGGTGCCGGTGGCCGAGCCGCTGGCATGGTCGTATATGTTCACCGTGCCGCCCGTGGTAGCGGCGGTGGTCAAGGCGCTGCTGTCGGTGTTGCTGATGCTCCAAGTCTGGCCCGCACCGATCGTGGACCCGGCCGTGAAGGTGCCGGTGACGCTGGCGGGCGAACCGACGGCCACGAGCGAGCCATTGGCGGGCGTCAAGCCGCTGACCGCGCCGCCGGTGCCGCCATTGTCGGCCAGCAGCACATTCAGACCTGCCGACCCGCTCGGGGCGGTGTTGGCTAATGTCGCGCCAACGCTATGGGTGCCGCCGGTGATAATGTCGAAGGTGCCTGTGGCGCCGGAGAAGCCCGCGGCCTGGTCGGCGTTGTGCTGGGCATCAAGTTCATTAGTGTTCACCGTGCCGTAGCGGAGGGTGTAGGCGCTGTTGAGACCCACGACCGAACTGAACGTCGTGCTGCTGGTGATGCCGGTGCCGCTAAGGATCTTGTAAAGACCGGCGCCGGTGGCCATGCCGGTCAGGTCGAGGGTATTGCCGGTCCCGATGGTAACCGTACCAGTGCCGCCGTTGACGGGGGTGGCAAGCAGTTGGGCGTTGGCGGTCTGATCGGCGGCGATGGCCAGCGTGCCATGGCCGGCACCAAAGGCCAGGCTGCCGATGGTATTGGTGATGCCGTTGGCCATGGTCAGGGTGCCGGTGCTGGGCGTGCTATCGCCCAGGGTCACTGCCGAGTTGCCGGGAATGGCGTTGTTGACGCCCAGGATCAGATTACCGGCCCCGATGACAGAGGTCGGGCCATTGTAGGTATTGGCGTAGCTCAAAGTGACGGTGCCGCCGCTGACGGTCAGGTCGGAGTTGGGGCTGCTGCCGGTGATCTGGCCGGTGACGTTGATGCCATTGGAGCCGCCATTAAGGACGAGTATATTGCCGTTCTTGGTGACCGTGCCGGCGAGGGTCAGCAGGCCGGTACCGTTGTTGAAAATGGTGCCGGTTTCGCCCGCGCCCACGGCGCTGCCGATGGTAATGGCCTTATCGTAGAACCCGGCGCCGCCGGTGTAGGCAAGTTGGCCGCCGCCGGAAATGCTCAGGACGCCGGTGCCCAGGGGCTGGGCGGTGCTGCCGGTGGCCACCGCATTAACCGACAGGACGCCGCCGCTGACGGTCGTGCCGCCGGTGTAGATGTTGGCGCCGGTGAGCGTGAGGCTGTTGGAGCCGGTGAGAGCCAGGGCGACGGTGGATGTGCCGTCCTGAATCAACCCGGCATAGGTGCTGCTGCTGCCGCTGACACCGGTGCCCACGGTCAGGAGCGCGGCGTTGGTTCCATTGTTGCTGATGATCGGGGTGTTGCTGCTCGTGCCGGGGATAACGCCGGCGAAAGTGCCGCTGCTGTTCACAGGCTGATGATTGACGATGGAACCGGTGAAACTGCTGGACAATTGCACGTAGAGCCCCGAAATGGCCGCGATGGTCGTGCCACTCGGGAAGTCCGACGAGGTGAATGTCTGCCCCACCAACAATCCACTGGGCATCAGGGGCTGGTTGCTGCTGTTGAACAACTCGATGACATTGCCGCCAGATGCCGAAGTCCCACCCCAACCGCCGGTGGCCGCCTTATAATTCCAGCCCTCCACGACGATGTGGTCGTATCCGAGCGGCACCACTGCGCTGGCGGCCGTCGTGCCGTTCAGCGTGCTCACGGACAGATTCTGCCCGCCCAGATACAGCGTTGGAGTGTTCCCGCCGCTATTGGTCGTCGGGCTCATAACCAGGGCCGTGCCACTGGGCAAGGCCCCAGCGGCACCCAGCACCACCGTCCCGTTTTGAATGGTCGTGCCGCCGCTGTAGGTGTTGCTCCCGTTCAAGGTCAGTGTGCCGGCGCCCATCTTGGCCAGGGCGATCACGCCGGTGTTGCCCGTAGCGCCATTCTGGATTACGCCGCTGAAGGTGCTGGTCTGGTTGTTATCTCCCACCGCCAGCAGGGCGGTGGAACTGGCCTGCAAATTGGTAATCAAACCGGGGTGGGCCACATCCACTGTGCCCGCGTCGCCCAGCCCATTGATGGTATTGCCAAAGCCGTGGAGATCCAAGGTCGCACCGCTGGCGATCAGGACATTGCCGTTGGTCCCCGTACTCTTGTTTTCTTTTAAGGTGCTCAAGCTCGGTAGAGCCTCGGTGGCGCCCAATTGCAGTGTCCCGGCGCTGATGGTGGTGTTGCCGCTCCAGAGGCCCGGCGCGTGGACGGTAGTATTGTCGATGCCGGCGGCGAGAATCCATGTACCCCCGCCGGCCTTGACCAGGGAAACCGCCGCCGCCGTGCCCGTATCACTGAGCTTGAGGCCCAGGGTGTTGGCTGCGGTGCCGGTGCCTTCGCCGGCCAGGGTCAGGGTGGTCACAGCATTGGGGGCGGTGACGGAGTAAATCGTGGCATTCGGAGCGAAAGTCAGCGCCCCGCCGCCGGTGGACGTGATCGTTACGGCCCCGGAGATGCCGGTATCGTTGAGGCTGAAAGCGCGATTGGTCGTCACGGGGCTGGCGCCGGTGTAATTCAAGGTGCCGCCCTCGAGGACCAGATTGGCGGCGGCGTTGCCCGAAAGGCCCAGGCTGTTCGGCGTGCCGATCGTTGATGAAGCGGTCAAAGTCCCGCCGGCCAAGGGGAACTGGCTAAGAGTCAGGGTTCCGGTCGTCTGGTCGATGCTAGCGATCGTCGTACCAGCCGGGACGTTGGTCGAGAAGATCGTCATGCCGGGCGCCAATCCTGTGGCATCACTGACCCAAGCCGTGGTACTGCCCGTGACGGTGGTGATCGTTGGTGTCACGCCCCCATTGGCCAGGCTGCTGACGCTTAATGTGCCGCTGTTGAGGGTGGTGATGCCGCTGTAGCTGTTGGATCCAGCCAGGATCAGCGTGCTGCCGCTGGCAGCGCCAACGAGTGTCAACCCGCCATGGTTGCTGCTATCGAGGGCACTGGCGAAGGTAACCGTGCCGCCGTTGGGATCGATGTTGATCGGGCCGGTACTATTGAAGATGCGGCCGGAAAGATCCTGGGCATTGCCCGTGGCATATTGCAAGGTACCGCCGGTAAAGGTGACGTTGCCGCTGCCCAAGGCGCCATTGCGGAAATTCACCGTGCCGACGGCGAGGGTCGTGCCGCCGCTGTAGCTGTTGGCAGTATTGGTCAATGTCAGGGTCGTCATGGTGCCGCCATTCAAGGTCACATGGCCGGCGCCGGAAATAAGCCCGCCGAAGGTCTGGTTGGCGGTACTGGCGTACTGCAACGTCGCGCCACTGGCCAGCGTCAAGGCACCACTATAGGTACCGCCGGTACCCAGCGTACCACTGCCGCCGATCTGCAATGTCCCGGCGATGGTGGTGTCCCCGGTATAGCCATTGGACGCGGTGAGCGTCAACGTGTCGGTCCCAACCTTCGCCAGCCCATAGGATCCGGTGATACTGTTGCTCAGCGTGATATCGCCGGTCCCGCCGATGCTGCTGTCGGCCGTGAGCGCGATGGCGCCCGCCCAAGTGGCCGCGGAACTGCTGTTGGTCAGCGCGCCGGTGCCAGCCAGGCCCGTGCCGCTAAGGCTCAGGGGGACGCTGGCCGTGGGCGTAATGCCGTTAAGGTCCAACGTGGCGCCCGTGGCCTTAACCCACACGCCGGAAGTGTTATGAGTGCCATCGCCCAGAGCGCCGGCGCCGGCCAACTGCATGGTCCCTGCACTAACTGTGGTGCCGCCGGTATAGGTGTTGGATCCGGAGACGATCAGGGTGCCCGTACCGGCCTTGATAAAGCCACTGCCACTGTCGCTGATGGCTTCTTTGAACGTCGTGGTATTGTTCACCGTCAAGGTCGGCGTATTACCGAGGGTCACGGTGGTGGTCGGGGTTACGCCGCTGGAATCGAAGGTCAGGCTGCCGGTGCCCGTGAAGGTGACCGTGCCGCCGGGGATCAGCAGGCTGTTGGCCAGGGTGTGGGGATTGCTATCGGCGCTCAGGGTGGTGCCGTCGTTGAGCGTGAGGGCTCCCGTGCCCAGCGGGCCGCTGCTGATGACGTTGCTCTGAACCGCGCTGCTCGCACCAACAATGAGTTGGCCGCCGGTCACGGTGGTGCCACCACTATAGGTGTTGGCGCCGGACAGGGTAACGGCATAGCTGGTGCTCTTGATCAGGCCAACGGTGCCGGCCAGGATGGCACTGGCCGAACCGCTTTGCATATCAAAGGCGTTAGTGCTGGTCAGCACGCCGGTGGATCCGGTGATACTGCCGCCCTGCAGGCTCAGCGTGCCGACGGTGTCATTGAACGCCGCCAGGGCCAGCGTGCCGCCGTTGACCGTGAGCGCCGTGCCGGTCCCGATGCCATTGTTGACGCCCATGGTCAGGGTTCCACCGGTGATGCTCGTACCGCCGGTGTAGGTATTGGCGACATTAAAGGTGGTCAGGCCACCGGTGACGCTGGCCCCAACGGTGCCCGCGGCGCCGTCGGTGATGGCGTTAGTGCCCAGGTTGATCTTGCCGGGACCGGCCAGGGTGAGGGTCTTAAGCCCGCTGCCGGTGCCGGTAATGCCCCCGTTCATGTTCAGGGCATTGCTGCCGGTGTTGGTCACCTGGGAGAGCGTCAGGTTGGTACCCAGCGTGATCAGACCCGCGAAGGTCGAGTTGTTGTCGGTGCTGCCGCCGATCTGGAGGGTATTGCCGGAGGTGCCGGCGGCCACCGCAACAGGGTTGGAGAAAATGAAGGGTCCGGCAGTCAGGAGGCTGGCGCTGTTGGTGCCGGTAACATCGCCCAGGGTCACGTTGGCGGTGGCCGGCCCCAAGGTTCCGCTGGTGGTGCCGACGTTACTGGCGCCAATGGCCAAAGTCCCGTTGAGGATTTTGCTGCCGCCGGTGAAGGTGTTCGAGCCGCTGAGGGTTTGCGTGCCGGTGCCGACTTTCACCAGGGCCAGCGTGCCGGTGTTGTTAAGGATACCGGAGAAGGTGCTGGTGGCGTTGTTATTGCCCAGGGTCAGGATCGGCGTGCCCGAACCGGCCGTGACGGTGCCGGCACCGGACAGGCCATTGATGGTGTCCGAGAACCCGGCCAGGTTCAGGACCGCCGCGGCCGAGACGATGACATTACCGACATTACCGGCGGTTGCGCTCGGGATTACATTGTTGGCACCCAGTTGCAGGGTGCCACCGCCGTTGCCGCCGATAGTCAGGTTGCCGGTCCAGTTGTTGTTGGGATTGGAGAGCACGATGGTGCCCCACGGCGTGACATTCTTGGTAATGGTGAGGTTATAGCCACCGGTGATCTGGCCGGAAACCGTGCCGGTGCCGGCGGAGTTGCCGATGGAGGCATCGGCCGACAGGGTTACCATACCGGCAATCACACCGCCGGAATCAACGCGGATAGCACCCCGAAAGGCGCCATCGGCCGCATCGCCGCCGTCGCCGCTGATGAAGAAATTATTGTTCAGGGTTTGGGCGCCGGTGACATACACCTGGCCGCCGCCAACGCCGGAAGTTCCCTGGATGGTCACCGACCCGGTGCCGAAAGCACTGTTATTGCCGGGCGTCACACGCGAGCCGTTGGTGCCGCCGGTATAGGTGAGGGTTGTGCCGCCGGAGTAGGTATTGCTGCCATTGATCGCGACATTGCCGGTGTTGCCGCCAATACTCAGGCCCAACTTGTGGCCGCCGGAGCCATCCTGGAAAACCGAGGTAATCGTATTGGCGGCCTGCGTGGTCATGGAGAGAATGGCGTCGGTGGTCGTCGAGTTGTTGGTAACGATGCCACCGGTACCGGCGAGACTCTTGATCGTCGTGCCAATGCCGTTGAGGTCGAAATTGCTGGCATTGATGGTAACGGTATTGCCGTTGTTCAAACCGCTGCTGGCGCCCATCTGAACGGTGGCATTATTGTTGACCGTGATGGCCGAAGCCCCCATCGCCCCGGCAAACTGCACGGTGCCCTGGTTGATCGTGGTGGCGCCGGTGTACGCGTTGCTGCCGCTGAGGACGACCATGCCAGGGCCGTCTTTGACCAGGCTGCCGGTCCCGCTGCTGATGGTGCCGCTGATGGTCAGCGTGCCGGAACTTTGCTGGTGCAGATCCAACTCCACATTGGCGGCGCCGACCTGCCCGTTGCGGATAGTGTAATTGTTGTTGCCGGTCACCAGCAGGGCTTTGCTGGTAAGGGACAGAATGTCGCCGGTGCCGCCGAGGTCAATCACGCCGGCGCCATTGCTGGTGTTAATGAGCAGCGAATCGGTGGCATGGGCGCCCGCGGCCATCAAGAGTGTGCCGCTGGAATAGCCGGTGTCCGTAATGGTACTGGTGTAATCGGTGCCGGAAGTGTTGCTACTGGTAGCCAGCGGGCTGTTGACCGTGGCGCGAATAATCCGCTTACTGCTGTCGGTGGCACCGAAACCGACCCCGCTCGAATCCGTCACCATCACGTAGGGCAGCAAGGCGGTAGAGGCCGCGAGGGTCGTGGTAAATAGCCCAGTGTTGGCACCGGTATAGTTGATCGCCAGCGAACTACCGGCGTTCTGCGTGAACGTGCCCGTCGCGCTTAGATTGGCCGCGGCGGCGCCATTGCCCGTGAGGGTGATACTGCTGTTGGTGTTGGCAGCCAGCGTAAAGGCGGCCAGCGTCTGGGTGCTGGCGGTGCCGCTCTTGCCGTTGATCGTCAGGTTGCCGCCGGCCAGGGTCATGGCCCCGGTGCTCAATAACGTGCCGTTACTATTGGTGCTCAGGTCCAGCACCAATGTGCCGCCGCTGATGGTGGTACCGCCGGTATAGGTGTTATTGCCCGAGAGGGTCCACGTACTGATGTTGGATTTAGTGACGGAGGAAGTGATGGATGTCGATCCGTTGCTGATCGCACCGGTGATGGTGTTGCCGGTACTGGTGCCGTCGAGTTGCAAGACCTTGGCATAGCCGGAAGAGGTGATGGAACCAAAGGTCACATTGGCCGTGGTCGGGTTGACGATCGTGGTCCCCGCGGAACCCCCGCCGAGGGTTACCGCCCCGGTAAAGCCCAAGGCATAGCCATTGCTGCCGGTAATATTCAGGGTGGAGTTACCAAGGTTATACGCCCCGCCCAGGGTGACGGTGTTTCCGGTGTTGGTGGTGCTGTTGGCCACATCAATCGTTGTGGTATTGCCAGAGTTGGTTGTCAGAGCCCCGGCACTGTAGCTGACGGTTTCATTGCTGCCGGTACCGTCGTTATGCAATTGCAGGATGCCCCCGTTGAGGGTCAAGGCGCTGGTGCCCAGGCCGGCGGTATTGGGGACCAGGACGGTGCCGACGGTAATCGTGGTGGTGCCGGTATACGTGTTGGCATTGGACAAGGTCAGGGTGCCGGTGCCGCCATAGGTCAGGCCGCCGGCGCTCAGGGTGCCGCCGCCGGGGTAATT
>Ga0316217_10002840_pt1 | contig 20468 bp, 8 predicted proteins | sample 1anoAmetaG_FD_203633 | JGI IMG/M metagenome (GOLD analysis project Ga0316217, IMG submission 203633) | Freshwater microbial communities from Trout Bog Lake, Wisconsin, USA - 1anoA | ecosystem: Environmental > Aquatic > Freshwater > Lake > Hypolimnion/Profundal zone | place: USA: Wisconsin...
AGCCATCAAAAGAATGTGAGAGCGAAGCGCCACCTGCTGCGGAGTAAATTGGGCTCTTACCCAAGTCTGCAGTTGGTTTCGATCAACTTCGGACAGGACCACCGCGCTGGCAACTTTTGACATCGGCACCAATTTTGCATGAAAAATCCTATATGTCTAGTCAATTATGATACACTACACTAGCAGCATATTTTGAAGACGCAACGATTTGGTGGACAGGAATCGGGTGGGCCTGCCCTTCCTGTCGCGAGAAGGACGGAGTGGTCACTCATCGCCCGCCTGACCGACCTGCCCAGGGTGCACGAGCCCTGGGAGGCGCAGACGATCGCTTCGGATGAGACGGCTCTCCAGCGAAGTTTGGATGCCTGACAGGTTAATCGTCGCTGGAACTGCCTCCAACTCCGGGCCTCGCTGACGAAAACCTACCGCTAACGATGGTGTTTACGCTTGCTAATGTGGCGTGTTGGAAGCACATGTACTCGTGAAGCCACGAGGGGCTGACGGCTTTCAACAGGCGATGGCCGCCGTGCGCCTAGATTCCGGCTTGGCCGGATGGACCAGGAACGTGAAGTCTTGTTTTTATGAGAGTACGATGCTCGAACTTCGTTCGATTGATTTCCATCCAATTGTTTCGCTCAAAACACCGTGAGGGAGGCGGACAGGCCATTTCGCCAACACTCGCGAGGAGAATCCAAGCGTTCCGGACACCATTGCTATGAGGACGATTGCGACGATAATTCCCGCTCCACCGGGTCCCCGCAAAGCAGGACAGGCGCGTCTAAAGGTCGCGTTGCTATCAATATTTGTCGGTTTCGGCGCGCTTCACTTAGCAACCGCACAGCCTTCTGGAGCACCGCCTCGGCAACCAGTGGGTATTTATGCCATCGCCGACTTGGATCCTTGCATCTCCAATACCAACCATACAGGCGATTGCATTTCAAACAACATCACGGCTCTTCTGGACAACCCCGTGACCGCCGGGATTTTAGCAAGGGTTCGTTGGAGTGACCTTAGCCCGGCGATTCCTCCAGGTTCGACCAACGCGATCCAGGGGACCAATGATTGGACCATTTTGGACGACATTTTCGGTGCCGTTGAACTGTGGAACTCGACGCATGTGGACCATCCGAAGACCATCCAACTGGATCTGCACCCCGGTTTTTGGACGCCTCAATGGGTTCTCAACAAACTGGGCTCTTGCGACGCGATGTTTCGGACGAACTCCAATGGGACAGTCGTGGGCGCGGACCCATCCAAAGTGAGCAACTCCTGCGGCTGCGCCTCCTTCTTGAACGCGGAGCAGGGTAATAATGACACAAATGTGCAAAGCCAGACTATGCTGCTACCGCTGCCCTGGAACTCTGTTTACACGAATGAATGGGCGACCTTCATCCAAGCCGTCGCCGAGAAATACGGATCAAATCCTTACCTGGTCAGCATCTCAATTGCGGGACCGACTGCTTCTTCATCAGAAATGATCCTGCCAAACGAAAATAATGACACCAATCACTTTCCTCAGTGGAACTATCTTTTTGCGCTTCAATACCCCACCAACCTTTACCCTGATTACCAGAACTCGGACATTCTATTCATCAAGGCGTGGGAGGCTGTCATCGACATGTATGGCGCCGCATTTAGCAATTTGACTTTGATCGTGAGCACCGGAAGCGGTCTCCCAGACTTCCTGCTGCATCCGCACGCGCCATACACCAATTACTCCGTGCCTCCTGGCTTCGCGTGCGACTGCGGAGGTTCCGATATGGCGGTCATAATGGATTGCGCAGCGGAAACGACGATTCTTGCTTACTTCGCCGACCCGCGGCATGGCGGGAACAACGCAAAGGCAACTCAGATGGATGGGATGTCAGCGGGCGAACGGGCCCGCGACGTCCTCCTGGGCGGCGGGAATCTGGGAACTTTCGGCATCAAGTGGCTGGCGGAAACCACGTCGAACGGCTTCGCGCAGTTGCCGGGCACAAGTACGATCGTATCCAGGGTCCTTGGCGGGTTGCAGTTTAACAATTCTTTCTCTAGGAACGCTCAAACATTAGGATGCAACCAGACCAATGGCTGTCCCACTAACGGTCCGATGGCCGGTCCGGTGATCTCGCCGGAGCAAGCCTTTTACAATGTCCTGCGGGTATACTTCGACGGCACGAAGTTCGGGGACACTTATGGCGGAACTTCGGGCCACATGGCTCTCAACTACATACAAGTGTGGGCATCCGATATTTCTTACGCGAGCACAAATGCTGCACTAGTGCCAATAGTGGACGCCTTTGATCAGACCAACTACGTGAACGCGCAAATGGAGTTCAGTAACCTCAGCGTGCAGATTTTGGAGATGGCCGAACCAAGTATTCCGGTTCCACCGAGCCTCAGCATCTCTGTTCAAGGAACGAATGTACTGTTGATCTGGCCAGCCTCGGCTGGTGCCTTTGAACTCCAGGCGAACTCGAACCTCGCCCATCCCGACCGGTGGAAAGCTAACACCGCTACGCGAACGCTCATCAACGGTTCTTGCGCCGCCGGTGGTTCCATGCAGGTCTTGCTCACCCCCTCCGCTGCTGCCGAGTTTTATCGCCTTGCAACTCCATAATTATGCGCTCTGCCAATCCTTCCTTCCGATATGACACAAGACGCGAAATCCAGCGTAAACCATTATGACAGCAAATCCCGCTTCTTATAGATCAGCAATGAAGCAGCAAACCGAAGGTTGGCGTTCCTTCGTTTCGTTCCTTTTGTTGATGACCTCGCCGCTACTTGCTCTTGGCCAGGCCAATTACGCCACGCCCTATACCTTTAGCACTTTGGCGGGAGGGCAAGGCGGTTACACGGACGGTACCGGGAACGCCGCGCAGTTCTCTTCTCCTCAAGGCGTGGCGGTGGACAGTGCTGGCAACCTTTATGTAGCGGATTCCGGAAACCAGGCGATCCGCAAAGTAACCCCAGCGGGAGTAGTCACCAAATTGTTCAGAGGAGGAGTGCTGATGAGCCCTTACGGGCTGGCCGTGGACGGCGCGACGAATATCTATGTGGCGGACCACGGTGGCGGTGTGATCCGCAAATTGACGCTCGTCGGAACAAACTGGCAGGTTTCGACGGTGGCTGGGGGATTTAGCGCTCCATACGGTGTGGCAGTGGACGGAGCCACCAACCTCTATGTGGCAGACGAGGGCACTTCCCTTATCCGGAAATTGACCCCGGTGGGGACCAACTGGGTGGTTACGACAATCGCCGGGCCTGGCGGGTTCAATCATCCTTGCGGCGTGGCGGTGGACGGGGCGACCAATGTCTATGTGGCGGGGGGAAACGATCACACCATTCAGAAAGTGACCCCAGTGGGAACAAACTGGGTCGTGACCACATTGGCGGGGCTGGCGGGCAACTCGGGCACGAATGACGGGATCGGGACCAACGCGCAGTTTGATCACCCGGCGGGCGTGATGGTGGACACGGCGAGCAACCTGTATGTAGCGGATGAATTCAACTCCACGATCCGGCAAGTCACACCCGTGGGAACTAATTGGCTTGTCACGACGTTGGCCGGCCTGGCAGGCAGCGCAGGCACCGATGACGGGACCGGAGACGCCGCGCGGTTTGATAATCCGGCCGCGGTGGCGATGGACACCGCGGGTGACCTCTATGTGGCGGACCTGCAAAGCAACAGGATTCGGCGGGGATTCCCCGCCAATGGGACTCCGGTTATTCTGACCCAGAGCGCCGGTTTGGCGTCTGGGAAAGGTCCGTTCGGCTTCAATCTCGCAGCGGCGGCGGGCCAGCCCGTGGTGGTGGACGAATCAGAGGATTTGCTGACTTGGCTCCCTTTTTGGACAAATACCGTCGGTCCCGGGGCACTACCCTTCAGCGACTCGGAGAACAATGCATATTCCAAGCGCTTTTATCGCGCCCATAATCGGTATGCGCGCAGGCCTCTGGGCGTTTACGCCAAGCTCGATCTTTCGGATGTTATCAAGGGTAATACGAATGCCGTCTGGGGTCCCTTTTTCGATTGTCTTTACAAGCAACTCCTGTCCAATCCGGCGATCTCGGGACTGACGCTTAATGTGCGCTGGGACTTGGTCAATACCGCGCCCGACGTTTACAATTGGGCGTACGTCACGAACGCGTTTAACCAGGTGTCCAACTGGAACACCATGCATCCGGACACTCAAAAAAACATTCAATGCATCCTAACAGCGGGCTCTAATTCTCCACGGTGGCTCTTGGATAGCATTAATTCCTCGGATGGTTCCTGTGACTGGTTGTTTATCTCCCAAGGCGTCCAAAACTGCGGAACCATTACCTTCCTGGGTTTCAACGAGAACGCGGACGGCAATGTGCTTCCGCTGCCGTGGAACCACACCTACAAGGCAGCCTGGACGAATTTTCTAACCGAGTTCAACAGGCAGTTTGGGGACAATCCATTATTTGTCTCCATTTCTGTCGCAGGCCCGACGGCCGGGTCCGCGGAGATGATCCTCCCCAATGACGAAAACACATGCCCCTGCCACACCAATCATCCAAGTTGCGACTCCAACTGCCTCACGAACGGTACCCCGCCGGCACTGCAACCCAACGGCTTGACGCCGAGCAACATGTGGAGCCGTATTGTGGGAAACTACTACGGCACTGCGCCAACAAACACCAATGAGCCGTTTGTCGAGGAGTGGAAGAAGGCCATCGAAACGTACGATCAGATCTTCCACGGCGTGACCCTGGTGGTGACCCCAGGGGATGGCGAAGGTTTTCCTTTCCTCACGACAAACCAGACTGACAACCCGCTCTGCCAGTACCAGATGGACAGCAGTTGCACGGCGGTGGCAAGTGTTCTCACTTATTTCGAGAAATATCGCAGCGTCAATGGAAATGGGAAAGCGGTTCAGGACAGCGGATTGAGAGGGGACGGCTTCACGCTGACCAATAAAGACATTGATATCGGCGGTGTGAAACTGCTTTCGGCGCAGTCGGCGACGAAGAACCCCTGGGATCAGATTCTGGGAGGCGCCCAGTTCGATCATGCCTTCTCTGGTGCAACGCAGCCTGAGCAGGATGGGTTCGATGTCCTTGCGGCCTTCTTCAACGGGACGGGGGGCGTCTACGGCACGGCGACCTTCAGCAATCTCTTCTTCAGCGTCCCTTACGAAAGCGCCGTCAACTGGCCGCTCACGAACTCGGCGCCACTCAATTTTCTCCAGGTCTATTACCAGGACGTGCTCTATGCCAGCAGCAATGGCTGCGTGAACATTCAAGCTGGAGCCGGAGGTAAGCAAGGCCAGCGTTCCATGTCGGCGCAGGATTTACTCAACCAGGCGAGCACATTGCTCTTCACAATCGGCGAAACAACCGATGGTCGTTACACGGTCCCGTCATTTCCGCCCGCATGCACGAACTCGGCTCCGGTCCCTTGCCAACCGCCGTGATTCCATCTGTCACGGCTGGATCCCTTGAACCCCGGCGGCACCTCAGCTTCTGGATGGAAAAATGGGCCACATTTTCTGCGGGGATCAGAATCCCCGCCCTGGATCAGCGAGACGGTTCCCGAATTATTGGGGTCGGCCACGCCGCAGGTGCGGCAAAATATCCCGTTGCTAAGCCGACACTGATTTCAGTGGGACATCCCCCTCGGATCCGCTTGACACCATGAAAGTAAATGCCTAATGAACTCACGGGTGGCTGTTCCCCCTCAAAATGCATGCCGACCCTTCCGTCCGCGGGGTCGAGACTGGATCGCCGCGAGGTGGTTAACTTTTGCCATCAGCCCCCTCTGGCGCTTTATTTGTAGTCTGGGCCTGGCGTTGAGAGGGTTGGCTGCCGAGGCAGACGCCAGCAGCTACGATCCCTTGGCGGTGGAGCCAGCGTTCAAACCCGCGCAAATGGACCTGACGGTTCGCGACGCGGTCCGGCAGCGAGACATCCCGGTTCGGATTTATCTGCCTGCGAAACGCACGCCAGCACCAGTGGTGCTTTTCAGCCACGGGCTGGGTGGGTCGAGCAGCGGGAGCAAGTTCTTGGGTGAACATTGGGCGAAGCGGGGTTATGTGGCCGTGTTTCTTCAGCACGCCGGCAGCGACGACTCGATTTGGCGCGACCAACCGCCCGCCCAAGCGATGTCCGCGTTCAAAGAAGCTGCGTCCTTGCAGAATTTCCTCTTGCGCACCCAGGATGTGCCAGCGGTGCTGAACCAGCTTGAGCTTTGGAACTCAGACCGAACTCATGCTCTGGCTGGCAGGATGGATCTGAAGAAGGTCGGGATGAGTGGGCATTCCTTTGGCGCGGTCACAACACAAGCGGTCAGTGGGCAGGCGTTTCCAATTGGCGGACAGCGGTTCACCGACTCGCGCATCAAAGCGGCAATCGCTTTCAGCCCGAGTTCCCCCAGGGCGGGCGACCCGGAGCGGGCATTTGGCACGGTGGGGATTCCTTGGCTGCTGATGACGGGCACGAAGGATCTCGCGCCAATCGGCAACGCCGATATGAAATCGCGCCTGGCGGTCTATCCGGCCCTCCACGGCGCCCCGAAATACGAGCTGGTTCTCCACAATGCGGAGCACTCGGCATTCACGGACCGCGCTTTGCCCGGCGACAAGGAGCCACGAAACCCCAACCACCACAGGGTGATTCTAGCGTTGTCCACCGCCTTTTGGGACACCTATCTACGCGACGACCTCCAAGCCCGCGCCTGGCTGAACGGCAACGCACCGCGATCACTCATGGAGGCCGGCGACCGGTGGAGATTTGAATTACCCTGAGGGACACTTTGCATAAATCTGCACCAAGAAAAGCTCTCCCGGTCCATTCCCAGGCGCTTTTTTCAGCGCATCGATGTTGATGCAGGCGGCCCCGCTGGCGAGACCGCTGAATCAAATGAGAGAAGGCCCGGCGCGAACGCCGCCTCACATGATCACGTCGGGCTTACGCCTCTCGATCCAGCAGACCCCGCTGGCGCAGCAGAACAGGCAGTAGTGCCAAACGCAAAGGTAGAAGCAGCAGGCTCCGGTTCCCCAACGGGTGGGGTAGCCGTCCCAGATCATGGCGATGTCCTGGACCGGAATGGGTTTCCAATCGGTGGGGTCCTTGATCCGCTTGCGAGCCTCGGCGAACACTGCCACGATTTCCTCCGGCACCGCCACTTCTGCTTCCTCGCAGGGTTCAACTTCGAGGTTCTGGATCATGCCTTTGGAGATGCGGGCATAAACCAGTTTCGGGCAACAACCGCCCTTCAGCCAGCCGACTTCAATTCTGTGATTGCCCTGGGACAATTTGGCGAGGTCGAGCACTTTCGCCGAGGCTAAAGGCTCGAATGCAGGCTGGATTACCTCGACGTTCACAGAATGCTTGAATGTCGCGACGAGTCGGTTCTTTTGCTTAGATACTGTCCTTTTTTTCTTGATCATGTTAGGTGAGTGTTGTTTCGACTGTGCAGTGAGTTGCTGCTGAATCGGAATGAGACAACCCCCCGGGAAGCCGGGATCTGAAACAGCGCGCTTGAATCACCAACGACCCTTCCCTGCGATGAAGTCGCTGTCAAACTGAATCGACATAGAAACCAATGTCCGTCTCCGCGGGACTCCCATCAGCGCAGTGCATGATTTCGATTGCCGAGGGCAGGCTCGAAGTCCGACACCTTGCTCTCCGGCGACCCTCCCGGTACACTCATCACCACATCAAAGCAACTCGCCCCGAACCCTCGGTGCCAGCGAAAGTCCGGCGGGAGAAATCACGCGGACGCTCCGCCAGCATTGTTTCACTGGAGACGATAGCAGCCGCCAAGAGTCTCCGGCCATAGACTTGAAGGCTCTCCGGGACGCGCTCGCCGGTCTGAGATGCAAACCGTTGCCGACATTCGCGGGCCAGTTCATGGGGTCTGACCGTCTTCGATAGATGGCGAGTCGCGCCATGTGCGAGCAGAAGGACACGTTCCACCATGTGCCGCGCAGTATCGTCGATGCTCGATCGCGCCCGGGGATCCAGATGCGCGGCAAGAGCGCACAATTCGCCGTCGAGGCTGTGCTCGGCTTGGACCATGTCAACCGTCGAATTGGGCACTCGCTCAACATGAAATGGGTAATGGACAAGGCTGAAATGCGCGCTGGATTCCCTACCGAAAACGAGGACAAAGTGTTGCGCAAATCGGCCAATTGCGTCGCTCGGAAAATAGACAACCTCAGGTAGTCTCACATACACAGATCCCTCCTGGGTTAAACTCTTTGCGCCCGCTTGCCCGTGTCTTTGGACCCGGCCGCGCCCGGAGGCACTCTCCCAACGGGGTCTCTGGTCCGCTTGAGCGGGGCCGCCGGTGGGCGGATCTCGGCCAGCGACCTGTTCACGGCAAAGAAAGAGTGGTCCCCCAATCGTCGTTCGCTTCCTCGATGAGGCAGAATGGTGCCTATGGGCGTTGCGGATTGCGAGTTCTTGAATCCACCCGCGCTAATGCAAGAAACGGTAATGTATCTCTTGCAATCGTCTGATGGTGTGCGAGCTTATTGCCAACTTTCATACGAGATTGCTTCATTGGGGGCTCTTTCGCTTGGAGATCAGACCAAAGCTGAGATGAAGTTAAGGTTAGGATCGCGCGGTCCGGCAGTCTTGGTTCTCTCGCAACCGAGAGCCGGGGGTGAACTCGGTGAGGGCGCCAAACGCCTTGCGGTTTGGTATTTCATCCTCGGCATCTCATTTATAGGATGTCCGAGTTCGCCGCCGGCCGCCGGCGCAGCACCATCTCCACCGACCGTGCAGGTGAATCGGAGTGTCCCGAAAGTCGGCCCGCCAAGGGCCACCCTGGAGTTCTCGGCGAGCCCCACAGAGGATGAGTTTTTTCGAGCTCGAGTATTTGCGGAACCACTAATCCCTATTGGAGGCAAACCGACGACTGACGAGAACTCTGACCTGGCCGCGGCGCTCCTCGGCTACGCGCAACGCGCGAACCCCGACGATTTTGTCAGTCTCGCCGGCTTTTTGAAGCAGCATCCGCAGTCGCCGTGGACGGCTGCGTTGCTGACGGATATGGGCATCGAATATTACAACACGGCGCACTACTCGCTGGCGTTGGAGGCGTGGAGCAGGGCTTGGGAACTTGGCAAGAAGGCAACCGAACCGAAGGCCAAGGCCATTGCCGATCGGGCGGTGGGTGAACTGGCGGGTCTGGAGGCGCGGTTGGGGCGGGTGGCCGAATTGGAGGTCTTGTTCAAGTCCGTCGAAACGCGCGTTTTCACCGGACCCGCCACCGATCGGATTTACCGGGCGCGAGGCGGACTGAGGGAAATGAAAGAGCGTCCGGGCGTTTCTTTTCGCTGCGGCCCATTGGCGCTGGAACGTATCAAGTTGTCACTCGATCCGAACCAAGCCACCGAAGCAATCGAGTTGATCCGCAAATCAGCCTCGACAGAACGTGGTTTTTCGCTCACGCAGGTTGCGGAACTCTCGCAAAAAGTGGGGCTGACTCTCCAAATGGCCCATCGTGACCGCGGCGCAGACTTCGTCGTCCCCGCGGTGGTCCACTGGAAGGTTGGTCATTATGCGGCGATGCTTCGGCAGGAGGGCGACCGCTATTTACTACAGGATCCGACTTTTCGGAATGATGTCTGGGCCACCAAAGAAGCGCTGGAAGCCGAAACCAGCGGCTATTTCCTTGTGCCCGCCGGGAAACTGGGCGCGGGTTGGAACCCCGTGGAAGCGGGCGTCGGAGATACCGTTTGGGGCAAAGGCGGCGTCGAAGGTCCCGATCCCGGCGGTGGTGGCACCTCGCCGCCGCCGCCTTGCAACGGAATGGCTGTTTCCAGCGTGGATTTGCTTTTTATCAGCTTGAGCTTGAGCGATGACCCCGTTGGCTACTCGCCGCCGGTGGGACCTGCGGTGCGGTTTCCCGTTCGCTATAACCAGCGCGATCCGTTTCAACCCGCTGTCTTCAATTATTCAAATCTCGGGCCGCAGTGGACCTTCGACTGGCTTTCCTACATCACCGACAACCCCTCCAGTCCAATGGCGGATGTCCAATATTATCGCCGGGGTGGTCTCGCTCGTTTTTTCACCGGCTTCGATCCGGCCACCCAATCTTATGCCTACCAGCAATATGACCAGACGAAACTCGTCCGCACCTCGGCATCCAGTTATGAAATGATGCTCCCCGACGGTTCAAAGCTCGTCTTCGGCCAGTCGGACGGTTCCGTGGGAACTTCACGGAAGATTTTTCTGACGCAGATGATTGACCCCGCGGGGAACGCGGTCACGCTGACTTACGATGGCAGTCTGCGCCTGGTGGCCCTCACTGATGCCATCGGCCAGGTCACGACTGCAAGTTACACCAATGCGTCCGACATTTACAAAATCACCAGTGTGACGGATCCGTTTGAGCGATCCGCATATTTCGGTTATGACGCCGGCAACCGGCTCGCCGAGATCACCGACGTGATCGGCCTGACCTCGCATTTTAGCTACGACTCCGGGAGTGATTTCATCAACGCGCTGGTCACCCCTTACGGCACCACCAGTTTTGCCACGAGCCAAGGTGGAAGCAGCACCTTCCTGGAAACCACCTATCCGGACGGCAGCCGGGAACGGGTGGAGTTCAACCAAACTTTGGGAAATGGAACCCTGGCCTCGGACCCGCCGGCGAGCATCCCGGCGGGGATGCGCACGCAGGATGATAATTTGAATTATCGAAACACCTATTATTGGAGCCGGACGGCCTGCGCGACTGGTTACGGGGATTTCAGCAAGGCGAGGATATATCACTGGCTGCACACCGCCGATATTGTCTCCGCGGCGGGCATTTTGGAAAGCACCAAGGAACCACTGGAAGGCCGCGTCTGGCGCGACTACGCGGGGCAGGGATTCCCCGAGTTGGTCGGGAACACCAGCCTGCCTGCCCACGTGGGCCGCGTATTGGATGACGGTTCAACCCAGCTTTTCACCTATAGTTACGATGGATTTGGCCATCCGACCACCGTCATTGACCCGGTCGGGCGCACGTTCAGTTTCGTCTACGATACGAATGGCATTGATCTCCTGGAAATCCGAATGACCCGGGCTGGGAAGAATGAGTTACTCGCCGCCATGACCTACAATTCCCAGCATCTTCCGCTCACCAGGGTGGATGCCGCGGGTCGGACCGACACCTACACCTACAACGCGCGCGGACAACTGCTCACCGCAAGCGACCCGAAGATGGAGACCACCACCTACACTTACGACACCAACGGTTATCTGGTTGCCGTGGATGGTCCTTTGCCCGGAACCAACGACACAGCCACCACCACCTATGACTCTTTCGGACGCGTTCGGACCAAGACCGACGTCAACGGCTACGCGGTGACGTTTGACCATGACGCTTTGGATCGGTTGACTAAAATCACTCACCCGGACGGGACTTTTGCGCAAATAACCTATGATCGTCTCGACCCGGTCGTGGTTCAGGACCGAGCCGGCCGGCAAACGCTGCTGCAATATGACGCCCTCCGGCAGTTGGTCCGGCGCACCGACCCGTTGGGCCGGGTAACCCTTTTTGATTGGTGTGCGTGCGGGGATATCAAGAGCCTGACCGACCCGATCGGGCGGGCTACGACGTGGCACAAGGACATTCAGAACCGCCTCGTCGGCAAACAGTATGGCGATGGCTCACAGGCCACCTACTTTTATGAGAATACCTCCAGCCGCGTCCGACAGGTCGTGGACGAAAGGCAGCAAACCACGCTTTTCGCCTACAACCTTGACAACACGGTGAATTCCATCGCCTTCGCCAACGCGGCGGTCCCAACCCCGGGCGTCTCCTATACCTACGACCCGGACTACAGACGAATCACCTCGATGACCGATGGAACCGGCATCACGGTCTATCAATACAACCCCGTCGCTTCACCGCCGGTCTTGGGCGCCGGAAAACTGGCCAGTGAAATCGGCCCGCTGCCAAACGACACCATCACCTACGGATATGACGAACTCGGACGGTCGGTGCAAATTGCGATCAACGGGGTGACCGCCACAAAAACCTTCGACGCCGCGGGACGTTTGGCTGGTGAAACCAACGCGCTGGGAACTTTCAGTTACGGCTATGATGGCAGTTCGTCCCGGCTGGCATCCGAGATGTTTCCCAATGGCCTGACAGGGGCCTGGACATACCTGGCCAACACCGAGGACGACGACCTCCAGCAAATCACCTATGCACAAGGCGCCACGCCCATTTCCACCTTCATTTACGGCCATGATGTTCCTGCCAACCGGATCACCACCTGGTCACAACAATCCGGGGCGCAAGCGCCTGACCTTTACAGCCTGAGTTATGATGATGTCAATCAGCTCATATCTGCAACCGTCACCAACTCAGGCTCGCCGTCCAATTTGTTCCACTATGTATACGACCTGGCCGGCAACCGGTTGTCCGAGCAAGCCGGCGGCGCCACGAATACCGCCGCCTACAACGCGCTTAACCAGCTCAACGCCGCCAGTGGCGGAAGCGGGGCCTTGCACACCAATCAATGGGATGCCCGGGACCGGTTGGTGGCAGTGACTTCGGGCAGCACGCGGACTGAATTGACCTATGACGGCTTGAGCCGCTTGGTCGCCATCGGGCAGTTGACCAATGGAACGCAGGCTTCCTTGCGGCGTTTCCTCTGGTCTGGAAATCAACTCCGCGAGGAGCGCGATGCCTCGGGAGAGGTGACCAAGAGATATTTCGACCAAGGCGTGCAAATCGCTGGCGGCGCCGGGGCCGGCAGTTATTTCTACACGAGAGATCATCTCGGCTCGATTCGCGAGCTGACGGACACCTCCGGCTCCATTCGGGCGCGCTACTCCTACGATCCCTATGGTCGTAGAGCGAAACTAGCGGGTGATCTGGATGTGGATTTCGGTTTCGCGGGCATGTTCTGGTCTCCAGAAGCCGTCCTTTCCCTCGCGAGGTTCAGGGCCTACGATCCTCAGGCGGGGCGCTGGCTTTCCCGTGATCCGCTGAGGAAAGCCGAGGAAAGGGAAGGGCCCAATCTGTATGCCTATGTGCGAAATAATCCTGTGAATTTGAACGATCCTCTGGGCCTGGCACCAGAGGAATGCTGCGCGCTTTATAAGCAAGGTTTAGATGCTCAAAAGGGAGCCAATTGTGCCCGGGCCCAAGCACGCGCGCTCCAGAACTGCGCGTCTGCGCAGAGAGAAACCCCAGGAATAGCCACGGCAGAATGCACCTCAGGATTAAGCGCTGCGGCAAACTTATGCGCTTCAAGTGCATCCGATGTGCCCAGCGCGGAGAAGGCGTATTTGGATTGTGTAATGTCCGCGGGTTGCAATAAGCCAACCTGTGCGGGATCTGGTGGCAGTCCCCCGGGTCCCTTGGGGGGGCCGCCGAACCCGCCCAATACCCCCTGGACCACACCGCGGTGCCATTATGTGGGGGAAGGGGAACTATTTTGCGAAGATCCCGGTTACCACGATACCCTTCCGTAGGTGGCGTATGGTGGGCTGCTTACCTATGCAGATTTTGCGATTTTGTGGCAGTTCCATCAGTGAAGGGGCCGCAGTAAATGTGATGTGATCAACTTCAAATCTTATCTAAAGCGATTGTTGCCCGAGCCCCCGGGTGCGAAACAGTCCCGTTGGAGGGTGGCCGCGCTGGGATTGGCGCTAATCGTATCCGCCCGGTCCGCGGCGGCCCAAGGATGGCAGTTCGGATTCGATCTAAACGGGAATCTGCTCGCCCAGTCGGCGAACGCCTTGGCGCCTCCCCAAATCCTGGCCCAACCGCGACCGCAGTTGGTCCGACCCGGGGAATCAGCCACGTTCATCGTGGTGCCGGCGGATGTGAGCGGCCTGGCGTATCAATGGCGCTTCGACGGAACCAATCTGCTCGGCGCCACGAGCGACACGTTGCTGCTCACCAGCGTCAGCTCCGCCAATGAAGGTTCCTACTCCGTCGTGCTCGCCAACTCTTCGGGTTCCGTCACCAGCCTTGTAACCGGGCTATATATCGACAGCCGGGGCGTGGGCATGCCCGATGCCTGGCAAATGACTTATTTTGGGAACCTCAATCAGAATCCCACCGGGGATTTCGACGGCGACGGCGTGAACAATCTGCAGGAATTTCTGGATGGCACCAGCCCCACCAATGCCGCATCGGTGCTGTACCGGATCACCCTCTTTAACGACGGCGGGACCGTTGTGGCCGTTCCCAACCAATCCAGTTATACGAATGGCCAGGTGGTCACCCTGACGGCCACCGGCTCGGCCATGGCCCCTTTTCATGCCTGGACCGGCGACGTGGTCACCCGAAGCAACGCCATCACGGTGACCATGAACACCAACGTGACCCTCTTCGCGCATTTCCAGCCTTTTACAATCAATTGGACCAATACCCTCTCCGGCGATTGGAACGTGGCGTCGAACTGGTTTCCAAATCTTACCCCCGACTCGAATGAGAGCGTCGTGATTGTGGCTCAGGCGTTGACCGTCACCTTGAATGGGAACGCGGACTTGCTCGACTTGACACTTGGCGGCAACAACAACGGTCCGGAATTAAGGGTTGAGGGCAGGCTTACCGTTGCCGGCACAGGGTCCTGGCAGGGGGGAACCATGAGTGGATCCGGAGCGACCGTGGTGCTTCCAGGCGCTTCGTTCACCATAATCAGTGTCACCACGCCGAGCTTGAATGGCCGCACCCTTGAGAATGCCGGCACGATGTCGTGGATGGGAGGCAATTTAATCTTGAATGGCGGAGTTATCACGAATGACGCCGGGTCGCAGTTTGCAGTGGAAAGTCCGGGTTCATTTAGTTTTGGTGGCGGCACTCCGCGATTTGACAACGCGGGCACCCTGGTGACCGCCGCCAATGGCACGACCGCTTTTGCGGGCGTTGCCTTCAATAATTACGGCACGGTAACCATTCAGGGGGGTACATTCAGCATGTCGGGCGGGGGGCTGCAGGCCGGCAACATGCCAGTCCCGGCGGGAACGACGGTCAACTTCGCGGGCGGCACATTTACCTCCAGCGACAGCCTTTCTCTTGCCGGGGCGGGCACGTTGATCGTCAGCGGTGGCACCTCGACGCTGGGCGGAACCGTAAATGTGACCGGCTCCAATATCTTCAACAACGGGTCCGTGGACTTCACGGGCAACTATACCTGCGTCGGCAACACCGTGCTCGATATTTCAGGCGGAACTGTCAGCTTCGATGGCCCCGGCGGCGTCTCCCCCAATACTTTGAATCTGAACGGCAGCCTCGGGGGCTCCGACACCGTGACGGTGGGCAGCGTGATGAACTGGACGGGGGGCAGCATGAACGGGAGCGGACAAACCCTCATCCGGCCGGGGGCCACGCTGAGTATTGCTGCTTTCACCGGAAACGGCGGGGTTTGGCTGTACGATCGCACCCTGGAAAACGCCGGCACAGTGGTTTGGGGCGGCGGAAACCTGGGCCTGTCCGGTGTCATCACCAACGACGCGGGAGCATCGTTCCAGATCCTCAACCCCGCCATGTTCAACTTCCAGGGCAACACTCCCCGGTTTGACAACGCCGGCACATTTCTCCCGTCCTCAACAGGAACCACCGCCTTTAACGGCATTCCCTTCGACAACTATGGAGCCATCAATTTGACCGGGGGAAGCGGTCTGTACTTGGGCGGCGGGGGGATGAACAGCGGGCCCATAACGGTTCCCGCAGGGGCAACGATCAATTTTGGAGGTGGTGTTTTCAATGCCGGCGCGAGTTCATCCATCACGGGGGCTGGCTCGCTGCAGGTCAGCGGGGCCACCGCCAATCTGGACGGTACGGTGAATGTCAGCGGCACCAATTCGTTCAGCAACGGCACCGCCAATTTGACTGGCATCTATACCTGTGTCGGCAACACCCTGCTGGATGTTTCAGGCGGGACCGTGATTTTCAACGGCAGCGGCACGGTTTCTCCCAACCAGGTGAATCTCTACGGCGCTCTAGGCGGAGCCAATACCGTGACGGTGGGCAGCGTGATGAACTGGACGGGGGGCAGCATGAACGGGAGCGGAAAAACCATCATCCGACCGGGAGCCACGCTGAATATTGCCGCATTCACCGGCAATGGCGGGGTTTTCCTGTACGATCGCACCCTGGAGAATGCCGGCACAGTAGTTTGGGGCGGCGGAAATCTGGGCCTATCCGGTGTCATCACCAACGACGCGGAAGCATCGTTCCAGATCCTCAACCCCGCGATGTTCAACTTCCAGGGCAATGCTCCCCGGTTTGACAATGCCGGAACCTTCACGACGGCGGGATATGGGGTGACGGCTTTCAACGGGGTGGCTTTAAATAATTTCAACACACTTGGCATTCCGGGCGGTACCCTAAATGCCATTGGAGGTTATGTGTGCTCGTCGAATTCCATTTTGAACTGCGCGCTCTGGGGCCCTGTCCCTGGAGCCACCTTTGGCCAATTGCAGGCTTCCGGCACGGTAAATGTGAAGGGCTCGCTCAATGTTTATCTGACCAATTATTACGTTCCCAAAACGATTAATTTCTTCACCGTCTTGACCGCCGCGTCGGTCAGCGGCGCCTTTGCCAGTTTTACCTACCCATCCAATAGTGTCACCATGACGCTGAGCAACGCGCCGGCTTCCGAAATTGTGAAGGTGACGGGCGTTTCATTGAAGCAAATCAATTCCGTCCCCGCGCCTCCGGGCATGATCAGTTGGTGGCGGGGGGAAAATAACGCAAGCGACTCGGTTGGCACAAACAACGGCGCCATCATGAACGGCGTCACCTACGCCGCGGGCGAAGTGGGCCAAAGCTTTCTGTTGGATGGCTCCAGCGGCTATGTCGTCGTTCCAGATTCTCCGAGCCTGCATCCTGCCTCGGTGACCTTGGAAACTTGGGTTCTTTTCAATGCGACCAACGGATTCAGGTTGATCATCGGCAAACCAGTGGGAGGCGGGGTCCTCGATTCCTTCGCGCTCTGGCTGAGCGACGGGGTGCTCAATGGCGTCATTTGCGATGTGGTGAGCGGCGGACCCGTCATTAGTTATACGATGCTGCCGGTGATAGGACAGTGGTATCATCTGGCATATACTTATGACGGGCTGACGCTGCAACAGGTTCTCTACGTGAATGGAGCCGCGGTGGCGAACGGAACGGGCTACCAGGATGCGGGCTATGACAGTCATCCAATGCTAATCGGCTCGGATAACGACAATGGGGTGCAAGACGGCTTCTTTTCCGGCCAAATTGACGAGGCCTCCATTTACAACCGGGCGCTCACTCCCAATGAAATAGGATCCATCTACAACGTCGGCGCTTCAGGAAAACAGCTCGTTTTGCCCGGCCGGCCGGTGCTCTACATGGATATCATTGCCCCGGCAACAGCACAACTCTACTGGTCCACCAACTATTCAAACTACCATCTGGAATACAACACCACGTTGAGCAGCACCAATTGGACGGCTGTCTTGACTTCACCCGCGACTGTCGGTTCAAACAACGTGGTGGCGAACCCAATCGTCGGCTCGCGGCAATATTACCGACTATCCAGTCCGTGAGTCATACGATGCTTGGATTCCATTCACCCGCTCGATAGAGTATCAAGGACTTATGAAGCCGTGCGGAGAATGTGCAGTAAAGTCAAGGCGCGCAGGATCTTTTTTCCAAATCGGGGTTTCATTTCGTTTCCGCTTCTCCTCACAGATTTCAACGGGGCCATTTCCCTGTGGACTATAAAATCAAACTCAAATAAAAAGTCCCATGTCTCATGCGCTCGCCAGCCGCTCACAAGCCCGGGACAAGGCCTTGATGAACCGAAGCCCTCTGATTGCCCTGCTGCTATGGGCCGGATTCGCTTCGGCTGCCCTGGCGCAGTCAGATTCTGCGTGCGTCGATACGAACGGTTGCGCGAATGATGATGCAGGTCTTTATTATCCGGCAAACCCGTTGACGTATCCGCTGATCTCGAATCAGTACGCGGTGCAATACAAGCTGGGCAACGGCGGCTGGTCGAATACGCCCGTCCGCATCAGTTACTACGGCGGGACACTCGCTTCGCCTTTCAACACTAATTCCGGTTACATTTCCAACAAAACCTCGATGTCGTTCGTAAGCATTCCGGCCGCTGCGAACACCACGATTTATCTCCGGGTGACCAATATGATTTCCGGTTTTGTGGACGACGAAAATGTAACTGTGCGGCCCAGCACCAAGCCGGTGGCCGTCAAGGTGGCCGCCGATGGCACTGCGATGCTTTCCACCACGACGGCACGTGATTTCAATGGGGAGCAGTTTTTGCTCTGGTGGAGTGATGGGACTAATGGCGGGAGTATTCAGTCTTTGGTTTTCTTCCTGGATCCGCCCTACCCCCCGCCGACCGGCACCCACGTGGCGACCATCACCACTAACACGGATCTCACGAACTTGACCAATTTCGACACCTTGATATTTCAGGGAACTTTTGCGCTGGTTGGAGGTGGGTACTCGGATTATAACGTGCCCACCAATATAGCCACTATTTTCTTGGCACCGGGTGCCTGGGTACAGGGAAAGCTTCATTTCACATATAGTGGCGGCGTTAATAAGCGGGTCTATGGTCCAGGAGTCTTGGATGGCAGTCGGTTCTGTTACGCGCTTCGGTCTTGCCCTGGCGATCCGGGCGACAACAGCCTGTCGTTTGACAAGACGCCGGGTCATTCACCGGCGGACACGTTCAGCGTTGATGGCATCGTCATGACCGATCACAATCACGCCACGGCCGACCTGCTGGTCAATGGCTCCGTCAACAACGTGAAGAGCATCGGCTGGAACAGTATCAACGGCGGTTTCCGGCTCGGCGATAACACCACGGTTTCGAATGTGTTCCTGCGCTGCGGGGACGATTCACTGATGATGTGGGGCACCAATGTCACCGTCCGGAACGCCACGGTTTGGCAAACCTACAATGGCGGTGTCGTGAATCTGGGTTGGGGCGCCAACTCGGCGGGAGACGGCTGCCTGATCGACGGCCTTTATGTGGTGAAGACGGACTGGCACACTCCCAGCCGTACTCCCAATTTCAACAAGCCTAATCTCGACGGTCAGAATAATGCGGTCATCGCGTCGTTGATGGTTCCTGGCACGCTGTTCGGGATCAACAACACGCCGCTGTTCCGGAACATATTGGTCGAAGACCCGCCCAACGTGCTTTTCAGCCTCAAGATTCTGTTCCCGGAATGCAACGACCCCGAAAACCCGCGGTATAACAATTGCACACCGGTGGACCTGACCTTGCCGAGCGTACTGAACCTAAACATCGAGAATCTCTGCACGCCGGCCGCGATCCAAGGGAATTCGATAGGATTCCTGAACATACCGACGGGCTTCGCCTATGAATTTCCCTTGAACGTCACCAACATTTTCACCACCAACTACACGCTCACCGGCAGCATGAACATCGGCATGACCAACGTGATCATACAGTCAACCAATGGAATGGTGAACCCGCTCACCAGCGCCAATGCCGTGGCGGTGGCTGGACTGATCACCAACGGCACCGACATCAACCTGTCATATGGCTTCAACCCGTCCCCGTGTCTTTCCTGTTTGCCGCAACTGGCCATCACGTTGTCGGACACAAATGCGATTTTGACCTGGCCGACGAATTTTCCCGCCTTCAGTTTGGAATTGGCAACCAAGCTTGCTTCGCCCACAGTCTGGCAAACCAATCCGACAGCACCGGCTGTCATCGGCGGACTGAACGTCGTGACCACTGCGATCTCCAGCAAACGTCAGTTTTACCGACTCAAGCAGTGACGACCTCTCCAAAATCCGGTTTCAGCTCCCCTTGATGGCGCAAAGAGCTTTACACCACTCTGAACCACTTTGGAGACGTGGATTCGATTCCCATCACCCGCTCCATCCCCACCTTATTCGATAGGCCGGTCAATCCCGGCGAGTGAATCGCCGTCGCCTACAAGGTCGACGAAGAGTCGATCGTCGTCAAATTCCTTGGAAATTTGGGGTTTTTGATTCACGGACCGGTTTTCCTGTCATTATCCTGTCAGACCTCCTGCCGCCCCGTGGCGGCTCCACAAGCGATGAAAATCGCACCGTTGATGTCCAATGACTTACGCCTATTTTCGGATCTCATCTCGCTAGGGGGGCGAGTCCGCAGTGCCTTGACTCGCGGTTCCTCTATCCAGTGCGTTGACCGGCCTTCGCGGAGCTTCGGCTTGGCGAAGGTCGCGCTGGTCCCGTTCGACAACCTCCATGCGTGGATGACCAAGACCGAAGAAACGGGAATCTAGCTGAACGGCGGGTGACATGAATATCCGGCGAAGACGGAAACTTTCCGAGGACCGCCGTTTCCGAGTTGCGCTTATCGGGTTCCCAGGCCGGGTGCTTCGGCCTGCCTCATGGTCGGCGCCTCATATCTATGGCGGCCAGATAAATTGATCCGTCACCGGACAGATAAAGTGGTCCATTGGGCGAGCACAGATAGGGGAGGTTCTTTCTTTCCAGGTAGCCGGGTGCTTTTTCCGAGTAGTTGAGCTGTATA
>Ga0316217_10002841_pt1 | contig 20456 bp, 19 predicted proteins | sample 1anoAmetaG_FD_203633 | JGI IMG/M metagenome (GOLD analysis project Ga0316217, IMG submission 203633) | Freshwater microbial communities from Trout Bog Lake, Wisconsin, USA - 1anoA | ecosystem: Environmental > Aquatic > Freshwater > Lake > Hypolimnion/Profundal zone | place: USA: Wisconsin...
TATTGTTGCTTTTGTATTTCATATTATCATTATACAGTACATCACCATATAATACAAGTCAAAGTCAAAACCGTAGCCTTATATCCCCATGCCTAAAGGCAGGGGCTTTACGGCAACTCTCGGTAATTCAAACCAAGGAGGAACACATGCAAAAACTTCAACGATTTTGGCTTGGTGCTGTTGGTCTGTCACTGATCTGTTTGACAACTGGGTGCGTACATCAAAAGGAATTGTCGAACTCCGGATTTATTGAGCCTCTCACGAACACGAATACCGGGCAGACGGTGAAGGTCGTAACGGTGAGCGACATGCGAAAGTTTGAGAAGGATCAGTCTAATCCTCAAACACCCACCGTGGCCGATGCAAATGATATCGGCAATAAAGCCATTACGCTGCGCACAGTTGGTAGAGGCGAAAACGGACCGCACAAGTTTTACTTCTCTTATCCCGAGGGGAGGACCGTGGAGTCTGTGGTGCGGACGGCAGTTGAAAATGCCTTACTGACTAAAGGATATTCCGTGGTGTCGAATGAGTCCCCGTCCGCGGCCAGCGCAATTCCTGTCAACGTAGATATACGTAAATTCTGGAACTGGTTTGGTTCTGCATTCGTGGTTTTTGATATAAACTATGAGGTGGAATTGGATGTGCGGAGCCCTATTGTCCTCAACGGCGGGACTGAAACCGTATCTGCAAATTACATAATCAACACACCTTATATCGCTGATTCGTTAGTGGGAAAAACTATCGAGGAAGGATTTGGAGAACTCATAAAAAATATGCAGTCAAAACTGAAAAATCCTGCTAACTGATATGTTGTAACTATTTGATTGCTGTGAATACACTCCAAGCTGGGAGTTTCCCGGGGACAATACTTAATTTGCACATCACCAGTGGCAATTAAGTATTGTGTACCCGGTACCTCCGTCCCCGGAACCTCCCCCCGGACAGAAGCCTGAGTTACTGGTCGAAACCTGGCAGGAGCCTATTAATGCCCGAAGGGAAAGCCCGTGCGAAATCAACCTTTATTCAAACTGTTAATCCTGTGGAATTTTAACAACTGACCTACCAGGATGACTGCGAAAAATCCCAAAAAGGGGATCTTTTTTTCCCAGCTTCACTTTCCTTGTTGATTGCCATCGCTCCCGGACGAGCTCACGTCATAGTTTTGCACAACATTGTTCTTGTTAAAGAAAAATACGACCAGTTTCCAATGGACATCTCTACCGCCTGCCACGAATCTGACGCATGGGATGTAATTGGCGGCTTTAGCCTTAGATTCGGAATACCGATATTTCCAAACCAGCCCGCCATCGTAGGATAAGGTAACCTTTTGTGGTTCTCCAAAGAGCTCTTTTATTTGATCTTTTGTCGTAACACCTTTTGTAACTTTGGTGCCAATTGACTCGGTTGTTTCCTTGCTGATTTTTTCGTTCCCTTTAGTGACGTCGACAGCCCACACGGTGGAATAAGCACCACCAGAAATTAGAACCACGGCAGCGATAATAGCAAATAAATTTCTCATCCGGGCCTCCTTGATATTTTGGGGCAAGCTGGTCAGACTACCAAGAGGCTGTCTTGTTTTCAGGCTATGTACCACCGCGCCGCATCCGAAACAATGCTGTTTCAAAACGGTGTCGTGGCACCATAATCTGTTGAGGGAGAATCCATGCGCGCCCACTACCTGCAACACGTACCATTCGAAGACCTCGGCAGTATCGAGTCATGGCTCAGTGCGGCCGGGGCCGAAATTACCTCTACACGATTCTTCGAACAGGGGAATCTTCCCAACCTCGAAGAGATAGATCTGCTCGTTGTCATGGGCGGCCCCATGAGTGCCAATGATGAAGAAAAGTGCCCCTGGCTGGCCGCTGAAAAACTGTTCATCCGTGACGCCATCTGGTCCGATATACCAGTTTTGGGTGTTTGCCTCGGCGCTCAGCTTATCGCAAATGCGCTGGGCTCTCGTGTCTATCAGAATCGTGAAAAGGAGATCGGTTGGTTCCCGGTACACAGGATACCCTCATCCGGTAGTTCTAATTTCTGCTTCCCTCCCTCAGTGGAGGTTTTTCACTGGCATGGTGAGACGTTCGACCTGCCACCTGATGCAACCCGCCTTGCCCGAAGCGAAGGGTGCGAAAACCAGGCATTTCAACTCGGTCGTGCAGTCATCGGGTTGCAGTTTCATCTTGAGACTACGCCAGAGTCAGCAAAGAGAATGATTGCACAGGGTCGATCTGAACTGCTGCCGTCAAAATATGTGCAATCCGAAGCCACTATCCTTGCGGCTTCTCCTGAAAAATACCAAGAGATCAAGTGTCTGATGGGTGAAGTCCTTTTCTTTCTGACCGGGCTTCCCCGGGGGGGACGCCCAGAAAGCGCCGGTAACCTTTTCTAGCGTCGACAAAGGGGCTTCATTCATGGATGACAACGATTATGAAACTGTCGATGAGGATGCATGCTCCCTGTCGGGTCAGTTGTTCTTCCTCTTGCGATGTCTCGGCAGTTGAAAGCGCATAGCACGAGTTTTGATCTGCGAGTCCATTGCAGGGAAAATGTCTAAACCAGCTTTGGCCCGCGAGGAAGCGGTTGGGGCATGCGCTGGGAGTTGCCCCTGTTGCGGCGTAAAGGAGCAGGGCATCGGCAAGCGCCACGCGGCAGGAATTCACCATGATTTTCATATAATGCTGAGGATATTCGGGATATTGCGGAGCAGAGGTACCGAGGGTGCGGGAGGCTAAGACAGGGTAAAAAAAGGTGGCACCTTCAACTACTCGATTTCCCACGGTCAGGGCCATGCTCCACAATCCTCGACAAGTGCGACCGCATTGTAGGCTCATCTTCGACAGCCTCGAAATCAAGCAGGTGTTTTCCTGCCATTTCCTCAGCGCTGTACCCATGCATGCGGCACAGACTCGGGTTGGCAAAAATGATTTGTCCAGTCCTGTCAAAAATCCAGAATTCGTCCATTGATGTGCGGGAGAGGAATTGGTATTTGCCTACTATTTCCCCTGTGCTCTTTAACATGCCGAATTCCCTCTGAAGGCCGCTAAGACCCGACAACCGATTAGGACATGATAGTTAATATATCAAATCAATTAAATCTTCTCTTCTCAAAGCTGCAACTTCAGGCCCCGGGAATTCTCATGGCAAAGACGGTGTTTCTGCCGCACTGCTTTGCGGTGTACAGCGCCCGGTCGGCCATGCTGATGATGGGCTCTTTTCCCTTTATTTGGGAGGCCTGGCGATAACTGGTGTACCCCACACTGACCGTTGCCTTGATGGGGGTCCCATTGACCGTGGTACTCATCGCCTCGATGTTGCTACGTATCCTTTCGGCGACCACTTGTGCTTCCGCGTAGTTGGCTTCAGGTAGAATGACGGAGAACTCTTCGCCTCCGTACCTGGCCAGGATATCCGATGCTCTAACCGCCTTTTCCGCCGACCTGGCGATGGCGATGAGAACCTCATCCCCGGCAGGGTGCCCGTAGGTGTCATTAATCTTCTTGAAATGGTCAATGTCAAAAATTATCAACGAGAACGACCTCTTGTACCGCTTGGTCCGCTCCAGCTCCCTGTCCATTTCTTCCTGGAAATACCGGTGGTTATATAGCCCGGTGAGACCATCACGAAACGCCAGCTCCATCAACTTCTTGTTGGCCTGCTGCAGTTCGTTGGCCAGCAGTTCGGCCTTTTCCTTGGCCTCCCTCAGCTCCAGGACGAGATACTCGTAAGAGGTGTTAAGGCTGGCGAGCTCCTCGTTTACCTCCTGGACAATTTGCGAAAAGGGTCGCATGTTTCCCGGCGATAGCTCGAAAGAAGACAGGATGGCGACAGACTTGGTCGCGACCGAATCAATCAGTTCGTTGATGCATTCCCCTCGAATATCGAATGCAGCATCTAAAATAGTATTGATTTCTCGAACTTTGTTGACACTCTGACTTCCATGATAGACTGAGGAGAGATAATCTGACAGTCTAAGGATGTTTTGCTGGGTGCAATACTCTTCAGGTATCGGATCATTCGAATGTTGATACAAAATGGGGTTATAGATGCTCTCCGGGAGTTGCCAGCTTTTGAGGAGATAGGCACCCAAATCATGGTGGTTGTATCCGAAGTGGCGCTCTTCAATCTGGTGAATCGGCTCTTGCCCGGCAAGATTCTCCTTCATGACCAAATGGTATTCATTTGGCATCGAGGTTTGAAAAATTATGACGCCGATGTCCTGCATTAATGCCGAAATGAACAGGTCCGGGGTTTTCGCACCAACGAGATCGGAAACCAGTTCAGCGGCTGCGGCGGAGGTGATGGCTCTGCGCCAGAACTTTTCTAACTGGAAGAGGTCGTCTTCGGACGGATGGAGGTCTGTCATGATGACAAAGGAAAGAGCGATGTTCTTTACCGCATGTGAACCGAGGACCGACAATGCGGCATCTATGCCATTAATCTGCTTGGCGAACCGGTAATACGACGAATTCGCCATCTTCAGGACCTTTGCCACCAGGGCAGGATCCGATTCTATGACATGGGCGAGATCCTTAAAGGTGAAATCATCCCTGCGAATCATGTCGAGAATCCGGATTGCGATGGCAGGTGGCGACGGAATCCGGATCTTACCTGATATAAGTGCCTCAATTTTGTTAAACATAGGTCTCCTCAAAAGGGCTGGACCTGGCATGATGAATATCCTTTTTGCCAGCTTCACAGCAAGGCGAAACTCAAGTTCGAAGCAGCTGCATCGGCCTGACGGACGGCGTCGAACCCCTTCGGAGCGGCACAAACAATGGTGACTTTTTGTGCTTCATAGGTTGCAACCTCGCCACCCTTGCGACGGGCATCGAGAGAGATGGCTGCAGGAATTTCTGAAGGGGGATGCGCTATGAATGTCTTCGGGTCGCCCACCTCAATACTTTAAAATTATTATTTGGTTAGAGTGCTGCAATTGATGGTGTCTTATGTCCCTGGGGTTTCGGGGCTGTCCGGAGAGGGTATCTGCCAGCCTAGGTGCAGGTGATACGCCGACAAGCGCCCGGAACCCTGGAGACAAGACAAGGGTTCAGGGTTCCCACCTATCGGTACAGACAAATCGAAGCTTCGAGGAGTGAGCGGTGGCTCCCAAACGCGGCATACGGATGATCTTATTTGCTTGCCCCACCGGGATGTTTGTTTTAAGATGTCTCTAATGTGTCGGGTTGGCTGCTAAAAGTCCATGGTAACTTTCCCCCCCAAAAAAGGAAAAGGTGACCGGGCTCAATACCTGCCGCCTGACGGGCACTGCCCGGATATCCCCAGAATCGAGACCTTGCCGGCACATTTCTGAAACAATAACCTGATAAGCTACCCCTTGTCCGATCAATCGGCATACCAAGAGGATAAGGAGGGTGGTTCGATGGAAACAACAGCAGAACATCTCCAACAAATATACTCAGTTATCACGACGTTGGAGGCAGCTCAAAGGCAATGCAGGGACGTTTCGGTGGAAGGATTGATTCAAGCGGCAATGTACAATGCAGAAACCCTTCAGGAGTCGTTACAGAAGGCGCAATGGTCCAGCATGGCTGCCAAGTTCCAGGAAGGTAGCCGGCTTGGGAACCTGGAACCGCAACCGCACCACGGTGGCACCTGCCCTGAGGTGGATCTGGAGGAGTATTGCTTTCCCGTGTAGCGGAGGTGGGGGCTGTGCCTAGAGGCTTTGCGCCAGGTCCGCGGCAGCGAGGCCACATCACCGTCGGGATGTGGCCTCGTTTCTATCCGGATGGTCGGTGCGGTTGGCGAGGGGTGACTGGCCCGTCAGAATGCCGGACGGGGATACTTGATGCTGCCGATTGCCTTTTCCACCATGTCGGCCAGCTTTTTGGGCAGCGGCGTGTAGTATAGGGTCGAGGTCATCTTTTCAGCTTTCTTCAGTTCCCAGGTGAGAAACTCAACCAGCTTTTCCCCTTTTTCCCGGTCTTTCTGGTCTTGGTAAACCAGCAGCCAGGTGAGCCCGACAATCGGGTAGCTCTCCTTGCCCGGTTGGTCGACAAGCGAAATCCGATAATCGTTCCTGACCTTTTTGAGCGCATTGACGGCCGCAGCACGGGTGGAAAGCATGGTCGGCTTGACGAACTGTCCGCTTCTGTTTCTGAGCAGGGAGGTAGACAGATCGTTCTCCAGTGCATAGGCGATTTCGAGATAGCCGATAGCGTACGGGCTTTCTTTGATCCGTTGCGCCACTTCGCCGGATCCCTTGGCGCCGCTTCCGGCGGGCCAGGTGACGGCGGTCCCGACGCCGACCTCCGCGGCCCACCTTTTGTTCACCTTTGAGAGGTAATCGGTGAAGATGTTGGTGGTGCCGCTGCCGTCCGAGCGGTGCACAACGAGGATCGGCTGGTCCGGAAGGGAGAGTCCCGGGTTCTGCTTGCTCAGCTGCGGGTCGTTCCACCGGCTGATGGTGCCAAGATATATGCCCGCGATGGCTTCCGGGGTGAGCTTCAATCCCGAAGGGATACCGGGCAGGTTGTAGCTGACGGCGACCGCCCCCATGACCGTTGGTATGTGGAGCAGTTTGCCCGGGGCGGCTTTCAGTTCCTCATCGGAGAGGAACTTGTCGGTTGCCCCGAAATCAGCGGCCTGCGATAGTATCGCCTTGATCCCGCCTCCGCTCCCGATGGCATCGTAGCTAAAGGATACCCCCGGATCGACGGCCGCATAGTCCTTGAACCATTTGCTGTAGAGCGGGTAGGGGAAGGTGGCACCCGAGCCCTTGAGGGTTGCCCCTGCGTAGGCCTGGATGGAGGTGGCAGAAAGCAGCAGTAGGGCCAGTGCGAGGCTACGGTAGAACAAAACTTTAGACATCAATTGTTTCTCCTTTGGGGATGGCGGCTTCTTTAATGAGAGGGTATCCGCCGAATGTTACACTCTTGTTACCGGTGTGCCCCATTTCTGTAAAAAACGGGGATCGAGCCTCGCTAAGAGGTTTTGGCTCCGAGCAAAGGAGTGCCCGCCATTTTGCCCTTTCCCCGCCATCGGTGTACAGTTTGCTGAGGGAAATCGTTGATCGCGATGGACGGCTGGTTTGCTGCGGCGAAATACCCCCCCCCTGGGGCAGACCACACTTTGCACTCAAGGTGTGCTGGCGCTGCACAAATCACCAGCCGGTCCGGAAAAATTTGCACTGAATCAAGTCGGTTAGCGTTGGCACGAAGTTGGCTCTCTGGAAACGCAGGACCCAAGAACCTTGATTCGTGACTCGGGAGCTACGACCATGCACGTCTACCACCTGACTGATGTCGGGGAGATCTTCCCGCCGGCACTTACCCCCCTCTATTACGGCCGCTACCTCGCCACGGTGCAGCAGGATGGCACCGTTCTTTGCAATAATCACAAGTATGTCATCGACAGTAGTGAACGGCTCTCCCCCGGCGAAAAGGTCATGATCTGGAGCAATCACGATTTCTTCTGCTGTCCGACTGCTGAATACGAACTCATGCATTGCCACTAGCCGCGGGCAAATTGGCAACCCGATCACTCGGACCGCAATGCTGAAAAGAGGTCACATCTGTCAACGGATGTGGCCTCTTTTCATTTATGACCGGGGTGGGGTCAGCTGCGGGTTTGCGCGTCTTTAGCATTCCCTGAGGGCTTTGCTCTATCTGATGTTATCCGTTCCGTCCGTTAAATCCGTGTGCGAGGTATTGAACCACCTTGCTTAAAATATTTGGGCAATACCTTTCCGGAAGGTCCAACCCCGCAAGCGCCTGCGGGACCGGCGCTGCGGGTCGGGGCATTGCTCCTCCTGTTTCGGCTCGGGGGAGCGGCAGAAGGGTCTTGCTTCAAGCCAGGATGTCGATGGTGTTGCCGGAGTTTCCCGCGGCGCCGGTGGCCGATTGTGTCGATGCGGCACCACTTACGGCCGACGCCGTCAGTGGGCTGGCTGTCGCGCCGGTGGTCGACGCGCTTTGGCTGCTTACCGTCGAGGGAGCCTTGGCATGGTGGTGATGGCCACCTCCTTTTTTTGCCTTATGAGCTGAGCCGCCCTGGGGCGTCTTTTGTGCAGCACCCTGGGCTGCCGGCTGCAAGGGTTGGAATTGCTGGACTGTGGAACCGCCGATTGACTGGACTGACATGATATGCTCTCCTTTTTGGGTCGTGGTTGATGTTCCCTACCTGGCTTTTATCGGCAGCGATTGTGCAAACTCGGTGCAAACAAAAAGGATTTCACACCTGTGGGGCGAGCCGCCGCTAGTGAGCCCCTGTTGTCGCCGACTGCACCGGTCCCTGCGGCTTCAGGCACGGCTTAGGGTCCAATGCCGAGAAACCTGAGCAAACCGACTATCTGATAATTTATCGGAAGAGCCGTAAAACCTCGGCGTTCAGGCCGGGGATATAAGGCCTGGCCGCGTCAGCGGCCAGGGGTCTCCGCGCGCTGCATGTGGTCGTCGCCGCCGTTCATCTCGACGAGCGTCGCCCCGAAGTCGCGGCAGACCGCCTCGAGCACCTCGCGCAGGGAGCCAAGGTGTTCCTCGCCGAAGACGTGCCGCCGGTACTCGGGTGACGAAGACCAAATGGACGTGCATGCCAAAAACGCAACGCCGGCCGGTTCTGAAATCGCTTGCGTTTGTCATAGGCTAAACATATAGTTAGGGTATGCTAATACCCAAGGGGTTTAAATGCCGGCTCAAAACCGTGCCGGCGCAGGAGGATCTGCTGAGGCGATTCGCCGGATGCTGCCGCTTCGTCTGGAAGCGTGCGCAGGCCCTCCTGAAGGAGCGCCTTCGGCTGCGGCGAGGGATGCCTCGGGTACCCCGCCCTGGCGGCACTGCTGCCGGCTAGGAAGGTGGCATTCCCCTTCCTGGCCAAAGGCGCCGTCACAGCCGCTGCAGCAGGTGCTGATGCACCCGGACCGGGCACTGCGGGACGCTTTCGACAGGAAAAGCCCGCAGCGCTTTCCCGTCTTCAAGAAGAAGTTCGTCTGCGCCGATTCCCTCCGCTACCCGCAGGGTTTCCGGCTGGACGGCGACCGCGTCTGGCTCCCGAAGCTCGGGCTCACTGGTTCATGGCGGTCCAGACTGAGGCCGAGATCCCCGCGCCGCTGCACCCGTTCCGGAGCATGGCGGGCGGCGACTTTGGTATGGCGCGCTTCCTGGCCCTGTCCGACGGCACCGTGTACCGGCCGCTCAACTTTTTCGCGAAACTGGCACGGCGCCTGGCCCGGGAAGAGCGCCGCCTCTCCCGCAAGGTCAAGGGTTCCCGGAACTGGCTCAGGCAGAAGGCCGGGATCACCGGACTGCATATCCGGATCGCCGACGCCAGCAGCGACTACCTGCACAAGGTCTCCAGCGCCGTCAGCAAAAACCACGCTGTCGTGGTGCTGGAGGAGCTGCGGGTGGGCAACATGAGCGCATCGGCCCGGGGGACGCTGCTCGCGCCGGGGTGCCGGGTCCGGCAGAAGGGCGGTCTGAACCGCGCCATCCTGGGGGTGGGGCGAGTTCGCCCGCCAGCTGGAATACAACGAGTCCTGGCTGGGCGGGCTGGTGCTCTGCGTCGATGCTGCGTGCACCAGCCAAAAGTGCTCGCGCTGCGGGCAGTGCGCCCCGGGGAACCGGACGGGACAGGCGAGCTTCGCGTGTCTTTCCTCACGGCTTGGCGGCCCATGCCGACGACAACGCGGCGCTCAACATTCTGGCGGCGGGGCACGCCGTCATCGCCTGTGGAGAGCACGGCGCAGCAGGGCCGCTTGACGAAGCAGGAACCTCAGGAGCCGCTGCGGCGCAAGCCGCAGAGGCCCCTGGAATCCCTGTCCTTCAGGACGGCGAGGATGTCAATTGACCTGCTTAATGTGGTATAATGCTGTCTTGGGAAGCCGGATGAGGGATCTTACCCTCATTTTCCCAGGTCGACAGATGCACGAGGCTAAGGGTAGTAAATTTGAGAGGTCGGGTCATGACTGAGAAAAAAGATCGTCCCATCGAACGAGCCGAATGTGTCCAACTGTCCCGTATGGCTGTAGAGTTGCCCGGGAAAACAGAGGCATCGGCGTACCTTGCTGACCCAGAGGAAGGATGGAGGGGACTCCATCATGAACTGCTGTCTGACCTGTCAGGGGTGGGGACGCTGATTGAACCGGCCCGCCCTGCCTTCCAGTCATTGCTGGAAAAGGTCGTGCTCAGTTCCGTCCAAGAGTCATGCCCAGTGGCCCGGCTGGGGGGTAACTCCGCACCGTTCGGCGTGCAGGTCGGGGGGGCAACCGCCGCGGGACAGGGATGTCGCTTCGAAGTGAGCGCCAGCGCCGGGCTCGGAGGGGCCGCGATGATGTACGGCCCGGCGGGCGATGCCGGCGAATTGCCGCAGCGGCAGGAGTTCGGCCAAAATTTGATTCACAGTTCGGCCACGCCGACTTTTGTCGTTGATTGCAACCACAGGGTGATTCTCTGGAACAAGGCATGCGAAGAACTGACCGGTGTGAAATCCGAAGAAATAATCGGGACAAACGAATATTGGAGAGCTTTCTACAGCAGTAAGCGCCAGGTCCTGGCTGACATTGTCGTCGATGAAAGTTATGACAGCCTGCCCGACCTCTACAATACCTTCTCAAAATCGAAGCATTTAGCCGATGGACTGCATGCAGAAGAATGGTTTCCTAACTTAAATGGCGATGAACGCTACCTTTCCTTTGACGCAACTCCGGTGCGGGACCGCAGTGAGGCAATTATCGCCGCTATCGAGACTTTGGAGGACATCACCCCGATAAAGAGGGCCGAACGGGAACTCCTGCAATGCCAAAGGCTCCACCGCAGCCTGTTTGAAGACTCTCCCGTAGCCATGATGCTGGTCGATGCGGAAGCCATGACCGTGGCTGATGCCAACCGGGCAGGGGTGTCCTTTTTCGGTTGCGCCAAAGACGATATCATCGGTAAACCCGTGACCGAAATCGTCACCATGCCACCTGAACAAATTTTCGATTTGAGCTTGATGGCGGGAAACAAGCCGCAAAGCATGCTACTGCCGAAGAGGATGGCAAACGGAGAGTTCCGCCAGATGGAATTTTTCTATGGCCCCATCCGTCTCAGCGAAAAGAGCTACTGGTTCATTGTTGTCAAAGATACCCCGGCACCCCCCCCGGAAACGGAATTGCTGAGACTGCACCACGAACTGCAGGTGCACCAGATTGAGCTGGAAACTCAGAATGTCCAAATGCGCCAGACCAGGGGCGAGCTGGAGTGTTCCCTGGAAGAATGTACCGACCTCTACGATTACGCTCCGGTTGGCTATGTCACCCTCGACCGTGGCGGTGCCATCACGCGGGTTAACTTCACCGGCGCGGGGCTGCTGGGAGCCGCACGCTCCTGGCTGATCGGCAGGCGCTTTGATCTGTTGGTCAGTGAGGAATCCCGCCGCAGTTTCGCCGCCTTCCTGGCCAAGGTTTTTATCTGCCCGACCCACGAGTCGTGCGAGGTTACCTTCCCCAGGGAGGGGAGGCCGGCGCTTTGGGCGCAGCTTGAGGGGGCCGTCGTCGCCTCGGGGCAGGAGTGCCGCATCGTGCTGATCGACGTCACCGAACGCAGGCACTCTGACGAGGTGATGCGCCAGGCCAAGGAGACCGCCGAGGCGCTGCGCCAGGCCAAGGAGACCGCCGAGGCAACCGCACTGGCAAAAAGCGAGTTCCTGATAAACATGAGCCACGAGCTGCGCACCCCCATGACCGGCATCCTGGGGATGCTCCAGCTCACCCTGCAGGAGGAGCTGGCGCCGATGACCCGGGAATACCTGGAAACCACGCTCAGTTCGGCGTGCTCCCTGCTCCGGATACTCAACGATATTCTGGACATGTCCAAGTCCGAAGCCGGCAAGCTCACCCTCAGGGAGGAGCCGTTTTCTCCGCGCTGGTGCGTCTCCGAGACGGTCGATGTCATTACTCCCGAGGTCCGGCGCAAGGCTCTTGACTTCGAGGTATTGGTGGCGCAGGAGGTACCGGACGTTTTGCTCGGGGACCAGGTGCGGTTGCGACAGGTACTCACCAATCTCATCGGCAACGCGGTCAAGTTCACCGAAAAGGGGGGGATCGCGCTGAGGGTCACAGCCGGCGCCCAGAGAAAGGACGGCAAGCTGGAGCTGACCTTCGCCGTCTCGGACACCGGTATCGGCATACCCGAGGAGAAGAGGGAGCTGCTGTTTCGTGCCTTCAGCCAGGTCGACGCCTCCTACAGTCGAAGTTACGGCGGTACGGGGCTGGGCCTTGCCATCAGCAAGAAGCTGGTGGCCTTGATGGGGGGTACGATTTCCCTGGCGAGCGAGGAGGGGGCGGGCAGCACCTTTTCCTTCACGGTCCCCCTGGGAGACGCGGGGGGAGCGTCTCAAACCCTGCCTGCAGCCGGGCCGGCGCTTCCCGAGGCGGTCGCCGCCGTTCGGGGGGGCGGCTGGATTGCGCGGATCCTCCTGGTCGAAGATGACGCGACGATTCGGCAGATGCTCGGGCGGCTGCTCAAACTGGCGGGTTATGAGGTTGATTGCGCCGAGGACGGCAGGTTCGCCCTGGAAATGTGGGAAAGAGGAGCCTACGACCTGGTTCTGATGGATATCCAGATGCCGCGCCTGGATGGATTCGAGACGACGCGCATCATCAGGGAAAAGGAGCGGGAGACGGGCGCCCACATCCCCATTGTCGCCGTGACGGCCCACGCCCGCAAGGAGGACGAGTTAACCTGTCTGGCAGCCGACATGGATGCCTATATTTCCAAACCGATCGACTTCAACAAGAGTTTGCAACTGATAGCGGATCTCCTCAGGAAGCGGTCCGGCAGCCTGTGAGCCGGGCCCGTCCACGGGAGGGGGCCGGCGTATCACAGAACGACCAGATAGTCGGCCGCGCGCGCGGTGCAGTTGTTGCCGTTTAATTCCGGCGTCTCGGGCAGGATTGTCGTGCTGGCCAGTTTGCTCCCCAAGCGCGCCAGCTGGTCGGGGATCGCGAACTTCACCGCGTGCTGGATGCCGGTGAGTCCCACGATCTTTCGGCCCGGGTGGCTCTCGAGGTAGCGCACCATGTTGATCGCCATGCCGCTGTTGCGCACGGTTTGCGCCTCGCAGAAATTGCTGAACATCTGCCCCGCACTCGCATGGCTGGCAATTTCCTGGAATGCCTTTCTCAGCAGGGCTGTCTGGGGATTGCTCAGGTCGCAGACGGTCCCCTCCGGAAGTCCCCTCTTCTCTTCCGGGGTGAGTGAGGCAAAGCCATGCTGGTAGACTTTTCTGACGATCGCTAGAGGGACGTTGAGGCCGACCATGGGAAGACGGTTGTCCCGGGCAAAGAGGAAGATGCCCCGGTACATCTGCCAGTCGAGCGACCAGTTCTCTTTGAATACTGCCTGCATGGCCGGTTCGCTCAGCTTCCCCGCGCTCCAGTTGTCGAGCTGTGCCTGACTGTCCGTCTGGATCATTTCCAGGCCGATGGCAAGTTGCGGCGTTTTGGCGAAGAGCAGACGGATCAAATTCAGCTGCAGGTCGTGGTGGCTCTGGTCGTCATGGTTTTCGCCGATGAGTATCACCCGGGAGCTGCCTGCGTCGGCAGCCAGCTGGGGCAAGCTGACATTTTCCTTGTCGCTGAGCCGGGTTGCCGTGGGACCGGCCTGAACCGGAACGGCGAGATGCAGGAATATGATTGACATGAACAGCAAAATTCTGGGCATTGGTTTACCCCCCGCCACGCGGACATGCAGGGCGCATTAGTGTCTGCCAATATGGTATCGGCAAATCGCGACAAATGCAAATCCGCCCCGGCTCCCAGCAGGAGACTCCGGCGCCACCCACTTTGCGCACCATCTGCCTCGCCGACATGCCGGAATTGACGCGCGGGCCCAGCCTTGCCCCACGGCAAAAATGTGGCAAAATTCGAGACGATCGTTTCTGCGGATGGTATGCGCCGACAGGCATCCGGAAACGGCGGCGCACTCCGGCAGGAACTCGGAGTGAATCCGCTTTCATGATGGAGATTTTTGTGGTATATCTGCTGATAAAGAGACTGCTGACCTAGTTACCGCGCGCCACGTGAAACGTTTGCTGGCCAAACTGCGTTCCCGGTGCCAAGCTGGTCAACTACTACAGGACTTCTCATGATGGATACTATGTTACAGGACAGATGCAGGCGGTTTATAGATTCGAAAATCTCAGAACGCAGAAAGATATTGGAAAGCGAACTTCGTAAGATCAACAGTGTCTGTGCATCAAAAGACACTTTTGACCAGTTTTACCAGTTAATAAGCAATGAATTCAAAACAAGAAGTACTATCGTATGGCAGGAGATGGAAAAGTCGCACAAGATGCTGGGCTCATCAATAAACAAAGAAATAAGAGGCGATTTGAAGCAGGAGCTTTACAACTATATAAGGGAAGCATTCCTTGAATTGAACTTTAAGATCCAGGTCCTGCGCAAAAATGCTACCAATGCGGCAGATTACAAATTGGACGAAATCCAGGACCAGATAATTAAAAAATATGATCATGAAATTGACATGTATGTTGACTCTTTGACCAGATGATGGGCGGTAGATCCATCTGATGGCAATAAAATGGAATCACTGTTCAGAGGGAACATGGGGAACATAAAATACCTGGTATACATCAATGGGCAATCAAGCAAGCCACTGGTAAATTCGCTCGAAGAAGCAAAACGGTATGCGACAAGCAAAATCAGCTACAAACCGTCACTCAGAATCGAATGCTACAGCGCGCCAAGTACGGCCTGTGAATGGATGTACGATTACACCAGCGGCAAATGGGTTAAAACAGTTGACCGGCACAAGGGAGATTTATGCTGCCTTGCGGTGGACTGCAAGGCAGCATGATTTGATCCATCCCTGGCCGGTGACGCCTGCTGCAGAAGGGGGTTAAACCATGAAGCCATTCATGTCGCACTACAATTCCCAAATCTACGCGGTGCTGCGGATCCTTGTCGGGTTCCTCTTTCTTTGGCACGGCCTCCAGAAGCTGTTCGGCATACCGGCACCGATGCCCGCGGGGGTTCCCGCGTTCATCATCTACGGCGCCGGACCGATTGAGCTGATTACCGGTGCTCTGGTCATGATCGGGTTGTTCACGCACTGGGCGTCCTTCCTGGCCAGCGGCGAAATGGCGTGCGCCTACTGGATGGCGCACGGCACCAAGGCGCTTTTGCCGATCCAGAACAACGGGGAACTCGCCGTAATCTACTGCTTCATTTTCCTGTTCTTCTCCACCCAGGGGGGCGGTATCTGGAGCGTAGACGCCCTGATTAAAAACAAATGCTAAAGAGATTGCAGGAGCAGATCGAGCGTCTCAAGGCGGCAGGGGCCGATTACGTCGACGCACGCTGGTATCCCGTGGAAGAAGTAGACCAGCTGGTGATGTGGAACGGCAACCTGAAGAGCGCCGCCTCCTTTCGCGAGAGCGGTGTGGGGGTCCGCGTGCTGTACCGGGGGGCCTGGGGCTTCTCGGCCTCCTCCGACCCGGGCAATCTCGGCGCGCTCTTCGGCAAGGCCCTGGAAAACGCCCGCATGGCGGCGCAGCGGGTGAGCTTTCCCATCCGCCTGGCCCCGCGGCCGCCGGTCCAGGCCAGCTTCCTAAGCCCGAACCGGATCGACCCGTTTAGCGTCCCGCTGGCGGACAAGATCGCGTTTCTCAGGGAAATGGACGGCAGATTGAACCAGCCGGGCGTCACCCAGCGGGTCGGCGCGTTGACCTTCATGCGCAAGCAGATCATATACCTTGATTCCGAGGGAAGCGAGATCGAGAAGAGAATCATCGAGGTTTTCCCCAGCATCAAGGTCATGGGGGTGGATGGAGCAGGGGAGTCGCAGGCGCGCAAGTTCTCCCCTGCGCTCTGCGGCGCCACGCGGGGGTGGGAAACGCTCGATGCGCGGCTTTTTGACGAGAATGCCGAGCGCATCGTGCGGGAGATGAACCAGGTCCTGGTGGCACAGGTCTGCCCGAAGGACCGGCGTTCGGTGATCCTGCTCCCCGGCATCATGTACCTGCAGACCCACGAAACCATCGGCCACGCGCTGGAACTGGACCGCATCCTGGGGTACGAACTGGCCTATGCGGGCGGCTCCTTCGTGAAACTGGGCGATTTCGGCGAGTTGCGCTACGGCTCGGCCAAACTGACCGCCCGCGCCAATGCCACCCTACCCAACAGCCCGGGGAGTTTCGGCTATGACGATGACGGTGTCCCCGCGCAGGACAACCTCTTGATTGACAAGGGGCTCCTGGTGGGAGCGATCACCGGGCGCCAGATGGTCACCGAGGCCAACGCGCGCGCCGGCAGAGAGCTCTTCGGCGGCTCTAGCGGCGCCAACCGCGCGACCTCCTTTTACCGGGTACCGATCGAGCGGATGACCAATATCAACATCGATTCCGGCCACGACGGTGCGCTGGAAGACATCGTCAGCAACACCGAAAAAGGGATCATCCTAGACGGCGACAAGAGCTGGTCCATCGGCTCCAACCGCGAGCAGTTCCACTTCGCCACCGACATCGGCTGGCTGGTGGAGGAGGGGAGGGTCACCGGCGTGGTGAAAAATTCCACCTACCAGGGCGATACCGTTGCCTTCTACAATTCGCTCGCCTTGGTTGGGGATCAATCCACCTGGGAAGTGCGCGGTGTGGACAACTGCGGCAAGGGGCAGCCGAACCAGATCATGCAGTTGGGGCACGGCATCCCGGTCTGCCGTTTTGACCGGGTAACCATAGGAGAGTAGTCGTGAGGGAGAGGATTCTGCAGACCCTGCGCGAGCTGCGCGCCTATGCAATAGCCGGCAAGGTCGAGGCGAGCTTCTGCTATCATGAAGAAGAGAGCTACCTGATGCGTTTGGCCAACTCTGCCATCTCGCTCAACACCAATGAGCATCTCATCCGCCTGGAGATTACCGCCTATGAGGATCGCAAGCGTGCCAGCTATGAACTGATCACCGATTTGAACAGGCTGGACCAGATGAAACAGGGGGTGGACCTGGCCCAGGCCATGCTGCAGCACGTCCAGCCCTTGAGCTACCGGCCGTCCCTGGCCAACTACAGGGAAACGTTCATCGACGAGCGGGGCTTCGACGCCGAGCTGGCCGGGATCAGTAACGAGGAGCGCCTGGCGTACTGCAACATGGCGGTGGCGGGTCTCGAAACCGACCAGATCAAGCTCTCCGGGATTTTCTCCAGCGGCGTGACCAGCACCGCCCAGATCACTACCCGGTCCGAGCAGTTCCAGTTTTTCCGGAGTTCCGATGCGCAGGTGAGCATCGTCCTTGCCCACCGCACCCTGAAATGGGAAGTGATCGCCGAGCAGTCGGCCCGGAAGAAAAGCGAGCTGGACCCGTCCGTCCTTAGGCGCGACCTCGGTTACCTTCTGGGGCACTACCTGCACGACACGCCCCGGCAGCTCCCCCTGGGGAAGTACGACGTCGTTTTCGGGGCAGCCGCACTGGGCGAGCTGCTCGGCGTCATGGAACAGATCGGCTGCAGCGGCGGCTCGATGCGGCGCGGCTTTTCCTTTCTGGCCGAGGATCAACTGGGCCGGCAGCTTTTCTCCGAAAAGTTCAACCTGAGCGACGACCCCACCCGCCCGGAGACCTTTCCTTTACGCCGCGATGTCATGGGGCTTCCCCGCGGGGCGTTCCCGCTCTTTGAGGGCGGGGTTTTCCGCGCCTTCACCTGGTCGCAGGACGAGGCCGACGAGTTCGGCGCGCGGCCCACGGGGCACACGGTGCCGCACCAGAGCCTCGTTTTAAGCGGCGGCGCAACAAAGGCCCGCACGCTCGAAGAGCTGGTCAACCTGCCGCGCGACCAGGACCTGCTCTACATCCCGTTTCTGCATTACCTGAACATCGTCAATCCCTCCAAGGGGCTGATCACGGCCAGCTCGCGCTTTGGCGCGCTGCTGCTTAAAAAGGACGGCTCGGTGGCGGTCCCCTACAATGTGCGCGTCACCCAAAGCCTGCTGGAGATTTTCGGCGATAGGCTCTGCTGGCTCTCGCGGGACCAGGTGGTCTACAACACCTCGGACAGTTACGGCGCGCGCAACCCGACTGCGGTGCTGGTCCCGGCCTTCGTGCGGGTGAACGGCCTGGAGATCTCCCACTCGAATGCGAGCTACTAGGCCATTGGGCGGCCCGTTTTGTTACGGGGTCACCACCCCGTCCATGCGCACGACCTCGAAGTTCGCCCCTTTGACGCTTCCCAGTTCGCTCACCAGCGTGTCGTTGTCCCAGCGCGGGTCCGGCGCACCGCTTATATACCAGTTGGAGCCGTTGTCCGCCACGAACATGCCGTAGCTCTTAAGCGCCTGGAGGATGGCCCTGCTCTGGGCGCTGAAACCTGCCGGTATGATGAAGCTCGCCTTCAGGCGGACCCGCATCCCCATGGGGGGGCGGTCGGCGGCGGTGTTGCTGGAGGCCCAGTGGGTGGCCGGAGGGAGGTAGGCCTCGCGCGTGGTGCTCACCGTGAAGCGCAGCGCGTGCCGGATCTGGCCTGCGGCCGCCTCCTCGTAACGGGCGAGCCCTGGAAAGATGGGCAGCCCGGCTGCGTCGGCGCTGGTCCAGCCCGGCTCCCCCCCGGGGCGCACGTTGTCCGAATCCAGGCTGAAAACGGCACCGCCGCTCGCCTGCCAGCTTTTATCCGGCTGCGGGTAGGCGTTGCCCATTTCATAGAGGCGATTGGCGTCCCGGTCGATGACCAGCACGTGGCGGTCGCCGCCGAAAGCCGAGCCGTCCGCCTGCGCCCCTTCGATCGGGGCATCGGGAGGCACCGGATAGGGCCCCGGGTCGCTCTCGTCCCCGTAGGCGGTAAAGAGGACCGGCACCTTGGGCTGGCTGCCGGCCACCACCAGGTACGGGATGCCGATCGGGGCGCCGTTGTAGAGCCCCGCGCCGAAATCCGGATGCAGGCCGGTGCCAAGGCCGATGTTGGCGATGATCGCCGCCGAATTGGGATCCACCGGGTCGGCGGAGACGTCCCGGTTCCAGGCGTTGTCGGCCGGAAAGGGGAGCGCCCCGTTTAGGTTGGCGCCGGCGCCCAGGTCGGCGCCGTGCAGCGCGCCGTAGCTTGGCGTCGGTTGCCCGACGCTGACGGTTACCGTGGCCTGGCTAGTTCCCGCGGCGTTGGCGGCCGTCAAGGTGTAGCTGGTGCTTGCCGCTGGAGTGACCCTGGTGCCGGCACCGCTTACCGGCGCGCCGTTGATGCTGAAGCTGGTGGCCCCAGAGGCGCTCCAGGCCAATTGGCTCGCCTGGCCGGCGGAGATGACCGAAGGGGATGCGGTGAAAGCGGTGATCACCGGCGGCCCCGGCGGCTGGCTGCTACCGCTGCCGCCGCCACTGCTGCAGGCGGAGACCAGCAGCATAAGCAACAGCGACACGAGTGTTGCTAGGTGCCGGGCGCTGCGCGCTCGGGCGGGGGTTTTCCTGGAGAGAGATTTTTTCACGTGCTTTTCACCGATGCGAGCCCCGGCTGCGGCTCATCTGCCAAACGGTTGCACCCCGGGTCGCGGGCTGGTTTTGGTGTGGAACTTCCGCGCTGCCGCTACTGACTGAAACGATCATACCGTTTTACGGCGCCGACTGGCAACCCCCCTGATGGCCCGGGCGACACGAGGGGGGGTAGCATCAGCTACCTTCTTTATCAGAAGAGCCGTAAAACCTCGGCGTTCAGGCCGGGGATATAAGGCCTGGCCGCGTCAGCGGCCAGGGGTCTCCGCGCGCTGCTGCTCGATGTAGCGCCTGATGATCTCCAGGGGCGCCCCTCCCTAGCTCGCCGCGAAGTAGCTCGGTGTCCAAAGCGCCCCCTTCCAGTAGCGCCGCGCCAGCTCCGGGTGCCGTTTTTTGGCGAGGCGGCTGGAGACGCCCTTCAGGCTGTTGACCAGAGCGGATACCGCGATCTTGGGCGGGTACTCCACCAGCAGGTGCATGTGGTCGTCGCCGCCGTTCATCTCGACGAGCGTCGCCCCGAAGTCGCGGCAGACCGCCTCGAGCACCTCGCGCAGGGAGCCATAGGTGTTCCTCGCCGAAGATGTGCCGCCGGTACTCGGGTGACGAAGACCAAATGGACGTGCATGCCGAAAACGCAATGCTGTCCGGTTCTGAAATCGCTTGCGTCTATCAAAGGCTAAGCATAATATTGATATATGTTAATACATAAGGCCTTTGAATGCCGGTTGCAACTGAAGCCGAAGCACGCTGGCTCCTAAAGGCAGTTCGCGGCGAGGGATGCCTCGCCCTACGGCGCCCTGGCGGCCCTGCTGCCGGCATGGAAGGTTCGCAGCCGCTGCAGCAGGTGCTGATGCACCCGGACCGGGCACTGCGGGACGCCTTCGACAGGAAAAGCCGAAACGCTTTCCCGCCTTCAAGAAGAAGTTCGTCTGCGCCGACTCCTTCCGCTACCCGCAGGGTTTCCGGCTGGACGGCGACCGCGTCTGGCTCCCGAAGCTCGGGCTGGCTCCGCTACTTCCGGAACCGCCCGGTCCAGGG
>Ga0316217_10002843_pt1 | contig 20450 bp, 15 predicted proteins | sample 1anoAmetaG_FD_203633 | JGI IMG/M metagenome (GOLD analysis project Ga0316217, IMG submission 203633) | Freshwater microbial communities from Trout Bog Lake, Wisconsin, USA - 1anoA | ecosystem: Environmental > Aquatic > Freshwater > Lake > Hypolimnion/Profundal zone | place: USA: Wisconsin...
AAAAAAGTTTGGGTTTCTTTAGATCGGCTGGGCATGGATCTTGACGTTTCCCATTTCCATTTCCGAACGAGGCCTATGGAGGGAAATGGGAAACGCGACCTGAACCCAAAGCACCTCAACTTTTCTCGGTTAGTGCGCTCCAGTAATCTCATCTTCCTCGGAAGCAGGCTCATCGTGTTTGGGAGTGACCCTAGCGGCAGCGGCAGCCCAATGATGTTCGTTTGCGAGTTCTCCCTTTCGTGCGCGGATCTCTAACTCCGCCAACGAGTCCAAATCCACGTAAACCGCGTTGGAGATTTTAACCGTCTTCAGGAGGCCCTTTTTGCTCCACCGCCAGAGGGTCGTCTGGCTGATGCCCAACTCCTTCCTGACGAAATTAGAATGCCGCAGCTTGGTGGAAGGTTCGGGCAGCCGGTCACGCAGGTCGGTTGTCAATCGCCTCAGCACCTTCTCATAGGTATCCGGGTCCAGGATATCGTTTGAGAAAGGTGGTTCTGGCACGGAGGGTGGGGATGGAGCCCGGTTGGCTTCCGCAGAGGTGTCGGACTTGTTGGCGGCTTGAAGCACTTGGGATTTGATGGAGTTCAAGGTGAAGTCCCAGTGCCTATTCAAGAACCGCATGAACCAATACGCTTCGCTGTAAACTGCCTGGTGGTTGACGTGGCCGTAGTCGATGGAAATCTTGAGGTGTTCGAGCGGGCCAATGAGTTCGATCGTGGTGTAGTTGTGACGCAGGGAAAACTTTTTCATAAACCCCACTTCATCCGTCACCGATAGAGCCAGTCAATCTCGAAATCGGCTGGACGGAGACGGTGGGGCCAAGCCGGGTCGGCTCGTGGAAGTTGGGCTCAAATACCGTCCGGGTGAAGCGACGTCGGGTGGCTGGAGACAGGAGAGCACGGCACGTGACCAATCAGACTCACTCACGCACTGATGGTGGTGCAGAAGTTACGCATTTCCGCTGATCTGATACTGCGATCTGATACTACATGCCCGAAAATGGGTCCTTTTCGGGCCAAAACTGGGCAACAAGACGAGAAGTCGAACACGCAGATCAGGTCGGTGGATACGGGCTGGTCCTCGTGTGTCCACATGGAGGCAAAAAGTGGTTGACCATTTAGAAGGCAGATGCTCTATCCAACTGAGCTACGGGCGCACACGGATGATTCGGCGCTTACGACAATTCGGAGCCAGTCAGGCCCCGGATTTGCAATTGCGATCTGATACTACTTTGTACCCGGGCACAGTTCAAGCGCGGGGATAATGACCCGCGCCCCGCGCGCAGGACGGACCCCGGAAGTCGATTTCGAGCGCGCCATCTCCCTGGCGCGGTATCCGCGGCGCGCCGCGGCGCGGGGTCATTTCCAGGATCTGCACTGGCGACGCTCTGGCAGTTTTCCGGTTGCCGCCGTTTAACTTCCCGCGCATTCCTCCGCCGTGCCTCAAAAGCGGGAACTGAAGTGCGACCTCGGGGCCAGTTGGGGGCTAAATGGGGCCCGAAGTCGCCGTGTGGGAAGTGGCGTAACCCGCTGTGAGATCGCGTCAAAGCCAATCGGTGGAAAAACCATTATCCGTTTAGAAGCCGCTCATTCCTGACTCGAAATCGAGCAGACCAAGGGCAAGGCGGCGTTTGAGTCATCTCAGCTTGTTCAAGTGTGGATGGCTCATCACCTCTTGATTATCGGCGAAACGGCGCGCTCGATGGATCCTGCCGTTCGGCAGCGTTACCCAGCCATCCCGTGGCGGCAGATTGCCGGGATGGGGAATATCCTCGCGCGCGACTATTTTCGCATCCATCAGTCCATCGTCTGGGAAACCATGGAAAACCATCTTCCGAGTCTGAAAGCGGAAGTGAAGGCGATTCTGAACGTGCTTCCGTCGAATTAAGAGTGTGAATTTCCCAGCCAGCCCGGGGGCCAATGCTGACCCGCAGTCCCTGTTCACTCGTTCCTGAGCTGCCAGGGTTCTTTTCGGAAGACAAAGGCGGGGTAGGGAGGAGGTGAGGCGATTTTTTGTCGAATCGGGAGCCGGTTGACAAGTTTTGCCACCAAGGCCGCCGCGCGGTCATGGAAACTCGGCGGCTTGCCCAAGACCAGGCCCCAGGACCAGACCTCGCCCTTCGCTGTGAGCGCCACGCCAATGGCGCCGCCGGCGTAAGCGACAGACTCCCCCTGAAACGGAGCCCGTTCGAGTCGCGGCGGCGGGAAAGGACTTGTCGGCCCGTTGGGCTTGGGAGCGGTTACAGCCATCAGCCACAAGGAGCCGTCCTTTTTGATCAGCCCCGCGCTTCCGGGCCAAAACGCATTCCAGGTATAAGTGGAAATCGCCTTCCAATCCGCATTCGTTCCCACGCGCGTGGGAACGGCATCTTGAGCCGGATCGGTTGCCTCCGTGAAGCGCTCCGCCTCGTGTCCCCAGGCCCAAAGGGAGCCGTCCGATTTGACGGCGAAGAGCGTGCGCCCGACGAAGCCCGCGTCCACCCAATTCGTTTCCGGACTGCCGCGCGCGGGGGCGGAGATCGTGGCGGTCTGAGTGTGGTCGTCCGGCGTGGGGAAATCTCCCCAGCACCAGAGGCTGCCATCCGACCGCATCGCGGCGCCGGCGCGATTGCCGGCCCAGACCTTGGTCCAATTCGTGTCCGAGCCTATCCGCAGCGGCGCCGCGCTGCCGTTCGCTCGGGCAGATCCCAGCCACCCGCTCCAGTTCACGCCCCAGCCCCACAAAGTGCCGTCCCTCTTTACCGCGGCGGAGTAGATGTCGCCAGCGGCGGCTTGCATCCAGTCATGACCCGGGGCGGCGGGGGCGGGCGTTGCAATGGGTGTCCGGACATAGGGCAGGCCTCGTCCCCAGGTCCAGAGCGTGCCGTCGGACTTGATCGCCAGGTTATGGCTGATCCCGGCAGAGATGCCGACCCAGTTGGTCGCGTTACCGACGCGGCGCAGGCTGGTGGAACGGTTCGTGACGCCCAGACCCAGAACCGGCCAGCCCCAGCGGTCGGAGCCCCACGACCAGAGGCTGCCATCGGAAGCGAGGATGAGGCCATGCCAGACGCCCAGGCTGATGGCGGGAGTGCCGGCGCCGACCGGCAATCTCAGGTTGCCCCGGTCGGAGGCATCACCGAGTCGGATCGTGATCAAACCCGCCAGGCCGATGGCCAGCAAAATAATCCCCACGCGGGCCCTTTTGCTTTTGAATCGAGTTCGAGCCATGGACCCGAGATAAGCCTCGCGGGAGGATAATGTCGAGTCTGGATATAAGAGACCATATTGCCCGCGAAGTTCCCGCTAGGGGACGCTCAGGGCTGGAGGCTGGGCTTGAGAATCCGAAATTCTTCAATAGTAGGGACTTCGTTCGCTTTGAGGATGTTCAATCGCACGTAGCGCGCGGTCACGGGCGCGAAATCGAGCACTTTCTCGCCAGCGACCGTGGTCCCGTGAACGAGTTCCTTCCAGGTGTCGCCGGACTTGTATTCGACGGCAAACTCCTCCGTGCGATGGAAGCCGATTTCCCGGATCACCGCGCGGCCGATCCGTGCGTCCTGTTGCAGGTCCACTTCCAACCAACCACTGCGGGAGTTGGGCGCGGCGCCCCAGCGGGTTGAATCGTCGTCATCGAACGCCTTGGCGGCATCGTAATCCGCGCTCCAGACGCTGGAGGCCTTGGCCGGCTTGCCGGTGGACAGCGCCGGAACCCATTTGGGGACCTTCAACCCCCATTTATTCCAATCTTCCGGCGCTGTGGCCACCGGCGCAACCACCGGCCGCGGCGGCGGATCGCCCGTGTAGATCAGCGCCTCCGCGCCCTTGGCCAGCGCCAGTTCATAGCCGCCGTCCGCCAGCGCTTTCATGGGTATTTCCGTGCCGCCAACGACCGCCTTTACCTCGCCCTTCAGTCCGGGTTTGATGCGGCACGGTTCGCCGGCAAGACTCTTCACCCGCACCCAGCGCGTCTGACCGTTTCGGCGTTCAGCGCTGATCAGGAATGCGCCTTCCGTCCGAAGGTCGTGGAAGACGCACTCCCGCCATTCCGCGGGCACGGCGGGAAATACCCGGATCGTCCCGCCCCAGCTCTGGATCAACATGTACTGGAGAGCGGTCGCGGCAAACAGCGAACATTCGATCACCGGGTCGCCTTCGTAGTACTGCGTGTTCGGCATCACGAACCGCTGGTTGTGGTGGTGCGCCCGCAGGGTGGCCAACGCGTGATCGCCATCGCCGAGGCAGGAGTAGAGACACGAGGCCGCAGCGCTCGACCAGCCATAGATCTCGCTGGCGTTGCCCACGGTCAGCCAGTGCCGAAGCGTCTTTTCGACGACCGCCCGGTTCTCGGCCTGCTCCAGGGACAGCAGGTGCAGCGGCCATACCATCAGCAGGTGCGACCAATGGCGGTGCGACCGGGTAAAGGCGAGGTTCTTGCCGATCCGAAATCCGTTTTCATCCGTCGGGTAGGGAGTGAGATCGCGCAGGATGCGCTCCCATTCGGCCGCGAGGGGATCGTTCAGCCTGAGCCTCGCGTTCAGGTCCAGCAGCGTCGCGCACGCCCAACGCAGGAGCGAGAGGTTGTAGTTGTTATCCTCATCCTGGCCATATTCCGGCGAAAGCAATTTCGGCAGGTGGAGTTTGCCGTCCGGATCCGGCTTCAGGATGCTCCGATAGACGTTCACGCTGCCTTTGAGCATCGGGTAGAAGGAGTGCGCCTTCTGGTCGGCCACGATCGATTCATCCATCGAGTAACGATACTGCAGCCAATAGATCCAGAGCGCCCAGGTGAAGTCGCCCGGGTTGATATAATAATCCGGCGCGCGATCTCCGTTGCCGCGCAAGCCTTCATAATCGGTCGTGTGCGGCACCGTGGCGCCGTCTTCGATTCGGTAGAGGTCTTTGGCGTTGCGCGCGAAGTTGTCTCGCTTGGCATCCAGGAAGCGCGTGAACGACTCGCCCAGCTCCAGGCGATTCGCGGCAAAGACCGGCGAGTAGGCTGCCTGGAGGTTCAGGTTCCACCAAATGCGGGGCCAGCCGGTGCGGCGGTTCCAGGGTCCTTGCAGATCCAGCACAAGGCTGTCGGGGCGCATCGCGCTCCCAAGCTTGTACATCTGGATCCAGTAGAAGCCCTCCACCTCGGCGTCCGGCACGCTCACGAAACTCTCGGGATAGTAGCTATGCCACCAGGCGCGATGCCCTTCGGCCAGCTCGGTTGACCGCATCCTGGAGAGGCGTTCAATGGTCTTGAGGGCCTCCGGTTTCGAGGCCTCGCCGGGGAAGGTATCGGCCAGGGTGAACAACACCCGCCCGGCCTCAATCTTCCATGCGGCGGTGTAGGCGCCGCCCGCCGCGCGCTTCTGTTCACAATATTCTGTTTCACCGGTCTTGCCGAAGTCGCACCGGGGACTGGGCGGGTCTTGGAAGTCCTGGAAGCCGACGGCGGGCGCAGCGTCCCAATTCCAAGCGGCGGTCTCGTTGCCCGTGGCCGCGAAATCAATGACGATGACGGGTTCCTTCGCATGGACAAAAGCGCGGAAGGTGACCGCGCCGGCATCGGTGGTCACCGTTCCTAGCACTTCGGCGTTCCACAGGTCTGTGCGCAACGAGCCGCTCACGATCTTGCCCGAGGTTTTGAGCTGAAGCCCGCCGATGACGATGCGCCCGTTGTCGCGCCGGTGCTCAGTGATGTCGCTGCGGCCCATGGCGAAGCGCAAGGTGGCGCCGTCCTCCCGGTAGATAGTTGTCCCCAGCATCCCATTCCCAGCGAATGCGCCGTGGTCGAACTTCTCCGGCAGTCTCTCCCAGATCAGATCCTGCCGCTGGATGTACTGGGGCCAATCCACCTGGCTGGTTACCAGGGAGCCTGACGGCCGGGTGAACGGCGCGGGAACCGCCGCTGTCTCCGCCGTCGCATGTTCGCCCATCGCCGCCGGAGCCAGGGATGCGAGGGCGGCCAGATTAAGCCAAATCGTCCGGATTTTCATGATCTTACTCACTTCGACGATGGTTCTCCTTTTCGATTCGGATGGTCGTTCGCTTATGTGGTCGGACCTCCGGCACGACCTTGACCAGCCCCTCGGTGGCGGGGAGTGCGTCTCGGCGGCATTCGCCCGGCCAAGGCCGATTTCCATCGCGGGGCCGCGGGCCACCGGCGACCACAACGACAACGCGACCGAGGGAATAAGACGATGCATCTTCTCTTTCATTTATCGCTGCCGGAACCTGCGCGCAGCGAAGTATTACCCGACGGCCCTGAGAGATCAACTCGCCGCGTCGGAACCGCAGGCGAATCCCGTCGCGATCGTAATGTCGAGCATCATGTCCGTCGAGCGGAAGGAGAGAGGCCAGAGATGATCAATGGAATGTTCCAACGGACCAACCGTGCTTTCGAGCCTGGCGCGAGCGGTGAGCAGGTCCTTAGTCTTATTGGCGCACCCAATAGCAGTTGATCCTGTAACCTACCGATCCGAAAGCAGATGCTCTATCCAACTGAGCTGCGGGCGCGATCGGATTCATACTGAGGGGTTTCAACGGAGTCCAAGCTCAACCCTTCGCGGCCTGGTGCCTGGTTAGCATTGACATACCAAGAAAGAAAACCACTCCCTCTGGCGCAAGACGCGGTGAGCGGCTATCCTCCGTTAGCTGCCGTCCAGGAATTATTTCGCACGGATCCGAATCAAGGGCAAGGCGGTTCGTCTCGACAGGCGATACGATTAGACCTCCCTGCGGTCTCACCGCACATACGGCGCCAGGGCCTCGCGCCAGAGGGCGTAACCTTTCGGGTTCATGTGCAGGCGGTCCGAGACGTAGATGTCCGGCTTGGGGCTCCCGTCGGAGCCGAGCATGAGGGGAAAGACGTTGATGAAATCGATGCGATGGCTCCGACAATAGGCCTCGGCCAGCGCATTGAGCCGCTTGACCTTTTCAACCTCGGCCCATCGGCTCGGGTTGGGAGCGCTTGAAATATAAGCCAATCGCGCCTTGGGCAGTCCCGCGCGCAGCCGGGTCATCAGCGCCACGAAATCCCCATAGACGACCTCGGGAGATTTGCCGGCGTGAATGTCGTTGCCCCCGGCATACACCACCACCTGGCGCGGGTGGTAGGGCAGGATCACCCGATCGGCATAGTGGACGGAGTCGGCAAGCTGGGAGCCGCCGAATCCGCGATTGACCACCGGCAACCCGGGGAAATCCGCGGCCAGAGTTGTCCACAGCCGGATGCTGCTGCTGCCGACGAAAACGATGCAGCCGCTGGCGGGAGGATGGGTCCGATCGCTGGCCTCAAAAGCGGCGATTTCCTTCTCCCACCCTCTGGAATCATGGGTTGCCAGCGAGTTGGGCGGGACCGTATGACAGCCCGCGCCCAGGAAACCCAGCAGGAGGAGGAGCGGCGCCGCGCGAACCAACGCCAGCGTCTTGCTGGGGCCTTGCGTCGCCGAGATCCTGCGTCCCTTTCGAGCGGAGCCATCCAGAGGTGCTTCTAAATTCATAGAACCAATGGTAACTGGGTAGCGTTTGAGCGCAAGTCCCCGCCATAAGATCAGGGTCCATTGGGAACGGCGCGGCCAGAGCGTTTTCGGCCCCCTCTCGCCTACGGCCGCCGCGCGTCGGTCCGCCGCAGAAACTCCCGGGTGCGTTCGTTCAGCGGATGGGAAAAAATCTGCTCCGGGGGTCCGGATTCAAGGACGCGTCCGCCTTCGAAGAAGAGGATGCGGTCGGCGACCTCGCGGGCGAATTGCATTTCGTGGGTCACCACGATCATGGTCATGCCCTCCTCGACGAGTTGGAGCATGACGCGGAGCACTTCGTCGCGCAGTTCGGGATCCAGGGCGCTGGTCGGTTCATCGAAGAGCATGACGCGCGGCTCCATCGCCAGAGCACGCGCGATGGCGACGCGCTGTTGCTGGCCGCCCGAGAGATGGTTCGGGTAGGCGAAGGCCTTGGCTTCGAGACCGACCTTAACCAGCAGCGCGCGCGCCCGCGCCTCGGCTTCCGCCGCCGGCTCGCGCTTAACCACGCGGGGGCTGAGGGTGATGTTTTCGAGGACGGTCAAATGCGGGAAGAGGTTGAACGATTGGAACACCATGCCCGACCGCAGGCGGAGTTGGCGCTGTTGTTCCTTTTCGCGGGCGGTGCGCGGCGGCTGACCGCCTTCCACCGTCACCCCATCGATCGTGATCCGTCCCGAGTCGGGGATCTCGAGCTGGTTCAGGCAGCGCAAGAAGGTGCTCTTGCCGCAGCCGCTCGGGCCGATGAGCACCACCGCTTCGCCGCGTTGCTGCGCGTGGTCGATCCCATGGAGGACGCGCGTTTTCGCATAAGACTTGAAGAGCTTCTCAACGGTGATCATGGGACAACTTCCGTTCCAAACGGCTCGCCAGGAGCGAGGCCGGGTAGCTCAGGGCGAAATAAATGCCCGCAGTCATCAGCCCGAGGCCGATATAATCATACGTGGACATTGCCAGCATGCCATAGACCTTGGTCAATTCCACCATCGTAATCACTGAGACAATGGAGGAGTCCTTGAACATGGCGATAAAATCGTTGGTGACGGGCGGAATGACCACCCGCGCCGCCTGGGGCAGGATAATGTGGATAAACGCTTGGGACCGGCTCAAGCCGAGCGCCAAGGCCGCCTCCGTCTGGCCGCGCGGGAGGGACTGAATGCCCGCCCGGTAATTCTCGGCCTCGCTGGCGGCATAGTTAAGGCCCAATCCCAGGATCGCGGCGCAAAAGGCGTTCAGGCGAATGCCCATCTCCGGCAGACCGTAGTAAATGAGAAAGAGCTGGATGAGCAGCGGCGTGCCGCGAATGACCTCCACGTAGGCCCGGGCGAGCCACGAAATCGGGGCGGGCGCATGGAGCCGGGCAAGGACCACGACCAGGCCCACCACCACGGCCAGCGCCATCGCCACCACGCTCAACTCCACGGTCGTTACCGCGCCGCGCAGCAGCAAGGGCAGGTAACGCGGCCATTCACGAAGCGTCGAGATTCGCGCTCTCTCGGCCACCGCCACCGGGCGGTAGTCGGCGAGTTGCGCCTGTCGCTCATCCCAGAGGCCGTGCTTTTTGTAAATCCGTTCCAGCCCCTGTTCGGCGACGAGCTCCCCGATGGCCTGGTTGAGAGCGGCCAGCAGGGAGACATCCTGCCGGCGCGCGCCGATGCCGTAGTAGCCCGGGGCGAAAGAAGGTCCCGAGAGCTTTACCTCCGGGTCGTCTTTGGCGTAAAACAACGCGATGGGAAGATCCAGCACCACCGCCTCGATGCGCCGCGCTTTGAGGTCGCGAAAGCTCTCGACGTTGCCGGGGTAGATCCGCAAATCGGTCCCGCCGGATTGCTCCAATAAACGCAGGGCGGCGGAGGAGGAAAGCGCTCCGACGGGCTTGCCCTTGAGGTGTTCCAACGCCGTCAGGTTCTGGGTGTCGGCCCGGGTTACGATCTGTTGCGCATAGACGTAATAGGGCCGGGACATCGCCACCCGCTGTTGGTTGTTCGTGGTGATCTCCAGCCCGTTGAGGATGATGTCGAAGTTGCCCCGATCCAGCGCGGGAATGAGTTGATCCCATTGGTTCTGAACCATCCTGGCCTTGACGCCGAGCTTGGCCGCCAGCGCCTCGGCGAGGTCGCATTCAAAACCGATGAGCCGCTCGGGATGCTGGGGATCGGGGTAAACATAAGGCGCTCCCCCCTCCGCATCAGCGCCCCAACGCAGCTCGCCGCGCTGGCGGATCTCCGCCAGACGATCCTCCGCCGCGGCGCAGCCAATACCCGCCGCCAAGAGGAGAAGGAACACCACGCTCAGAACGTGGCCGTTGGCCAGAAAGGCAACCGTCCGGGCGCCCGCGCTGGCATCGGCCGCCAGAGAGATCGGCGACCGCGCCTTGAAATTGGCGCCATTGGTTGAGGTGATCAGAGGAAAAACGGATTCTGATCCTTCTCTTCGGCGACGGTCGTGACCGGACCGTGGCCGGGACAGAGGAGCGTGTCAGGCGGCAAGGAGAGAATCTGCTCGCGCGCCTCTTGACGGGCCAGGTCCCAGGACTGGTTGCCTCGCCCGATGGAGCCCGCGAAAAGGGCGTCTCCGACCACCGCGACGTGCGGGGCATCCTCGGGCCAGTTGCCGATGATATAGGTCGTGCCATCCTCGGCGTGGCCGGGGGTCTCGCGATTGGTGATGCGCAAGCTGCCGAGATGGATGAAGGCGTTGGCCAGGATCCGTTGGTCCACCGGCGCGGAGCGCGACCCGCTATGAATCCGCGCCTTCGGATAGCGTTCCCGCAGCGCCGCCAAAGCGCCAATGTGGTCTGTGTGTCCGTGGGTGATGAAGAGGTGACGGAGCTGAAGGTCGTTCTCCTGGATCAATTTAAACAGAGGTTCCCCATCCCAACCAGTGTCGAACAAGGCCGCCTCGCGGGAAACCTCATCCCATAATAAGTAACAATTGACGGCCATGCCGCCCTGGGCGGACGTCACGAGCCGCAACTCCCGCCAGAGCGCAAGGTCTCGTTCCGCAGGAAGCCATCCCTTGGCGATCCCTTCCAGCTTTGCCGGATGCAGGCCCAGCGTCCGGGCGACCGCCGCGAAGTTCACTTCCCGGGTTGCCTTCCCCGTCTCCTCCAGGACCTCCAGCTCGTCTTCCGTCAAGCCGGCCACCCGGGCGGTCGCCTCGGCCGAAACTACAGACATGAGGCGGCCCTTGCGGATGATGTCACCGATATGGTCTTCCAAGTTCATGGGTGAGAAGGTAACCGGGTATCGGTTGAACGCAAGTCCCGGGCTGAACCGCGGTGGCCAGGGTGGCGCGACACCGCTTTGGCTAGCGCCCCTTTGGCTCGCGGCCTCGCCCCCGTCGCTCGTCCTTCCTCGTCCAGGACCAAAGGCCGGTCTGGTTTCGCTTTTTCTGCGCACCACGCGGGTCAGCGCGCCGGGGGACGGGGATCGATCCGGTATCGTCTGTTGCTGTAGAGGTCGTCGGCCACTTGGAAAACGGCGATGGCGTCCTTTTCGATCTCGCAATCCTCGTCCTTCGGCTGCGTCAAGAGGCTCACCTCCGCCACCTTCGGATTACCCGCGTAGAATTCCACGGTCTGCATCAGACCCAGGATCACCAGACGGTCATGCATCAACAGGCCGATGTCGCGGTTGTGGTTGAGAAAGGCGCGGCCATCGGCGGGCGGGCTTTTGAGCAAGTCGCGGCCGAAAAACATCGTTTCGTAGGGCCGGCCCAACAGGCCGAGCACGGTAGGCGCGACGTCCAGAGAGCTTCCCAATTGTGAAACCCGGTTGGGCCCTTTCACCACCGCCGGCCCCGCTATCACCAGGGGAATCTCATAAGAATGAATGGGGATGCTCTGTTTTCCATAGACGCGCGCCCCGTGGTCGGCAATGACGACAAAAATCGTGTTGGTCCAGAAGGCCTCTTTCTTTGCGGCCTCGAAGAACCGGCCCAGGGAGTAGTCGGAGTACTTGACGGCGTCTTCGCGTTGCGGCTTCCGCCGGTCTTCAATCCGCCCTTTGGGATAAGTGTAGGGTTTGTGGTTGGAAACGGAGAGGATGGTGGCGCAAAACGGTTGGTTGGTCTTGGCCAGTTCGCGAAACTCCTCGATCGATCGCGCGAACAGATCCTCGTCGCACACCCCCCAAATCGTGGTGAAGGTCGGATGAGTGAAATGCTTCTGCTCGATGAACCGATCGTAGCCGTTTCGCACAGCGAACGAGCGCATCCCATCGAATAGCCCGCGTCCGCCGTAAAGGAACAGGGTCGCGTAGCCGTCCCGTTTGAGCACCCGAGCGATCGTTTCGACATTGTCCGATTGATCGCGTTTCACAATCGAATCGCCGGGCAGGGGGGGGAAGGACGAAAGCACTCCTTCCATGCCGCGGACCGTGCGGTTGCCGCAGGCGTAGAGGTTGGTAAAGAGCATTCCCTCCTCCGTCGCCAGCTTGTCCATCTCGGGGGTGAGCGTTTTGGGCCGCCCCAGGCAGCCCCAAAACTCCGAGCCGAGGCTCTCTTCCAGAACCAGCACCACATTCAAACGCGGACGCGCCTCGTCTCCCGCCACTCGTCGGCGGATGCTGTCCCCCTCCTCGACGAACCGGGCGTTGGGCTCGGCCAGCAGGCGGCGGGCGCGCTGATAGGCCTCCGCGGCGGGCATCGTCTTGTAGTAGGCGGCGTAATCCAGGTTATGCGTCCAAGCTGCCGCCATGAATGACAAGGCTCCGTTGTTGGCTACCTCGTTCAGGGTCCGGTCCTTGCTGACCTGCGACCCCTTGAGATTCAAGGTCGGCGCCAGCGCCGCCGCCGCCAGCGTTGCTCCGCCCAGCCACAGCCAGCGCGTTATGCGCGACGCCGGTTGCTCCCACATGCCCGAAAATAGACGGGAAGCGGCCCACACCCAGCCCGCGCTCAAGGCCAGGCAGAACAGCAACACCCAGCCCACATGGTAGGATTCCCAAATATTGACGAACACCTCCTTGGGATAGAGCAGGTAATCCACCGCCACGGTGTTGAATCGCGACTTGAACTCCTCGAAGAAGAAGAACTCGACAAAGAGCAGGAAAACCTGGGCGTAGGCGGCGACCAGCATTCCGCCCAACAATGCCATGCGATGCCACCGCGCGCGGAAGGCCTTTTCGGATACGATCAGCATCCAAATCAGCAGGGGAAGCGTCTCCACCAGCGCCGCGAAAAGATCGCGATGAATCCCGCTGAGGATGGTTATCGCCGCGTCTCCTACCGTCATTGCGGCCGGCCGAAACGCCGCCAATAACACCAGGCGCAACGCGAACCAGCCCGCCCAGAGCGATAGAAAGCAGAATCCCGCGAACCCGTACCGGGACCGCGGGCGCGATGACTTGGGCGTTGGAGCATCTTGGCTCATAGGATATAATTAGACCTTCTTTCACTGCGAGTCGCAAACCAATTCGAGGCCAAAGAGGGGCCGCGCTCCGTCCTCCCGGCTACGGGGCCTTGAGTTCGTCGATTCTCAGGCTGTAAGAGTAGCGATCAAAAAACAGGCTGCGGTTGCCGGTCTCAAGTTCGCCGCGCTGGAAATCGACGTCGTCCGACCGCAAGGCGCGTTTGGGCGGAGTCAGGCTCTGGCAATGGTCGCTGTTGGCGGCCATGCGGTACTGGTCTAGTCCGCAAAAGTAAAAATCACGCACCAACCGCCGCTGCTCCGGCGTCAGGCTCAACGCGTAGCGCATGGCAAACACGCCCATATAGGGATCGACCGGCATCCAGCCGTAGGGTTCGAGGTAGATCTCTGACCAGTCGTGAATGGCGGTTTCGCTCGGAAAGAGGTTCCATCCCGACTGCCACCGAGCGGGGATGCCGTTGAGCCGGCAGAGGGTGATGAAGAGGAGCGCCGCCTGGCCGCAATCGCCATAGCGCCGACTGCGGCAATAATCGCTGATGTTCCGAATAGTCGAATATTCGACCGCGTAGCTGTACTGGATGTGTTCGGCGATCCAATCGAAGCATTTCTTGGCTTTGAGGGCCGGATTGGTCGTCTCCCCCAGGATCTCGCGCGAAAGGGTCCGCATCTCCGGAGTAAAGACCACGTGAGGCGACTCGCGGAGAAAATCCCTAACCGCCGGGTCATCCGGGTTACCGGCCCGGACCGTCTCGGGGTTCACCGCGAACCACACGCCGAAAGTCGTGTAATTATATTCCACGGTAAAGACGGCCGGCCGGCCCGCCTGGACGGGTTGTTCCAAATAGACCGAGCGGATCGGGCTCAACTCGCTGTCCAGGTGTCGGACCGGGGAGGAGGTGGAAAGGAGTTCGAAATCCTTCTGAAAGGGATAGCGCCGCGGGATCGGAAGCCAGGCGCGAATCGGTTCGGCGGCCGAAACCGTATCGGGCTGGACGCTGACCACCATCAGGGCATGAAAGCGCTTGGGCAGGACATAGGGCTGGTTCTGCTGGCTCGCCGCGTTCTTGATGGCGACACAGCTTTCCCATCGGAGTCGGGCCAGGGTGGCGGTGTTGCGGGGCGGTTGGCGTCTCGCCTCCAACTCGGGATAGCGAAAGAACAGGTTCGAGACGCTCGAAGCCATGAACCGTCGCTCGCCATCGATCTCGCGGAGGTCGAATCGGCCCTCCTGGATCCACCGGTCGAACTCCTCAAGGGTAAGCCCGCGGACGGCCTCCTGGAGAGCGGAGAAGAGACCCATCCGGGTCAACGGAAAATCCCGCCGGATCCGCTCCAGGCGATGGCGCTCGAATTCGAGCCGCTGGCGCTCGACGCCCGCCAGGGCGGGGTTATTCAGCGCGAGATCGAGCGACGCGGCGGCTTCTTTGAACCGGCCTTGAAGTTCGAGTTGATTCACGTTCGCGGCGGCATCGGTTTGAGCGCCCTGCATGCGACCGGCAACAGCGCCAGCGCAAGCCAGGGCGAGTATCAGCGCCTTCATCACCGCCGCGAGAGTGGCTAAACACCCCGGGAAAGCAAGCGGTATTTGACGTCCGCGGACCGGCGCTCGCGTCACGACCCTCAGCCGGCGATCAAGGTCTGGAGCCTTCCGAATTTTCCCTGAAGATACCCGTCGGTCACAAACCGCATCAAGCCGGTCGCCAACAGAAGGATGAGCGAGTTCATGAGGTAGAGCCCAAAGGCGTGAGGCGGATCCGGTTCCATCATCCGCGGCAGGCCCTGGTAAAGCACGCCGATGGAGAGCAGGATGCCGATCGCCCACGGAACCCACGGCGAAATGCTGGGATGCGCGTCCAGCAACCGAAACAGAAACAACGGGCTCAACCCGTGGACGATGGTGGAAAAGGCCTGCGGGTACTTGTGCCGGCCGTGGAAGGTGTCGCACATGGATTTGAGGATTTGCGCGCAAGCGAAAATGATGAGCAGGTAGAGCGCCGCCTGCATGACCTCGAACAGGATGGCTTCGCGCTGGGAAAAGAGCTTCAGGTGCGCCACCTCCCCGCGGTATTTGCCCCAGCGCGTCAAGCCGTAGCCCTCGGCCGCGCCGGTCACCACCAGCATGGGAAACAGGTTGGCGAGCAAGACGAAAACCAAGCTGCGCTGGGTGCGGAAAACCCGTTCCCATGTCGCCACCGGCTCAAAGATCAGCAGCAGAGCTTTAATCATGCGGTGCAAGTGTTAGCCGCGATCCCTCGCCCTGACAACTAAATAGCGGGCTCAGGCTCGACAAGGCGTCCAAGACGCCTATGAGTCAGTGGACAACTTGCCCCGATTCCGGTTCAATTCCTGTCACCCGGCGGAGATTCCGGTTTACTCGCCCTGCGGCTCGTGGTTTAATGGAAGGGATGAATGTCGATCTCGGCATCTGGGACAAACTGACCCGGGCGGCTCTGTTCCTGTTCTTCATCGCATTCCTGCTGTTGATTGCGATGTGGTACTTGCCGGTGATCCGCGAAAACGAGCGAATGCGCCGCCATATCCTGCATCTGGACAGCCAAATTCAAAAGGCGCAACAGGAAGGCAAACAGATCCGCATGGCCGAAGACTCGATGCACGACCCCAGTACCATCGAGCGCTTGGCCCGCGAGCGTCTCGGCTACGCCAAAACCGGCGAGACCGTCATCCGGTTCGACGCGCCCGCGACCAATTTCCCCAGTTCAAAACCGTAGATGCCTCCGCGGGTTCGCCTGCCCGCGCGCTTTCCGCCTTGTACCGTAGAACCGGAATAGGCATTAAACGGTCATGATCTCTTTTTCCTTGTGCGAGAGATGCGCATCGATCTTGGCGATGTAATCGTCGGTCAGCTTTTGAAGCTCTTTTTCGGCGAGTTTGACATCGTCCTCGGTCGTCCCGCTGTCGTGCGCGTGTTTTTTCAACTGCTCCATGGCATCGCGCCGGACGTGACGGGTGGCCACGCGCCCATCTTCGGCCATCTTTCGCACGATCTTCACAAATTCCTGCCGGCGCTCCTGGCTCAGTTCCGGAAAGAAGATGCGAATGGTCTTGCCTTGTATGGAAGGCGTGAGCCCCAGGTTGCTTTTCTGCACCGCCTTTTCGATCGGGTGCAGCGAGTTGGCGTCCCACGGTTGAATGGCCAGCGTACGCGGTTCTGGCGTCGTGATGCCGGCGAGTTCGCGCACTCGCATCTGCGATCCATACACCTCGACCAGCAGGTTTTCGACCAGGGCGGGCGAAGCCTTGCCGGTGCGGACCCCGGCGAAGCCATTTACGACCACCTGTTCGGTTTTACTCATTTTGTCTTCCGCATCCAGTAGAAAGTCGTCCAGTGTCATAGGTGTCAAAAAATTAGCAAAGCCGCGCGCGGCTGTATAGAGCCAAGTTCGGAGATCGGCAGGCCTGGAAACCGGAGCTTGACGCTGCGGGCGCGACGCTTAGGATCGGTCTTAGTTGGCGCCGCGGGGATTTTGCGGGTTGCGGACAAACACACGCGCTTTTGCGCCCGCCGACTCTGACACCTGAATAAGACGTTGATATAGTATGAACAAACCGAAGAAAGTTGCCATCCTCACCGCGGGCGGCCTGGCGCCTTGCCTCAGTTCCGCCATCGGCGGGCTCATCGAACGCTATAGCGAGATCGATCCCAGCATCGAAATCATTTGTTATCGCGGGGGCTACAAAGGCCTGCTGCTCGGTGATTTTTATAAGGTCACCCCCGAGGTCCGCGCGCGGGCCGGCGTGCTGCATCTCTACGGCGGCTCCCCTATCGGCAACAGCCGCGTGAAGCTCACCAATGTAAAGGATTGCCTCAAGCGCGGCCTCATCAAGGAGGGCCAGGATCCCCAAAAAGTGGCCACCGACCAACTCGTCAAAGATGGGGTGGACGTCCTCCATACCGTCGGCGGAGACGACACCAATACGGCCGCCGCCGACCTCGCGGCCTTCCTGGCCAGGAATGGTTATGGCCTCACGGTCATCGGCCTGCCCAAGACCATCGATAACGACGTCTATCCCATCAAACAATCGCTCGGCGCCTGGACGGCCGCCGAACAAGGGGGCAAGTACTTTTGGAACGTGGTGGCCGAGAACAATGCCAATCCCCGGATGTTGATCATCCATGAAGTCATGGGCCGCAACTGCGGCTGGCTCACGGCCGCCACCGCGCGCGCCTACCGCAAGATGCTCGACCGTTACGAATGGCTTCCGGCTTTGGGCTTGGATCGCAATTGCTTCGAGATCCATGGCGTCTTCATCCCCGAAATGTCCGTTGACCTGGCCGCTGAAGCGGCGCGCCTGCGCAAAGTGATGGACACCGTCGATGCGGTGAATCTCTTCATTTCCGAAGGGGCGGGCGTGGAATCGATCGTAAGCGAATTGCAAGCCAAAGGCCAAGAGGTTCCGCGCGACGCCTTCGGTCACGTCAAACTCGATGCGGTCAACCCCGGGAAATGGTTTGGCGACCAATTCGGCAAGATGATTGGCGCGGAAAAAACGCTGGTCCAAAAGAGCGGGTACTATTCCCGCGCCGCCGCCTCCAACCTGGAGGATCTGCGCCTGATCAAGTCCTGCGTGGACCTGGCGGTGGAATGCGCGATGCGCCGCGAACCAGGGGTTATTGGCCATGATGAGGACCAAGGCGGAATCCTGCGCGCCATCGAATTTCCGCGCGTCAAGGGTGGCAAACCGTTCGATATCGATACCCCCTGGTTTGGGGAATTGCTCCAGGCGATCGGCCAGCCCAAAGGCGCCAAGTTGCACGTCAAACACTGACCGCCCCCAACGGCGCTCCGCAGAAGTCACGCAAGGCGCCAGTCAGGCGCGCCGAGGCAGGGCGGGGTTGCGCTCGCGGGCGTCGGCTGCGGGGCGGCGGGGTTGCGATTCAAATCGTCCGGACTGGGGGTAGCCGTCGAGCGGCTGCCCCGGGTTCCGGGACTTAAGCCCATTGCGATTCTCTCCACGGCCTTGGTTACGGACCGAGAGCGCGCTACCCCGCCCTATTTCCTTCCCCTCATGAGCCGTCCGGTATAAATCTCGGGCGCCATGACCTTGCTGACGCGCCGCCTTAGGATCCGCTTCCTGGGGCGGGGGCGCGTTCTGACGATGGTCTTGGGACTGTCTCAATGCCTCTTGACGGCCCTGGCTCCAGCCCAATTTCCCGATGGCCTGTCGCTCACAAATGAGATCCGCAACGCTCGGGTCCGGCTGGGGCGGGACCGCCACGACCTGCCAGGGTTCGAACTCGATCGGCTGGCGGAGTTCATGGGACGGTCGAATTACCTGGCCCAGGCGCTCGTGACGGCCTTGCGGGTTAACAACTTGACCAATGCGGAGGAGGCGCTCCGACTGTTTCCGGGCAAGCTCGACGATGTACGCGACTTCGGTCAGCCGTTGCTTTATCGGGCCGCGATGGGAGGGAACGAAAGGCAATTGGTTTTCCTGCTCGAGCGCGGGGCCAACCCTGATCTCCCGGCGATGAATGGAGAAACGCCTCTCGCCGCCGCGATCGCGGCGCGGCATTGGCCGGGCGCCCTGCGGTTGGTCCAGGCCGGCGCCTCCATGAATCGCCCCAACCCTCAAGGCCAGGCGCCGCTGGCCCAACTTCTCCATGGCTGGTTCAGGAGCCCCGCGCTCGATGAACGGACCGGCCTGCTCTCGTCGATGCTCGATCACGGCGCCAACCCCTTCTCTCCCATCAACGACGATGCCGCGCGGTCCATTCTGGAAGAGGTTCTGGTCGCGTCGGAGAACGATTTAGCCGAGCAATTGCTCAGCTATCATCCCAGCCCGGACCGCCGCGCGCCCAACGGCGATACCGCCCTGCACCTGGCGGCGCGTTGGGGGCTCACGAACGCTATCGCGTTCCTCCTCAATGCCGGTTTTTCCCCCGACCTCACTAACGCAGACGGTCTCACTCCCCTTCAAGCGATTGCCGGCGCGGCGGACGACGCCGCAGGCCAGCGATTGTGGGCTGCCCGCTCATTCCGGGGCTCCCCGCCGGGTGTTTTACCCCAAACCGTCGACGAGGCGGCCGATTTCCTCTTGAGCCGGGGCGCCACGCTCGATGTTTTTTGCGCCGCCGGACTGGGAAGAAACGTGGATCTGGAGGCCATGCTTCGGACCAATCGCGCGCTGGTGAATGCCCGCGACGGCCTCGGTCGCACCCCCCTCCATTACGCTGTGGCGAGGTCGTCGCAACTGAGTATCAGTGGCATCCGTGGCGCCGCCTTGGTCCTGGGGCCGCCATCGGCGCGCTCCAATCAGACCGCAACAGCGCTCCGGTTGCTTCGCGCTCACGCAAACCCCGCCGCCGCCACGCTCAGATCCATCCCCTCGCTTCACCGCGACGAGATCGCGCCCGCCGGGACCACGCCGCTGCACTTCGCGGCGAGGTTGGGCAATGAAGACCTGATCCGGGCTCTGCTCGAAGCGGGAGCGCCGGCCGCATCGATGGACCAGGCGGGCGAAACGCCGCTCCACGCCGCCGCGCGGCTGTGGCTGACCAATGGCGCTGCGCGGCTCCTGAGCGCCCACGCGCCCCTCAACGTCGCCAACCACGCGGGTCGGACCCCGCTGCGCATCGCGGTGGAGTCGCGCGGCGCCGCGATGGCGCAAGTGCTGCTCGATGCCGGCGCCAGCCCCGACGTCGGACTGGAGCATGACACCCTCGCGCACCTTGCCGCCGAAAACGGCGACACGGCCACCCTCGCTGTTCTGCTCGCTCATGGCCTTCGATTGGAAGCGCGAGATTGGACTGGCGCCACCCCGTTCCAGCGCGCCGCCGTCGCGCATCAGTGCGACACCTTGGCATGGCTCCGCGCCAGGGGAGCCGATGTCAACGCCACCGATCTGCGCGGCAATACCGCCCTGCATCTCCTGGCCGCGGATGCTTTCGATATCGTTCAACACCAGGCCGCCCAACCGTGGTGGGTTCGCTGGATGCGGCATTCCCTGACGGGTCCCGGTATAACCGGCAAGGCCCTCATCGCCCTCATCAACGCAAAGATTCTCTCGCCTCCGCCTCCTCCGGTCTGGACCAACTCCAGCCTCTCCTCCTGGCTGATCGCGCACCGCGCCAACCCTTCCATGGCCAACGACGCGGGACAGACTCCATTGCACCTCCTTTGTGGCCAGCCTTGGGCCGCCAACAACCCTGCCGTGGTCTCAAACCGCCTGTCCATCCTGCTCCAGGCCGGCGCCCGTCTGGACCAGGCCGATGCGCAGGGTCGCACCCCCATTCAGATCGCCACCTCGAACCTACCTCCCGAATTGGCGCAATGGCTCCTGTTCCGAGCCGGAAATCGCCAAGAAGAAAAGCCCCGGTAGTCATTTGGGCTCCCTGGGCGCCGGGCCTTGAGCATGACCCTTGCTCAATCCTCAGTCATCAATTAAGCCCGCAGGATTCCACGCCTGGTCTGAGGCCGTGCCTCGCCAGGCATGGTTCGAAGGTGGACCGGATGCTCACGACGCCTTTGTCGCCAGCCCTCTTTTCTGGTTGTACTCGGACTGCGAATACTTTTCCCGCTCGAATTCGTGCGCCCGGCATCCAACGGCTTCGTCGGGCGCCCATTCCAC
>Ga0316217_10002844_pt1 | contig 20446 bp, 16 predicted proteins | sample 1anoAmetaG_FD_203633 | JGI IMG/M metagenome (GOLD analysis project Ga0316217, IMG submission 203633) | Freshwater microbial communities from Trout Bog Lake, Wisconsin, USA - 1anoA | ecosystem: Environmental > Aquatic > Freshwater > Lake > Hypolimnion/Profundal zone | place: USA: Wisconsin...
TGCTCAACACGGGAAAATCCAGAATATAGAAATTCCGGAAGAGCCAGAGCCAGCGGGCTTTGGCAAGGCCCGAGACACGGATGCGTCTGCGCTCCCCGGTAACCGAGGCAATCCGGATGGTTTCGCATTGGAGAGGAAGACTGCGCATCACAGAGCCCGCTGCCTATTCTGAACCTGAGAAGCAGCGATTGGTTGCTTTTCTGCGCTGGCCGGTGCTGTTTATTTCCGCTATGAAGAGGCGGGCGAGCCGGCTTGTTTGCGCTGGCGGGATTGGATTTCGATGTAGACGTTGAGCAGCGCGACGGCGGCGGGGGTGACGCCGGGGAGCCGCGAGGCCTGGCCGAGGGTCTGCGGGCGCAGGCGAGTGAGCTTCTCCTTCATCTCGCGCGAAAGGCCGCTGATGGCGGAGTAGTCGAGCCAGTCGGGGATGGTTTTGGTCTCGGCTTTCTTCAGGCGCTCGATGGCCTTGTCTTGTTGCTGGAGGTAGCCGGCGTATTTGACTTCGGTTTCAACCGACTTGAGCTCAACCCAGATGGCAGAGGGGAGCCGGGCTTGTCGTACTTCGGCACCCTCTTCTGACAGCGTCAGGTGTGGCGCATCGGTAAGTGCGTCAAGGCCGTCGTGGACGAAGAACTCGGGGGCGAGCTGGCGGCAGACGGGGACGAGGTCGTCAATGGTGACCTCGGGACGGCGCAGGAGCTGGGCCCAGGTTTGTCCGGCGGTGGAGGAAGTACCGATCTTTTCGACGAGCGCCGCGGGGAGTGGGAGGTTCGAGGGCTTCGAGTCAGAAGCAGAGGCAGAGCTGGAAGCAAGAGCAACGTCAACTACCCCACTCAAGCCAACAGAGGGCTTGAATGGGGCACCCGCTCCAGTCGCGATCGAGGAGCCGACGCGCTGGGTTTCAAGCTGCTGCTGGAGGTGGCTCATGCGGCGCTGCTTGGCCTCGAAGTCGCTCCACGCTTCGTCGGAGATGAGGCCGATGCGGCGTCCGTGGGGAGTGAGGCGGCGGTCGGCGTTGTCGATGCGCAGGTGCAGGCGGAATTCGGCGCGGGAGGTGAACATGCGGTAAGGCTCGCTGGTTCCCTTGCTGATGAGGTCGTCGATGAGGATGGCCGTGTAGGCTTCGCTGCGATTGAGGGTGAGCGGCGGCTCGCCCTTGATGGCAAGCGCGGCGTTGATTCCCGCCATGAGTCCCTGGCAGGCGGCTTCCTCGTAGCCGCTGGTGCCGTTGATCTGTCCGGCGAGGTAGAGGCCGCGGATTTTGCGGGTTTCCAGAGTCCGTTCCAGCTCGGTGGGGTCGATGGAGTCGTACTCGATGGCGTAGCCGGGGCGGAGCATCTCGGCTGTTTCCAGGCCGGGGATGGAGGCGAGGATGGCGAGTTGGACATCGACCGGGAGCGAGGTGCTCATGCCGTTGAGGTAGATTTCATGGGTATCGAGGCCCTCGGGTTCGAGATAGAGCTGGTGGGTATGCTTGTCGGGAAACTTGACGATCTTGTCTTCGATCGAGGGGCAGTAGCGCGGGCCGGTGGAGTGGATCTGTCCGCTGTACATGGGCGAGCGGTGGACGTTCTCGCGGATGATGCGATGGGTTTCGGCGTTGGTGTAGGCGATGTAGCAGGGGACCTGCGCCTGGGTGATGCGCCGGGTGCGAAAGCTGAAGGGCGTGGGATCGGCGTCTCCGGGCTGGGGTTGGAAGCGGGAGAAATCGATGGTGCGTCCGTCGAGGCGCGGGGGCGTGCCGGTTTTGAGTCGGCAGTGGCGGAAGCCGAGGGCTTTGAGGCTCTCGCCGAGCAGGATGGAGGCCGGCTCGCCGCTGCGTCCGGCCGGGTAGGTCTGCTCGCCACAGTGGATGAGTCCGTTGAGGAAGGTTCCGGTGGTGACGACGACGGCGCGGGCCGCGATGGTGCGTCCGTCGCGGAGGCGCAGGCCCAGGATGCGGCGGGGTGGGGCGCTTGGCAGTCGTCCCACATCTGCTAACTGCAGCAGATATGGGGCACCCTCGGCGTAATCTCCCACCTTATCCGCGCAAAGGACGCGCGTCGAAGGTGGGGCACCCGGAGCTTGCGAATCTCCGTCCTCTTCAACCCAGAGCTCGGCGACCTCGGCCTGCTTGATCTGAAGGTTGGGTTGGGATTCGAGAACCTGGCGCATCTTGAGGCGATAGGCCTGCTTGTCGCACTGGGCGCGGGGCGACCAGACGGCGGGGCCGCGCGAGGTATTGAGCAGGCGGAACTGGATGCCGACGGCATCGGTGACTTCGGCCATGATGCCGCCCAGAGCGTCGATCTCGCGTACGATGTGCCCCTTGGCGATGCCGCCGATGGCAGGGTTGCAGGACATCTGCGCGATGAGGTCGGAGTTGAGGGTGAACAGGGCGGTGCGGAGTCCCATGCGTGCCGCGGCCATGGCCGCCTCGCAGCCGGCATGACCGGCTCCGACGACAGCAACATCGAAATGTTCGGAAGCGGCCATGGCGGGGGAAGTAAACCTTGATTGGTATTTTAGCAAGGGCGGGGGGTGGGAAAGTCAAAAGCCTCACATCTGCTGAATACGGCAGATGTGGGGCACCCTCAAGGTCTTCCAGGCTCAAGCTTACTTGCTGGCTTCGGCCTCGTGGAAGTTGTGGTGGATGTCGGCGAGGAACTGGTGGGCGGCCGGGGGTGCGGGGACTCTTCCCTCCAGAGCGGCGCGGAAGTTGACATCGCGTCCGTAGAACTCGCGCATGGCCTTCTCGTCGGTGTGGACGTTGGCTCCGTTCAAGTTCACTCCGATGAAAACTCCCTTGGAGCGCGAGTAGGTGAGGATGGCGGTGGACGCGTTGACGGCGGTATTGGCGCTGGCATCGCGGCCCCACGGGCCAGCGGCAATGTTGGCGTCGGCGCCGATCTTCCAGTCAGCGGAGAGCAGATGTTTGGCTCCCTCATGGTTCATGAAGAGCATGACAAGGTCGGTACCCTCGACTCCGATCTGGGCTCCCCAGCTGCCGCCGGCGATGGTGAAGAATGCCGGCGCACTCCAGCGGCCATTGACGCGGCAGGTGGCAACGCCGCGGCCGCCCTCAGCTCCAAAAATGAAGCCGGCCTTGACCAGGTTGGGGACGATGGCGATGCACTTGGCGCCGGTGAGGATATCCTGCGGAATCCCTTTGTCCGGGGCATTGGTGAGACGGTTGAGATCGGCCGATGCAGCATCGAGGCGATGATAGACATCGTCCTTGTCTTCCGCGAAGACCGACACCGAGTAGACGAGCGCGAACAGCAACAAAATCCTGACTGCGTACTTCATGGTTATATTCCTCTCTCAAGCGCGTACCGTTGGCGGGTAGGCGCGGGCGAACTCCCAACGCCAGGGCAAGTGCGTTGCAGCGAACTCAATCGGCGCGAGCCGGTCAGGCGGGGAGCGTCTCGTTATTTGGAGTTGGGGACGGCCGGGAGGGTTGACCGCGGGGACAAAATACGAACTTCGGAAATAACAAAAAAAGCGCCCAGGCGGAGTAGCCGGAGCGCCGGATGTTTCCCTAACTAGCAGGAACTGAACGAGTTACTTCTGCCACGGGCGAACCGGGCGCGAGCTTGGCGCCAGATCGCGGCTGGCCAGGCGGTCGTACTGATACCGGCCACTGACGCTGCCGAGTCCCTCGTTGTAGAGACTGGTGTAGCCGAGAGCCTGTTTGAGTTCCTCGCTGAAGCGGTTCAGAGCCTCGAGCCGGTCGGCGGTGGCGGGAAGCTCACACTTGCTGGTTTTAAAAAACTTCTGATAGCCGCGATCGACCAGCTCGGCGGCTTCGCCGGCCACCAGGCAGGAGGGAAAGCCAGTGATGGTGGCATGTCCGTCACGGCCAACTTCAATTTGCGCGCCGCACTGATACTTGCTCACCGTGTAGACCGTGCTCCCGGCGGGGTGGTCGACCTGGAAGCCGTGATCGGAAAGCCAGGTCAGGGCGTTCTCAAAGCTGCGGGTGGTGATCTTCAAGGGAGCGAAATGAGACGACATTCAGTACCTCGCCGGAACAGACGTTGCAATGCTCGGGGAAACGAAGCTGCCAGAGTTAGAACTATCGCACAGGCGGAGGGGATTGGGCAATCCGGAGCTGCGCGGTTGCGGAGCGCCAAGACTTAGGGTCGCCCGCCGAAGTTCCAGGCAGGCCTCCAGTCGGTGTTGGCGAGCCACTCGATGGGGGCGATCATGGATTCGATGGCGCGGGTGAGGTGGTCGAAGTCGATGTGGGCGAGGTCGTCGCTGGGTTGGTGATAGTGGGGGCCGAGTCCGTAGCTGGAGACGGTCTGGGCGACGATGCCCTGGCGGGCGAGGTCGAAGTTGTCCGAACGGCGGAAGAAGTGCTGTTCAGGGTGGGGGTCGGCGACCAGCGGAGCACCGTGTTTGACTAGCGCGGGGCCGAGGTCGCTGCGCTCCCATCCGGTAAGCCAGAGCTGTGTCGAACGGATGGCGGTGTCGGAGCGGCCAATCATCTCGAACTCGAGATTGGCGACGATGGAAGCCAGCGGCAGCGGCGGGTGTTGAAGGAAATATTGGTGGCCCTGGCCGCCGGTCTCCTCGCTGCCGAAGCAGACGAACAGCACGGTGCGGCGGGGATGCGCAGGCAGCGAGCCGAGCGCGCGGGCGAGTTCGAGAACCGCCGTGGTGCCGCTGGCGTCGTCGTCGGCTCCGTGGTAGATGACTTCGCCCGAGGAAGTAGTGCGCGTGCCGAGGTGATCGAGGTGCGCGCTGAGCAGGAGGGTCTGCCCGGCCAGCGCGCGGTCGGAGCCGCGCAGCAGGGCAAAGGCGTTGTAGGTGGCGTTACCCGAAGGCAGAGGGACGCGCTGCAGCTGAACGTCTTCGAGTCCGAAAGATTGAAACTGCGAGGCGACGTAGGTGGCGGCGACCAGTTCGTCGTGGGTGGCGCTGCCGCGTCCTCCCAGCGCGTCGGAGGCGAGGAACGACATTTCGCCGTGGATGTGCGCGGCGACCTCGGAAGACTGGGCCGGAGCCGGCGCCAAGTTTTGCGCCTGGCCCTGAGCAAAGAGAAACGAGACGGCGAGAATGGCGAGCCAGGCGAGGCGACGCATAGCCGATTGTAAGGCTTGTGAATAGAACAAGAGCAAGAGCTAAGTCAAAGGCCCCGCCCAACCAAAAGAAGGTTGAACGGGGCACCCGGTTCAGCGAAGTCTTATGCGGGGTGCGTCATGACTTAGGTGTCATGGGACGCTCGTGAATGATCATCCACGAGGTGCCGAACTTGTCGCGGAGCATGGCGAAACGGAAGGCGAAGAAGGTTTCCCCCATCGGCATAAAGACCTCGCCGCCATCGGAGAGCAGAGCGTAGATGCGCTCGGCCTCGGCAATGCTATCGACGGAGAGCGCGAGGTAGGCGCTTCGCATGGGCTGGAAGCGCTCCGGCGTCACGTCGCTGGCCATCAGCTGCGTATCTCCGAGTTCGATGCTAGCGTGAAGGATGGACTCCTCCATCCCCGGCGGGAAATTCCTGGGCTCCGGCATCTCGGCATACGTCATCATCATGACGATTTTTCCGCCGAGGTGCTTTTCGTAGAAACGGAAGGCCTCGGCGCAGTTTCCGCCATAGTTGAGATAGGTGTGCAGCTTCATGGGGCGAGCTTCCTTTCCGGTGCGCCTTCAGGAAGTTAGATGCGCGGCGCGGCGTAAAAAAGGGTGGCCGCGTGGGCCACCCTGTAATTGAAGCGTGCACTAAGCTTCGCGTCGGGTACGCGGCGAACAGCGCCGCTCCGGCCGCGAGCGCTTAGGCCGGGCTCGGACGCTCGCCGGGCTTGAGGCCGGGTTGGCGCGAGGTGTCGGGGCGCAGCACCTGCTGAACGCTGCCGGAGTCATCGGCCGGAGGCGGCTGGATGCGGGTGGGAAGCGGCTGGCCGGCGATGATCAAGGCCAGCTCGTTGGCGTCCAGAACCTCGCGCTCCAGCAGCGCCTGGGCGATGTGTTCCAGAACGTCGCGGTTGCCGTCGAGGACATCGAAGGCGGTTTTGTAAGCGGCGTCGATGAAGCGTCGCACCTCGGCGTCGATCTCGCGGGCGGTCTCTTCGGAGTAGTCGCGGTGCTGGCTGAGCTCGCGTCCCAGGAAGATCTGCTCCTCCTTCTTGCCGAAGGTGAGCGGGCCAAGCTGGCTCATGCCCCACTCGCAAACCATCTTGCGGGCGATCTCGGTGGCGCGCTCGATGTCGTTGCCGGCTCCGGTGGTCATGGTCTTGAGGAAGATCTCCTCGGCAACCCGGCCGCCCATCATGATCGCCAGCTGGCTCTCCAGATAGACGCGGTCATAGGTGTGCTTGTCGTCGATCGGCAGCTGCATGGTGACGCCCAGGGCCATGCCGCGGGGAATGATGGTGACCTTGTGCAGCGGGTCGGCGTGCGGCACCTTGGCGGCGACCAGGGCGTGTCCGCCCTCGTGATAGGCCGTGTTCTTCTTCTCCTCGTCGGTCAGGATCATGGACTTGCGCTCGGCACCCATGAGCACCTTGTCCTTGGCGAGTTCAAAGTCGTACATCAACACCGTTTTGCGATTCTGGCGAGCGGCGAGCAGGGCGGCTTCGTTGACCATGTTGGCCAGGTCGGCGCCGCTGAAGCCCGGTGTGCCGCGGGCGAGCACGGAGAGATCGACATCGTCGTTGATGGGGATCTTGCGGGTGTGGACGCGGAGGATCTCCTCGCGGCCACGCACGTCGGGGCGAGCCACGACCACGCGGCGGTCAAAGCGGCCGGGGCGCAGCAGCGCGGGATCGAGCACATCCGGACGGTTGGTGGCGGCGATGAGAATCACGCCCTCGTTGGATTCGAAGCCGTCCATCTCCACCAGCAACTGGTTCAGGGTCTGCTCGCGCTCATCGTGTCCTCCGCCGAGTCCGGCGCCGCGATGGCGTCCGACGGCGTCGATTTCATCGATGAAGATGATGCAGGGCGCGTTCTTCTTGCCCTGCTCGAAGAGGTCGCGCACGCGGCTGGCGCCCACGCCGACGAACATCTCGACGAAGTCCGAGCCGGAGATGGAGAAGAACGGAACGTTGGCTTCGCCGGCGACGGCGCGGGCCAGCAGTGTTTTGCCGGTTCCCGGAGGGCCGACAAGCAGCACGCCCTTGGGGATGCGTCCGCCGAGCTTCTGGAACTTCTGCGCCTCGCGCAAAAACTCGATGATCTCGTGCAGCTCTTCCTTGGCCTCATCGACGCCGGCCACATCCTTGAAGGTGATCTTCTTCTGCTGCATGGAGAGCAGGCGGGCGCGGCTTTTGCCGAACGACAGTGCCTTGTTTCCGCCCGATTGCATCTGGCGGATCATGAAGAACCACAGGCCGAGGATGATGACCAGGGGAAGCATCTGGAAGAGCCAGCTGGGCCAGCCGCCGCCGCTGGCGTCCTTCACGGTGATGTTGACGCCCTTGTCGCGCAGGCTCTTGTACATGTCGGTGTAATTGGGCGGAACGGTGGTGTGGAAGCTCGCCTTCTCGTTCAGGTAGTCACCACGAACCTCGGGGCCATAGACCGTTACGTCCTTGATTTTGCCCTGATCCACCTCGGACAAGAACTGCGAGAAATTGATCTCGCGCTCCTTGACCCCGGTGTTATTGTTTTTGACCACCGACCAGAGCAATATGCCGGAGAGTAAAATCACGAGCCAAAACACGACCTGCTTCACCGTCGAATTCACCGAAAAACTCCTCATGGGTACAACTATGCAGCGGGGAAGGTCTCCTCGGAGACCTCGCATCCTAGTTAGATGCCTGTGCGGGCGGCGGGCACCAGGATTTTCCACACCATCAAAAAGTATACAGACCCGAAAGCCCAGGCGCTATGGGGACCAGCCGCGGAACTCTGCCGCCCCGGCACGAACTGCGCAACCTGGCGCAAGTCCGCAAGAACCGCTACGAGGGGCTCACGGCGGGCGTGGCGAAGATGTAGGGCAAATTGCTCTGCAGCATGTGCGAGCCCGGACCAAGGCCAAAGCCGGCCAGCCACTGCGGCCCAACCTGGAAGCCGTAATAAGCAACATCGAGATTGACGCGCCGGTCGGCGAGGCGGTCCAGCAGGCTGCAGACCGCGATGCTGGCCGCGCCGCGCGCCTGGAAATTATGAATCAGAAATTCGGTGGTCAGCCCGGTGGCCAGGATGCCTTCGCAGAGCAGGATGTGTTTGCCGCGGACGTCGATCTCCGGGGCATAGAAGATCTGCGTGGTCTCGGTGTTGCGGTCGCGGAATACGTGGGTGTAAGGCTTGACGAACTCGCAATGCACCTCGCAGGTGATGGCGCGGACCAGATCGGCGACAAACAGGAAGCCGTTTTCCAGCACGCCGACGCAGAGTATGGCGCGGCCCTCGAAATCTTTGGAAATCTGGGCGCCGAGCGCCGAGATCCGCTCGCGCAGCTGGGATTCCGAGATGACTACCTGGCAGTCGTCCTGGTGCGGGCTCATACGCGTTTCACCTTATGCGGTTCGATGCCGGCCGAGAGCACCGGGTTGTGATCTGAATTTGGGTACCGGGCAAAAATCTTCCCGGACGCCTTAACCCGAGATGGTAGCACGCAGGACGCACCGCAACTCCAGGACGTACAACAAAGGGTACGACTCGGACGCTTCTCCGGTTTGATATCAACCAAAACAGGCGGGTTAATACCCTCCGAAACCGGCGGGTGCCCCAGGTTCCGCGCCTCGTAGTTGAGGCGCTAACCTGGGAGAGCAGAATGCCAGGGCGCTAATGGCTTTCGGGGGCGATCAGGCGAAGCCGCAGCGGGCGGAGCTTGTGACGGACCACCGCCGCAGCCCAGCCGCGCGGCAGCCCGATGGAGCCGGCGCGTCCGGCCAGGGCGAACTCGCGCAAGCCTTCGAGCTGGGCGAAATCGAGCGCCAAGCCGTGCGGCTGGCACAGGCGTCGCAGGATGCGGCGCTGCAAAGCAACGGGCTGCGCCTGGAAAAGCCGAACGTCGATGCCCTGCTCCGGGCTCGCCGCCGTGCCTTTTACCGGCTGCCCCATTGCGTCCGAAACCAGATCGTCGAGAAACGCGTTTTCGGCGGCGGCAATTTCAGCGGTCTCGCTCAGGGCCTGGCGCAGCTGCGGATTGTAGTCGCGCTCCAGGGCGGGCAGCAGCTCGGCGCGCACGCGATTGCGCAGAAAACGCGGATCGAGGTTGGAAGCATCTTGCCGATAGGCCTGGCCGAGCGAGACGAGGTACTCCTCGAGCTGCCGGCGGCTGGTGGCAAGCAGCGGGCGGATGAGCCGCGCGGGCGGCGGCGGAACATATCGATCAGGCGGAGGACTGGAAAGTATTTCCTCCATGGGCTTGGCGCCTAAGAGAATTTCCTTGCCTTTGCTTGCCAGGAAGGAGCGGCTGGCGGCGGAAAGCGGAGCATCCGCCAGCGCGTCGAGATCGCAGGAGCGGAAAATTCCGGCAAGGCCGCTGGTTCCCGCACCACGGAGTAGTCGCAGGAGAACGGTTTCGGCCTGGTCGTCGCGGGTGTGCGCGGTTGCTACGCAGTCGAGCCGGAACACGGCGGCGGCCTGCTGGAAAAAATTGTAGCGCTCGCGGCGGCCGGCGGCTTCCAGCGAGAGGTTCCACAGCTTGGCACTGGCGGCTACATCGATGGAGACGATGAGGTGGTCGAGGTCGAGTTGCTCGGCGAGTGCGGCGACAAAGCTCTGGTCGGCCTCCGAGTCCGGCCCGCGAAGCTGGTGGTTGAGGTGCAGCACGAACAGCACGATGCCAACTTCGGGCGCGAGTTCGGCCAGCGCCCGCAGCAGGGCCACCGAGTCCGCGCCGCCGCTGACGGCCACGCCGACGCGCTCACCGGCCCGGGCCAGCCGGTGGCGGCGCAGATATTGTTCCAGCGGCTTCAGCACACGTACATGATAACGGAAGCGGGCGGCGGGACGGGGAGGGGCGGACGGAGCAGGGAGGTTCTTGAGCGCCTTGCGCAAAATGTGTGCGCGGTCGAAACCAACGTTCCTGGATGGTTCGGCCACTCCGAACCGGGACTTCGGTGATGTGGATTAAGGGGAATTAAGTGGTTCCCGGAAGCAAAAACAGAGAGGATGGCGTTGGAGGATGATTCGATGGAACCGAACTCGCCGGAATCTCGCCATGTTTTTGTGCGCGTCCCTCCCAGTTATGAGCAGTGCACTTCGGCGGCGGTTTACCCGCGAGCCGACTACGTCGCATCGCCGCTGGCCGTGGCTGCGCTCTTCGGCTGGGACGAGGAAGACGACTAAGCTGCGGGAGCGGCGGCACAGTATTCCCGATAATGAGTGCCTTGGCCTGTTTCGCCAACAGTGCGCTCTCTCAGGGCGAGTGGTTGCAATTGCCCTTGCTTCCGAGGTGTCATCCTGAACGGAGTGAAGGACCCCTGCGCCGCTCAACTCTCCTGTGCCGCCCCAAGCTTTTCAACCCAGAATCGATTTAGATCCTCCGATAGTGAGTGCCTTGGCCTGTAGTATTCAACAACCGTGGAGCTCTGAAGCGATTCGGCGTAAAGTGTTGGCCGTGATGAGAACACGCACCACCCTCGCCATAGTTGCTCTATTGTGGGTTTGCATCGGTCTCAGTACCGCTGCGCAAGCGGAAATCAAGATATTCCAACCGTCGCATGACGTTGTGGTTCCCCTGGCGATGCTCCAGAAGTTATCCGCAGCCGATACTGAGGCGTTCGTCGTCCTCCCCAATCGAGACGCGATACTTGTCTACGACACAGTTCGTGACAAGCCTGACACTGCGGACTTCATGGACAACCATACTCACGTTGCCGTGTTCTCCTCAAGCGGTGCAGTAACTCTTGACATTGACGCATTGACTCTAGCTCCCTCCGGCCCAGTTAGGTTCGACGGCATTGCCGTCGTGCCTGTACCGGGTGGCGCACCCTTGTTGGCATGCGCGTTCACATTGGGAGTGGACGGGTCGGGAACGTTCTTCGTGTTTGTCGGGCAGGAGTCTGGAACGTACAAAGTACTTGCAACATTGCGTGGGGCACAAGCGCAACTACGGTTCAATCCAAAATCGCCAGAGCGATTTGAGTTCTGGACGGCAGACGGTCAGTTTAGCCGCGACCCTGACAAACAGTGCGTGTGGTGCTCGAAGCATTACAAGACGAAGCTATATGCGTGGCGTGACCAAAAACTTACGCGGTTATCAGAATCAAAAAGCAGCCAAGGCTACGATCCTGAAACCTTTGACGATACGCGCTTCATGGTGAAGTGAAGTCGCATCGTTGGCGAAAAATCGCCAAGTAGCTCACAATCCCGAAACGGAAGAAAACAGAGGCAGGCCCATGAGCCTGCCTCTGTTTTTTGACGGTCGAGCTTAGTCGAGCTTGGTGCTGCGCGATTCGATGAGGCGCTGGACGCGGCTGGCGAAGGCTTCGATGGAGACGCTGCCCTCGCCTTTGTCCTGTCCGCGCACGCGCACGTTGACCTCGCCGGTTTCCGATTCCTTGTCGCCCACCACGAGGATGAACGGAACCTTCTGCAGGGCGTGCTCGCGGATCTTCGAGTTCATCTTTTCATTGCGTCCATCCACATGCACCCTGGCACCGGCGGCCTTGAGGGCGTCGGCCACTTTGTTGGCGTAGTCGAGGTGGCGCTCGGCGATGGGAACGATGGCGACCTGCGTGGGCGAGAGCCATACGGGGAAGGCTCCGGCGTAGTGCTCGATGAGCACGCCGAAGAAGCGCTCGACCGAGCCGTACAGCGCGCGGTGCACCATCAGCGGCTGATGGCGCTGGCCGTCTTCGCCGACGTATTCGAGTTCGAAGCGCTGCGGCAGGTTGAAGTCGAACTGCACGGTGGAGAGCTGCCACAGGCGGCCGATGGCATCCACCAGCTTCACGTCGATCTTGGGGCCGTAAAAGGCGGCTTCGCCGGGGATGAACTTGTAGGGGATCTGCTTGCGCTCCAGCACGGTTTTCAACGAGTTCTGCGCCAGCTCCCACTGCTCGGGCGAGCCGACGTAGTGCGCGCGGTCTTCGGGGTCCCAACCGGAGAGCTCGACCTGGAACTCTTCGAAGCCGAAGGTTTTCAGCACGCTTAACGCGAAGTCGATGCAGCCTTCGACTTCGCCTTCAATCTGCGCGGGAGTGCAGAAGATGTGGGCATCGTCCTGGGTAAAGCCGCGCACGCGCATCAGTCCGTGCATCACGCCGCTTCGCTCGTAGCGGTACACGGTGCCGAGCTCGCCCAGGCGCACGGGCAGGTCGCGATAGCTGCGCAGCTGGTCCTTATAAATAAGGATGTGGAAGGGACAGTTCATGGGCTTCAGGCGATACTCGGCATCGTCGAGCTCCATGGTGTCGAACATATTTTCCGCGTAGAAGCCTTCGTGTCCCGAGGTTTGCCAGAGGGCGCGGCGGGCAACGTGCGGCGTGAACACCAGCGAGTAGCCGCGCTTCTGGTATTCAGCGCGCAGCCAGTCTTCCATGATGGTGCGGATCAACCCGCCCTTGGGATGCCAGAAGATGAGTCCGGGCCCGGCGAGTTCCTGAATCGAGTAGAGATCGAGCTGCTGGCCGAGGGCGCGATGGTCGCGGCGCTTGGCCTCTTCCAGCTGGCGCATGTACTCGTCCATCTCCTTTTTGGAGTAGAACGAAACGCCGTGGATGCGCTGCAGCTGCGGATTGCCTTCCTTGCCGAGCCAATACGCTCCGGCAATATTGAGCAGCTTGAAGGCCTTGATCTTTCCGGTGTGCGGGATGTGCGGCCCGCGGCAGAAGTCCACGAACTTGCCGGTCTTGTAGAGCGAGATCTTTTCATCGGGCTTGGTGAACTGCTCGATGAAATGGCACTTCATGAAATCGCCTTCGGACTGGAAGCGTGCCAGGCCTTCGTCGCGGCTCAGGAAGTCCTGCGCGAAGGGTTCGTTGCGGTCGGCGATCTCCTTCATCTTGGCCTCGATCTTGACGAGATCCTCGGGCGTGAAGGGAGTTGCGCGCAGAAAGTCGTAGAAGAATCCGGTCTCGGTGGCCGGACCGTGGCCCAGCTTGGTTTCCGGAAACAGTTCGAGCACGGCGGCCGCCAGCAGGTGGGCCGAGGAGTGATGGAAGACCTGGAGCGACTCGGGGTCCTTCTCGGTGAGCAGGCGGAGGCGCGAGTCCTGCTCGATGGGCCGGGTGAGATCGACCACGGCGAAGGCATCGTCGGTGCCGGTGTCGCCGTTGACGAGAGGCGCAAGTTTGGCGGCCAGCGCGGCGTCGGCCAGGCGCGGCGAAATGGACTTCGCAATGTCGAGGGCGGTGGTGCCCTGGGGAACTTCTCTGATGCTGCCGTCGGGGAGTTGAACTTTAATCTCAGCCATAGGGGTAGGTCTCCGCTCGCGCGTACAAGGCGCAATGCAGAAGGGAATTTTGAGATTTCAGTCTAAAGAATGCGGCGGGGAGAAGCAAACCCCGGACCATGTGTCAGCCGAAGACCTCGCTGAGATGGGATGGAAATGGAGTAAGATGCACTCACGTCGTCGCCGGAAGGACAAAGAAGCCATGACCGGAATCCAGTACGTGACCGATGAGAAGGGCCGCAAGGTCGCCGTTCAAATCGACCTGAGAAAACATCGGGCGCTATGGGAAGACATCGAAGACGCGCTCGTTTCCCGGTCCCGGCAACACGAGAAACGCATCCCACTCGGGAAGGCAAAACAGAGCCTCGTCAAGAGCGGCAAGCTCCCGCGTGAGTAGTTACCGCGTCGCTCTAAGGCGCCTACCGGATCGTATACGAGATCGATGACGCAGCCAAAACCATCGATGTCACGCGAATCGCGCATCGACGAGAGGTCTACGACTAACCAGAAACACTTCCCTACAGGTACTCGCCGTATCCCTCAAAGACGCTGAGCAGTTTGGTGATCCGCAAAAGCTCCTGCACGCGTTCGCTAAGGTTGACGAGGCGCAGGCGCTTGCCGGCGCGTTTGGTGGTGACGTATATGCTGACCAGCGCGCCCAGTCCGGAACTATCCATGTACTGCACGTCGCTGAGATCCAGCACGATGGTCTTGGCTTGAGGGATCGTCGCGCGCACCTCGTCCTGCAGGAGCGGGGCGGTGCCGGCGACCAGTTTGCCGTGGCAGAGCAGGGTCACGGTATCCTTCGAGCTCTGCTGGTCGAAGACTTGCCGGTCGATGGTCAAGGTTGGAAGCGGAATAACCGGGTTGGCGCCCATAGAAGGAACCTCCGCCTGTATTGGAAGCAATCGCAGCTCAGGATGTCGCCCGGAAAGCGGGGCTGCCGCGAATTTAATTGTGCAGCTTTGGAACGAGCGCATCGGGGGCTTTCAAAACAGGAAAAAGCCCGGCCTTGTGGGCCGGGCCTGAGTTTGCGGCCTCCCTTGGGAAGCCATCCGCGGGCTAGTGCTTGCCCGTAGCCTGGAACTGTTCTTCTTCGGTCGAGCCGGTCAGGGCGGTGGTGCTGCTCTGGCCGCCGGCGATCACCTGGGAGACGGCATCGAAGTATCCGGTGCCCACAAAGGCCTGGTGCTTGACCGCGCGGTAGCCGTCCTTTTCGGCGGCGAACTCCTTCTCCTGCAGGGCGGAGTAGGCGGTCATCGCGGACGCTTTGTAGTTGCGCGCCAAGTCGAACATGGTGAAGTTGAGGGCGTGGAAGCCGGCCAGGGTGATGAACTGGAACTTGTAGCCCATCGCCCCCAGTTCCTTCTGGAACTTGGCGATGGTGGCATCGTCGAGCTTCTTCTTCCAGTTGAACGAAGGCGAACAGTTGTAGGCCAGCAGCTTGCCGGGGAACTTGGCGTGGACGGCGGTGGCAAATTTGCGCGCCTCCTCAAGGTTCGGCTCGCTGGTCTCGCACCAGATCATGTCGGCGTACGGCGCATAGGCCAGGCCGCGGGAGATCGCCGTATCGATGCCCGGCTTGATGCGGTAGAAGCCCTCGGAGGTGCGGGGCTCGCCGGTGAAGAACGGCAGATCGTAGGGATCGATGTCGCTGGTGATGAGGTTGGCGCCGTTGGCGTCGGTGCGGGCGATCAGGATGGTGGGCACGTTGCTGACATCGGCGGCCAGGCGGGCGGCGATCAGCTTCTGTACCGCTTCCTGGGTGGGGACGAGAACCTTGCCACCCATGTGTCCGCACTTCTTGGCCGAGCTGAGCTGGTCTTCGAAGTGGACTGCGGCGGCTCCGCACTCAATCATTCCCTTCATCAATTCGAAGGCGTTCAGGGTACCGCCGAATCCGGCTTCGGCATCGGCCACCAGAGGCGCCAGCCAGTGCTTGCCGTTGCGGCCTTCCTGGTGCCAGATCTGGTCGGCGCGCAGCAGCGCGTTGTTGATGCGGCGGCAGAGCTGGGGAACGGAGTCGGCGGGATACAGGCTCTGGTCAGGATAGACCTGCCCGGCGGTGTTGGAGTCGCCGGCAACCTGCCAGCCGCTGACGTAGATCGCCTCCAGTCCGGCTTCGACCATCTCGATGGCCTGGTTGCCGGTCATGGCTCCGAGGGCCGGGACGTGAGTACGGCTCTGCATGAGCTCCCACAGGCGCTCGGCGCCGAGGCGGGCGAGGGTGTGCTCAACCTGAACGGTGCCGCGCAGACGCTCCACGTCGGCTGCCGTGTACGGCCGTTCAATGCCGGTCCAGCGTGCATCGGTTTTCCAGGTGCGGGTGATGTCGAAGCTGTTATTGTTCGCTGTCAATGTCGTGTTTCCCTTCTGAATTGAATAAAGATCAGTTTAGCTTGCGGTTTCGCGGCCGAATCGTTCCCGCCGCACGATGCCTGTATTCCGGTGAAGGCTGCTGCCGGGCGAGCTATTATACTGCGCCGCCCCTGCTGCGTCTCCGCCGGGAGCGGGTCAGATCGGGTTAAATTCTCCGCTCCGTACCAGGGCCTCGCTCAACTGGCGCGCCCGACGGAAGGTCTCGGGGGTGCCGAGATCCTTGCCGGGGTTGGCGATCAGCTTGGCGAGCTCCTCGTCGAAGAGCTGGGTGATGAACTCCGGGGTGTGCGGCACCGCCTTGCCGTGTTCATCGACGATCGGCGACAGCGGCCAGTGTTCCATGCGCTGCGCAATCATCAGGCGGTAGATGCGGTCGGTAGCGAGGTCCTCCATGTAGCCATCGAGCAGACTTGCGCCCTTGCCGTTGAGCACCCCGTTGCGGTAACGGATGACCGTACGGATGGCGGCGCGGGTTCCGTTCACGGTGCGCTGGCCCACTCCGGTTGGTGCGGGACGGAGATTGGGATAGCGCGGTCCGAAGTTACGGTGGGGGATCTGGTTGGGAACCGGGAACTGGGCCACCGCGATCGGGTTCTGATCGGGATGCCCGGTCCAGGCGCCGTCGAAGCCCTGGTTGGCCTCGTTCTTCTTGTCCTTTTCCAGCACGGCCAGGGCGCGGGCGTTCAGCTCGGCATCCTCGCGGCTGGGATACAGCGCGGTCATGCCGCCGATGGCTAGGGCATGGTGCTTGTGGCAGAGCTCGGGCAGCAGTTCGCGCAGGCTTTGGAAAAACGGCACGTCGTGCGGAATCGTGTTGCGGTCCGGCAGCACCCACTCGGGGTTCTTGAAGTTGTAGTGAATCAGCGAGGCCATGTAATCCCAGCGGCCAAGGTTCAGGCCGACGATGTGGTCGCGCAGATGGAAGAGGAACTCCTCCATCTGATAGGCCAAAGCATGGGATTCGACCAGCGCCATGCAGCGAATGGTGCCGCGCTGCCAGCCGCGCGCGTCCTCGATAGCGTCAAACAGGGCCGACCACCACAGCGCTTCGTCGGCGCTCTCCGACTTGGGAATGTAGAAGCACGGCGGATGCTTGAGCGTGTCGAGCTCGATCTGGTAGGCGAGCAGGGCCACATCGAAGAGCGTGCCCGACATCGGCCCACCCCCGGGCTCGGCTTCGTCGCCGAACACGCCGCCCTGGTGCAGATGCAGTCCGCGCACCCGCAGCCAGATGACCGTCTTGCTGGGTTCAATGCCGACGGTGCGGCTGCGTTTTTTGTCTTCGTACGTCAGGGTGCCGCGCAGGGCGGCGAGAATACTGCGTACGCCGAGGCGCTGGTGTCCCCACTGGTTGACCGTGGAGTCCTCAAGGTCGAGCATGACGCCCGGCGCGCCGGAGTTGAGCATCTTCACCACCAGCTCGGCTTCATCGGCCGGGCCGGTCATCTGATTGCGCTGGTCCTGGCACCAGTCCGGAACCTGGATCTTCCACAGCTCGCGCTGAGCTTCGCCGGCCGGGAGATGCGTGGGCAGATGTCCCTGATGCGCCGCTTCCAGCGCAGCCTTGCGCTTGGCGGCCAGCTGCTGCTGCCAGGGAGTGAAGCGCTGGTGCAGCGGCAGCAGAAACTCCAGAAAGCCCTTAGGCAGTTCCGCGGCGGGGTCCGACCCGCCAGGAGGACAATTCAGGCGAAATCCGCGCGTCGCTTCACTCAAATCGGCAGACTGCGAGTCGAGCGAAGCGCCGGGTGGCGTGGTGGTTGCGGACATGCATCTCCTTGAAAAAACTAAGTAACGGGTAACGGGCGGCTCCTCCTCGCGAATCCGCTGCCATGCCGTTGCACGGCACAGGGATCGGCGCGGGGCAGGCGTTACGGAACCGGTCCTGAGTACACTTCGGACACCTCAAATCAGAGTTTCAACCCGTTGGGACGCGGCTCGCAGGGACGCCGTTCCGGAGGGAATGCCCACAATGCCTGGGCCAGAGGGTAGCGGGAATCCATGGGGAACGCATCGCGCCAGCCAAGCGCCGATTCGCACACCACTCTCCAGCGCTATTAGACGCTAAGGGCAGAACCGAAGTTGCACTTTTTTGATCCCCAGGAACTCCAAACTGAGGAACGAAGTTAGACCATCGGCTTAGGGTTACGCAAGCAGAAAATGAATATCCCGTGACGAAAACGCCCGAAAGTCGCACTTCTGACGGGGCGATCAGCGGCCCGGCTTTGGAAACGGGCGACGGTGGAGCCGTCCCCGGCGAATCGTGCAATTTCTATACGGTCGCGGCAGATCCCTCGGATCGAATGGCCGGATGGAGGCGCCAGGCCCAAAAATCCAACTCTTGCACAGCTTCCGCACAAGCTTTGGCCACTGGGAGGTGGGTAGGGACTTGCATCTGCGGCGCGGCTGCTTCAAGCTCTTGGAATGCCGACTGAGAAGCCAACTGAAACCTCCCCCTGCGCCCTGTGCTCCGGCAGCGGCTGGCGCATGTTGCGGGTGGAACGCAAGGGACGCGTGGTGGAAGAGGCGACGCGCTGCGAATGCATACGCCAGTTGCAAGGCGGGCGGATGCTGGAGGCGGCCCGCATCCCGCGCCGCTACCGGCACTGCGAGCTCTCCAACTTCGAGCACGAAGGCCCGTTCCGCTCGCTGGCCTCGGCGCAGATGGCGGCCTTGCGCTTTGTTTCGGAGTATCCGCTGGAGAACGCAGGCTTGCTGCTGACCGGGCCGATCGGCTGCGGCAAGACTCACCTGGCGGTGGGCATTGCCAAGGAACTGATCGCGCAGAAGTCCGCGTCGTGCCTGTTCTACGACTATCGCGAGCTGCTCAAGGAAATTCAGAACTCCTACAACGCCTCGGTGCAGGCCACGGAGATGGAAGTGCTGCGTCCGGTCTTTGAGTCCGAGGTGCTGGTGCTCGACGAGCTGGGCGCGGCCAAGCCGACCGAGTGGGTATGGGACACGGTCTCGCACATTCTGAATACTCGTTACAACGACAAACGCACCACCATCATCACCACCAACTACAAGGACCTGCCTCCCGCGGGAGCAGACCCGGACGCGCGGACAACTCGCGCCGCCCGCGAAGAGACCCTGGGCGACCGCATCGGCGAACGCATGCGCTCCCGCCTCCACGAGATGTGCCGCGTGGTGCGCGTCGAAGGCGACGACTTCCGCATGAAGTACAAGAGCGCCAGTTTGCGGTGAGTTGGAAGCGCCCCACATTCGCCAAAAGAGGGCGGATGTGGGCCACCCGCGCTGTCTTATTGAACGACCAACAATTGCAGCATGGCGGGCGGGTAGTGGCGGCTGGCGGAGCGGCGATACCATTCCATGGCGCGTGCCGGATCGCCCGCCGCATCGAAAAGGCTGCCCACCAGGAACTCGGCTTCGGGATGACCACCGAGGGCGACAACGGCCAGCGCAGAGCACTCCTCCGTACTCAATGGGACTTCATTCGATGGAACCGTGGGCGATGCGGCGAGATAGCGGCAGAGCTCGTGCAGGGTTGCGCTCAACCTTGCGCTCAGTTCTGCTTGCGGCCTCGAGGGTTTGAGCGGCATGGTAACGACGGGCATCGGCTCACACTCCTGTGCGCGCAGTCGTTCAGAGCCAAGGCGATTCGGCGCGACACTCTCTATAACGGCAGAGTCGCGGCGGACGTTGAGAGAAATTCCAAACGGCGTGCGACTTCCATCGAACCCGCGGGGACTTCGCGATACACTGACGGCGTGTTGACCCTCCGCGAATTCGACGCTGCCGACGACGAGGAGTTTTTCTCGGCGCTGCCCGCCTCGCCGGCGGTGTTTGTGCTGCGCGCCAAAGCTTCCGGCGGCGAGCCCTACGTGAGCAAGACGGCCAACCTGCGGCGGCGGCTGGAGCGGCTGCTCGGCTCCGCGAAATGCGCCGCGAGAGATTCGGCGAAAGACGCGCCGAAAGATGCGCCAAAAGATGCAAACCAGAATGCCATCCCAAGCCGCCGGCTCAACCTGCGCGAGCGCGTCCGGGCGGTGGAGTTCTGCCAGGTGGGCGGGGATTTCGAGGCGGGATTTGCGCTGTACCGTCTGCTGCGCGCCGAGTTCCCTTCCCGCTATGCGGAGCGCTTGCATCTGCGTCCGGCGCCGCTGCTGCAACTGCTGCGCGACAACGCGTACCCGCGGGTCGCGTTGAGCTCGCGCATCCGCTCGCTGCGTGCGGGCGGCGAATACTTTGGGCCGTTTGCCTCGCGGGCCGACGCCGAGCAATACGCCAACGACTCGCTGGATTTTTTTCGGCTGCGCCGCTGCACCGACGAGCTGAGGCCGGACCCATCGTTTCCGGGCTGCGTGTATTCGGAGATGAAGATGTGTCTTGCGCCCTGTTTCAAAGGGTGCACCGACGAACGTTATGCGGAGGAGGCGGCGCGGGTGGATCGCTACCTGGAGAGCGGAGGCCATTCGCTGCTGGTGGAGATTGGCCGCGCGCGCGACGAGGCCAGCGAGCGGCTGGAGTTTGAGGCAGCCGCGGCGGCCCATGCGCGTCTGGAAAAGCTGAAGGCCGTGCAAGGTCGGCTCGCCGAAATCGTGCATCGCATCGACCGGCTGAACGGATTGCTGCTGCAGCCCTCGCACCTGGCGGGACACATCGCACTCTTCCGCATTGCGGGAGGAATGCTCGACGGGCCCATTGCCTTCGATGTGAGCGCGCGCGGGCTGAAGCCGGAAGCCGAGCGCGCCGCCGCGCCGAGCGCGCAATCGCAGAGCATGGAGGCGCGGATCAAGGGCTTGCTCGGCAGCGTGCAGGCCAGGACTCCCG
>Ga0316217_10002845_pt1 | contig 20445 bp, 16 predicted proteins | sample 1anoAmetaG_FD_203633 | JGI IMG/M metagenome (GOLD analysis project Ga0316217, IMG submission 203633) | Freshwater microbial communities from Trout Bog Lake, Wisconsin, USA - 1anoA | ecosystem: Environmental > Aquatic > Freshwater > Lake > Hypolimnion/Profundal zone | place: USA: Wisconsin...
CCAACCCCAACCCCAACCCCAACCCCAACCCCAACCCCAACCCCAACCCCGGATTGTCATTAACAAATATTGAGCTACTCATACATACTACACATACATAATAACCTCAGATACTAGTTTTACTGTTTATTGATCTAAGCAAATCACTCAAAGACTACAATTTGCTGTTTTTATAGATCTGCAAAGTGAGCCTTTTTTTAAGGCTTTCAATATTATCAATCATACTTTTTTGGAATAGTTGTAATTTATAGCTGTATTCGGATGAATAGCGAAAGAGCTAAATTATAGGTAAAAGGTAAGTAAGAATAAACAATTGAATTCAAAGGAACTCTCTTCAAGATAGATCTTTCTTCTATCATTTACAGAGATGCTTAAATGAATGCTATTTATGCTTGCCGAAAAATCAGCAAAAATTCTCAATAGCCAATATCGCTATGTATTAAGTAATATTCGAGTGAGTCAGAAAAAGAAGAGATAATAAGCTAATGGAATCACATTAAAGCAATACAGAAGCGTTAAGTTAGTAGGTCATATGCCAACCTGTTTTAAGACTTTATTTAGGCGAAAAACAATAAGCACTACTTAGTTATGAAATAGTTTAGATAGACTTTGCTGGACAAGCATCAATTCGGTTGTAAAAACTTAAAATATTAGTTACTAATGCAAAAAGTTTAAAGGTTTTCCATAGACATATCAAACCTTTTGCTCGCTCTGCATAAGTAGGAAAACGGCTAAAAGTGCTTTATTTTGACTACTCTTAACCCTCTTTACCTTGCAAATTAGTAAAAGGGTAGCTTTCTGTTGACCAATTTTAGTAATTTAATTCAAGCTAGTTCAAAAATGCATACTGATTTTTCACTGCGAAAAGGTCATGGGGTAGGCTATTATTCTCCTGAGATGATTCAGGGAAAAATTTGTCCTAAATCCAACATTTGGAGCTTTGGTTGTATCTTATTTGAAATACTTGCAAATGGCTAAAAACTCATTTAAAGTGAAGAGTATTATTGCAAAATTGGAACTTAATAACTAAAAAATTACCTAGAGAGAAGAATAATGTACTGCCAATACCGATTGGAAAAGCTACAAGACAATCCAAACTAAAAAAAGAACTTTTGGTTGAAAATAGCTGAAAAATGTTTACAAGTAGATATAAGCAATCGCTACAGTTCTCAATAGCTTAACAATTTCGTCTTAAATAGTATTAAAGAAAATGAATGGGGTAGAGTCAAATAATCTTAGCTGTCTTTATTGAAGGCTAGAACTTCCTACGAACTATCTTTCTAGTGCTATAGAGCAAATCTACTGCAAGACAAAATATTTGCCATTTTTGACGAAATCTATAAAATGGAACCCAATGGCAACAAATATATTATCTACATTGCGCTGAAGTTCATAGCTACTTTCTTTTTGGAGAAGTATCAAATAAGTAGATAAAAAGCACAAATATTTGCTAGCAAGCTTGAGATTCAAGATCATTATAGTCAGCTATTAGGCATCAATTAATGGAAAAAGATCAAGGAAATAAAAGACAAAATCAGTTAAAAAATAATCAAGTTCATGCAAACTTAAGAAAGGTAGTTTTAGTACCAAACTTCTAAACGTGAAACTCCACAGAGTTTTTAAAAAGGAGGATAGCATTATATTCAAAACAATTAACCCATTAGCGATGAAGTAGGCGTACTTTTTGACAAAAAATTCTTGCGAGATGACATAAAAGTTGCTTTTGTTGAGTATAAAGATCGAAAGATTTCTGATAGTCAATATTTGCTGGGTGCTTTTTGTCATAAATACAGACAAATTCTCTAGCAAAACAAAAAAATTCACTCTATTCTAGCTTAGGTACTGCTTTATACAAGAAGTTTAGTTGACTATGAGATATTGGCTTGCAAATAAGTTGAGTTGAAATAAAATGTATAAGTTTTAGCCCTTAAGAAGATGTACCCTTTCTTCACAGATTGCCAAAAATAAGCGCAAAAAGACGCCAAGGGCATCATTGCTTCATTTTATTAAATTAGCTGCAAAGTCAATAGAATATTACCCAGAAGAATGAGTTAAATTAAAAAGAATCCTTGATTTATTGATTGTTGTACAATTTTGCAAATTAGAAATGATAATTTACTCATAATTATAACCTATGAGGCAACATTTAAGACGACTTTACCAGTTTTCTTCACAAAAGTATTTTCTTGATACCAAGTACAAGAGTAAGTCCTTATATATGAAGATGTAACTGCAGTTGCGTTTGACCGTCTTGGTGCTCTTGCTAAGCTTTGCTCAGTCTTCGCGGATCATGGAGTGAACTTAACTTATGTCAGGACTCATTGTGAAAGCTACAAAAGAGGAAACCCAGCCAAATACAGGCTTTAGATCTCTCTGAGATCTGATGATCAATATAACTTTAAATAAGCCAAAGAGGAGCTCGAGAAATCTGGCATTATACTAAGATAATCAAAGCCCATAAGGGTTCCATGGTTCCCGAGAAATTATCAAGAAATCGACCTTATAGGCCAAACATTACTAGATGTTAAATAAAGCAAAGAACATACTCAGTTTCAAGACCCTTAATATCGAGCTAGAAGAGATCTAATTGCAAAAGTTGCACAATAATACAAAATGGGCGATAAAATACCTGATATTCCCTATACCAAAGAAGAAAATGAGCTTTGGAAACGTATTTATGAACGCCTTGCGACTCTTCACAAGGAATCAATGTGTTCTCAGTTCCTCAAAGTTAGTGAAGACCTTAATAAAACCTTTAAGCTCTCTGAAAGAATCCCTCAACTAAATGAACTTTCTGAATACCTCAAATCAAAAACTGGATTTACAATCAAACCTACCCACGGAATCTTAAGCCAAAGGTAGTTTTTGAATGCTTTTGCGTTCAAAATCTTTTGTTCCACCCAATACTTGAGAAACGTAAAAAATCCTGACTATACTCCCGAACCTGACATTGTTCATGAAATCACTGGACATATTCCGATGTTTGCAGATCCTGATGTTGCAGTAACTTTATACTAAAGAAGGAACTTTCCCATAGAATAGGCCTTTTATCATTGGGCGCCAGTGATGAGGAAATAGCTAAGCTAGGAAGTCTTTATTGGTTTACTTTGGAGTTTGGAGTTTGTAAGTAAGCAGACCAACTGAAGGGCTATGGCGCTGGCATTGCGAGTTCAATCGGCTAGATAAACGTAAAAAAGCAATAACTTAGTGGTTCATGGGGAGAGAGAACACCAAGCCGAAATTTTAAAAACTAGACATTTTCAAGGACTGCAAGTCTTAATATCCTGTACAAACAGTGCAGCCTACCTACAAAGTGACAGAATCTTTCAGTGATGCCTTGAAAGACTTGTAAAATTACGGCAGAGCTATCATGAAACCAGTTACAACTGTTTTCCATGAAGAAATGAACCAGATTCTCTACGACAGAAACATTGAAGCAGTATTTACCTAAGACAAAGGCCCTAAATTTTGATTCCATCTTAGTTGTCTCATAGTTTTGCTTAACAAAAGTTTCCATTTTTGCTACTTTTTCACCTAAGATTTCATTTTTTGCCGGGTCCCATTGAATTTTTTGGCAATTTTACTGCAGGTTTAAGTTTACTAAGGCAAAAAGATCGAAAAATCTATGAGATTTTATTGTATTCTAGAATTTAGTTTGTAAAATCTAAAGAAATATAATAGAGAGGAACTAAAGGCAGATCCCAATTCTTGACCTTTTGAATAAGTTATCTGTTGACTATTTTCAAAAATGATTTTTCGGAAATTTCAAATTTTTGAAAAAGTAGCTTAGCTCAATTCTACACAATTATATAACCTGCGTATTTTTATTGTCAACTTATTAATTTACATATTTGTTTGATTCATGGAATCCCCATCCAAGTAGGTGGTTAAAGCCGATGTTCCCGATGACAAAGAAGAAGAGGAAAACTCGTTAAATGCTTTCGGCATAGCGATGCTTGTCATCTAAATAATCATGATTACCCTCATATGGATCTTCGTAAGAGTCAATTTAGCATCAGCCACTGAACTCTAATCTCAAAGATACCCGGCTTTCCAAGATGTCAACGTTATGATGTTGATTGGCTTTGGCTACCTTATGACTTTCATTAGAAGTTACGCTTGGAGTGCACTTTCATGGACTTTCCTGATTAATGCCTTTATCAGTCAGTACTATATCCTTTTTAGCCCCTTCTGGCACAAAGTCCTCAGTGGCGATTTCTCTTAATTTCTCATCAATATCGACATTGTCTTTTTGATAAGGTGTTCTTATGCTGTTGCCTCTGTACTGATTGCTTTTGGAGGACTCATCGGAAGAGTAGGCCCCAAAGATATTCTAATCATAGGGACAGTGCATATGATTGGATACTCTCTGAACGAAATTGTGGTCTATGAAAAAATTGGAATGATAGATGCAGGAGGCAGTGCTGTGATACATACTTATGGAGCATACTATGGTCTTACAACATGTCTTATTCTGTCAAGTAAAATAAAACCTTGCACTAACATCAAAATTAGCTATATTTCGAACCTTTTTGGCTTTCTGGGAACAATTTTTCTTTGGCTTTATTGGCCTTCTTTTAATTATGGAGTCACAGCGCAAAATGAGTTTGAACAAAACCAAATAGTAGTCAACACAGTCCTTTCTCTTACTGGCAGTGTAATCGGCACCTACATCGTTAGTGCACTCTCGTTAGGCCGAGGACTTTAAATGTAAAGTATTCTCAACGCAACTCTAGCTGGAGGAGTGGTTATTGGTGCTCCTTGCTCAGTCATTTATCGACCAGGAGTAGCTATTATGATAGGTTTCACTACTGGAATCATCAGCACTTTTGGCTTTCACAAGCTTACCCCTAAGCTACTTTAGTGCATTGGACTCTACGATACTTGTGGAATTCATAATCTTCATGGAATCCCTGGGCTATTAGGTGGAATATGGAGTGCAATTATTGTTGCGTTTTACAACACAGGATATGATGCATCTGTAGCAGCAAAGTACTCTACAGGTAAACTTCTGAATGTCTAACCAAACTTTTTGTCTCAAGGAGGTTTGCAAATTGCAGGAACATTTACATCTTTAGGAATGGGAATCGGTTTTGGGTTAATTGGAGGCTTTTTCGGGCGTATCTTCTACACTTAAAAGAATAAGTACTTCTATTTGGACTCCGAATACTTCTAATAGGCCCACTTTGACTAAATCTATAGAAATGAGAGTGGAGAGAACAAATATTTGAATCAGCAAATCATAGACAAAAATGACAGTTTTATGTAGCTGATGAGTCCTGATAAAAAGCAAGCAAAGTATATAGACAAAGATTAGAAAAGTGTTGTAGTGAATTGATTTCGCATATTCTTATGATTAATAAGCAAATTATTAAATATCATTCAGGGAGTTATTGTACTGAGATTGGGTGAACTTGATGTGGGTTTACTTTGTTGTTTCGAGATTTCATGCCAAAGGTTTTTAGCTTCCATACTTTATTGAAGAAAAAGTCAGTCACAAAACAGTAGCTAGTCACAACCAGTGTTATTCCTAGAAAGACAAAAGAAACTATGATCATAACCAAAGTTGCCAAAGAATTTTTTAAAGTGTCTGTATTTTCGAAGCTATATACCGATAAATAAGAAAGGCAGCCTATATTCCCAATTGAAAAGAATAAAAATAGGAAAAATAAGAGTTTGCTTTTGTGAACTTTTTACACAAACTTTTCACAAGAAGTGCAATTGTAAGTGCTTTTGAACTAAAGATGTATGCTTTGTCTGCACATCTAACACTTTATTCCCTTTTACAGAATCTGCAGCTGCTAACTTTTTTACTTACTCTCAAACTGCTTTTAAATCCACCTGCGATAGCATTTTTCGTGCACATATTTCACGCTTCCTATGCATTTGCAAGGGGAAACAAAAGGGTTTTATTAGGTATCCTCATCATTTTAGAGACATATCCTACATTATTTGCGAAGGATTTCTTGCAGCTACAGAGTAGTACTGATGTCCACAGAAGATTTGATTGATTGTTGATGTAAAAACATACTTTTGGTTGCCCTCTTAGCAATATGTGAGCTCTCAAAGTTTGATTAGTGCTAAATGTCGTAAATCATAAAATTTTTATTGAGAAAAAAATTCAAATTCAGAAGTTGTTATCTGAAAAATAAGTTTAATTTGCTTATAATTGGCACTCAAAACCTGAATAAAGCCATCATTTCTTCGCAACTTTAAGATCGGATTGTTATAAGGGTCAAAATAAATTTAAAAAGTGCTAAAAGGTAAAAAATATCATTTAAACCTATGGGTTTAGAATTCGTTCATAGTCGTCCTAATTCTTTCTCTTTAGATTTTAGGATTGCTGATTTTATTCTTGTTAAAGGTATTGTTCATGTACCGAACTTTTTCGCTTTCCTTTTTGGACTTTGAAGAAGTCAATCTTCCCATTTTGCTCCCATTAAAAGTGCGCACATAGAATCCACTTTTTAAAAGATCAATTTGCCTTTCATTATTGCCTGCTATTGCATAATCTATGCAACTAGTCTTGCTGAAAACATTTTAAGCCTAAGGCTGATGAAACTCATTAACTGTCATCTTTAAGGGATCTGTTTGGACCTACTTGCTTCTTGTTACTTTGAATTCCACATTTGATTTGATTTCTTAGCCCAGTTAACTGACTACTTTTATCAAGTGAACTTTGGGAAGCCCATTATCACTAATAGTACGATGAAAAGAGGATTAGTCAAAATTTAAATCATTACTCAGCGGATCACTATCTATCTCTGTGATGGGCTTTTTTAATGGCTGTTTGTTAGAAATGTGTATATTTACAACAGACTGCTTAGGCAGTTCGCCTATTGATTGAACTTCTTTGAAAGCTTTGGGTTCTAGCTAAGAGTAGTCTGTTTTCAGTTGCTTTTTCTGCTATAAAGAAGTCAAGGACATTTCTTTGCCGAGAGGTGAGTTTTGAATTCCATCAATCTGTTTTTTCAAGTTTTTAGAGATTTTGCCTTTGTTCACTTTGGCTTTCATCCAATCATGCTTTAGCTTCTGCATGACTTTATCACTGTTTTCAAGCTAAATCTAGTTTTCTCTGATTTGGCTTCTTAATATCTTCATCTCTTCTCTTAGTTTCTTGTTTTACTGAAAAAGTTTGTAGGTTTGCGATTTGAAGTAGTCTAATTCATTGCTTAGCTGCCATATTTCGTCTTCAATGTTCTTCTATTTTATGGCTGTGTTTAGCTTTTAAACAATCAGCTTTGTTTACTCTCTCATTGTCTCTATCTAGCCCTTTACAATTGAAAAAACTTAGTTTTCATGATTCTAAAGTCTGCGGGCTAAATGCTGGTCGATTGAATCTATGATGTTGTGTAACTTTTTGTAATGTGTTTGAATCATTTCCTCGGATTATTTGAGTGAGGGCTTTTCCGATAATTGAGCTTGGCTTTACTCCATCAATGTTAAGAAAGAGTTGGCAAAGGTCTGCTTGAGAAAATTGTCGATTACAGAAGCATTTTTCCTCCTCATTCGTGGGTGCTTATTCTAAATCAGTGTGCTTTTGAGTTCATCCATAGGTTTGATGATTCTTGAGTAAGTTGGTAATAAATATAAAAATAATTTTAAAGAATGATATCACTCGTCCTTCTTGTCAGTTTATATCTACACTTATTCCTCTGACTCAGCATTAAATTACTCGTTTACAAGTGCCATTGTGTGAGTAAATTGTTTGTAAATAAGCCACTTGAAGATTATGTTCAAAACAGAAATGGTCGTTTGAGGATTATTTATCCAAGAGTCCATGATCTTTAGCCTTTAGCAGCGTTTTGAAAGGTCATAAAGTATGAAAATGTTGGCAAACTATGGCAAAAGGCCAATACTGCCATTACTAAGCACACTCTGGTCTTCAGTCTCCTCTATTACATAGCTAATGTAAATAGTGATAAGTAAGATAACTTCATGCAGAAATTCCTACTTTTAGGGCTGCTTTTTTATCTATTTCAGCAAAATGGAAAGACCTTTCCCCATCGTCACTTCATAAATTTTATCTTATTCGATGAATTTTAGAGCTTCGCCATCCTATTCCATGAAACGTTCTATAAGCTTATAAACAGGCTATTTTTAGTAGATCTATTTGGCCTTTAGGGTTGAAAGGCCAACTTGCTCCTGAACCTATTTCAGCTCAAGCAAAGGGTCATTTTCAGTATTTATCTTTGACTCCAGCTGCTTGTATTGGTATTGTTTGGGCCTTCCTCGTGAAGGCCGAGCATTGTTTTTGGTGTTGGGAGCCTCAATAAACGACAAATTACCACTCCTCCATGATATGATTTCATGTGAGTGTTCAGAGCATTCGCACTTTGGTATTTTTTGCCACAATCGCACTAGAACTATTTTAGCTTTTTTGACTACTTCTATTTTTAGCCATTCCATTCGCTGCTTTCAGACTCCTCCATTATTATTATTGAAATCACCCTATTAAGCTGTTTGCTTAGATTGAATCAGAAAGTAAAATCAAAAAATTAGTTCCTAAGAAAGGGGCCACTTCCGGCGGATTTTGAGTTTGTTTACAATTATTATTTATTATAGAGTTTCAATAAACTTATCATGTACTTAGAAAAAAACAATTTAATCTTCTCAAAACACGCTCAAAGCTTTTTCCCAAACCAACTGAACTCAAAGTTAATTCTTCAAGGCCTTTCTTCTTCTGAATAAAGGGCTCTAATGCTTAAGAAAAATCAATAAAGATAGGACGAAATAAAAACGGATTTGATAAGAATCTAAAAGTTGAAGGTCTCAGGTCGAGAATTTTATAAAACCTTTACTGCAGGCAAATAACAATTTAAGAGTAATAGCACAAGGATAAAGAACTTTAAGGTTTATGTAGATACTCCTGAAGCGCTAGTCAAGAACATAAGTCGCAGCATATAAAAAAGAAATTATCAGGGAGAACTAGAGGCACTTTAGAAGATATGCATCAAAACTCCCCAGGAAATCCTCGCCAATATCAGCAAAAAAGACAAACATCTTCAGTAGTCAAAAATTCAACAAAAGCAGCATTTGGCCAATAGCTTTGAAGAGGAAAGAGTTATTGACGAAGATGATATATACGAAAAAATGATCCTTTAGAATCCCACCGTTTACAAAAAAATAATGATGGCCTATAATGCATCTAAAAGGCAGTTTGATAAAGAAAAGTATAAATTCATGGCCAGGAAAGTCTAAAGCGAACCCTAGAATGGCTAAATTTTGCAAAGGTACAGCATTCTTTATGAAGAAATTCTTCAAAAAATCGCCTTTATTCTAAAAAAGACTTTGCTAACAACCAATTCAGATAATTTCAAATGGCTATAAATTTGTCAAATAAATTGGTGGTAATACCTCCTTTAGATTGTACCTATAAAGCCTACATTTGCAGGGGCAATAATGGCTCATTAGTGAAAAATCTGTTGAAATCGCGGCCTTGGTGGTCAATAAAATCAAAAGAGGAAACTGAAGGCTGTAATCTAGTTTGGACCTAATGGAAGCGTAATAAATCTACGAACAAGCTTGTAAAACACCAGTGCTTAAAGTTTTAAAAAGAGAAGCTTTCTTAGTTAGAGACAAAAGACAAAGTAAAGGCACAAATACCTCAATTGAATCAATTAAAGGTCAATTAAAAAGGTTCCTAAGTTTTGCTATTGAGAAAGTTAATTAGAGACGAAAAAAACCCACTTTTACATCGCTTTACTTAGTTTAGGTCAAAAAATAGCAATCTCTTAGTAACAAATGCTATAACTCAAGAAAGGTTTGAACAGCAGGTTACTAAATTATTCAACTAACATACTCATAAAATGGTAGAAAAGTAGCAGAAAATAGTGAATCATATTCCAGGATGCCTGAGTCTACACTCCAAAAAATAACTCTTTTACAACCTCAAAGCTTACTATTCCAAGCACAACATAGATCTCTTCTCAGTAATTCCTGTAACTTTTCATGTCAAAAAAGGGAGTGAAGATCCCTAATTCCTTAAATTTACCGATTATTTCAACGAGAATAGTCGCAAGTTAAAAGTAAAACCAAAGCTACACAACGTTTGGATTTGCAAACCAGGATAAAACTCCAACCGAGGAAACGGAATCACCGTTCTAAACACGCTTGAAGAAATAACTACCCTAGCCAATCAGAAATGTAAAGACAACAGAACTCTCATCATCCAAAAATACTTCTAGAACCCTTTCCTCTACAACAAGAGGAAGTTTGATATCCGCTGCTACATACTCATAACCACAGTCAATGGGATAGTCAAAGGATATTGGTACGAGTAAGGCTATTTACGCACTTCTAGCAAGGAATTTACGCTAAAGAACCTATAAAACAAGTATGTACATCTGACCAACGACGCAATCCAAAAGAAGAGCGAAGAGTATGGCAAATTCTAGAGCTTCAACAAGGTTTCCTATCCCTAGTTTGAAAAGTACATTGAAACAAGTAAATATAGAAATACTCAGATTATGCTGAATAAAAATTAAGTTTTGCCGACTGCCTTCAAAAAATGAAGAGAATAGCCACTGAGCTTATCAACTCTGTCGCTCACAAACTCAACCCTCATCGGAGATAGTACTCTTTTTAACTTTTCGGTCTTGACTATATGCTTGACCAAAAACTGAACCCTTTTCTGATTGAGGCCAACTCCAATCCTTGCATATCGGTGGATGGAAGTGTGCTCATGAAAATCATCCCCAATCTCATTTAAAATGTGATAAGAGTTGCAATTGACCCCGTTTTTCCACCACCTTTCAGCAGCAAAAGCAAAAATAGTGAATACAAACCTCAAAATGTGTTCTAGAACAATAAATTCGTCTTGGTGTATGACTCCTTCTACGATGAGCAGCAAGATGACTCAGAGAACAACTAGTAATAACTATAGGAGCTTCTGAACGAAAAAGAAGATTAACTTTAGGCAGAGTGATTAATTTTCTCTATACATTACTCTAAATTCAAACCAACTCTTTTATGCTATTGATTAACAACAGTGCTCAATAGAATGTAGAATATTCCAAAGCACCTTTAATTCATCAACAATTCGAAGATCACAAAAATGTGCTATTATTTAATATTTGTTGCAAATCTGCTCAGCCCTATCAAAGAGTCATATCTACTACAATCGACTGCGAAGCTAGGCTCTAGGAATACTTGATCAAAGCTGAATCGATCAATGAGTAGAGCCCTCTTAGATTGTCAGCATACTCCTTTTGATAGATGGGGGACAAGGTGGCTCCGTTGAACAGTGCCTAGTAGATCTGCTGGTAGAGCTGGTCTTGGGCTTTAAGTTTGTCGAAAAAGCTGATGGTGGGCGGAATCAAGTAGGTGAACTGATCATTGTGGCGGTTGGATAAGTACATCCCTTTAGCGTAGATCTAAAGCACCTAGTCGGAAATCATGAATTTGTTGAACTACAGGATAGTTTGCTTCCTGCCACTCGCCTAATCATCGTCGGTCTGCTTTGCGATGAACTGATCGACATAGATTATCTTTTTTGGGGCTGAGCCCAGCAAATGCTAGACCTTGATCGAAGAGGCTTCTTTCTATGCTGCCGTACTTTCCACCACGCGGTCAGCAAAGAATCGATACAGATTCTATGAGAAACCCAAGGTTTCTTGGCTAGCTGTATGGTAAATGCTGGCAGGGTATGTATTATAGTCTACATTGATGCAGGTAACCTGACTGTAATCGAATTTGGTCTTATCTTCTTGACATCGGACAAGCAAATTGGCTAGGTCAGCAATCAGATCGTCTTAGACTTTAGAGTAATCCAAAGTGGCCAAGGTTTTTTCAGGATATTTGTTGAGGTAGAGTCCAGCGTAGAAAGAGACGAATTTGTATTTGTCAACCCCTCCGACCACGTGTAAGACATCTTAGTAACTCCCGCTTCTCTTCTGGAAGAAATCACTGCAGGTGATGCCTGGAGAGCCAAGAAAGTAGGTCTGTCCATCTTCCACTCTAGCTAGTGAGTCCCACTAGAATGGGAATATGTCATGGTAGTAGTCTTTGACATCTTCTGTGGTGAACTTGAGGAGTGGAACGTTTATCCTGGACAAAGCAAGCATATCGATTTCCAAAATGTCATAGCTATTGAAGTATTCATTGATTTCACTTTCATAGAGCAGGTTGTCATTCGGATCGCAAATGTCTACTTCCACATTGATTCCCTTTTCGGCCAGTTTCCGGTTCACCAAGTTCTTAAGATTGTTGAGCTCTGGCATCGGATTTTTGAGATCAAAGGTAGGCAGGTAGCAGTAGAGCAAGGCTTTGAGAGGAGCTGCATTACTGGCTTGGACAACCGCAGTGAGGATAATCAAAAGGAAGACGAACAGCTTGAAGAGTGGATACATTTGTGTTAGCTAATATGGAGAAAGGTATTTTGGGAAACAATAAAAGGAAGAAACATAAAATTGTCTGTCGTCAATATTTGACTATTGGCAGTGTCAAATTGAAGAATCTACATGTATAGGTCAATAGAAGTGCTTGCAAAGCTATAACTGACTTTAACGTTTATTTTTGGCAAAGATATAAGCAAGATCAAATATTTTATGGTATGGTGGTTGGCTCAAGACTCGGCCAAGATAAGCTTGTATCGAGTGTTTGCCGTCAATTTAAGAGGGTATTAGGCAAGGTAATGGATGGTAAAGTTATACGCATAGATCTCATCCACCTATCTAACACTAAACCAATATACATCGTTAATGGAATATAATGTTCGGTCCAAGCATCCCTTAGACCAACCCTCCCGATCAACAAATACATCTTTCTTTATTATTATTGCAGCTATTTATTTGAATCAACTGCACCTGCCTATAATATCCACTTACTGCATCAGCATCAAACCATGCGAGCAGGGTAACACTGCCCTCGCCTGGAACTGCTGGAAGTCGATAGCCTGCCAACACACCACATGCTGCATCTGACCAGTACATTCAGAAGAAGGATAGACAAAGTCCAGACAGTTATGTCTGGCAGGAGAGTGTGTAGGGCTGGCATAAGTGGATTGGACAAGAATGTTGGTTAGGCCGTGTTAGGGATGTTGGGTGGGCTTGAATTTAAGTGGATTATAAATATGTTTCAAATCATGAGGTAGTTGTTGTGTGGAGCTTACTCGCTGAGCATGAGGTCGACCATGTCGCGGTCGAAGCAGTCCATCCTGACTGGCAGAAGCCGGATCTAGTTGTTGCCCTCGTCCTGCTTTTGCTACTCGCACGCCCACTACTCCTTCCGCTACTAGTTGGACTAGTCGAAGGGTCTCTCCTTGTCGGACTCGAGATGTTCAAGATGTGGGCCAGCGAGCAGAGTGGGTTCTTCGCAGTTGTCCAGGAAGCGGCTGGTGAGGATGGTGTCGATGATCTGGACCTTGTTGTCGCTGAGGTCGCGAATGAGGAAGGCCTCGTCCTGCGACCCGTAGTGCTCCATCCTCAAACTGGTCAGGATGTTGCAGATGGAACGGTGCTTCTTCTCCATCTTCTGGTGGTGACTCCTGCACTGCTCGGCCTCCCTGCTCCCCACGAACACCGCCATCGACTTGAAAATCTTGTCCGTGCGTCGCATGTGTTTATTTAAGAAGTGCTGGTTGTGGATCTCCAGAAACCAGTGGTACCGCTTGTTTTCTTCGAGGGTCCAGTGTCCGAACTTCTGGTTCCCGTTCAGTTCTTCGACGTGTTTTTGCCTGCGCGGCTTGGAGGAGTCCTTGGAGATGGACTTTTTAGTGAGCTTTTTGCAGAGAGTGGGAGCCACCAGCTTGGATTCTTATTAGCTGCTTGCAGACAGGCCCATTTTGGGCTGCTCTTCCACCAGGGGAGAGTTCATGAAGTATAGGTGGTCAGGCTCTAGAAACATAGTCTTTGTAAGTAATTAACTCTACTAAATCATTGGTTATAAATCACCAAAAATCACCCATTTCCACACCCACCTCCCACCCCTCCACCGCACCCCCACTCCCCCCACCCATCCGCCCACTCCACCCTCCACCTCAGTCCTCGGCTACAGCCCGTCCTCGTTCCACCAATGGACTGGCTAGAGAGAGGCAGGCGTGAGGGTTTTGGTATAATGTTGTAGAAGTAGCATAAAATTGGTTAAACTACGGAAGTGCAGGTTAGGGTAATAATTTGAATAATATTGAGTTGGGAGTCTAGGGATGGTGGTGCCATTAAATGCGCGGTGGCAGGTTTGATGGTCCAGTTTAACAAATAATAGCCCCAAATATCATCAACATATCACCAAAATATCATTCCAGAATGGCACTCCAATAACAACAGCAAGCAGGCATGAGCCAGACCAACCGCAAAGATAAGGCATGCAGAGCTAGACCAGCGGCGGGTGATTGCGGATCACCAAAGTCAGACTTAATTAGCTGGCCAGGACTAATAGTATGTTGTCAAACAAATATAATGCAATCCGACTAACCACCACCCATAGCACAGGGTCAATATGTGACTAATATTCGGAGACGGCTAGCTGTGGCACATCTCATATGCATTGCCCAATCACACTCATGCATATCGTGTCAAATAATCAAGCTTGAATTGGGTTTATTAATAATCAAAATATCAATAGCAACATATCGCCCTAATAACTGGCCAATATTACATAACTGGCTAATAATACGCATACCTGTCCACAGGATGGCCCACTACCTGATAAGTCTCTCTGCAGCCACCACCCTCACAGCCCATCAAGTTTATAAAAATAGACTTGTTGATGAAGACCACGGCGCACACTCACCCCAACAGGCATGGAAAGGCTGCTCCACAACTACACCTAGATCGAGGTCTAAAAAGAACACTATCTCATCTACATCGACTACAACCAACGCAAGCACCGGATCAAGCTCTCAGTCCTGGAAAAGCAAAAAAGGACGGTCTACGGCATAACCCTCCACCGCACACTCCCCCCCTACCTCTGCCTCTACTAAACCCTTGGCAACGTCTACAAGGCCATGGAACTCAGCCCCTCTCTAACTTACGACATCTAACGGAAGTGCTTCCTGCTGGAAGATAGCATTGGCAGCCTGCCCAATGTAATACACATACCCCTCAAAAAGCGCGAGATGAAGCATATCCCACGATTCATGCGCGAACTTATCCAAAAACAGGAGCCGCAAACGTTCAACTTAGAAGCACTATCTCTGAGGTAGCTGCGAGAGTAGTACCTGAAGGCCAAGGAGTGCGTCACGAATCTGAATGTGATGCTGAAGCGGACTCTAAGCGAAGTCAGCTAGCTCACCTAGATGGTGAAACGATACCACCAGAAGATGTCGCAGACGGAGGCTGAGAACCAGCGGCTCAACGTATAAGAAGGCAGCAAATTGCAACAGCGCTTAAAGGGCACACGTGGGTTGCAGAAGCACTCATAAAAATCCACAAACAGTATCTAAGTCATCGATCTAGAAGAGACCTAAAGTCCCAGCTAGAACATTATGGAGATAGAGTAAAAATAGTTCAACTTTGCGCTAATCAAGAACATTTGATACAGATACCTGACCCATCTGCTCTGTATTTATTTACTACCATTTGCTGAATATCTATTTAATAACAACAACCGTAACAACAGCCGCAACAAATTTAATGTATAAAACAACTCAACCCTTCAAGGAGGAAATAATCATCTTCATCTATGAGTATATCCATCGAAATATTAAATAATCACCCCTCTTAATGGAGGTTTTATAGATTTTCTATAAGCTTAGCCTTGAACTACTTGAGATGCTGGCAGGTGGCCTCCGACTTCTTGCACTTCTAATGGATGGCCAGTATCTTCTGGAAGTAGAACTAAAAGGTGCTATACTTCATGTCGTTGCCAATATTGAGGGTGGCCAAAGAGTTGGTGACGACCTGGTAGGGGAAGCGCAAGAAGGAGCACAGCAGCTTATAGTGTTAATTGTACTCCGTCTTGAATAGATTGATCAGATCGTAGAATTGCTGACAGAGGTACTGCTAAGGGATGTCTAATTTGTTCGAACTGCTGAAATGGTTTTTCATCAGGTTGGTCTCGTAGATAAAGGCGTTTTGTATACTTATGAACACCATTAGATAGTTGTTGCCCGTGCTTTGGTCGAATGAGCGGTCTAGGCTGTTGCTGTTGAATCTGGACTACTGGTAAGAGGCCTATTCGTAAAGCGACCTCTTTAAAAGCGAATCTTTTTCGTAGAGGTGTCTTTTGCTCATGATGAAAGGAGTTCTTTTGGTCTCTAGGAAGCCGCTTAGCTTCGACTATTGGTCAGGTTCAAACAGTTTGAAGTTTATTATTGAATCCTTGAACTCTTTCTCAGAGATTTTGATGAGGTACCCTGAGTCTTTCAGATAGTTGTAAATTTTGCTTAGTTTTAGCATATTGGTTCTTTTCTTTAAGGAATTGCCGTATCTTTTGCCTGCAGCTATAACATTTTCTAACTACTCCGGCTTAATGGTATTTCTGGGGACTCTTTTTAGCTCGAGCTGCGAGATAGTGCTGGAGAAATGTTTTTTGCCATTTTTCATGAAAATACCTTACTTTACGGCTGTTTTCAATTGTTAATCCACTTCTTTAATCTTTAATTTATAGTCTTAAATGCTCAACTCTCCGAATTCTTCCTTGATGACGTTATTTAGTATCGAAGAGTCAGTTAGTTGATGACTGTGTTTTGGAACCTTTGAAGCCTTTTAGTCTATAATTTACAAGGTGTCGTTTTGACTGCTATTGATGTCATCGTTTTTGAGGCTATTGGTAAGAGTAGCTTAACTTATTTTCTCCATCTTCTTGGTCGATTTTTTATTCTACGCACGGCTGTGAGAAAGACTAGTGAGGTTAAGGTTGACCTTGATACTGGTCCTGATATGGTGCTATGAGCTTTTGGAATCTAGCTTGCCTTTTATTTTGGGAAACAGCCTTTCTTCTGGCCCTTAGTTATTGAGTTTACTGCGCAGTTTTTGAGTCCTCCTAGCATCGAAGATATAAGACCTTGAAAGTTAGTGATTTGAGCCATTAATGGATTCTTTGTCTGCGTCATTTTTCTAAAATGGCTGATTGAGTCTGGAGTTGCTAAGTTTCAGGTTCAGAAGTTTGTTTTCCATTTTAGCACTTTCTATTTATTCTAGCAGTTTAGCTAGTTACTTCTTGTAGTAGTCTAATTTGGCCTCAAGGTTGTTTTTGTCTCCTTTCAAAACAGTCAGCTCCTTCTACTGCGCCTTTACTTGATTCTGCTCGATTTGAAGCTTTTCTTTCACAATTATCACTTTTTTTCGTAGCTATATCAGTTCCAACTGCATGTTGTTGTCAGTCTGAATACCGATTTCACACCTTTTCTTCTCGATCTACCTCTGATAGTGACTCCAAAAGGCTGATAGCATTTTGCTTATCCAAGGAGGAATCTTCCCTTGGAATGATTCTTTTAGAATCGAAAGCATTTCCTCTTTGGCAGAATTCATCCAAGCATTATTAGGCATCAAAAGGCTATCTCTCGTAAACTGGTCTTTGATGGCTGTCAGATAGCTCAAGGCATTCAAGGCAATCTCTTTGTAGTTCCTGATTTCGACCTGATGCTTCATAAGTTCCCCTTGCTTGATGGTGAGCAAATTCTGCATAAATAGAGGTATACATTGACCTATTAGAAGAATTGTGCATCTTAGTCCTATTTGGAGGAGTCACTATCTTCGTATTTCTAGACACCCGTCAGGTCAATTTCATTCATGATGTATGATTTCATCTTATCTATATTGATTTTTTTCATTTGCTGCCCACAAATGGCGCAGAGTTCCGAAAGACCATGCCCTCTTGGCTACTGTGGGGTCTACTCAATACTTTTTTAGTGGTATTTGATGAAAACTTAGTGGTATTTTCTGAGCAGGTCGTCAAAGAGGAGAGTAAGTTCCTCAATGGTAAGAGAAAGGTTCTCAGGTGCGACATAGATGATATTTTTGCAGTAGGAGATGATGAGGAGCTGGAGTTCGCGGGAAAAGCGTATATAGTTGTCAATGTTGCTCTTTTATACCACTTTAGCCAGATAATTCAGTTTATACTTTTTGATTTCGCTCGCTATCGCCAGTTATTCGCTGCGGATTTTTTAAGAGAAATCCCCCAGGTAGTTTATCTACTCACGCTTTTTGTTATGCATCTATTTCGAACACTTATAGAATATAGAATACTACTCGCTTATAAGCGAATTACAATTCCACTCACCCACCCCCCATTCGCACACCGAATTACTCAAGGCCGATGGGCAATAAATTTGGGGCTCTTTTATGCAAAAAATAATAATATAGTGGCTCATTATTAAAGGGAAGTGCTTTTATTGGCTAATTTGAGTCGACTAAACGAATCAAAAAGATCGATAAAAAATAGATTTCTTTTCTGGGAGTAAAGAATATGGTAATTTTGCTTCAGAAGTTAATTTTTAATTATTTTACATTTTTAGCTCAACTTTATTTAACGTATTTCTGCAATCAGCTTGTAGAGAAAGACTAGAGCTCTTTTGAGCATTTTTTGAAATTTATGAGTTGTTTATTCATATATATTCATCACTTAACATCGTTTTACCTTTAAAATGATTCTTAAAGAAGCCAATCAAGATTTTTGTTTTTACAATACTAAATTTGTCTAAATATCATATTTACGCTGAAGCTCATCAATCTTCAACAGAGTCGCAGTTGGCGAGTTTGTTTGCTTCTTAAATTACTTTTAAATGCTTAATTACAGCCATAAATAATATCGGTAAAATTAATGTCGAATGGAAAATAGATGTTGAAGTTAAATTTAATTCACTCCATAAAACAATTCGTATCATGCTTCGCTTCTTAAACAGAGGACTTGTCTAGTGCTTCAGTACGGCCGGGAAAGGTGCTATCATTGGTATTGATCTTGGTACCACCAACTCTTGTGTGGCCATCATGGAAGGCAGCACTCCAAAAGTGATTGAAAACGCTGAGGGTAACAGAACTACCCCTTCAGTCGTAGCCTTTACCAAAGAAGGTGAGAAACTGGTGGGAGCTCCCGCCAAGAGGCAGGCTATCACAAATTCAGAAAATACTGTATTTGCGACAAAGAGAATGATCGGTAGGAGATATGATGATCCTACAGTTCAAAATGACAAGAAAAACATGCCCTTCAAAATTGTTAAGCACTCTAGTGGAGACGCATGGGTTTAGATACAAGGGAAAACCTATTCTCCTTCCCAAGTTGGTGCCTTTGTTCTCATGAAAATGAAAGAAACAGCTGAGAGCTATCTCGGAAAGACTGTTGACAGAGCTGTCATAACAGTACCTGCTTACTTCAATGACTCCCAACGTCAAGCCACCAAAGATGCAGGCCAAATTGCTGGACTCAAAGTTTAAAGGATTATCAACGAACCCACCGCAGCAGCAATGGCTTTCGGAATGTAAAAGAAAGAAGATAAGACAATCGCAGTTTACGATCTTGGAGGAGGAACATTCGATGTTTCAATCTTGGAAATCAGTCAAGGTGTGATTGAAGTGAAAGCCACCAACGGAGATACTGCTTGTGGTGGAGAGGACATTGATGGTATTGTCCAAAGATTTTTGCTTGAAGAATTCAAAAGACAGTCAGGACTTGACGTGACAAAGGATAAGACTGCAATTCAGAGGCTCCGATAAGCTGCAGAAAAAGCCAAAATCGAATTGTCTCAATCCACCCAAACCTAAGTCAACCTACCTTTCTTAACTGCTGATGCTTCAGGACCTAAGCATTTCATCTTCAAGCTTACAAGGGCAAAACTTGAATCTCTCACTGATGACTTCTTGAAAAAAACCATCAAGCCTTGCGAGAATTGCATTAAAGATGCTGATCTCCCCAAAAGCAAGATAGATGAGGTCATTCTGGTCGGAGGTATGACTCGTATGCCCAAAGTTGTGGACATAGTCCAAAAAATTTTCGAAAAAGTTCCAAACAAATCAGTGAATCCTGATGAAGCTGTTGCAGTAGGTGCTGCAATTCAAGGAGGTGTATTGCAAGGAAACATGAAAGATCTTCTATTGCTTGATGTTACCCCTCTTTCTTTGGGTATTTAAACCCTTGGAGGTGTCATGACCAAAATGATCCCAAGAAACACAACCATCCCCACTAAGAAGTCTCAAGTATTTTCAACTGCTGCAGATAACCAAACCACTGTTACAATCAGAGTTTTTCAAGGAGAAAGAGAAATGGTTGCAGATAACAAGCTTTTGGGACAATTCGATCTTTCTGGCATTCCTCCTGCACCTAGAGGAGTACCTCAAGTAGAAGTTTCTTTTGACATTGATGCCAATGGTATTGTGCATGTCAACGCAAAAGACAAAGCAACTAACAAAGATCACACAGTTATCATTCAAAGTTCAGGAGGGCTTTCAAAGGATGATATTGATCGTATGTTGAAAGAAGCTGAGAGATTCAAAGAAGACGACAAAAAAAGAAGAGATATCATTGATCTTAAAAACGAAGCTCATGGCGTTTATGAGACAACCAAACGTC
>Ga0316217_10002847_pt1 | contig 20440 bp, 15 predicted proteins | sample 1anoAmetaG_FD_203633 | JGI IMG/M metagenome (GOLD analysis project Ga0316217, IMG submission 203633) | Freshwater microbial communities from Trout Bog Lake, Wisconsin, USA - 1anoA | ecosystem: Environmental > Aquatic > Freshwater > Lake > Hypolimnion/Profundal zone | place: USA: Wisconsin...
AAAAAGGCGCTCAGCGTTTCGAGCAAGGCGCTCATATATGATAACAGCCGTTATTATGTTCTGGTTTACAACGGCCATGGCGATGCGTCAATTACGCCTGTGGAAGTACTCAATACGCTGGGCGATAAAACTTATATTAAGTCCGGTCTTAAAGAAGGTGACCAGGTGATAGTAACAGCAGCAATTCTAATTTACGGGGAACTGAATAGCTAAAGGAATAAGATACAAGAATAATTAATGGTCATAGGGGGCCATCTAAATCGACGAAATGAACAAGTTCCTGAGGGGTTTAATAGGATTTTCACTAAAAAATAAGTGGTTTATACTTGCGGCCGCTGTAGCGTTGGTCGTTGCGGGTATCATTACCTTTAAGAACATGCCCATTGAGGCGTTTCCGGATGTAACGAATACCGAAATCAGTATTATTACCCAATGGCCCGGCCGAAGTGCTGAAGAGGTGGAGAAGTTCGTGACTATTCCTATTGAAATTGCCATGAATCCGGTGCAGGACAAAATAAGCCTGCGCTCAACCAGTATTTTCGGACTTTCATATGTAAAACTTATTTTTGATGACGGGGTAAAGGATGCCCAGGCGAGACAGCAGGTTATGAACCTGTTGCAGAATACCACGCTACCCAATAATATTCAGCCGGCCGTTCAACCCCCCACAGGTCCAACTGGGGAAATCTATCGGTATACTTTAAAAAGCACTTTCAGGGATGTGCGGGAATTAAAAACTATACAGGATTGGTTGATAGACCGTCGATTGCGATCAGTGCAGGGTATTGGAGACATTAACAGTTTTGGAGGCAAAACCAAAACCTACGAGATAAAAGTTGACCCCGGAAAGCTCACTTCATTCGGACTTACTCCTTTAGATGTTTTTACTGCTGTTCAAAAAACCAATATCAATATTGGTGGCGATATGATTATACAAAATGATGAGGCCTTTGTAGTAAGAGGTATCGGACTTTTGAATGATATTAATGAAATTAAGAATGTCATTATTCAAAACAACAATGGCGTTCCCTTGCTTGTAAAAGACGTGGCCACTGTAGAGATTTCCAATGTGCCCCGTTTGGGATGGGTAGGTCGGAGCGACGGGTTTATTGATTCTACCGGTAAGCGGTCAGTAACAGATCAGGATGATGTGGTAGAGGCCATCGTGGTTATGCGGAAGGGAGAAAATCCAACTGAGGTGGTAGATAATCTGAAGAAAGAGATTGATAAGTTAAACAATGGAATACTGCCGCAGGACACAAAAATTGTTCCTTATTACGACCGCACAAACCTGGTAGATTATGCCACGCACACAGTGTTGCACAACTTGATTGAAGGTATTTTACTGGTGACGTTTATAGTGTCCCTGTTTATGTTTAACTGGCGAACAACGCTCATAGTATCGCTTATTATCCCAATGTCGTTATTGTTTGCTTTTATATGTCTTCACTTAATGGGTATGAGCGCAAATCTCCTTTCTCTAGGTGCCATTGACTTTGGAATTATTATAGATGGCGCTGTGGTTATGGTGGAAGGTATGTTTGTTGTGCTCGACCACAAAGCCCAGGAGTTGGGTATGGAGCGATTTAATAAAATTACCAAGTTAGGGCTAATTAAAAGAAACGGTGCTCAATTGGGCCGTGCTATTTTCTTTGCTAAACTTATTATCATAACCGGTTTGCTTCCTATTTTTTCTTTTCAGAAGGTGGAGGGGAAAATGTTTTCACCCCTGGCTTACACTTTGGGTTTTGCCTTGTTAGGCGCCCTTATTACTACGCTTACCCTGGTGCCTGTGCTAATCAATATTTTGCTTTCAAAGAATGTGCGGGATAAGCACAATCCTTTTGTGCACCACCTTAAGGCATTCATGCTTTTAGGATTTGAGAAGGCGTTTAAGTATAAAGAAATTGTAGTTGTCACTGCAATGATAGCTATGGTAGCCGGTCTTTATTCTTTCAGGTTTTTAGGAACTGAGTTTTTGCCTGAGTTAAATGAGGGCTCCATTTGGCTCAGAGTGCAATTACCTTATAGCGTATCACTGAATAAGAGCGTCCAGGTATCGAGGAAGGTGCGTGAGATGTTAATGACCTTTCCGCAGGTAACTTATGCAGTTTCTCAAACCGGAAGACCGGATGACGGAACTGATGTTACTGGTTTCTATAATAACGAGTTTGATGTGCTGCTACTGCCTGAAGAAAAATGGAATCCACGGATCACTAAAGATGAGTTGATTGAACAAATGACAAAGAAGTTATCTACCATACCAGGAGCCAATCTCAACTTTTCTCAGCCAATTATGGATAATGTAGAAGAGGCGGTTTCAGGGGTTAAGGGTTCTATTTGCGTAAAGGTTTACGGAGACTCACTTGATTATATGGAAAACAAGGTGACGGAGGTGTATGAAGTACTTAAAGGCATTCGGGGAATAGATGACCTGGGAGTGATACACAGTACCGGCCAGCCGGAAATTGATGTGAATCTGGATCAACAGAAGATGGCTCTTTACGGCGTGGCCACCGCCGATGCAAATGCAGTAGTTGCCATGGCCATTGGTGGACTGGCAGCTTCAACTTTGTATGAAGGTGTGAAAACCTTTGATATTAGAATTCGCCTGCCCGAGGAATACAGAAAAACACCGGGCGATATTGGAAACCTCCTTGTACCCACACAAAGTGGCTCTAGAGTGCCTATTAAGGAACTGGCAACTATTACTCAAAAAACCGGTCCCTGTCTTATTTTTCGGGATAACAACCAAAGGTATTCGGTGGTTAAATTTTCGGTAGTGGGCAGAGACATGGGGGGTGCCATTGCCGAAGCGATGAAAAAAGTAAATCAAAAGGTGACCGTAAAGAAGGGTTATACCATGGCATGGCAAGGAGATTTTGAAAACCAGCAAAGGGCTACAAAAAGACTTGAACAAGCGGTACCTATCAGTCTCTCACTTATTTTCCTGCTATTGTTTATCATGTTCGGCAACTTTAAAGATGCAGGCCTGGTATTTTTGAATGTTCCGTTTGCCATAGTAGGTGGAATATTGGCACTGCATATAACCGGTACCAATTTCAGCATTTCAGCAGGTATCGGATTTATAGCTCTGTTTGGTATATGTATTCAGGTGGGTGTTTTACTTATATCGGCATTCAAGATAAATCTTGATAAATTGAAAGGCCAGGATGGTTCCTTGTATCAATCTATCAGGTTGGGCGTAAGCGCCTGGATACGACCGGTAGTGATGACAGCTATTATGGCGGCTATTGGTCTTTTACCGGCGGCTATGAGTCATGGTATTGGTTCGGAAAGTTCAAGACCATTAGCGCGGGTAGTCATTGGCGGAATACTTTGTGCCATGATTTTTTCATTGTGGGTCTTTCCATTGATATTTGGCTGGGCTTACAGAAAAGTTGATCACCGGCCTTATGAAGTCCCTAAAGAAATAAAATAACTGCGTCATTATAAATATAGCCACCTTTTATTGAGAGTCAGAGCCCTAACTTTAACACAAGGCTAATGCTTTTAAATTTTTTAACGTGATGCCCGTGGCTAGCTGTCGTTTCTTCCCCGCATATCCTCAGATTTAAGTTTTTTTTAACCGTAATTTTAAGGCCCTTTTAAGGTTGCCGAAGGAATCTTTGTCGCTCTATTCGATTGAGTAATATGCGCATTGAGCGATGTAGTTCAAATGGTTTTCTTTCATTTTCACACAGGACATTGCCGGGGCAAAATAATATGCCGGCGTCTATGTTTTGTACCCGTTGCTCAGCACTTTTTTGCCCTAGAAGAAATCATAAATTTTTAGCCATGCAAAATTATGCCCGATTGACGGGAATCGTATTTCCCCGATTTAAGGCATTCCCCGATCGCGACAAATGCCATGCACTTCTCAAAGCTGAATTAGTTAACGGTAATTATTAAAAAGAAAGAAATGAATAAATTCCTGAAGGGTATTATAGGGTTTTCGCTCAAAAACAAATGGTTCATACTGGCCGCCGCAGTAGTTCTGGTGGCGTCGGGAATTATTACTTTTAAGGAAATGCCCATCGAAGCATTTCCGGATGTAACAAATACGGAGATTAGTATTATCACGCAATGGCCCGGTCGAAGTGCGGAAGAGGTTGAAAAATTTATAACAATACCTGTTGAAATTGCCATGAATCCGGTACAGGGTAAAATAAGCCTGCGTTCTACCAGTATTTTCGGACTTTCATACGTGAAGCTCATATTTGCTGACGGTGTAAAAGACCCCCAGGCAAGGCAACAGGTAATGAACCTGTTACAAACCGCTACGCTGCCCAACAATATCCAGCCATCGGTGCAGCCACCTACCGGTCCAACCGGAGAGATTTTTAGGTACACTTTGAAAAGCACTTTCCGGGATGTCAGAGAGTTAAAAACCATACAGGACTGGGTGATTGACCGGAGGCTGCGTTCGGTTGAAGGCATCGGAGACATCAACAGTTTTGGTGGGAAAACAAAGACCTATGAGATAAAAGTAGATCCCGGAAAGCTTACTTCGTTTGGCCTTACCCCCTTAGATGTTTTTACGGCGGTGCAAAAAACAAATATCAATATAGGGGGAGATATGATTATACAGAATGGTGAAGCCTTCGTGGTTCGGGGTATTGGCCTGTTGAATGATATTAATGAAATAAAAAATGTCATTATCCAAAACAATAATGGCGTGCCTTTATTGGTTAAGGACGTGGCTACCGTGGAAATTTCCAACGTGCCCCGCCTAGGCTGGGTAGGACGAAGCGATGGATTTAATGACTCTACCGGTAAACGCGTTGTAACCGACCAGGATGATGTGGTTGAGGCAATAGTAGTGATGCGTAAAGGGGAAAATCCCACGGAAGTGGTGGATAATCTGAAAAAGGAAGTAGATAAACTGAATAATGGAGTACTGCCGCAGGACACCAAAATTGTACCTTACTATGATCGGTCAAACCTGATAGAATACGCTACGCATACTGTGTTGCATAACCTCATCGAGGGGATACTGCTGGTTACATTTTTGGTATCATTATTTATGTTCAATTGGCGTACCACCCTCATAGTATCCATCATCATTCCAATGTCCCTTTTATTTGCATTTATATGCCTTCACCTGATGGGGATGAGCGCCAACCTGCTTTCTCTCGGAGCGGTTGACTTTGGGATTATCATAGACGGGGCGGTTGTAATGGTTGAGGGTATGTTCGTAATACTGGACCATAAGGCCGGAGAGTTAGGCATGAGCCGGTTTAACAAAATATCCAAATTAGGATTGATTAAAAAAAATGGCGCGCAGCTCGGCCGGGCCATTTTTTTTGCTAAACTTATCATTATCACTGGACTGCTTCCCATCTTTTCTTTTCAAAAGGTCGAAGGGAAAATGTTCTCACCCCTCGCTTTTACGCTGGGATTTGCTTTGTTGGGTGCTCTTATTACAACCCTCACTTTAGTTCCGGTGCTGATAAATATTTTATTGCAACAAAATGTTCACGAAAAGCACAATCCTTTTGTACATCATCTTACCGGATTCATGCTTTTTGGATTTGAAAAGACGTTTAAGCACAAGGAGGTTGTTGTTATTATTTCCATGATAGCGATGATGATGGGAATTTACTCCTTCAAGTATCTGGGAACTGAGTTTTTGCCCGAATTGAACGAAGGGTCTATTTGGTTACGCGTGCAGTTACCTTATAGTGTTTCACTTGAAAATGGGGTGGAAGTTTCACGGAAAGTACGTGAAATTTTGATGACTTTTCCGCAGGTAACCTATGTGGTTTCTCAAACCGGAAGACCCGATGACGGGACCGATGTAACCGGTTTTTACAATAATGAATTTGATGTGTTGATGTTACCTGAAGATCAATGGAAACCACGTATAACCAAGGAAGAGCTGATAGAACGAATGAGCAAAAAACTGTCAACCATACCAGGTGCTAATCTTAACTTCTCACAGCCGATTATGGATAATGTTGAGGAGGCAGTGTCGGGAGTGAAAGGTTCTATTTGTGTCAAAGTGTATGGGGACTCGCTCGATTATATGGAAGGTAAAATTAATGAGGTTTATAATATATTGAAAGGAATTCGGGGTGTGGATGATTTGGGAGTGATACACAGTACAGGACAACCGGAAATTGATGTGAACCTTGACCAGCAGAAGATGGCTCTTTACGGCGTGGCCACCGCCGATGCAAATGCGGTAGTGGCCATGGCCATAGGTGGACTGGCAGCTTCAACATTATACGAAGGAATGAGAACGTTCGACATAAGGGTTCGCTTACCCGAAGAGTACAGAAAAACGCCGGAGGATATCGGGAATTTGCTGGTGCCCACGCAAAGCGGTTCAAAGGTGCCAATTAAAGAATTGGCCACCATTAGCCAAAAAACCGGACCGTGTCTTATTTTCAGAGATGATAATGAAAGGTATGCGGCACTCAAATTTTCGGTACGCGATCGGGATATGGGTAGTACTATAGCCGAAGCACAACAAAAGGTGAATAAAAGGGTAGTTTTGAAAAAGAACTACACTATGGCCTGGCAAGGCGATTTTGAAAACCAGCAACGAGCCACCAAAAGGTTGGAACAGGTAGTTCCCATCAGTTTATCCCTTATATTCCTTTTATTGTTTATCATGTTTGGCAATTTTAAAGATGCCAGCCTGGTTTTTCTGAATGTTCCTTTTGCAATTACGGGAGGCATTCTTGCGTTACATCTTACCGGCACCAATTTTAGTATCTCGGCGGGTATAGGCTTTATTGCGCTGTTTGGTATCTGTATTCAGGATGGGGTGCTGCTCATTACCGTTTTTAAACAAAATCTTGATAGGATAAAGGGACAGGAGGGCTCCTTATACCAATCCATACGGTTGGGTGTAAACTCCCGTATCAGGCCGGTAATGATGACCGCACTTATGGCCGCTATCGGACTTTTTCCAGCTGCGGTGTCGCACGGTATTGGCTCTGAAAGCTCAAGGCCTTTGGCGAGGGTGGTTATCGGAGGCATACTTTGTGCCATGATCTTCTCCCTTTGGGTTTTCCCGCTGATATTCGGATGGGCTTATAGAAAGGTGGATCATCATCCGTATTCCAAACCAACCCTCCCCGTCACTACTTAGTTATCACTCATTATTGAATTAAATCTTAAAGGTCAGCTCCATTTGGTTGGAGCGGGGAGATGGTATAAGATACCGTATTTCGGCCTGGTGATATTGCATAATACGTTTAACTATGCTTAATCCCAACCCGAAGCCCTTATTGGGTATAGCATTACTTCCCCGCACAAAAGAGGTAAACAGCTTTTCGGTATCCTTGTCTTCAGGTACATCGCCAACATTGGTAATAAAGAGTTTAATATCATCCTTCTGCTGAATAATTTTGATGTCGACCTCCTTGTTGTCGGAATATAAGTAAGCGTTTTTCAGCAGGTTGCTCATCGCAATTCTTAAAAGCGATTCGTCCCCTTTTATTTCCAGTTTATCCTCGTAACCGGTTTCATTAATAATTTCAAAATGAATTTTAAAATCGCTGTAATATTTTCTTAAAAACTCTGCACTGCTGAAAATAATTTCATCAATACGCACATTCGAAAATGACTTGGCCTGGCTTTCGTTTTCCAGCTTCGACAAAATGAGCAACGAGGTAACTATATCTGAAAGCTGTTGGGTATCCTCTTTCATGCTGGATAAAGTGCCTGCAAATTTTTCCGGGAAGTCGGGGTTTTGCATCAGGTTTTCGAGCTGGGCTGAAATTTTTGAAAGTGGCGTTCTCAATTCATGCGATGCGTTGCCCACAAAACTTTTTTGATACTGAAATGACTTATCGATGCGCTCAATCATGGTATTGAAAGCAGCCGAAAGCTCAGATATTTCATCTTTTTTACCGGTGTTTTCAAGACGTGTGCTCAGGTTGTTTTCGGAAATATTCTGCACTTTATTTTTGAAAACATCAAGGGGTAATAAAGCCTGCTTGCTAAAATAGAATGACAACAGCCATACCAGTATTAACCCGGCCAGGAAAGCCACGATGACAAGGTATTTCAAAAACACCAGGTTCCGGTTACCGAATTTATCTTCAGCGGATATCAGTACCAGGTAGTTTTTGTCCTGGTGCCGAATGCTCTTCCCTACGATATCATACTCGTTTTCGGTTTTGTACAGGTAGCCCTCGCGCTGCACCTTTTTAAGCATAGCCGTATCCCAGTGAATAACGGCGTCATCGATACTGCTGTAAATAAGGCCCAGACTATCGTTAAAAATGAGCGTCTTTTCGTTGTAAAGGTTGTTGATGGTTTCTTTATCAATGAGCTTTAGCAGCGTATAATCAACGGCCTTTACCTCGGTAAGGAGTTTAACGGTGGTTTGTGCCTTTTCCACCAACCGGTTCTGAATTTCAATTTTGCGATAGTTGGAAAACAAGGTAAACAGTACGAACAATAAGGTTGCCAGGATAATAGAAAACAACAAACTAAAGGTGAGTGAGAATCGCTGTTTTAAGTTCATGGTAAAGCTAATTTGACTTCAAAAAATAGCCAAATCCCGGCCGGGTGTGAATGAGCTTTACCTCGTGACCCTTGTCGATTTTGTTGCGTAAAAAATTGATATATACTTCGATAGTATTAGTGCCGGTATCGAAATTAATATCCCACACCTGTTCTGAAATGGTTTGTTTGGATACCGGCCTGCCCTTTGCTTTGGCCAGTAGTTCCAGCAATTTGAATTCTTTAGGCGTTAGTTCTATTTTTTTACCTGCACGCTCTACGGTCATTTGCAGGGGGAATATCTGCAAATCCTCTATCACCATAGTTTCTTCCTTTTCGCTTTGCGGCCGGCCTGAACGCCTGAGCAAAGCATTCACCCGCGCGTAAAGCTCGTCGAAGTGGAAGGGCTTAACCATGTAATCGTCGGCGCCCAGGTAAAGCGCTTCTACCTTATCGCTTACATCGCCAAAGGCGGTTAGCATAAGTATAGGGGTGGTTTTATCTTCTTCTCTTATTTGCCGGCAAACCTGTAAACCGTTTAATGCAGGCACGTTGATATCGAGAATGTAAATGTCGTAGCTGGCCAGCTTTCTTTGCCTTAGCAGCAATAAGCCGTCAAAAGCGACATGGCATTCATAACCCTTGGACGTAAAATACTGATTGATTTCATTGGCCAGCTTGGGGTCGTCTTCCAATAAAAGTATTTTGTAGCTCATACAAAGGCATATTTATGTTGAAGACGAAGGAGCGGCCTTATCTAAGCCTGTCCATACTCTTGATAGTATTCTCATCCTTACGGATATAAAACCACGCTGCAATAATCAGAAGCGCTGCAACACCTGCCAGGGCGTTATAAGGGGTAAAAACCACATCACCAAAAAACACCTTGGTTTCGTATTTATAATAAACATAAAGCTCTGCAGCACCTATAAAGGCCAATGTAAACCAGCAAATAAGCATTTGCAGTTCCCTGTTCTTAAACATTAAAATATTTATGAGAGTAAGGCCGATTGCCGTACCACCCAGAATAAGGTTGATAAAGTAAATATATCCATTAAACGCATGGCGCACGTCCCAACCCTGTATAGCTTCCTTATATCCGGGGGCTTCAAGCCTTATTAGGGGCATCCATAAAAAGAAACCCAGCGCAACAACTGCCAGAAAAAGAAAAACAGTTTGAATTCTCTGAATCATAGCGAACAGATTTGAAAGTTTAAATTTGCGCACAAACCTAAATTATTTCAGCAAATGAATGCTTATATAGTTGATGCTCTTCGAACCCCTATAGGAAAATTTAACGGCAGCCTGAGCGCGGTGCGGCCCGATGACCTTGCCGCGCTTGTCATTAAAAAACTGGTGGAGAGGAATGCAGCATGGCTTAACCCTGCTAATATTGAAGAGGTGATTTTGGGAGCCGCAAACCAAAGCGGCGAAGATAACCGCAATGTAGCCCGTATGGCGGCTTTGCTGGCAGGTTTGCCGGTAAACGTGGCAGGAGTAACCGTTAACCGCCTCTGCGCCTCTGGTCTTCAGGCTATTGCCGATGCTGGCCGTGCACTTAATAACGGGGATGGCGATATTTATGTAGCGGGCGGGGTAGAAAGCATGACCCGCGCACCGTATGTGCTTAGCAAGGCAGGAACCGCTTTTGAACGAACCCAGCAGATGTTCGATACCAGTATTGGATGGCGTTTTACGAATAAGCTTTTTCCGAAAGACACCACTTACAGCATGGGCGAAACCGCCGAAAATGTGGCTAAGAAATGGAACATCAGCCGCCTGGCGCAAGACGAATTTGCCCATCATTCGCAATTTAAATACCATAAGGCCCATGAGGCCGGTAAGTTTAATGATGAAATGATAGCTATTGAATTAGACAAAGGAAAAGGCGAACGGGTGTTTTTTGAAAAAGATGAGCAACCCCGATTGTCTTCGGTTGAAACGCTGGGACAGTTAAAAGCTGCTTTTGTGAAAGAGGGTACTGTAACCGCGGGCAACTCGTCGGGCATTAATGACGGTGCGGCTGCAACCCTGGTAGTGAACGAAGCCATGGTGAATAAGTTTAACCTGAAACCTCTTGCCCGTATCGTTTCAGTTGCAGCCTCAGGTGTTGAACCGGCTTACATGGGTATAGGTCCCGTATCGGCTACGTTAAAGGCACTAAAGCGTGCAGATATTAATATTGGCCAATTGGGGCTGGTAGAATTGAATGAGGCCTTTGCTTCCCAATCGTTGGCATGTATACAAGAGCTGGGGTTAAATCCCGAAATTGTAAATGTGAACGGAGGGGCCATTGCTATTGGGCACCCACTGGGTTGCTCGGGCGCCAGGATTACCGGTACCTTGTTGCACGAAATGAAACGCAGGGGAAATGTAAAATACGGACTGGCAACCATGTGCATAGGGGTAGGCCAGGGAATGGCAATCGTTTTCGAAAAATGCTAACGAAATTTGAAATTTATTTGTTAGATTTTTTATAATACTCAACGCTAAATGCATTTAAACTATAATTTATTAGTGGCTCCTGGTGTTCTTAGTGTTTTAGTGGTAAATTTCTCTAAGTTAATTTGTCGGTTTTGAGATACTTTCTTCATCTTTCATATAAAGGCACCAACTATAGCGGTTGGCAGATGCAAAAAAACTCGCCATCTGTACAGCAAACTATCAATGAGGCTTTGGAAAAGTTATTGGGCCACCACATAGCCTCTATGGGTTGTGGACGGACCGATGCCGGGGTACATGCCAAAGATTTTTACATGCATTTTGATACCGATAAGGAGGGGATTGATAAAGTCAATTTTCTTTTCAGGCTCAATTGTGTTTTACCTGATGACATTACCATTTTTGAAATGATTGAAATGCCGGAAAAGGCGCACACACGTTTTGATGCTACTGAACGGACCTATGAGTATTATGTTTATTTCGACAAGTCATCTTATATCAGGCCCTTTGCCTTTTACCAGGGCTTTTATCATATTGACTGGGACAAAGTGCTGGAAGCCGCTGAGTTTGTAAAGACCGTTGAAGACTTTAGCTCTTTATGCCTGCCCAGTATAGATTTTAAAACAAATATTTGCCATATTAAGGAGTCGAAATGGGAAATATTACCTGCCCATCATTTTATCCTGAAACCCTTTGATGAAGCAGACCCTGCAAAGCCTTTGGTGCTGCCTTATCATCCGGCCCATGGCGAAGTGCTGCGATTTACCATTACCAGCAACCGGTTTTTACGAGGCATGGTCCGTAAAATTGTGGGCACTATCCTGATGATAGGAAAAGGAAAAATTGAACTGGATGAGTTTAAGCAAGTGGTAACTGAAAAAAAGGATTTTCGCATACACTACCTTGCCCCGCCTAATGGTTTGTTTCTTTCGAAAGTTAGGTATCCGTATTTTAGCTAAGCTAAACCGGTGAAGCTGTGGTGAAAAGGGTGCGTTTTCTGCTTGTTCCATGTCTGTTGTTTTTCTTTATGCAATGCCACCGTGGGCACAAGCATGGAGAATGCCTGATGCCGCCAATTAAAGATACCACCCTCTATTTTCAGACGGATTTTACTTATACCATTGACAGCATACCCGGGGGACTTAAGCCGGAAGATTTTTACACAGATACCGTAGCCCGGGTAAATGTGCTTTATAAAGGGTTGGACTCCTGTTATTATTTAAAAAATATCAAGATAGGAATGCGAGATAAACAATGGGAGTTTGTGGAGATTCCCTCTACCAACATAGCCCGGATAGAGGCCGTTTGCACCGATTCGGGAATGCAGTTTGTTCAAACCCGGCAGTTTATAAGCAACGAAATGATGACCACGCTTGACACTACGAGGATAAGAATACCGGGAAAGATTTTTGATGGAAAACTTCAATTGAAAGGTGTATTCTACTCAGACACGGCATTAATAAGCGCAAATAGTGCGAACGAATTGTTGAGCATTTTTTCAGCGGAGGCGAATATTGATTCAATGTATACCCGAATTATCAGGGTAATGTAAACTAAAGTAGCCCAAAGCTTGTTGTAAGGTGATTCGAAAGTTTAACTTTTCTACTTTAGCGCCTCCATGTCAACCAGTGAACAAAAACCCTTTCTTGATTTTAGCCTGCTAAAAAGGATTATCGGCCTGGCCGATCCGTACCGGCTGGCTTTTTTTACTTCCATATTTCTGTCAATCGTATTAGCTGTTATCGGCATCTTCAGGCCGTTTATTATCATCTACACTACCAACCATTACATTACGTCCAAAACGTTTGATTTTGACGGCTTAAAGCGGATGACGGTGGTGATGATTGTTTCGTTGGTTATTGAGGCACCGCTTCGCTATCTTTTTAATTATGTAACAGCATGGCTGGGACAAAGTATTGTAAAGGATATGCGCTTAAAGGTTTATGACCGTATTATCCACTCCCGCCTGAAATATTTTGATAACACGCCTATTGGCATTTCTATTTCGCGCACTATTACTGATATCGAAGCCATTAACGACACATTCAGCGAGGGTTTGATAAGCATATTTGCTGATATTTTGAGCATTGTTACAGTATTGATTGTGATGCTAACACTTAGCTGGAAAGTTACATTGGCCGCTATTGCTGTGTTACCCTTGCTGCTTTGGTTTACCCGCTGGTTTCAGAACGGGGTAAAGAAATCATTCCAGGAGGAGAGAACGCAGATTGGAGCGCTAAACGCATTTTTACAGGAACGGATTACCGGTATGCGAATTATCCAGATTTTTAACGTGGAGGATAAGGAAAAGAAAAAATTTCTGAATATCAACCAGGCGCTGCGCGATGCAACTATACGGGGTATTTGGTACTACTCTCTTTTCTTTCCGGCAGTTGAAGTTTGCTCTGCCATTGCTATTGGCTGCATGGTGTGGATGGCTTCGAACCAGATATTAAGGGAAACTATTTTACATCCCGGTGAGGCCGGCGGAATTGCAGCTACTGCGGCCGGCGTGGGCATTATATCAGGTTTCCTGCTTTATATCTCCATGCTTTTTAGGCCGCTACGGTTTATTGCCGATAAGGTAAATGTAATACAGCGGGGTATAGTTGCTGCTGAACGCGTATTTAAATTGCTGGATAAAGATGAAACCATTCCTAACACCGGAACCTTTGCCCCACAGGTAATGGAAGGTAGAATAGATTTTGAAAATGTTTGGTTTGCGTACAATGAAGCCGACCAGGTTTTGAAAAATATATCATTTCAAGTTAATGCCGGTGAAACACTGGCTATAGTAGGCGCCACCGGTTCGGGTAAATCGTCTACCATCAGCATACTGGGCAGATTTTATGACATTCAGAAGGGTGCTATTAAAATTGACAATGTCGACATTCGTGAATACGAGTTATCGGCGCTGCGGTCAAAAATGAGTGTGGTGTTGCAGGATGTTTTTCTGTTTGCCGGCAGTGTGTTTGAAAATATTACCCTGCGGGATGAGCATATAAGCCGTGAGCAGGTAATACATGCGGCCAAACTGGTAGGCGCACATGATTTTATTTCACGATTACCCGGCGGTTATGATTACCTGGTTATGGAGCGGGGTGCTACTTTGTCCATGGGTCAACGACAGCTTATTTCATTTGTAAGGGCGCTTGTTTTTAACCCCAGTATTCTCATTCTTGACGAGGCTACTTCATCTATCGATACCGAAAGCGAGAGACTGATTCAAACAGCTATTGAAAATCTGGTGAAGGGCAGAACCTCGATTGTTGTGGCGCACCGGCTTTCAACTATCAGGCATGCGCATAAAATTATGGTGTTGGAGAAAGGCGAGGTAAAAGAGTTTGGCAGCCATGAGGAATTGCTGGAGAAAAACGGCCACTATAAAAAGCTGTATGATATGCAGTTTATGAAACAGAAGGAGACTGTATAACTGCACCTGGGATAAACGGATTTTCCCGGGCAAAAGCTTCGCCATTTGCGCGTCTTCAGCATGATTATATTAGAATTTAATTCGAAAAACTCCACTTAATGCGCATGTTAATGGAGTTGCCCAGCACATCAAACTTGTTATTCATGTTGTTGGCAAAGTAAGATTGTATAATAAGATCGAGGTCGAAATTGGTGGCGATGGAATAGGAGACCGTAGGACCGATAACAAATAAATTTACAACAGGCGAATAGAGAAAAACCGCACTGGCATTTACCACCGGCGATATTTGTTGTTGGCCCTGTATCATAAAATTATATTTTGCCGGCATCAGCAATTTTGGCGAAAGATTATCGTTCTGCAACTGCGCAGTGGAGAAGATATTGTTGGATGCGCTGTTATTGTACAAAAACGAACCGGCCATGTAAAACCCGTTTTTTAAAGAGTAGTCAACGGTTACCGAAGTGCTAACCGCATCGTTTACAAAGCGGTTATCGCGCCAGCCATGGAAATAAGATATCTCGCCCTTAAAGCCTGCTTCTTTTATATTACCGGCCCATCCCATGCCCAAAACTATATCCTTGCAATAATTACCTCCTATAAACTGCAGGTCGTAGTTATGGGTGTTGAAGGCATATTTAAGGGCGCCAATTAAACTATCGGGCGAGCGCGAGGGAACGAAGGCCATTTCGAGGTTGCTAAAAGAGGTAAAATTGTATTGCACTTTTACCGCATCGGCGCCGGGCCTTTCTTCATAGTCAAAATCGAGCAGGTTGTAGCTATTGAAAATATCATTGGGATTCCAGGTAAGGTTAATGCCCCAGTTAAGCCGCTGGCGGCCTACTCTTACGTCCCACTTATCGTTATTCCAGTCCAGGTAAAGCCGGTCGATGGTGGTGTTAAACAATACCGGGTATTTATTCACCCAGTTAAACGACATCTTCACTATGCCATTATCAGCCGCATATTCCTGTGCAAAATTAGGCACCAGGTTTTGATAATCACTAACAAGTATCCGTGTTCTTAACCCCGCTACGATGGAAAAATGCGAAACCGGTTTTATTTTTAAATCAATGCGGTTGTGGAGGAGTGAAGAAGGATAAATGGAGTTGATATCATTCGTAAAGCTTAACGTGCCCATGTCTTTTACATAACCGCTCACCTGCAGGTAATCGGATACGGTTTTGTTTTGAGCGCCGGAGCATAGAAACGACATAACAGCAAGACACAGCAGGCCGCACTTCTCCAGCCGCAGGGTCCGTCTTGCGCAGAGCGGGAAAGGGAGGCCCTGCGAAGCAATCCTGTATTGGATGAGGCGCCAAATACAAGATTGCTTCGTCGCGGAGCCTCCTCGCACTGACATGGTCTTCATGCGGTTTGCGGTTTGGCAGAACCGGTATCGGAGGTTATTCTTCCGTCAACCAAAGTAATTACCCTTCGGGCCCGCTCAATCACGCGTTGGTCGTGGGTAGAAAAAATGAAAGTCATATTTTCTTCTTTGTTCAGCATGGCCATAATATCCAGCAGGTTAGAAGCAGAGTGGGAGTCGAGGTTCGCAGTAGGTTCATCGGCCAGTATAAATTGTGGTTTAGATGCCAGCGCCCGCGCCACTGCTACGCGTTGTTGTTGCCCACCCGAAAGTTGTGACGGACGAACATCCATTTTATCGCCAAGGCCCACCTGCTGTAATAAATCTGTTACCCTTTTATCGCGCTCGGTCTTGCCGATGTTTTGCAAAAGCATAATAAACTCCACATTCTCCCGGGCAGTTAGTACCGGAACAAGGTTGTACGACTGAAAAATAAAACCAATGTTGTGCAGCCTGAAATCAATCATCGCATTTGGCTTTAACGTAGTGATATCAGTTCCATTGATAATTATTTTACCACCATCGCTCTTATCGAGGCCGCCTATTAAATTCAACAGCGTTGTTTTGCCTGAACCCGAAGGGCCTACCAGTGCTGTAAACTCTCCGCGCTGCATTTGCAGCGTAACATTATCAACCGCCTTTACCGGTATGGTGTCGGGGTTGTAGGTTTTGGAGATATTGGTTGCGTCTATTACCAGGTTACTCATAGCTTATTCTTTTATAGTTTCTGCCGGGTTAAGTTTAAGCGCTTTAATAGCCGGAAATATGGACGATAAAAGCGCTGTAATAATTACCAGCACGATAATTTGTATGTAGTTGTGGAGCGGCAAAGCAGGATATGTTACACTGCTGAACCCATAGCTGGCCATAGTAGATTTTGTTGTCATGGCAGCGAGGTTAATACCATGAACCGAAAGATATTGAACGGTACCCCAGGACAACAACATGGCAACCGGACAGCCCATCATTACCAGAAAGAAAGTTTCAAAAACAATGAGGCCGAAAACCTTGGCCCTGTTCATGCCCAGGGCCAGTAACATGCCTATTTCGCGGGTGCGTTCAAGTACCGCCATGAGCATGGTATTTACAATTCCGAAGGAAAGGGCTAGTAAGATGATAACCACAAAAACTACCGACACCTGCGAAAGCAGCGAAATCATTGCATTTGTTTCAGGCGAAATCTCCATCCAGCTTTCAACTTTATACTGCGGAAATTCACCTTTTACCAGGGCGGTAGTGGTGTCAATATGCCGGTTGCTGGCGAGTAAAATGGCTATTTCGTGCGCATCACCCGAATCAATGCCCAGTGAGGGATTAAAATCCTGCCTGCGGATAAAAACATTGGCATTATCCCATCCCGAATTGCTGCTTTCAAAAATACCTGCTACCCTAAAAGCCCCTGAGGCTATGTTGTCGTCCTTATCCAGAAACGTGAGCACAATTTTTGATTTTACTTTCAACTTCATCCGGGTAGCCAGCTTGGCGCCTATAATAACCTGGTTGGCCTTAGCCGCGCTGAGGTACTGGCCCTCAACAATTTTGGCCGCCAGGTGCGTGGTTGAATCCTCGGCCACAGGGTCAACACCGTTTATCTGTATGCCCGAACTGCCGCTGGTTGTAGCCAGCATACCCTGTGCAATACTGCGGGGCGACCACGACTTTACGTGAGGGGTGTTGCGCAATTTTGCCGCCATGGTATCATTTACAGATACGGTGTACCGGGCTTTGTAATCTTCTTTAAATTTAGGATGATGAATTTGTATATGCGAAATTTCACTTTGAATAGCAATATTCACCCGGTCTTCGCCCATGCCATAGTACAGGGCGCTGACAAAAACGCCTATCCATAAACCCAGCACTATAGAGGTTGCAATTACCAGGCTACGCACACTGTTGCGCCATATATTGCGCCACGCTATTTTGATTAGCACTTTCATTTTCTCATAGCTTTTAGTGCATTCATTGAAAATATTTTGTACAGCGGATAAGCAGATAGCAATAGCGAAAAAATGCCGATTATAACAGCCTGCCGGTAAAAAATGGAGGGGGTTGTAGCCATAGGTATAACCGCTTCGAATCCCATTTTTTCGTACATGCTTTTCAAATCACCGGCAAACTTTATAGGATGACTGGCCCAAAAGAAAACCAGTGGAACGCTGGCCGCAATACCCAGTGCGCAACCCACCAGTGAAACAAAAACGGACTCCAGCATGACCATAAAAGCCAGTTGCGCTTTCTTCATGCCTATTGCCATAAGCATGCCCAGTTCAAACCGCCTTTCGGCCATCATCATCAGCAAAGTGGCAAACATGCCGAACGAAACCAGCAGGTATAGCAGCAGGGTAATAACAAGTTCGCTGGCTTGTTTGGATTTTACAGTAGCCACAATATCAGGTATCATTTCTTCCCAGGTTTTTACCTCATAATCTTTGGAAAGATGGGCTACCATTTGCTTGCTGATATCATCGGCTGATTGAAGATTACTAATGGATATTACAATGGAAGTTGCCTTATTGGGGGCGCTTAAAAAATCCTGTGCCTGTTTCAGGTTCATAAACATAATCCGGTCGTTCAGTTGTGGCGAGCCGAATGTAACGATGGTTTTAATGATATACCTGTCGGCTGCCGTAACACCCTGGTAGCCCTGACCCAATAAAATAAGGGTATCGTTTAGTTTTACATTCAGCTTATGGGCCAGGCCCTCGCCTATCATCAATCCGGTACCGGTATCGGCCAGGTAGGTTCCACCGGTAACTTTTTTGCTTAATTGTATCAGTTCGCTTTCCTGCGAGGGCACTATACCCGTCATCATGCAACCTTCGGTGGTTTGACCGGTGGAGGCCAGCACAAAGGTTTCAAGCCGGGGCGAAGCCTTCACCACGTTTTTTTCGGCGCGGACTTTTGTGAGCAGGGTATCGTTCAGGTCCAGAACATTATCGAGCGTCTGCTCGTCGAAATATCCTTTTTTATGTATTTGTATATATGAGCTGTAGAAGCTTACCACGTCCTTTACCAGGTTATCCATGGCGCCTCGTTGCAAGGCAGTCATCAGTATCGAAAACACCACTGCAAAAAACACTGAGGCAACGGTAATCAACGTTCGGTATTTATTGCGCCATAAATTCCTCCAGGCAAGTTTGAATAACATAGGTTTTTTACTTTGGGCTTTGAGCATTGGGCTTTGAGCAGGAAGCATCTTTGCTCATGGCCCATCGCTCATGGCTGTTTATTTCGGGTTTTTCATATTCTGTGTACTGAAGAAATCATCTGCTATGGGCTTATCAAATTCTTCGCTCTGGTATGTAATAATGGTTTTATGGCCGGGTTTATCGTGGGGTATCATTTCAAGCGTGGAGGGCAGCAGCCTTCCTCCCATCATCTTAACGTCAGATTCGTTCAGAGTATTTACCAGCTTGCCGTCTTCATCGTACATTTCCGATTTTAACTGTAGGTAATCTTTCTTATCAATCCAGCTAATCACTTTGCTCCAAACCACTGCTGCCGTTGGTTTGGGTATAAGCTGAATCTTCCAGCACACCCGGTCGCCAATCTTTTCCTCGGCCAAAATGGTTTGGTCATAATCATCCACAATGGAAGTTTCTTTTACCAGGTCATCATTGGTAAAATCGGTACCCATCCACGACTGAGACATCATCGACGGGGGGAGTTTAATAGTGCGCTCAAGCGTGGGCACCCAATCCCAAACCTCTTTTACCCGCTTCAAAAAAGTAGTGCCCTTATCTTTGGCAGGCGCCGTAACCAGTACCAACGCATATTGCGTACCCTTCGACCAACTGTGCATGCTCATTTCGCGGGTGTAATCGGGGCGCACTATTTTAATGGTCATTTCGCCCTGCATGGTTTTGCCCCGCATATGGGCATCTGATAGTCGCACTATCTCTTTGGCATCCTGTGCAATTAAACTACAGCCCGGCAACAGCGTTAGTATGGCAAGCAGCAGCTTTGGAAGTTTTATGGTCATAACTTATTCAGATTACAAAATTTCAATTTCATTTAAAGATATATACTGACAGCAGTTAACGCGACGTGTGACTTATATCACTTATAGCAATCAACCTGCTTTAATACTTTCATAAATACTTTTCCATGCTTCCGACATTTCTTTCCCTACGTTTTCCTGCACGTTGGCTAACATAAATCCCAGGCCGGCTCCATCACCTGCATACACAAAAAGCTTGGCTATCTGCCAATCCTTTAATTGTGTTTTAATCTCACCGCTTTTGCGCGCTATCCTGATAATTTTTAACCACCCATCAAGCTGTACCTGTCTAGATTTCAGCATTTGCTGCTTAAACCCGGGCAGCATGCGGTAAGCATCGAACAGGTGCAGAAAATAGTTAATACTGTTGGTTTTACTCTTAGCGCCCATGCCGAAGGTTTCGGAAGCGGCTATTACTGCGGCGGCGTAGAAATCAATAAAGTCTTTGAGTGAGGTAAGTGGCATACCTGGAAACCCTACGCCTGAAAGTTCAACGTAATAATGGGTTATTACCTCTTTAAAAAGCTCCTCTTTACCGGTAAAATAGTGATAGAAGGCCCCCTTTGACAGGCCCGAGGCTTTTACAATTTCGTTCATCGTTACCTCTTTAAAACTCTTTTGCAGGAAGAGGGCAAAGGCTATTTGCAGGATATGGGCTTTTGTATCTTTCATACACAAACCGACCGTTCGGTATGTAAATATATAGAACTGATTTGTATTTACAAATTAAGGTTCG